>Ga0210378_10000204_pt1 | contig 28913 bp, 23 predicted proteins | sample PLM1_60_b1redo_FD_155465 | JGI IMG/M metagenome (GOLD analysis project Ga0210378, IMG submission 155465) | Groundwater sediment microbial communities from an aquifer in East River, Colorado, USA - PLM1_60_b1 redo | ecosystem: Environmental > Terrestrial > Soil > Riparian zone | place: USA: East... | reverse complement strand
GATCCCGGAGGCCAGCTTCTCCGGGGAGTACGAGCGCGACAAGAGCAGCTTCCGCCGGGAGCGGGTCCGGCTGACGCCCGAGATCTCCGCCAACAGCCCCATCTTCGCCGTGATGCGCAACATCATCCCCGCCGCCGGCGGCCGCTACGTGAACGACCTCGACATCAACCGCCGCCGGCGGGTCGTCTTCCTCGGCGACAAGCTCAAGCAGGACCTGTTCGGGGAAGGAGAGGCGGTCGGGCGCACGATCATGATCGACAACGTCCCCTTCCTCGTCATCGGGGTCATGCAGCACAAGGAGCAGGACTCGAGCTACAGCGGCCGCGACCACGACAAGGCGTTCGTGCCCGAGAGCACCTACAAGGGGCTGTTCACCGAGCGCTACGTGAGCAACTTCATCTTCCAGGCGAAGGACGCCGCCAAGGTGCCCGACGTCACCCGGAAGGTCTACGAAGTGCTTGGCCGCCGGCACCAGTTCGACGCTAAGGACAAGGAAGCCATCGGCATGTGGGACACGACCGAGGGGGAGAAGTTCTTCCGCGTCTTCTTCGGCGTCTTCCGCGCCTTCCTGGGAATCATCGGCTCGTTCACGCTCATCGTGGGCGGGATCGGCGTCTCCAACATCATGTACGTGGTGGTGGAGGAGCGCACGCGCGAGATCGGGATCAAGCTCGCGGTCGGCGCCAAGCCGCGCTTCATCCAGGGGCAGTTCCTGACCGAGACGCTGACGCTCACCGCCGTCGGCGGCCTCCTCGGCTTCCTCATCACGCTCGTCGTCATGGCCGTCTTCCCGGCGTCTCTCGACGAGTACGTCGGCACCCCCGAGGCGTCTCCCATCGTCATCCTCACGACCGCCGCCCTGCTCGGGCTCATCGGGCTGGCCGCGGGCTGGTTTCCCGCGCGACGGGCGTCCCTGCTCGACCCCGTCGTCGCCTTGAAGCTTTCATGAAGGGCGTGGTGTCCCGGGCCGAGGTCGCGATGGTGTGGCGGCTCTTTCGCGCCGACGCCGAGCACAACCGCAAGCGCATCGCCCTCACCGTGCTCGCCATCGCCTGGGGGACGCTGTCGATCGTGATGCTGCTCTCCTTCGGCGAGGGGATGAAGCGCGCCTTCCACCGCACGGTGCGCGGCATGGGAGAGGGCATCGGGGTCCTGTGGCCCGGAGCCACCACCAAGGCGTGGGCCGGCCTCCCGTCGGGGCGACAGATCCAGTTCACCGACGAGGACATGGAGCTCCTCAAGGCGCGCATCCCCGAGCTGGCCGCGATCAGCCGGGAGTACTCCCGCCGCGTTCCCGTGAGCCTCGGCACCAAGTCGATCAACGCCCGCGTCCGCGGCGTCGATCCGTCCTTCGGGCCGATGCGGAACATCATCCCCGCCGCCGGCGGCCGCTTCGTCGACGACGCCGACCTCGAGGAGAAGCGGCGCGTGGTGGTGCTGGGCGACGGGCTGGCCACCGACCTGTTCGGGACGGGCGATCCCGTCGGGCGCACGATCCAGATCAACCAGTCGCCGTTCCTGGTCGTGGGCGTGATGCAGCCGAAGGTCATGATGGGGATGTACAGCGGTCCCGACAAGGGCCAGGCCTCCATCCCGGCCACCACCTTCAAGTCGATGTACACGGACGCCCGCGTCGGCAACATGGTCTACGAGCCGGTCACTCCGGAAGCCGGCGACCAGGTGAAGGCGGAGATCTACCGCGTGCTCGGGCGCAAGTACCGGTTCGACCCCGAGGACCGCCGGGCGCTCGGGATCTGGGACACGCGCGAGAACCAGCGCATCACCGGGAACATCGCCCTCGGCATCCAGATCTTCCTCGGCGTCATCGGCGCCCTCACCCTCTTCGTGGGGGGAATGGGAGTGGCCAACATCATGTACGCGGTGGTCAAGGAACGCACGCGGGAGATCGGCGTGAAGATGGCGCTCGGCGCGAAGATGCGCCAGGTCATGGCTCCCTTCCTGATGGAAGCCCTGATGATGACGGTCATGGGCGGGGTGCTCGGCACCGCGGTCTCCCTCGCGCTGATGGCGGGAATCGCCGTGCTGCCGCTCGAGGGACAGGCCTTCGAGTTCCTGGGCCGGCCCACGTTCTCGCCCGCCATCGCCTTCTGCACCTCCGTGGTGCTGGGGACGATCGGCTTGCTGGCCGGCTATTTCCCGGCCCGGCGCGCCGCCAGCGTCAACCCGGCCGTGTCCTTGAGGTATGAGTGATGATTACCATGCGGGGGATCCGGAAGGTCTACAGCACGGGGCGGGTGGAGGTGGAGGCGCTGCGCGGCGTCGACCTCGAGATCGGCGGCAACGACTACGTCGCGGTGGTCGGCCCCTCCGGCTCCGGCAAGTCGACGCTCATGAACATCATCGGCTGCCTGGACACGCCCACCTCGGGTGAGTACGTGCTGTCGGGGGAGGCGGTCGCGGGCCTGGACCGCAACCGGCTGGCCGAGATCCGCAACCGGCACATCGGCTTCGTGTTCCAGAACTTCAACCTGCTGCCCTACGCGACGGCGCTGGAGAACGTGGAGCTGCCGCTGCTGTTCGGGGGCGTGCCCACGCGGGAGCGCAAGGAGCGCGCGGAGGAGATGCTGCGCCGCGTGGACCTGGCCGACCGCATGGACCACAAGCCCACGGAGCTGTCGGGAGGGCAGATGCAGCGGGTGGCCATCGCGCGGGCGCTCGTCAACCGGCCGGCGATCGTCCTCGCCGACGAGCCCACCGGCAACCTCGACTCCGCCTCCGGCCAGGGGATCGTGGGACTCTTCCGGGAGCTGCACGCCGGCGGCCAGACGATCGTGATGATCACCCACGACCAGGCCGTGGCCCGGCTCGCGTCCCGCATCGTCCAGATCCGCGATGGACAGATAGTCGAAGACCGTCAGGCCGCCGCGTAACGGACGGCGCCGGGGCCTACCGGGCGAGCGGGTAGCCCGGCTCGCCCGGCCGCTTGCCGTCGATCCTCAGCGCCTTGACGCTGCCGTCGAGCAGCACGGAATCGATGTAGCCCACGGCGTTCAGGTTGCCCGCCACGTACTGCTTCACGCTCGCGTCCGAGGCGAACGTCCGGGGAGCGGCCGTGAGCTCTCCGCGGAAGATCTTGCCCAGCCAATAGGGCTTCAGCTCGTCCGCCTTCATGTGGTAGACGCGGTCGAGGATGACCGCTTCCTTGGCGCTGCCCGAGAGCTGCAGCACGAGCGCGATCCTGTCCCCGCCCTTCCAGTGCTGCTGCTCCAGGCGGAAGATGCGGGCCAGCTCGCTCATCGACAGGGCATCCTGCTGGTGATTGCGATGGACGATGATCGCGACGTCGCCGCCCTCGGCGGCGGCGGCGAGGCCGGCGACGATGAGAAAGACGGATCCGGCCACTCGCGAGCGCATGTTCAGAACGTGAACGCGGCCTGGAAGCGGGCGGAGTGGACGTCCACCTCCCCCCGCGGCCGCGTGAGGTGGTACTCGGCCTTGAGCCCGACCCAAGGCATCGGGTCGAAGCGCAGGCCGAGCGTGTGCCGCGACAGATCCTTGGGGTTCACGAAGGGATCCAGGAAGGGATCGCCGTAGGCGACGTCCACCTGGTCGAACCGGTAGTAGGGGCGCCAGTGGCCGAGCTTCCAGGAAGCCTGGGCGTAGAGGCCCCACGTGCCGTACTCGCCGCCGGTGACCTCGTCGCGGTGGTGCACGTGCGAGATCTCGGCCAGCAGCTCCGCGTCGGAGCGCCGGAACGTCACGTAGCCTCCGAGGATGCGCTCGCGGATCTCGCCCTCCCGTCCCGGCACGTCCGGGTCGGCGGGGATCTGGTCGAGCCAGGCGTCCACGCCGACCTCCAGGCCCTTCACCGCGGTGGGGGCGATCGCCAGGAGAGCGCTGACCGCCTTCCCGCCGTTGCGGTCCTGCACGTTCGTGACCTCGTCCGGGATCCGGCCGCGGCCGTTGACGAGGCTGACGCTGTACTTGAAGACGAGCGCGCGGCCGTTCAGCGTCCCCGCCGCCTGCACGCCCACTTCGTGTACGGGGAGGATGCCTCCTTCGTCCTCGAACAAGTACATCTCGGGCCGGCCGGCGGTCGTCTGGAACCACGCGCCGTGGTGGAAGGTCTGGTTCCAGTAGCCCAAAGGCGTGTGCATCCGCCCGACGGCAATGCTGAAGGCGTCGATGGGAGCGTAACGGAGCTGGGCGCGCTCGACGTCCACCACGAGCTGGTTGTCGTCGCCGAACTCGAAGTTCACCTCGGCCAGGAAGCTCCAGTCCTCGGAAAGCGCCGAGGTGACGAACAGGTCGAACTGGCCCAAGGAGAAGGTGCGGGGGAGCCGATTCTCGTGGACGGCGAAGTCGACGTTGGTGAAGCCGCGGATGGTGAGCCGCGGGCCGGAGGATTCGGCCGCCGCGCTCGGGTCGGGGCTCGGTTCAGGGCTCGGTTCGGGGGGATGCTGGCCGAACACGGCCGATGCCCCGCCAACCGAAGCCACGAGCAGCCATACGCAGGTTCGAATGCTGATGAGAGCCTCCTTGGAAGGGCAAGAGGCCGTCGAGCGCACCCGCGCTGGCGTGATGCTAGCACGGGTGACGCGGGTGTCCGCGCTCGATGACAAATGCGCCCGCAAGTCGTAGCACGGGCCCGGCGCGGATCTTGCTGATGCCGTGGACGTGCATCAAAGCGCGCTCCTCGCCGCCGCCTTCGCCGCCGCCGCTTCCGTCACCACCACCGCACAGTCTCCCGACAAGCGCGTCGACGTGCCTACCTTCGGCACGTCGACCGAGCTCGTCTACGTCCGCTTCCACGTCGAGAAGAAGGGCGAGTACGTCGACGCCCTAAGCCCGGACCAGCTCCGGGTCCTCGAGGACGGCCGTCCCCAGAAGATCGCGCTCCTCGAGACGCCCTCGACCCGCGAGCGCACGATCCCGCCCGAGGTCGTGCTCGCCCTCGACGTCAGCAGCAGCGTCATGGACGAGCGCCTCCTCGACGAGTCGCTGGTGAAGGAGGTCCTCTTCGCGAGCCTCGGCGAGCAGGCGCGGGTCGGGCTGTGCGCCTTCGGCGGTGAGCTGCGCTGCTTGCGGCCTCCCACCCGCGACGCGGACGCCCTGCTGGACGGGTTCCAGGAAGCGCTGCGGTTCGGTTGGGAGACCCGCCGCCAGGGGACGCGCCTCTACGCGTCGATCGCCGACATCTGCCGGCGTCCGAAAGAGGGCGAGAAGGCGCAGCGGGCCCTGATCATCTTCTCGGACGGCCTCGACAACCGCGGGGGCAAGGTGCAGGAGGCGATCGGGGCCGCCGCCGAGTCAGACGTGCGCGTCTACGCGGTGACGCTGAGCCAGGCCTTCCAGACGACGTCGCGCAACGCGCCCTTCGGGGGCGTTCCCAGCCGCACCATGTACGACTACAAGAAGCTGGACCTGGGCCGGCTGGCCGAGGAAACGGGCGGACGCGCCTACGAACCGGGAACGCTGGACGGCAAGTCCCTGGCCAAGATCCTCCGGAGCATCGCGACCGAGATCTCGATGGAGAACGTCGTCGGCTACCAGCCGGAAGGCGCGGCCACCGGCCGGAAGCGTCGCGTGACGGTCGAGCTCGTCGACAAATCCCTGGGTGCGATTCCGGACGGAGAGCGCACGCTCGTGCGGTAGATGGGGTAGATGGTAGATGGGGTCAGGTCTGCGATATGGGGTTTACATACCCCATACACCAGACCTGACCCCAGCGTCCCCAGCGTCCTATTCGGCCCGCCCGCGCCAGACCCGGTCGTAGGTGTCCCACTCGGACTCGTCGGTCGTCCACTCCGCATAGATCGCCACGCCCTCGAAGGTGCCTCCGCCCCCGACACCGCGCAGTCCGGCGACGACGCCCAGTAGAGCGTTCTCCGGCGTCTCGACCCCCGCGCGGTGCATCAGCCCCGACTCGTCGTAGGTGGGGATGCCGACGAGGACGCGCGCGCGGGCGTTGGAGCGGATCATCTCCTCGGTGACGCTGCGGGCGGCGTAGGACAGATACCGCCGGTAGAGCGAGGCGGTCGGGATCGCGGTGTCGTAGGCCATCACCACCACCTGGTCGGCGAGCGCCCCCACCCGGCCGTAGTACCCGCGCGTCCACAAGAAGTTCGGCGCGATCATGAGGCGGAGGGGGCCGGGATGGGTCGTCGAGACCGAGAGCAGCGCCTTCGGCCCCACCGCCGTGCGCACGGCCTGGAGGAGCGACAGGAACTCGTCGTTGCCGTCGTCGATCGGCTCGATGTTCAGGTGCACGCCGTCGAAGCCCTCGTCCACGAGGCCCCGGCACTCGGCCACCATGCGTTGGCGCTGGCCCATGTCGTCGAGGTCGATCGTCCCCGGCCGCACCCGCTTCCAGCCCACCCGCAGGCCCCCGACCCACGGCAGCACCTTCACGGCGGGGGCCACACGGCGGGCGACGGCCAGGAGCGACCGCATCTGATCGCGGCTGTGCACGGGCAGGCGCCCGGCGCCGTTGAACGGGATGATGTGCGGGAAGACGTAGCCGATGCCGCGGCGCGAGAGGGAGGTGAACAGCTCCTCCATCTCCGCATCGCTGTGGCCGCGCTCGAGCCAGCGGTGCTCCAGCCACGCGCCGTTACGGTCGTGGTTGAAGGGGTGCGGCGACGCGTCGCCCGCGGGAGAGAAGGCCAGCCAGATCGCGACCGCGGCGCCCGCGAGCAGGGCGACGCCGACGAGCTTGAGGCCGAGGAGGAGCCACCTCATCGAGAACGGAGCAGGAGCACGACGGCGGCGGCGTGCCGGCGCTCGTGGGTGAGGCTCACCAGGGTAGCGTCGGCTCCGAGCGCGCGCAGCCGCTCCTGCGCCCGGGGAGACAGCCGCAGGCGGGGCGGGGCGCCGGGACGGCGCGACACCTCCACGTCGGCGGAGGACACGTCGCCGCCGAGGAGCCGCACCGCTGCTCGCTTGGCCGCCAGCCGGGCGGCCAGGCGCCGCTCGGGGTCGGCGCGGGCGCGGGCGAAGGCCAGCTCCCCGTCGCTGAAGGGGTGATCGCCGCTCGCGAGCAGCGGCCCGACCTCGGCAATCTCGAGCACCTCGAGGGCGCTCGCCACGACGCCGTCGGCATCCACGAGTTCGAGTCTACCGTTTAGGATGGTAGCGATGGGGAACTTGCGGGCGGCGCGGGTCGACGGCCTCGACGAGGTGCCGGGGCTCGTCCATGGCTTCGAGCAGCGGCCGGGCCCCGCGGGCAGCGAAGATCGTGAGGTGACCCGGCGGCGGGTGGCCGGCGCCCTCGAGCCCTTCGGCCGGCTGTTCCTCTTGAAGCAGGTTCACGGGACGGCCGTGCACCGCGCCCCCTGGACCGGCCTGCCGCCGGGCGACGCCGCAGTGGCCGAAAAGCCGGGGCTCATCCTGGGGATCGAGACCGCGGATTGCCTTCCCGTCCTGGTCGTGGACCCGCGGCGGCGTGCGGTCGCGGCTGCCCATGCCGGCTGGCGGGGCACGGCGGCCGGTGTCGCCCGCGCGGCGGTGGCCGCGCTCGTGGCCGGCGGCTCGCGGGCGGAGGACCTCGTGGCCGCCACCGGGCCCGGCATCGGCCCCTGCTGCTACGAGGTGGGCGACGAGCTACGGGCGGCGTTCGGCCCCGGGGGCGCGGACTTCTTCCGCCCCGGACCCCGGGGACGCCCGCACCTCGACGTGCGTGCCGCCAACGAGCGCCAGCTTCGCGAGGCGGGGATCGCCGAGGAGCGCATCCACCGCGTGGCCGACTGCACGCGGTGCCGGGCCGATCTGTACCATTCCTACCGCCGCGACGGCAAAGGGGCGGGGCGGATGATCAGCTACGTCGGTTTTGCCGTTACCTAGTCGAGCTTCGAGGCCTTCTCGTCCAGGGCCTGGTTGGCGAGGCGGTCGGCGTCCTTGTTCTGCGCGCGCCGCACGTGCGAGATGTCGACGTGCTCGAAGCGGCGGCGCAGATCCTGGGCCTGCCGGTGCAGGCTCTGCATGTCCGGGTGCTTGACGCGGTACTGGCCCGACATCTGCTTCACCACCAGCTCCGAGTCCGAGAAGACGCGCACGCGCCGTGCGCCGCGCTTCAGGGCGTACCGGAGGGCATGGAGCAGGGCCTCGTACTCGGCCACGTTGTTGCTGGCGCGGCCGAGGTAGCCGTAGAGCGAAGCGACCTCCTCCCCTGCGGGATTGGTGACGTGGACGCCGAAGGCCGCCTCGCCCGGATTGCCCCGGCTCGCCCCGTCGATGTGGAGGTGGAGGTCCTCCGCCGTGGCGCTCAGGGCTCCGCGCTGACCGTGGGGGGAGGCGCCTCGTAATAGAGGATGCGGTTGCAGGCGGGGCACTGCACGATCTCCTCGTTGCGCTTCAGGTCCGCGTAGAGCTGCAGCCTCAGCTTCACGTGGCAGACCTGGCACATGGCGTCCAGGACCCGGGCCACCGCGACGCCGCCGCGCGATCGGGCGACCCGGTGGAACAGGTCGAGCAGCCCCGCGGGCACGGTGGCGGCTATCGCGTCGCGCTCCGAGGTGAGACGGCGGACCTGCTCGTCCAGGCTCCCCGCGCGCTCGTCGAGGGCACGGCTCTCGGCGCGGTGCCGCTCTTCGGCCTGCTTGTAGGTCTCTTCCTCGCGCTTGATCTCGACCGCCAGCCCTTCCCCGCGCTCCATCTCGCCGAGGATGAGGTCCTCCCGGCCGCGAATCTCCCGCTCCACGCCTTCGATCTCGTGGAGCATGGCCGTGTATTCCTTGTTGGTCTTGACCTCCATGAGCTGGCCCTTGAGGCGGGAGCGCTTGACCTCCAGGTCCTGGAGATCCGCTTCGTGCTGGCGCCGGGCCTTCTGGCCGGAGCCCAGCTCCCCGCGGGCCGCTTCCAGGCGGGCCCGCTCGGCGCCGAGGCCGGCCTCGAGCTCCGCCCGATGGCGGGGGACCTCGGCAAGCTCGCCTTCCACGCGGCGCAGGTCGGTTTCGGCGCGCTGGAGCCGGATCAGCCTCTCGAGGTCGGGGTTCATGCCTGGTGGTTGGATGTCCTTCCGGCCGTGCATTCTAGCATTCCCGGGGAATACCCGCGGGCGTTTCGTCGTTGTCGCTGGCAGGCCCACCGATCTTGACAGGGCCTCAGAAAGGGAGGATAAAAACCTCCCGATCCCGGGTCGGCAGTTCGGATATTTGAAGGAGAAAACAATGGACCGCAGAGAGTTCAGCAAGGCGATGGGCGCCGTCGTGGCCGGCATGGTGGCGGGCTCCAGCGCCTTCGCGGACGAGAAGAAGGGCGAAGCCAAGAAGGCCGACAAGCACGTCTGTAAGGGCCACAACGCGTGTAAAGGCAAGGGTGGTTGCAAGACCGACAAGAACAGCTGCGCCGGCGCCAACGAGTGCAAGGGCAAGGGCGGCTGCGCCTCCGCCGCGGCCAAGCATGACTGCAAGGGCAAGAACGAGTGCAAGGGCCTGGGCGGCTGCAAGACCGCCGAGGGCGGCCCTGGCAAGAACTCCTGCAAGGGCAAGGGCGGCTGCAAGGTCCCGGTCGACGCTGCGCACGTGGACGCCAAGGCCGGCAAGAGCTCCTGCAAGGGCAAGGGCGGCTGCAAGGGCGTCTAGTCGAACTTTTTCCTCAGGTCTGGGGGGTGCGCCGCTAGCACCCCCCGCTTGGACTCATGAACCTCTTCAATCTCCCGGACCTCGGCATCGGGGTGGGCCTGCGCACCGTCCACTTCGGCCACATCCTCTCCCGGCGCCCGGCCGTGGACTGGTTCGAGGTCCTCTCCGAGAACTTCATGGATACGAGGGGGCGGCCCCTCTGGGTCCTGGACCAGGTGGCCGAGCGCTACCCGATCGCCCTCCACGGGGTGTCGATGTCGATCGGCGGCACCGATCCCCTGGACCGCGAGTATCTCCGCAAGCTCAAGGCGCTCGCCGAGCGCACGCGCGCGCACTGGGTCTCCGACCACCTGTGCTGGACCGGCGTCGCGGGCCGGAACGTCCATGACCTGCTGCCGATGCCCTATACCGAGGAGGCGCTGCGCCACACCGCGACCCGCGTGCGGCAGGTCAGCGAGATCCTGGAGCGGCCCCTCGTCCTCGAGAACCCGTCTTCGTACGTCGAGTTCGCCGCCTCGAGCATGACGGAGTGGGAGTTCCTCTCCCGGCTGGGCGAGGAGGCGGACTGCGGGCTGCTCCTCGACGTCAACAACGTCTACGTGAGCTCCTTCAACCACGGCTTCGATCCGCGGGTGTACATCGACAACGTCCCCGCCGACCGCGTCGTGCAGTACCACGTGGCGGGGCACACGAACAAGGGAACCCACATCCTCGACACCCACTCCGATCACGCGGTGGTGGAGGTGTGGGAGCTGTTCCGGCGCTCGTGCCGGCGCACGGGCAACGTGTCCACCCTGTACGAGTGGGACGAGGACATCCCGGACTTCGAGGTTCTCCACGCCGAGGCGCTGAAGGCGCGTGCCTACCGCGAGGAGCGGGCCGCGGAGCCGCTGCAGGTGGCCCGTGCTTGAGGTGCCCCTCGGCCGGATGCAGCGCTGGATGCAGGAAGTCGTCGTCCACCCGGGCACTGTCGACGAAGCCATCGCGTCGGCCCGCCGCGAGCTGCCTCCCGAGCGGCTCGCCGACGTGGTGCTGCCCTCCCGGACGCTCACGCCGTCCGAGCGGGTCGAGATCTACCAGCGCATGTACCTGCTCCGGATGGAGGAGGCGCTCGGCGTCGACTATCCGGGCCTGCAGCACTTCCTCGGCAACGACGGCTTCCGACGCCTCGTGCGGGACTACGTCGCTTCGTTTCCTTCCCGTTCGTACACGCTGAACCGTCTCGGCGACCATCTGGCCGAGTTCATCCTGACCGCGCCCGGCCTGCGCCATCGCGCGTTCTGCCACGACCTGGCCCGCCTCGAGCTGGCGATGACCGAGGTCTTCGACGAGGCGGAGACGCCGGCCCTTTCCGCCAGGGCGGTCGCCGCGGTGCCCGCGGAAAGCTGGCCGGAGCTCCGGCTCCGTCCGATCGCGGCTTTCCGCCTGCTCGCCGTTCGCTATCCGGTCAATGCCTACGCCGAGTCCATGGATCGCAAGACCCACCGCCACCCGCGCCCGCGGCGCAAGGACGCCTGGCTGGCGGTCTTTCGCCGCGACTACAGCGTGCGCCGGCTGGAGCTCTCGCGGCCCGCGTACGACCTGCTCTCGGATCTGGCCGCCGGCCGGGTGCTGGGTGAGGCGGTGACGACCGCCGCCCGGCGGCGGGGTGCGGCCGCGGCGCGCAAGACCCAGCTCTATCGCTGGTTCCGGCAGTGGATGTCGAGCGGGCTGTTCGCAGGGATCGAGAGCGGGGTAGACCCCTCACCCTAATGCCTCTCCCCTGCTCGGAGGGAATAGGGGGAGGAGACGCCCCCTCACCCTAATCCCTCTCCCCAAGGGGAGAGGGATGTCCTCATTTGATTGGGCCTGGAAGGACTCGAACCTTCGACGAACCGGTTATGAGCCGGCCGTTCTAACCAGCTGAACTACAGGCCCACCCAAGCCTACCAGAATCAACGCCGGCAGATGCACTCATCACCGCCGCGCGCCGGGGCCGGGCGCGCCCGACACGCGGGCACCGATGCCGATGCTGTACCACAGACCGTCGGGCGTGATCCGCAGGGCGTCCTGCGTCACCGCCAGGCCGACCCGCCGGTCCTGGACCTCGACCGATTGCGTGATGCCTACGGGCAACGTCACCGTGCGGAGCAGCTTGCGAGGCAGCCGCACCACGAACCCCTTGCGCACCAGCTCCTCCAACCGGCCGAAGAGCTTGTCGGGATCGAGGCCGAGGCCGCAGCGCGTGATGCCGTCCTGCGCTTCGATCTGGGCGTGCACCTGCGCCCACGACTCCCGGCTCAGCTCCACTTTCACGCGGAAAGCGGGGTCGAACCGGGGCGTGGCGACGAGGGCATCCTTCGCGGCGGCGAGGACGAAGCTCCCCCGCACCGGGTACTCGTCGGGCTTGACCCGGCCCGAGACCTCCTGCCGCGTCTCGAAGCTCCGGCAGACGACCTTCGCCACCCCCCGCGATTTCCACGCGAAGCGGATGGCGGCGGTCCCCTGGCCCTCCTCGAGGAGGACGGCCAGGGCCAGCTCCACCTCGTTGCCTTCCTTCAGCTCGATGCGGGGAGACCGGGCCCGCAGCACGCCCCGGACGTGGCGGAGGGTCACGTTCAGCGTCCACCGTCCCGCGTTCACCCGCCCGAGGAACGTATCGGCGTGCACCTCTCCCGACTCGGTCACCTCGATCCCCGAGAGGTCGAGGGCCACGCGGTCGAAGTAGCGCTGCGCCGCCTCCTCCGCCACCTCCTTGACGAAGCCCTCCCGCACCGCGAGGACCATGTCGCCCTCCATGCGTTCGGTCTCGCCCACGAACGGCTCGCGCGCGAGGAGAGCTTCGAACCGCTCGCGTAGCACCCGGTAGTCTTCGTGCAGGCGCTGCACCCGCTCGTCGCGGGAGAGGCCGCGAAGATCGGGACCCTCCGTGCTCGCCGCGGACGTCGGGGCGGGCGCCGAGGGAGGGGGGTGGTGCATGCCGGTGGCGACGCCCATCGAGATCCAGAGCTTGCCGTGGAAGGCGCGAACCCCCAACAGCGCCAGTTGGATGGGAAGAGAAGCGGCGGCGATGCGAACGGGGCCCTCGGGGCCGACGGCCGGGATGGTGATCTCGTGCTCCTGGCGCACCGGGATCTCGAGCGACGAAGCGAGGGCCGCGAAGGCCTCGAGCCGCGTGCGCCCCAGCTCCTCGACGAGCTCCTCCGCTTTCCGGCTGGGCATCACGACCGCGACCTTCCGCGCGTCGACGGCCAGGATGTGGATCCGGGCCCTTAGCGCGGTGCGCCGCTCCTGGCGGACGGGAATCTCGAGGTCGCCGAGAACCGTCACGTCGGCGAACACCTCCGACTCGGCGACGCCGGCCAGGCTGGCGCGCCCGTCGAGCCGCACGAGCGCGAAGCCATCGTCGAACACGACGCGGGCCCCGGTGACCACCACCCGGTAGCGGTCGTCGACGATGTGCTCCGCGGGCGTGAGCGCCGTGAGGAGGCGCTGGATGAGCGCCTGGTCCACGACGACCAGGACGCGATCGTGGGCGTCGGGGAAGAGTGGTCCCGCCTCCGCCTCGGTCACGAGGGCGGCCAGGCCCCGGCGCTGCCGTTCGAGCGTCGCCTCCTCGACCGGAAGCGGCGTCGGCGTGGCTCCCGGCGAAGGGACCGGGTTCAGGAGCCGCGTCGTGATCATCCGCCGCAGCGGCCGCAGCACGTCGCGGCCACGGAGCACGAACGGCGAGACGGCGATGACGAGGAGGAGACCGGCGAGCCACCGGACCCGACGGCCGCGGGAAGCGCGTGCCACGGCCGTCGATTATGGCCGCAACCAGCTACACTGGGCTGATGGAATCAAGCCTCCAACAACCGCCGCCTCGGTCGCGCCGCGTGGGCGCCGTCGTGGCGCGCGCGTTCGCCGCCCTCCTGGTCCTGGCCGTGGCGGTAGCGGCGTTCGCGCTCGTGCGGTGGGCGCGCGCGGTGGCCGGCCTCGCCGTGGCCGCCGAGCGGCTGGCGGCGGGAGACGCCGCCGAGGCGGCCCGCGTGCTCACCCCCCACCGTGGGCCGCGGACGCGAGCGGGGCAGGCGCTCGCGCAGGCGCTCCAGGGGGGTGGACCGGAGCGGTGCGAGTGCTCGCCCGCGGACCTGGCGTTCTTCCGGCCCGGACTCATCGTGGAGGACGCGATCCGTCGCGGCGAGCGCGACGCCGCCGTGCGGGTGGCCGCGCTCGTACGTCAATCGGGCGACGCCTTGGCGGGGGTATTGCTGGCGGCCGCGTTGGTCGAAGCCGGCCGCGACGACGAGGCGCGGGCCGCCCTCGCTAGGGTGCCCGATCCCGACCGCCTGGCGGGCCCGGGGCGGGAGGCGGCGCGCGTGCTGGACCTGCGCGCCGGCGGCGCGGTGTGCATCGTCTGGGACCGCCGCCGCCGGCTGGCGGGCACGCTCGATGCCGCGGGAACCTTCCGTCCCGAGGCGGACGCGGCGGCGCTCGTTCCGCCCGCGGCCGCCGCCGACCTCGCCGCCGTCGAGCGGGCGCCCAGCCTGCGTCTCGCCACCGACCTCGCGCTGAGCCGGCTCGCGCAGGACGCGCTCGGCCCCCATCGCGGCTCCATCGTGCTCCTGGATCTCGCGAGCGGCGACGTGCGCGCGGCGGTGAGCGATCCGCAGACGGCGGCCGAGGGCGGAACCCCCGCGTTCGAGCAGCGGCGCGAGCCGGCGTCGATCGCCAAGATCGTCACCGCCGCCGCCGCGCTCCGCGCCGGCCTCGACGCCGACGCCGAGATCGGGCGCATGACCTGCGAGGGCTTCGCGCGCTACGGGAACGGCACCCTGTGGTGCGCCTCCCCGGGCGGCCCTTTGCGCGGCCTCGGCCACGCCCTCGCCATCAGCTGCAACGTCGCCTTCGCCAACCTCGGCCTGAAGGTGGGCGCGCCCGCGCTGGTGGCGGAGTTCCGGCGATGGGGCTTCGATGGCCATGAGCGCGGCGACGGCCGCATCGTGCACCCGCCGCAGGGCGCGCTGCCCCTGGCCAAGATGGCGGTCGGCCTCGATGCCACCGACATCACGCCGCTGCATGCGGCCCGCCTCGCCGCGGTGACGGCGGGGGGGGAGATGCCGGCGGCGGTGCTGGTGACCGCCACGGACGGCGCCCTCGGCCTCTCACCGCGCATGCTGCCCCGCCCCGCGGGGAAGCGGGTCCTCGACCGGAGCGCGGCCGAGGTCCTTCGCCACGCGATGGAGGCGGTGACTCAGCCGGGCGGGACCGCGGCCGGGGTGGCGCCCGCCGGCTTCCCGGTGGCGATGAAGACGGGGACCGCGAGCATGCCGGGCGTGGGTTATCACGTCAACTACGTCGGCGTGGGTCCCCTGCCCCATCCGACGATCGCGTTCTGCGTCAGGGTCACGGGCCAGCCCACCTCGGTCCACGTCACCAAGGCCGCCCACGAGGTGCTGTCCGCTCTGCTGCAGGGCTTGGCCAGATAGCTATTCAACGCAGAGGCCGCAGAGGAAGCGCAGAGAACGTACAAGCACGTTAGGGACCCCTACTCTCTGCGTGCCTCTGCGTTCTCTGCGTTGAAAGGCTATTCGTCGTGGGGCTAGCCGTGATGCGCATCGGCAATTGACAGCCGTCGCACCCGGACATTAGCCTCCCGCCGTGCCGAGCTACCGCAATCGTCCGGGCCTCGCGGCGCTGGACCGCGCCCTGGCCGAGGGCGATGTCGAGGCCGACCGCAGCGCGCTCTTCGCTCTCAGTCCCGAGGAGCGGGAGATCCTGGCCGCCCAGCTCGGCGACGAGGGCCTGGGCCGTCTCTACCAGTCGGCGCGACGGGCGCGGCGGGGTCCGACCCACGGCCGCGTCATCGTGCTCCCCGGCCTCATGGGCACACAGCTCGACTCGGTGGACGCGGGCGGCAACGCCGATACCGTCTGGGTCGACCTGTTCCGGATCTTCACCGGCCGCCTCGACGAGCTGCGGCTGACGCTCGACGGTGCGGCCCATCCGCCTCCGCACACCGTGCGCACCGCGAGCATCTTCCCGCTCTATGCCCACCTGCTGCTCGAGTTGCAGACCCGGTGGCAGACACGGCCGTTTCCCTTCGACTGGCGGATCGACATCGACCAGAGCGCCGCGGCCCTCGCCGAGCTCGTGCAGAGCTGGGGAGCCGGCGAGCCCGTGCATCTGGTCGCCCACTCCACGGGCGGTCTGGTGGCGCGCCGCTTCATCCAGCTCCATCCCGACGTGTGGCACTCGATGCAGGACCCCTCGGGCCAGGGCCACGGCGGGCGGCTCGTCATGCTCGGCACGGCCAACCGCGGCTCGTTCGCGATCGTTCTCGCTCTCACCGGCGAGGAGAAGGTCGTCAAGACGCTCGGCGCGGTCGACCAGTTCCACGACCGGATCGCGCTCCTCCGCATCTTCGATAGCTTCCACGCGTCCTATCAGCACCTGCCCTCGCCCCGGGTCGACCTCGGCGACGATCACGTGCGCCTCTTCGACGCCGCGAGCTGGGGCACGCTGCCCGTCACCCCAGACCTCATCGCCCGCGGCGCCGCCTTCCAGGAAGCGCTGCACCCGGTGGTGGACCCCGGCCGCCTGCTCTACGTCGCCGGCTACGATCAGCAAACCCCGGTGAAGGTACGCATCGAAGCCCCGGGCCGCTTCACCTATCAACTGAGCGCCGACGGCGACGGCCGCGTGCCTCACAGCCTCGGCCTGCTCGAAGGCGTGCGGACGTTCTGGGTGCGGGAGAAGCACGGCGACCTGCCGAAGAACCCGAACGTGCTCGGCGCCATCCACGACCTCCTGCAGTTCGGCTCCACGACGGTGCTCGACAGCCAGAAGCCTCCGAGCCGGGCTCTGCGCGCCGCGGCGTCCTTCCTGGATCCGCAGAGCTTCGAGGTCGAGCCTCTGGTCGACGAGGGTTTCCTCAGGCGCGCCGCCACGGCCGGCCGCCGGCGCACCCCCGACCTCGGCGCCGAGGTCGAAGCCGCGCGCCTGGAAGCGGTGATGCTCCGCGACTACACGGGCACCCCGACCGACCTGGAGCGGTCGCGGGCCGGCCCGCCCGGGGCCGCTGCTCCCCGTGTCCCCCGCGGCGGCCGCGCCGCCGTCCGCCGTGCCCCGACCGAGCCCCGCCCGCGCCTGCGCGTCGAGGTGGTCTGGGGAGACATCACGAAGGCGCGCGGTGACGTCTATGCGGTCGGCCACTATGAGGGCGTGCTGCCCCAGCGCGCCGAGCGCGCGCTCGACGACGCGGTGTCGGGCCCCGGCAAGCGCCGGCACCTGGTCATCACCGACCAGACACGGCGCGGTATCCTCCGGGGCGCCTTGGGCGACGTGGCCTTCTTCCCGTGGGGCCGACGCGTGGTGGCGGTGGCGGGGATGGGTCACGCGGGCACGTTCAGCGAGCCCGAGCTGCAACGGCTGGCGCGCAACCTCACGTGGGCCGTCGCCGGCCTGCCCGCTGCGCGGACCATCTGCACCGTCCTCATCGGGTCGGGGGAGGGTACGCTCGAGCTGGAACAGGCCGTGCGCGGCCTCTTCCTCGGCGTTGCCGATGCGCTGGCGGCCGCGCACGTCGACCGCCGCATCCGCCTGCTCCGCATCGTCGAGAAGCAGGTCGATCGCGCGCATCGCATCCGGGCCGCGGTGGAAGAGGTCCGGCGTAATCCGGCCGTGGCCGGCCAGATCGAGCTGGTGCCGGCGGAGAAGATCCGGCCGGCGCCGGGGGGCGCGATCAGCGTGGAGAGCGGCCTCGCGTTGCTGGTGGCGGCGGCCGCGCGGGCGTCCTCCTCGCCGGCCCGATCCGCGGCGCGGAAGGCGATCGGGACGCTCCTGCGCGCGCTGCCGCGCCAGGACGACCTGCCCGCGCGGCTCGTGAAGACGCTCGACGAGCTGGGCCACGACCGCGAGTCGGACCTGGGTCGCATGGCCAGCTCCCTGCGCGTCCGCCTCGGCCCGCCGCCCGCGCCGTCTACGACGATCGCGACCCGCATCTCGTTCGTGCGCGCGGGCGATCGCATCCGCGTCGCCGCCATCACGGACACGGCCACCGTGGCCGAGCGCGCCCTCGGCGTGGACTTCACCCTCGTGGAGGAGCTGGTGGTCCGGATGACGGACCCGCTCGCCAACCGGCTCGACGACCTCGGGAAGCTGCTGCGGCGGCTGCTGCTGCCCGCCGACTTCGGCGACAGGATCCGGGAAGGGCCGCCCCTCGTCTTCGAAGTGGACCGGGCCCTGGCCCGTGTCCACTGGGAGATGATGGCGGGGTACGACGGGGGCGCCGGGACCCCGCGCGCCCTCGGTCTGTCGACCGCCATCGCCCGCCAGCTCCGCACCACGTACAGCCCGCCCCCCGCCCCCGCGCCACCGCGAGTTTCGCAGTTGCGCGCGCTCGTCGTCGGCGATCCCGGCGATCCCATGAAAGGCGACTCGCTGGCGGGCGCCCGCCGGGAGGCCCAGCGGGTGGCGGACCTGCTGCGGGCCCGGAGCGTCGACGTCGTCGAGCTCATCGGAGCGCCGGACGCCGCGGGGGCCGGCCCGCTGCCGGGCATCGCCCCCGCCACGCGCATCGACGTCCTGCACCACCTGCTCAATGGGAAATTCGACCTGCTCCACTACTGCGGCCATGGGGACTTCGATCCGGACGAACCAGACCGGGCGGGCTGGGTGTTCAAGGGCGGCCTCCTGACCTCGCGCGAGCTGGAAGGGATGGCGCTCGCCCCGCGCCTCGTGGTCGCCAACGCGTGCCTCAGCGGCCTCACGTCCTCCGTCACCGGCTCCGGCGGCAGCGTCGCGGTCCGTGGCGAGACGGACCTGCTTCCCGGCCTCGCCGATGAGTTCTTCCGGCGCGGGGTGCGCGACTACGTCGGCACGGCCTGGGAGGTGAACGACGAGGGCGCAATCCTGTTTGCGGAGACCTTCTACGACTCGGTGCTGCCTGACCCGCTCCGGCCCGCTGCGGACACGACCTACGGCCAGGCCATGTTGCGGGCGCGGAAGGTGCTGGCCGAGGCCGGGCGGTACGAAGCCCTGTGGGCGGCCTATCAGCACTACGGCGACCCGACCGGCTCGCTCGTAGCGGGGCCGACGCGGACGACCTGACGCCGGCGGCCTACGACCGGACCCGAGCCGTGGGGTGGCCGTAGACCACGTAGGCCAGCCACGAGGCGTCGGGACGGGCCTTGGCCGCCGCGCGGCCGGCGCTCGCCGCATCCAGCAGCGTGGCGCCGTCCAGCAGGGCGCGGTAGAAGGCCAGGGAAAAATCAGTCGCCGGGCCCTCGCGCACCGACCACGACGTGCCCACGAAGGCGCCCGCCCCCGCCTGCCAGAACGTCTGGGGCCATCCGCCCCAGGCGGTGAGGAGCGGGGCCGAGCGGCCCGTCTCGCAGGCGTTGAGGAACACGAGCGGCGTCCGGCCTACCAGGCTCGCCGTGCCCGCCACCGTCCGCGCGTCCACGGTGACCGGCTGGACCGCGCCGGCCGCCAGGCGGTCGCTCAGCACGAGACTGGTGCTCTCGATCCGCGCGGGATCGGAGCCGCCGTGGCAGGCGATGTGGAAGACGTCGAAGTCGGGATTCTCCAGCGCCTGCAGGAACGGCTCGTCGGAAGGCGGCGTCTCGCGGGGCGTGATGCCCCGCCCCTGGAGCATCCGTCGGATCTCCGCGACCTCGGCGCCCACCTCCGGGTGCGAGCCGTTCGGGTAGGACGAGGCGAGCGTCCGCCAGTCCGCCGCCCGCAGGCGGGTCGGCGCCATGCGCCCGCTGAGGCTGCGCACCAGCCCGTACTCGCAGAGGAAGCGCTCGTCGACGGCGCCCGAGGTCGGATGGCGGAGGCGCAGGAGCTCCCACGGGATGTAAGGCTCCCAGGAGGTGACCTGCACCGCGCGGATGCGGTTGCGGTTGTCCCAGAGCAGCTCGGCGAAATCGTCCTTGAAGAGCTGCCGGCACAGGTCGACCCCGACTCCCCGCAGCTCGCGGGCGAACTTCTGCAGGTCGTCCCGGCCCGCCAGGGCGCGCGCGACGACCTCGTAGATGCCGTGGACGTAGGCGAGCGGCGCCGAAGCGGCGGAGCCGCCCCGGTCCTGGAACGGCGCGGACTCGAACTCCTCGAAGTTGAGCCCCAGGGGCCGCGAGTAGACCCGATAGCGGTAGCGGATGTCGCCGCCCTGCCGGTGCTCGTCGACGAGCAGCATCAGGACGTCGTCATCCGCCCCGTCGGCGGGGGCGGCGGTCGCGTGGCCCTCCACCCGGCCCGTCCGCGCGGTCCCTTCACGCACGTGGACGGCGAAGGAGACGGTGCCCAGCTGCGAGGCTCCCTGCTTGAAGAGGACCGCCACGTTCGCCATGCCTGCCCGGAGGCCGCGGACGACGAACGCGTCCACGGTGGGCCGGCCGGCCGCGGGCGGATCGAGGCGCAGGATCCGACCCTGGGGCGCCGCCAGCGCGTCGGAGCTGAGGCTCAGGATCGCGGTGATCTTCTCGGTGGTGCCAATCGTCGCCGTCACCGCATGGGCCAGGGGCGCGGCGCCGGCGGCCCGCTCGAGGCGGACATCGATGAGGGCCTCCGCTCCGACCGAGAGCTCCTTGGGACCCTGCGCGGAAAGGACGGCGTCGACCTGCGCCGGTGGCGCCGTTGCCGGCACCGCGGGCGGTGGGGGTGCCGCAGCCAGCGGGCGATCCCGAGGCATCTCCACGCCCCGCGGGGCCCCCAGATCCGGGGGCCGGGCCCGCGTCTTGTGCACGGGGAAGGCGACCGCGCTCGGCCGTCCGGCGCCGTCCAGCGCGACCAGCCGTCCCGCGGAAGGCTTGGCGGGGAGATCGGGCCGCGGCCTCGCATCGAAGTCCCATTCCCGCGTGCCCGCGGGAGCGACGTCGCTCTCTTCCCATTCGTGCAGGCCGAGGACCTTCTCCGCCGGCCCGTCGTCGAGCGCGTCGGCGTACTGCTCGAGCTCATCGGCCGAGAAGACGTAGAAGTGCGGGCCGCTGCGCTCGAGGACGGCCCAGCGCTTCCCCGCCTGGCGCAGGCCGCCGACGATGTCCCGCAGCTTGGACCGTCCGGGGAACACCTTGAACCGCGTGGAATCCTGCCAGCTCAGCGTGGCCACTCGGTTTCCTCGCGGATGCTAGCGCGTCAGCACGGCAAACACGTCCGCCACCGGCTCGATCTCCGCGGCGCCGGTGACCGTGACCCGGTAGGCGCCCGCAGACAGGGGCGCCATCTCGGCGCGCTGCCATCCGTCGCCGGTAGGGACGGGTAGGGCCTGCGCCACCTGCCGGCCGCTCGACGATTCCGCGACCACGCAGCGCAGGGCCACCCCTTCCCGGTCGGGACGCACGGCGAGCGAGATCGGCTCGTCCGACCAGTAAACGTCCTCGAGCCGCAGGCCCAGGCGGACGGGAGCGGCCACTCCCGGCGGCGGCGCCGCCGCGCGGAAGTCGCCGAGCCCCAGCGCGAAGCTGGAGAGCAGGCCGATGAGGTTGGTGAGCACGGCGTCCGCGTTCTGCAGGGAGCCGTGGCGTGTCCCCGCGTACATCTCGCGGCGGGCGTCGCTCAGCTCCAGGGGAATGGCGGAGACGCGGGGCACCGTGCCGTCGCCCGACTGATCGGCCCCGTGGTAGGTCTCCAGCAGCTCGACCCCGGCCCCGGTGCGGCGCGCGGACTGGCGCGTCGGCTGCCGTATGCCGACGATGGGATAGGTCTGGTAGCCCTTCTCGCGGTACTCGGCCGTGTCCAGGTGGGCGGTGACGGCGTCGCGGACCTCGTGATGGAAGGCGAGCCCGCTTGCCGCGCGCGCGGCGTCGATGTTCGGAATGCCGGTCGTCTCGCCCACCCTTACCAGGCGGCCGTCGCCGGCGTCGTAGCAGGGGTACATGGGCAGCAGCTGGTACACGGACGTGAGCGACCGCGCCAGCTCGGTGAGGTCCATGATCCCGAAGGGGCCCTTGCGTACGCCGTTGGAGAGGGTGTCGACGGCGTTGAGGGAGCCGCGGAACGGCGTGCCGAACGTCACCAGCGCCCGGGTGATGCGCCAGCCCTCCAGGCCCTCCAGGAAGTAGCGGGAGACGATGCCCCCCATGGAATGGCCGATGAGGATGAGGCGGGCGTCGGCGTTTCCGGAAGAGGCGCGCCAGCGCGTCAGCCACTCGCGGCCCTGCCGGTCGAGCTTGCGGGCCGAGACGCGGGCGTCGCGCCGCCAATCGTAGGGGAACGGGAAGAAGTTCTGTCCCTCCGTGACCTCGAAGTTCGCCTTGATCGTGTCCGCGACCTTCGAGTACCCGTCGATCTTCCACAGGCCCGGGATCATGTGGACGTCCGGCATCACCCGCGAGGCGACGACCCCGTCACCGAGGTCGTCCCGGTCGGGGGGATCCTCGCGCAGCACGAGGTCCTTGAACCGACCGCCGCCGCTCAGGACGCCGCCGAGCAACGCGCCCACCGAGGCCGACCAGACGTCCTTGTCACCCTTGCGCAGGATGCTGCCCATGAGGCCCGGCAGCAGGACGATCACGTCGCTCATCTTCTCTTTAGGCATTGCGGGCCTCCTTACCGTGACGTGTGGTCGGAGGGCTACGGGGGAGAATTGGCACGGTAAGCCTCTAGGCGTATATCTGTCAAGCGAATTTAGTGTACAAATTGGCGTCTTTGCGGCATTGCGGCTGCGAGGTCTGGGATCGACGCCCGCGTGGAGGCAAGACTATCCCCGGGCGGTGCGGGACAGCGGTGGCGGTATGCGGGCGCATCGACTGACGCGCCCGCCTTCCATCCCCTCTCCCTGGAAGGGAGAGGGGTAGGGGTGAGGGTTGAGCTACATCGTCTCGGCTAGAACCTCGGCGAAGAGCTCGCGGCCGATTCCCAGCGGCTGATCCACGAGCGGCCCGCGGGCGAGGACGGGCTCCGTGTCCTCGTAGGTCGGCTTCTCGTGGCGATAGAGCAGGCCGATGGGGATGCGGGCGCCCCACTCCATCGACTTTTCCATCGCGGACATGAGGTCGGTGGGATCGTAGGGTGAGTCCTCGAGCTTGTAGAGCCGCTCCTTGAACCACGGGTACGTGTTGATCTTGTTGAAGGTGACGCACGGGCTGAACACGTCGATGAGCGAAAAGCCCTTGTGCGCGATGGCGCCGGCGATGAGCTTGGTGAGCTGCTTGGGCTCGCCCGAGAAGCCGCGGGCGACGTAGGTCGCCCCCGTCGCGATGGCGAGGGCCAGGGGCTGGATCGGCTTCTCGACGTTGCCTCGGGGCGTGCTCTTCGTCTTGTGGCCCTCGGTCGTCGTGGGCGAGGCCTGGCCGGTGGTGAGGCCGTAGACCTCGTTGTCCATCACGATGTAGGTGAGGTTGAGGTTGCGGCGCATGGCGTGGATGAAGTGGCCCATGCCGATGCCGAAGCCGTCGCCGTCTCCTCCCACCGCCACGACGTGCAGGTCGTGGTTGGCGAGGGCGGCGCCGGTGGCCACCGGCAGCGCGCGTCCGTGGAGGCTGTGCACGCCGTACGCGTGGATGAACCCGGGCAGGTTCGACGAGCAGCCGATGCCGGAGACGACCAGCACGTTGTGGGGCTGGATCTTCAGCGCGACGATCGCTTCCTTCAGCGACTTGAGGACGCCGAAATCGCCGCAGCCCGGGCACCAGTCGGGATCGACGCGTCCTTCGAGGCTCTTGAGCGTCAGTTCTACCGTGGCCATGGACTCTGGTTCCTCTCCTTCATTGAGCTGGGGGACGCTGCGGCGCGTCCCCCAGACCCCCGCTCGCTTCTTCCGCGGCGGCGAATTCAATTCGCCGCCGCTCATCTTCCGCGGCGCCAGAATGAATCCGGCGCCGCTCATCTTGCGGGGCCGCTTCGCGTCCCCGGAGCGGGTCCGCTTCGCGGACCCCGGGGGAATGAATCCCGCTCCGCTCGCAGCTCATACGCGTTTGGCCGGCGCTGATTGGGAATCGGCGCCGGCCGGCAGCCCCACGCTCGGCTCGAAGATCGCGCTCGACGTCTCGCCCAGCACGCTGGGCGCCGCCGGATGCCACCCGTATCCGGCGCCGGTGGTGGCGCCGATGACGAGCATGCCCTCGGGACGGGCGTCGGTGCGGTTCACCAGCTCCACCGCCCACACGTCCTCCCCATAGGCGGCTCCGGGCACCTTGCGCAGGCGGCGCGGCCGCGCCCGGTCCTGCATGTGGATGCGGATGTGGTGGTAGGCCATCTCCATCGCCTCGTGCTCCTGCACCTCGAGGTCCACGGCCTTGCCGGCGAGGAGGGTCTTCACGCGCTCGGCGATGTAGGCGGGCTCGAACGGCTCGCCGTCGTAGCGCGTGAGGACGTGGTCGACGGTGAAGCCCGACTCCGCGCGCAGGTGGCGGGCGAACTGCCCGCTGAAGGTGTTCTCCACCACGATCGTCCGCTTGCAGTTCTTGAGGGTCGCGCTGGCCTCGGTGCCGTGGAACGGGTGCACGTACTTGAAGTGAAGCTGGTTCGCGGTGATGCCGGCCCGGTTGAGCTGTTCGGCCGCCTCGTGGATCACGCTCCAGGTGGAGCCCCAGCCGATGAGCGTCACCTCCGCTCCCGCCCGGCCCTCCAGCACCGGGGGCTGCAGCCGCGCGCGCACGCCGTCGATCTTCCGCATCCGCTTCTCGTGCATCTTGCGGCGGATGGCGGGGTTGGTGTGCTCGTCGCTGATGAGGATGCCGTGCTCGTCGTGGTCGTCCGTGCCCGAGACGTAGATCAGCCCCTCCCGGCCGGGCCGCGCGCGCGGGGAGATCCCCGAGGGCGTGAGGGCGTAGCGCTTGTAGCCCCCGTTTTGCGCGTCGTCGGGGCTCAGCGCCTCCACCCACTCCCCACGCTCGATGGGGACCTGGCTGGAGACCGCCTCGGGGTCCACGGTGGAGCGGTGCTCGCCGAGCAGCAGGTCGGAGATGAGGATCACCGGGAGCTGGAACGTCTCGGCCAGGTTGAAGGCCTCGACCGCGGTGTGGAAGCAGTCGGTCGCGTCCCGGGGGGCGACGATGACGCGCGGGAAGTCGCCCTGGGACGCGCCGATCGCCTGGTTGAGGTCGCCCTGCTCGGTCTTGGTGGGCAGGCCCGTCGAAGGACCGCCGCGCTGGACGTTCACGACGACGACGGGGGTCTCGATCATCCCCGCCATGCCGATCGCCTCGCTCATGAGCGCGAAGCCGCCGCCGGAGGTCGCGCACATCGAGCGCACCCCGGCGTGGCCGGCCCCGATCGCGAGGTTCATGACCGCCAGCTCGTCCTCGGCCTGCTTCACGAGCACGCCGACCTTCTCGCTGTGGGCGGCGAGCCAGTGGAGGATGCCCGAAGCCGGGCTCATGGGGTAGGCGGAGTAGAACTTGCAGCCGCCCGCGACCGCGCCGAGGGCGATCATGTGGTTGCCGGTCACCACCGGCCGCCGCTTGCGGCTGAACTTCCACGCGTGGCCCAGGGCCGGGAACTTGCCGGCCGCATGCTGGTGGCCGGCGCGCAAGATCCCGATGTTCTGGTCGATGACCTCTTGGCCCTTTTTCTTGAAGGTCTCGTGCAGGATCTCCGCCGTCACCTCCAGGTCGAAGCCGATGAGGTGCAGCAGCGCACCGAGGGCGGCGGTGTTCTGCATGACGGGCTGGATCTTGCCCAGTCCGGCCGTGAGCTCGGGCATGGGAAGGGGAACGAGGGCGACGCCCTCCGGCACCAGGGCGGGGTCGCAGCTGAAGCGCGCGCTGTTGAAGATGATCACGCCCCCCGGCTCCACCTCGCGCGCGTGCCGCTCGATGCCGTCCTGGTTGAGCGAGACGAGCACCGTCAGGTGGTCGCCGTGGTTGTCGACCTTCTCCTCGGAGAGCCTCAACCGCAGCCAGGTGTGCCCGCCGCGAATGAGCGACTGGTAGCTGTTGTAGGTGTAGAGGTGCAGCCCGAGGCGGGCGGCGGTTCGGGCGAGGGTGTCGCCGGTGCGGTCGAGGCCGTCGCCGGCGGCGCCGGCTATCCCGACAGTGATTTCCGTGACCATGGTGCCTCCTAGCTCCCTAGCTCTCCTCCTCCCCGACCATCGAGGGGTACACGCAGATGATCTCCGGGTTCATCGCTTGCAGTACCTCGGAGAGGCCCTCGACGGTGTCGCAGTCGGGTACCGTCCAGGTGGCGACGACGCGGCGGTCGCCGTCCGCGGAGAGCGAGGCCATGCCCTTGATCTGCTCCATGCGCTCGGCCACGGCTCGGGCTTTCCCGGGAAGGGTCTCGACGACGATGTTCGCAACCAGCATGGCATCCTCCAGTTGTAGGTAGGTGCCGTTCAAGTCGGGAAGAAACTGCGGCGAGGCTACGCCCGCCCGCCCGGGGAGTCAAGGAGGTGGCCGCCGGATGTGGTCGCCGGCCGTGCCTTGGGAGAGCTATCCCCTCTCCCTGAAAGGGAGAGGGGCAGGGGTGAGGGTCGACCGTGGGCCGTCGAGAACAACGAGATTTGGCTCCCATCCAGGATCGCGAAACATGCTGAACCTTGTCCGCCCACTGCACGAGCCCCACGAAGATCGACGGGTTCGCGAAGGTGGCGTTCTTGCCGGCCAGGTCGGTCTCGAGGACCCCACGGGCCCTCGCGCACGCCCCTCAGACGTGGACCGGGATTTTATGATCGAGGACTTTCGCAAGCGCTTCCGCGAGGGGAGGCCAGCCCACGGGTACCACCGAGTTCGCGACCGGCGTGCGCATGAGCGACACCGCCTCGCCGAGAAGGAAGACCTGGACCTCGTGACCCGCGTCGGCGAACGCATTTGCGTGATGGAACGCGAATGACGCTTGGGTGGGATCGGCCGAGCCCCAGGCGCTCTTGATCAGGATCTTGTTCTTGGGAGCGCTCGCGGTGACGGGCGCGGGCACCGCCAAAAGCGGGCAGGCCCCACAGTCGACCGAGGAAGCCACGTCTCATTCCCACCTCGTTCGACCGGGAAGCTTACGCGATCGGGCGAGCGTCCGCACCGTCCACAGCCCCTAACGTGAGCTGCTTGCAGAGGTAGATCATCTGGCCGGCGTGATGGTCCGCATGGGCGGCGCAGCGCACGAACATACTCAGCCTGTCAGTCACGTCCTCGGCACCAACGCCACTGTAGGGGGCACGCCAGTCCGCCTCACGCTGCGCCACGAGGGTCGCGAGAACCATGTCGACGGCACGGTCGAAGTCTCGAAGGACGTCGTCTTTGTGACGGCGAGACGTGTCGCCGAACTCCCTTGGCCTGTCTCGAACGTAGCCGGACCCTGCGATCTGCGTTCCTATGTAGTAGCTGAGATTGCCGGTCAGATGAAGGAGCAGATGTCCGACCGAATTGCCGTACGGGAACGGCCGCCGCCACAGCTGCTCCGTAGAGAGAGGCTCTACGAGGGCGTGTATCCGGTGCCGCACGCGGTCGTAGTGCGCGGCCAGGCTCTGGCCGACCAGGGGCGAAAGGTTATCTGTCGCGCTCACGGGCATCGTGGCAACTCCTCGGCATCTCTCGGACCAGTGTCCCTATGGCGCCCCCGGAACCGAGGCGATCGCCGCGGCCAGGTCCCGACGCAGGTTCTGCGCGGCCTGGACCGCGGCCGTCGTAGGCGCGGCGTCCACCTCTTGCAGCACCGTGTAGAGGCTCGCGAGCCGGCCGTTGAGCGTCGAGAGCCGGGACTCCAGCGACGCCAGCTCGCGGGCCTTCGGCCCGTCTGGCGGTGTGCTGGCCCGCGTCTTCCTCACGCGCTGCAGCGCATCGGCGCTGCGGGCGAGGTCCTGGACGATATCCTCCGACCGGTCGAGCTGCGCGCGCAGGTCGTCCAACGTTGCCGTGACCCGCGGGTCCATCTTGATCCGGAGCGGCCGGGTGAGCGTACGACCATCGACGGTGAGGCGCACCGTGTGCGTGCCCGGCCGCGCCCAGGGCCCGCGCGGCTCCACGGGCGTGTTCCGGTAGATGGCCGCGATGGGGTAGGAGCGCTCGACGGCGGCGAGCGGGGGGTAGTGCAGGTCCCACACGAAGCGGTGGAGTCCGGCGGTGGCGGGCAGGATCTGCGGCGGCTGCCGGATCCAGTAGTCGGGGATGCTGCGGCCTTCGACCGGCGGCTCCGGCGGGTCGTCGCTGCGGTAGCGGCGCACGACGGCTCCGCCCGCGTCCACGACCTCGAGGCTCACCGGGCCCGCGGCGGGTGACTTCAAGAAGTAATGAAGGATCGCGCCGTCGGGCGGGTTCTCACCCGCCGGCTCGTCCGGAGGCAAGGGCGTGTCGGTGTTCTTGTTCCATCGAAATCGCCAGGCCTCCTGGGGCGCGAAGAGGAAGGCGGCCTCCTGGAGCGTCGCCGGCTTCACCTGACGCAGCGGCGTGAGGTCGTCGAGGATCCAGAAGCTCCGGCCATGCGTGCCCACGACGAGGTCGTCGTCCTTGATCACGAGGTCGCGGATCGACGTGGCCGGCATGTTGAGGCGGAGGGACCGCCAGCTCTCGCCGTCGTCGAAGGAGACGTAGACCGCCTGCTCCGTGCCCGCGAACAGCAGGCCGCGGCGTACGGGGTCCTCCCGCACGGCGTTGACGATCCCGCCGTCCGGGATGCCGGCCGTGATCTCCGTCCAGCTCCGCCCGCCGTCACGCGTGCGATAGATGTGCGGGCGCAGGTCGTCGAGCCGGAAGGTGTTGATGGCGGCATACGCCGTGCCGGTGTCGAAATGCGAGGCCTCCAGCAGCGATACCTTGCTCCACGGCCGGTCGCGCAACGCGCTCGGCGTGACGTCTGTCCACGTCGCCCCGCCGTCGGTGGTGAGGTGGATGAGCCCGTCGTCGGTGCCCGCCCAGATCCGCCCGCCGTCGAGCGGTGAGGGAGCGATGGTATAGATGACGCCGCGCCGCGTCGCCGTCGCGGCCTCGGTGCCGCGGTACTTCCCGACGTTGGGCGGCGCCTCCCAGCTCGGGCGCGTGAGGTCGGGGCTGACCTCGGTCCACGTCCGCCCGCCGTCCGGCGTCTTCCACAGCGTGTTCGACGCGAAGTACAGCGTCCGGGGATCGGTGGGCGAGAACAGGACGGGCGCGGTGCGCAGCACGCGATAGGACTCGGAGCGCAACGCGCGCGGGGCGATGTTCTGCGCCTGGCCGGTGCGCCGGTCGTAGCGGGTCAGCCGGCCGCCGTACACGATGTCCGGGTCCAGGGGATCGGCGGCGACGTAGCCGTACTCCTCGACGCCCACGGGGTGCCACTCGCGGAACGTGATCTGGCCGTCGTCGCCGCGGCTGGCGACGCAGGCCGAGCCGCTTTCCTGCTGCCCGCCGCACACGCGGTACGGGAACGCGTTGTCCGTGCTGACGTGGTAGAACTGCGCCGTCGGCTGGTTGTACCACGAGCTCCAGCTCGCTCCGCCGTTGACGGTCACGATCACGCCCTGGTCCGCCGCGATGAGCATCACGTCGGGGTGTCGGG
>Ga0210378_10000203_pt1 | contig 28991 bp, 25 predicted proteins | sample PLM1_60_b1redo_FD_155465 | JGI IMG/M metagenome (GOLD analysis project Ga0210378, IMG submission 155465) | Groundwater sediment microbial communities from an aquifer in East River, Colorado, USA - PLM1_60_b1 redo | ecosystem: Environmental > Terrestrial > Soil > Riparian zone | place: USA: East... | reverse complement strand
AGCTCGCCCCGGCGTCGTGGAGCAGGGTGATCAGGCCGGTGATGTCGTCGAGTGATTCGGCCGTCGTCCGGTTCACGTTCTTGAGGTTATGGGTGTCGCTCGCCGAGACGACGACCTCGATCTCGCCGAATCCGGCGTCGAGTGCCCGCTGTGCGCCACGACTGTTCGGGACGAGTGCCGAGTACCGGACGTCGGGGTTGCGCGTGATCCCGGCCCAGACCTCGTCGGCGTCCGCCATCTGCGGGATCGCCTTCGGGTGGACGAAGCTGACGGCCTCGATCCGCTTGACGCCCGTGGCCGATAGCGCGTCGAGGAGCGCGATCTTCGCCTCGGTCGGCACCGGATCCTCGTTCTGCAGGCCATCACGCGGACCCACCTCGCGCAGCGAGATCGCCGCCGGCAGTGCGGTCATGACCGCATCCTGCCCACGATGCCGGTGTCGTAGTCGCCGGAGACGAACTCAGGGTGCTCCAGCATTTCCGCGAAGAACGGCAGGTTGCACTTCGGGCCGGTGATCTCGAACCCGGCCACAGCCTTACGGGCCCGCTCCAACGCCTCGGCGCGGTCGGCGCCGTGCACGATCAGCTTCGCCATGAGCGAGTCGTAGAACGGCGTGACCTTGGTGCCGACGGCGTACCCGGAGTCGACGCGCACCCCGTCGCCGCTGGGCTCGACCCACGTCGCGACGGCGCCCGGTCCAGGGAGGAAGCGCTTGGGATCCTCGGCGTTGACGCGCAGCTCGATCGCGTGGCCTTGGGACTGGAGCGCGTCGGGATCGAAACCGGGCGCCTCACCGGAAGCGATCCGGAGCTGCGCCTCGACCAGGTCGACGCCGAACACGGCCTCGGTGATCGGGTGCTCGACCTGGAGGCGGGTGTTCATCTCCAGGAACACGAACTCACCGGTGGTGGGGTCGACCAGGCACTCGACCGTACCGGCGTTGCGGTAGCCGACCGTCTCGCCGGCGGTGACCGCGGCGGCGAGCATCCGGGCGCGCAGTTCGGGCGAGACGCCGGGCGACGGTGTCTCCTCGGCGACCTTCTGGTTGCGGCGCTGAACCGAGCAGTCCCGCTCGCCCAGCGCGACGACACGGCCGTCGGCGAGACCGAGGATCTGCACCTCGACATGGCGCACGCGTGGGAAGAACCGTTCGAGCAGCACGCTGCCGTCGCCGAACATGCGCTCTGCGAAGCCGCGGATCTTCTCGAACTCGGTGCGGAGTGCCTCGGGGTCGGCGGCGACCGCCATCCCCATCCCGCCACCGCCCGCGGCGGCCTTGACCATGATCGGGTACCCGACGGACTCGGCAGCGGCCAGCGCGGCGTCCACATCGGCGACCGGCTCGCGGGTGCCGGAGGAGACCGGCACACCGGCGTCGGCCATGAGGTTGCGGGCGTTGATCTTGTCGCCCATCCGCTCGATCGCGTCCGCCGGCGGCCCGACCCAGATCAGGCCGGCTGCCTCGACCTCGCGGGCGAACCCGGCGTTCTCGGAGAGGAAGCCGTAGCCCGGATGGATCGCCTGGGCACCGGTCTGCGCTGCGGCGGCGAGTACGGCCGCGGTGTTGCGGTAGGACTCGGCGGGGTTGGCCGGCCCGATGCACACAGCCTCGTCGGCCTCCACGACGAAGGGCAGGTCCGCGTCCGCCTCGGAGTAGACGGCGATCGCGCGGACGCCGAGCCGGCGCGCCGTCCGGATCACGCGGCGGGCGATCTCGCCCCGGTTGGCGACTAGAACCGACTCGAGCATGCGAAGCCCTTTCACGTGGCGAACTGAACGATCGTTAGGCTAGAGCACTACTAGCGCGTAGCCCAGCGAACGCCGACTCAAGCTCCGAGCAGCGCCGTGAGCGTCATCTTCCGGAGCAGGGTGGAGACGGCGTCGCGGTCGAGCTGGGAGTCGAGGAACGGCGTCGAGTTCATCAGGCCGAACGCCGCGTGGGCCGCGACCCGGGCCTCCGCCGCCGGCAACCCCTCGTGCAGGTCGGTGAGGACGCCGACCCACTCCTCGACGTACTGGCGCTGCAGCCGGCGGATCGTGCGGCGGCTCTCGTCGGGCAGCCGCGCCAGTTCGTGCAGCTGCAGCGTGATGACGGCGGGGTTGTCGAGCGCGAACGCGACGTGGAAGTTGACCAGCGCGGCCAGCGCCTCCTGCGGATCCTGGGCGTCGACCACCCGCTTACGTCCCTCAGTGAGCAGCTGCTCGCTGACCGGGGTGATCGCGGCCGCCAGCATCGCTTCCTTGCCGGCGAAGTGGTGGTACAGCGCCGGCCCGGTGACGCCGGCGGCGGTGCCGATGTCATCCATCGAGACCCCGTGATACCCACGCGTGGCGAAGAGGTGGACCGCGATGGTGAGAATCTCCTCGCGCCGGGACATGCGTCGCCGCGGACGTCCGTTCGCCGCGATCGTCTCCTCTGCCGTCACGGGTACAGCCTAGTGGTCTGCACGAGCATCGGTGAACGATCGTTCACCAGGCGGGTAGCCGCCATGTCAGTACCTGCTTCCGACGGCCGCCGGGAGATTGTCCAGCTCGGCGAGGTCGGCCGGGGTGAACGTGACGTCCGCGGCTCCGACGTTCTCGCGCAGGTAGCGGGACTTCTTGGTGCCGGGGATCGGGATCACGTGGTCGCCCTGGGCCATTGTCCAGGCGATGGCGACCTGCGCCAGCGTGGCACCCTTCCGCTCCGCCACCGCCCGCACGGCATCCACGATCCGCAGGTTCGCGGCGAGCGCGTCCGCTTCGAAGCGCGGGTTGGCCTCCCGGAAGTCGTCGGATTCGAACGTGGCGGAGGTGATCGCACCAGTCAGGAACCCCCGCCCGAGCGGGGCGAACGGCACGAACGAGGCGCCGTTGGCGGCGCACCAGCCGAGCACGTCACCCGAGGCCTGGCTGGCTGCGACGGCGCTGGTCGGAGCGGCCGGCGCGGCCGCAGGCGTCCCCATGGCGTCCCGGGTCCAGAGGGACAGCTCGGACTGGACGGCCGCTACCGGATGGATCGCGTGCGCCCCGGCAGCCTCGGCCACCGTGACCTCGGACAGCCCAAGCTGGCGGACCTTCCCTGCGGCGACCAACCCGGCCAGCGCAGACCACGTGTCGGCGAGCGGCACGGCGGGGTCGACACGGTGCAGGTAGTAGAGGTCGATCACGTCGGTGCGCAACCGCCGCAGGCTCGCCTCCACCGCCTCGGCGACGTGACGCGGCGAGCCGTCCCGGCGAATCGCGCGGGTGCTCAGGTCGTCGACGACGAGCCCCATCTTGGTGGCGAGGACGACCTCACCGCGACGGCTGCCGAGCGCCGCGCCCACCAGCTCCTCGTTGTGGCCGGCGCCGTAGACGTCGGCCGTGTCGAAGAAGGAAATGCCCAGGTCGATGGCCTCCTGGATCAGCGCGGCCGATGCCTGGTCGTCGCGCGCCGAACCGCCGTACGCCCAGCTCATGCCCATACAACCCAGCCCAAGGACGCTCACCTCAGGACCGGCCGTGCCCAGCGTTCTCGTCCGCACGCCGATCGCCTCCCGTTCGCCGCCTGGGTTGAGCCTATGCGGGTGGGCTGAAACCGTGCCGAGAGTTATCCACAGGAACGCGCCCGCCCCGGAGAGTGACGTCTCCGGGGCGGGCGGCGGCATTTACTTGAGGGTCAGCGTCATCGTGTTGCCGGGACCCGACATGAGCAGGGTCAACGCCGGCGTGAGCAACCCGCAGTTCTTGAACGAGGGAATCGTGTAGGTGCCCTCGAGCGTGGTGCCCTTGAAGATGTCGATCGGCGTCGTGTTCTTCATCGTCGCCACCGACGGCTTGCTGGTCGTGCAGCCGGCGGGCACCAGGTTGACCTTGGGGATCCAGTCCTGGGACACGCGGAGGACCTGGAGCGTGAAGGTCGTCGTCGAGTCGATCGTGTCGTTCACGAGGTGAACCTTCGCCGTCGTCGGGCCGACCGGGACCATGCGGACCGTCGACGTCACCGGGATGTGGCCGAAGAGCTTCATCTTCATGGTGAGGTCGGGGATTTTCATGTCACCTACGAGCTCACCGGTGCCGAGGTCCAGCTTCGAGTTGAACGTCGATTGGGGCACGGTGATGGTGACATTCGGCTTCTTGACGACCGTCTGGCCGGTGACGTTCGACCAGTTCAGGTCGATCACGGGGTCGGCCTGTGCCGGAGTCGCGACGCTAATGCCGGCGACGGCGACGGCTGCCGATACCAGGAGCGTTGCTGCAAGCCGGAGCGGTTGACGCACGGATCCTCCTCATGGGGCGCGTGGGCCCCCGCCCGTCTGGTTCGTCCCCCCGGAGCAGCTCCCGATCCGCGATCGACGGGTGGGGCAATGCGTCCGGAAGATTACTAGCAAGTAACACCACTCACTAGTAACAAGCAGTAATTCCTTGCTCGCGCACGGCCGATCTTTGCGACTCTGAATCGTGAACTATTGTCACGATTTGGTGGTCGGTCCGAGCCATTTCAGGCTGACGCGGCTAAAGTTCGCCCGCATTTGTCCGGATGCCACGCGCGGTGCTGGTACGCGTCTGAGGCGCACGTCGTCGAGCGCGCGCCGCGCACCAACCAACTCCCGGAGGAGGGATCGGATGACCCGCTTAACCCGCCCGATCGGCCTGCTGTCCGCTGCCGGTGCGCTCGCACTGACTGCCACGCTCGGCGTAGCGTCGCCAGCTGCCGCGGCAACGGTGCCCGTGGTGTGGGACTGCCAGGCACAGCCGCCGATCGGCGCGCCCGAGCAGCTGACCCTGAACAACGCCGTGCAGGCCGACGCGCCGGCTACGGTGGCGCCCGGTGGAACGTTCGAAGCCACGCTCGCTCCCGAGCCGACGACGGTGCCGGCCGAGGCCGGCGGCTACAAAGTCAACAGACTGCAGAACCTGGTGCTCAGTGTGCCGGTGCCGGCGGGCTCGACCTACCAGTCGGCGACTCTGACCGGCGGCTCGAACCTCGGCAGCGGCATCCCCAGCGTCAAGCAGGCCGATAACGTTGTCACCGTCACGGTTCCCGGGCCGCTTACGGGCGGCTCCACCTTCCAACTGCCGGCACTGCACCTGAACTTGACGGCAACGGGCGCCGCGGGAAGCGTGATCGAAACCAAACTCGCCGGGACCAGCTACGCCGCGCCCGGCATGACGTTCACCGCCAACGTCCAGGCGGGCCCGTTCCCGGTGAACGTGCCGACGTCGTGCTACCCCAACCCGTCCCCGACGCTGACCAGCACGACCGTCCAGAGCGCCTGATCCCTCCGCAGCATTGACCGGCGGGAAGGCCTCGCAGGCAGGGGCGAGGCCTTCCTGTTCGGCGTCGGTACGGAGGCCCGTCACTTCAGTGGTGACGGCTCGCCGGGAGATGCTCTCGCGCTCAGAACGGTGGGCTCAACGTGGCGAGGCTGTCGCAGCGCACCGTGCGGCTGGTTTCTTCGATCCAATACGAGCACGTGACGACCGCGCCCGAGCCCCGCTAGGCACCACGAGTCAACCGGGCACGGAGTTCCTCGATGCTGTCCGGTCGGGGCCGGCTCGGCGCGACGCTTGTCGGCGTCCTGCAACCAGCGGGGGACCGTTGCCGAGTCGAGCAATACCTCGTCCTCGTCACCATCGGCAACGCCGCTGGCTCGGAAGTACGGCCCTATCCACTCGATCTGGATGCGGCACTCTCACCGGACCGGCGTCCGCTGTTGGCCAACTGCCATGGGCCCGGCAAGGCCCGCAGTGGGCCAAGAACCGGCGACGAAAGGAAGGAAGGCCGCGCGGCTTACGCGCGCCAAGCCTCGACGGACGAACCTCCACCATTGCGGGCGGCGGCGGCTTACGAAGCGCCGGCCAGGATCTCCCGGTGTGGTGTGGTGGTTCGACGGTCACATGGACGGACGCCCGCCGAGCGTCAGGCAGGCGGTGGAGTCGCGAAGTAGTCGCCAAGCATCTCGGTGTAGACCACGGTGCCTGTCGTACCTCTCCGCGCGGCCCAAACTCGCTGAACCACGGCTTGATGTCGAGCACGGGCGTCCCCGTCAACGGCGTGGTGGAACGACGATATCGACGCCTACGTGAGGCGCGGCATCGCCGGTGACGCGCCGAGCCGCGGTGCTTGTTTGGCAGAGCTGATCTCCGTAGGTTCGACACAACATCTAGGGGTGAGGGCGCCCGACAGTATCCACAGGTTGTGGAGGGTGTACTCGTCAGCCGCTCTGGTCGATGGGATGGCCCCTGGTTGTGCCGCCGCGTGTGTTCCGTGGCGGTGGGATATGACCTGATGAGGAACTCATCGCAATGGAGACGGAGAGCACGGACTCCCGGCTGCCCGCACAGTCAAATGGAGCGGCAGGCCCGGGAGCAGCGGTGGCGCCGCGTCGGCGGTTGCCGGCGCGGCGCCGGAGCCTTACCCGGTCGTTCACGATCGGCGGCGCGGAGGGCTATCTGACGGCCGGTGTCTACCCCGATGGTCAGCTGGCGGAGGTGTGATTATGTGTCCGTCGACACGCAAACCGAGGGAGCGCGGATGCCGCGACCAAAGTGGGAACCCGACGAGCGCCAGGCCGCTGCGCTCAACCGGGCCGCCGCGCTCCACGACACCGCGACGAGGGCCGACGCGGACTTCCGCGCCGCCGTCAAAGCGGCGGCCGACCTCGGCGTCATCCCCACCGCCATCGCCGAACGCCTGGGCATGGAACGCAAGAGCGTGTACCGACTACTCGGCCACAAGTACAGCTAGCCGTCCACACACAGGTCGGCCCCGGTTGGTGTTGGAGCACCGCCCGGGGCCTTCGCAACCGGAACTGACTGGAGTCCCGAATGCGCACCACCAACACTATCGCTGTCGCGCGCCTACGCTGGGTCGCCCTCGGCGCCGCCGAACTGCTCGCCGCCCACGGCGAGTACGACATGGCCACCCGTATCGGCGTCACACCCTGGCTCGCCTGGCTCTTCCCGATCGGCCTCGGCGTCTACGCCTACTGCGCGTTCGCCACCCGCAGCCGCGCCGACGTCCGCGCCGCCCTCGGCCTCATGATCGCCTGCCAGGCCCTCGCCCACCTGCTCGCCGTCGACGTGCTGCCCCGGCACTGGACCCTCGTCGTCACTGTCTCCGCCGTCGCCCCGATCATCTGCTGGCGCGTCCACCACCTCGGCGAACACGCCAGCATGCCCGACGCCGCACCGCCCGCCATGACCACTACGTCACCAGCCGACGATCCGACGGTCGCGCCCGTCGTTGAAGCGGCGCCCATACCGACCCCGCCCGCGACCCGGCCAGCACCCCGTCCACGTGTACGAGTGGCACCCTCCCGCCGGCCCCGCCGCGTCACCCACACCGCTGCCGCACGGTACGCGCCGGCCGCGGCCGTGTGTCCGCCTGCCACCCCCAGGCGACGCACCCGCGAAGAAACTCAGGCCATGATCCAGCGGCTCCGTGCCACCCACCGTGGCATCACGCAGAAGGAGATCGCGACCAGGCTCGGGTGCAGCACCCGGTGGGTTCGAGAGTGCTCTGCGGCCTAGCCCACGTCGGCGGTGCCGCACAGTTACCGTGCGGCACCGCGGACGTAACCACCTCACCGGTCGAGCGTCCCCGAAGCGCCAGCCCATCCTGAGGGCTCATAGGCGGTCGATGACTTGGCGTGCGTGCTGTCTGAGGGGTCGGGCGAGTGGAAGGTACTCGCCGCCGTCTATGAAGCGAAGGAACCGCACGGCCGCGGCGAGGGCCGCAACCCGGCCGCTGTGTGTGTCCAGCACATCGGAGAAGGCGCGGTGGATGCGCCGGGCGGTGGTCGGGTGGAGCAGGCTTGTGCAGTGGAGAGTTGCGGCGTCGTATCCTGCCGGTGCCCGACCCCACGTTTCCCAGTCAAGGATGAACAGATCGGGCGCGGTCACGTTGCCCCAGTGAAGGTCACTGTGCGCGGTGGTCCATTCCACGGCGGCGAAATCAACGGTCACGTCGAAGAAGGCCAAGATGCCATGGTTCACGTCGTCTTGGTCCATGCCGCGCGGCGGGAGTGGATGGTTGGCGATGGCGTCCACAGCGCCGCGCAGTCGGGTGATCCACGGGTCGGGCAGATCCACCTCGTCCACGAGCACCATCCCCGTGGACAGTGGAGCGGCCGGGACGAACGTGCTCACCTCGCCGCGCATCCGCCGACCGCAGTCGTCCCACTGTTTCCACCGCGTCACGTGCGGCTTGGGCACACCGGCGATGTCATTCGCGGCGAGATTTCCCGCTAGGTAGTCACCCTCGCCCCAGTCGGGATCGTCGTAGACGACTCGCAGCCACGCGTCCTCGCCGCCGTCGCGGACCTTGATGCCTACGGAGTGGAGCCGCGTCGTGTGAATGGCTTCACCTGCTGGCGTGACGCCGAACTGGTGAGCTGCCCACTCCAGGTGCCCTTCCATCCACGCGCGCCGCTGACGGTCGTTGGTCATCGCTCACCATCGTTGAGGCAATGAAGGTCGAGTTCGGCGACGAGCGCTTCGGCGAGCTCCTGCCGTTGGGCTCGTGAGATGACTACCCCGTCGAGGTTGGCAGCGCCCCGGATAGTTGACAGGTCGTTGCCGCGCAGGTCGAACTCGTCGTACCTGCCGCCGACAAAAGTCACCGCCTCCAACTCGCAACGCGACATGTGCCCTCCGGGAAAGACGCACCCGTCGAAGGTCACGTCGGTGAACCTGGTGTTGGTGAACACGACCGGCGCGGTCGCGCGGATGGAGTCGAACGTGGCGTAGTCGATCCTGCACCCGTCGAAGACCACGTTGGCCCAGCGGTTCCCGCTAAAGCGCCCGCCGAGGATCTTGCAGTTGCGGAACACGATCCGGGACAGGTCACACTCGTCCCATTCCGCGGAGGCGAACACGCAGCGCTCGATCCACGCGGACTCAAGTCGCACGCGGCTGAACGTGACCCGCTGCGCCTCGATGTTGCGGACGCGGCCGTTCGACAACCGGCTAGCGGCGGCACTGAGGTGGCGAATCTCGCGGTCGGCGTACAAGTAGCCGGACAGCGGATCCTTGGCCTGTAGGTCATCGACCGGACGCAGGTCGTCCTCCACATAGGGTAGAACGACCTGCGCCCGACCGTACGTCACGATCTCCACCAACGACCGCCTACTTCTTCCGAAAATACACTCTCTTCTTGCTGAATTTCGGCGCCGCCTTGCTCCAGTTGTCCCACGCTGGCCTGTTGTCAAAGCCGTCGGCCCGTGAAGGGTGAATGTCGCCCGGCCGTGCCGATTCCCGATGCGTTTCGAGTAGTTCCATGATGACCGGCGCCTGGGTGGTGGCGAGGTCTTCGAGGATAGTCATACTACCTCCCGTTCTTCGTGGGCAATATCGTGTAGCGCGAGCACAAGCGCTTGAGTGGACGTCCGGCAGTGTTCGGTCTCGGTGGCGCTGAACGTGCCGTGTTCAAAGAACCGGTTGCCGGCGTGGGAACCCTGGCAAAAGGCGAAGTAGTCGCAGGTGGCCTTACACCGGCCGATTCCAACCTGGAATTCGCGTACGTAGGAAAGCTCAAGCCCCCTTTTCAGGATGACAGGCAGCGGGTCGTTCAGGACGTTGCCGGCGATGAAGTCGCCGTAGCGCGGGGCGTGCGCGCCGAGTAATTCCGGGGAGAGCAGCACGGCATCACCATCCCATCCGATGGTGGGTATGAGGTCATGCTTGGTGTCGGCGGCCCGCTCGTCACGATCCAGTGTCAGGAACTCCAGCAGCCGTTCGATTTCGCGCACCTTCATGTCGGCGTGGTCACGACTCCACCTGAACGCGTCCCGCCAGAAGCGCCGCGCCTGCTCGAAGTCCGGCGTCCTACTGTGTGTGTTGGCTCCCTCCTTCTCTTCCATGTTGAGGCCAAGGTGCGGACATCCAAGACCTGCAATGAAGTCGAGGATTTCCTTCGCGTGTCCCGTCGTGTCCTGGCTGATGACCGCGATCACCGTGAACGGAATCCCATGTTCCTTCAGTTTCTCAATGCCGGCAATGACGCGGTCGAAGACTTCACCGCCGCGCCGGTCCACCCGTAGCCGGTTCATGGCGCGCGGCCCGTCGATGCTCACTCCGACCGCCATGTCGTATTCGGCGAACAGGTCGCACCATTCGTCGGTGATCAGCGTCGCGTTGGTCTGGATCACCTGCCTGACTCGCTCGGCCCGGCGCAACACCTCGAACGGTCCGAGCAGTGCCGCGAGGCCCTTCGGTCCGATCGTAAGCGGCTCACCGCCATGCCAAACAATCTCCAGCCGGCCCGATGACGGCCACTGATCGGGGATGCTCGACGCGACCGCCATGGACACGTCCGGTGTCATGTCCCGTTTCTTGCTTCGGGCCGGTAGATAACAGTAGGCGCAGTCGACGTTACACAGCGTTGTGGGCTGCATGATGATGGTCTCCGGTTCGGCCGCGAACCAACAGCGCTGGTCCAGTTGGGGATACGAGGCAACGGTGAGGTATTCCTGTGACTCCACAGCCATATTGCATTCCTTCCTGCCATGAGTGACCGATTGTCGGTCAGCGGTAGACCGAAACGGCGAGGTCGCCGATCGCGGCGTCGACGGAGGTGATCACGGCGGGGATCGCCGCGAGATCGCGGGCCGGGTTGGTGGTGGTGAAGTGGGCGGTGATCGTGTCGAGACGGGCACGCAGGTCATCGGCGGGCAGCTCCAGGTTGAGGGTGTCTTCGATCCACAGGGCACGGATGAGGCCACACATGGCGTCGGTAGCGGGGTCGGGCGGGGTCGGGCGCGTGTCGAGGGACTTGACGCGCGCGCGGGGGTAGTGGCGGGCGTTGACGACGTCGGTGGGGTCGGTGGGCTGATAGCGGACGCGGCCGAACCGCCGGGTTCTCGCGGTGACCACATTGGTGTTGATGAGGTGGATCAGGCTTCGTGCGTAGAGGCTTGGGGCGGTGCCGGCGATGACCTCCCGCAGCGGCAGGCACGCGCCGGTCATCGTGAGGTCGGCGACGACCGCTCGGCGATCGGATCATCGGCCAGACGCCGAAGGTGGGGGTTGCGGATGCTGACGTGACCAGCCTCGGCGCGGATCTCGCCAGACAGCAGCAGGTCGACGAGGACGGCACCGGCCAGGCCGACGCTGAGGGTTGCGGGGTGGATGCGCGGTCGGTAGCCGTAGTCCTCATCATGGGCGAGCAGCCACAGCTCGTCGCGGACGCAGCGCCGGGGCGCGTGCCGGCCGGACATCGGTAGGTCTCCTCTCGGATCGTGGGGTTAGTAGTGGGCGGCAGCGATGACGCGGAGTCGGGAGTGGGCGCCGCCGTAGGCGTCGGCGCCGCGCAGGTAGGGCTTGGGGAGTTGGGCGAGCATCGTGTAGTTCGGATCGCACACGTTCGCCACCAGCGCGCGGCCAGCTTGAGCGACGAGCTGGTAGGCGTCGAGCACATCGAGGCCCGTGAGGTCGCCGACCCAGGCGACGAGGTCCGCCTGGCTCATCCGGTAGGCGTCCTCCAACGGCCGCGAGGACCCGACCGACGAGATGGCGGTGTCGGACTCGATCCGCGGCATCGGCGTCGGCGGCAGTCCCTTGATGAGGTCGACGATCAGGACGGTGTACATCGCGGTCTCGACCGCCACGCCGGACGCTTCGCCGTCGCCCTGCCGGGCGTGCCCGTCGCCAAGCGCGAACAGCGCACCCTCGACGTTCACACCGAGATACGGCGTGACGCCGGACCGCAGCTCAGGGGTGTCCATGTTCCCGCCGTGCACGTCCGGCACGACCGTGGCCCGCGCCTCGCTCGCTGCGGGCGCAACGCCGACCGTGCCGAGCATCGGCTCCAGCGGCAGATCCACGGCGTAGTCCGAGGTGCGGGCGGTGTAGCGGACGGTGCCGGCGTCGAGGTCGATCGGGTAGCGCCACACCCGCTCATCGAGCGGCGGCTGCAGCGTCGCGGTCGCATGGGTCGAGGTCAGGGCGCCGAAGTGCGGGAAGGTCGAGGACCAGCCCACGTCGCGGGCCGGGGCGATCGAGGCCAGGTGCAGCGCTAGCGTGTCGCCCGGCTCCGCGCCGGTGACGTAGAACGGCCCAGACACCGGGTTGAGGTAGGGGAAGCGGCAGACCTGGCTCGGCAGGTCGGCGACGCCGCGCACCGCGCCGCCGAAGCAGTCCTCAGTGAAGATGCGCAGCGCGGTACCGGGCTTGACCTCCAGCACCGGTGTGACGCCGCCGAAGGTGTACGCCAGCTCGTGGAGCCGCGGTGTGTACTCGATGAGGTCGCCCATCACCGGCCCCCGCCCGGCATGCCGGCCAGGGTCGGGCGGCGACCCGAGAGCCACAATCCTGCGAGCATCAGGACGCCGAGACCGAGCCAGATCAGCCCGACCTTATGCGCGAGGACGTTGGCGTGGATCGCGACCGTGACCAGCAGCCCCGCGCCGACCAGCGGGCAGACCAGATGTACGAGCAGGTTCCGGCTGCGCTGGCGCACCAGGTAGTGCCAGACCACTGCCACGTGCAACGTCACGAAGGCCAGCACCGCGCCGAAGTTGATCAGGCTGGCCAGGACGGCGATGCCGTCGTCACGGCTCGCCATGTACAGCCCAAGGGCGAGGGACACGACGGCGACCAGGACCACGGCGTTGACCGGCACCGCGCGCCGCACCGACACCCGCGACAGGAAGCCGGGCAACTGGCGGTCACGGGCCATCGCGAACAACAACCGCGACGTCGCGACCTGCGCCACCAGCGAGTTGGCCACGCCCCATGCGAGCGCGGTGGCGACCGCGGTCAGCGTGGCCAGCCACGCGCCACCGGCAACCTCGGCGGCGTCGTAGAACGCGGTGCCGCCCGGGTCACCCTCGGCGAGCAGCCTGGCCGGCTCGGGCACCAGCAGCGCGGCGATCCAGGTCTGCGCGATGAACAGCGCCCCCGCCACCGCGAGGGCAGCGATCATCGCCCACCCCACCTGCCGCGGCCCACCCCGGTTCTCCTCCGCCAACATCGAGATCCCGTCGAACCCCAGGAACGACAACATCGCCACCGACACCGCGGCGAAGAGCACCGACCAGGAGAACGTGCCCGCGTTGAACAGCGGATCGGCGACCGTGGCCAGCCTCAGCCCACGGCCCTCGCCATCCAGTAACGCCGATACGCCGAAGTACAGGAACACGGCCAACACCGCGAGTTCGCCCGCAAGGAACCAGCGGGTGATCACCGCCGTCATCCGGATACCGAGCAGATTCACGGCCGTGTTCAGCGCGACGAACCCGGCGATCCACGCCCACACCGGCACCGCCGGCACGCTCGCGTGCATCGCCACAGCGGCAATGAGCGCCAGCAACCCGGGCACGAGCACGTAGTCCAGCAGGATCGCCCACCCGGCCAGAAAGCCCACCGGAGCGCCGATCCCGCGACCCGCGTAGTTGTAGACGCTGCCCGCCATCGGGAACGCCCGCACCATCTGCGCGTACGACACCGCGGTAAACACCATCGCCACCATGCCCACGCCGTAGCCCAGCGCCACCATCCCGCCCGAGGCCGCGAACACACCGCCGAAGATCCCGAACGGCGCGATCGGCACCATAAAGATCAGGCCATACGTCAGCAGATCCCGCAGGCCCAGGGTGCGGCGCAACTCCTGCCGATACCCGAACCGGGACAGGTCAACGCCGTCCGGTCCGTCAACCGTGACCGCGTACCGGCCTGACGCTGTTTGCATGACGATCCTCCGAAGCTCTGTAGGCAAAGGTTGAAGGTGGTGCGGTGTTCAGCGACCCGACACAGGTTTGGCAGCGAGCGCCGACACTCGGCGAGTGGGAGTGCCGGCGAGCCAGTCGGCATGAATCTGGGCCTCGTAGCGGAGGCGGGCCGCGTCGCTGATCTGGTCGAGCCGCAATCGGGTCGGGCATGGCCACCGCATACCGCAGGACCGGCATATCGCAACACGCGGAGATGACGCCCGGTGCGCCAGGCGCAACCGCTCCGCCGCTGGCGTGGATTGGCGTTCGACGTCGGCGAGTGTCGCTTGCATGATCGCGGTCCTCACGGTCTCGGGATCGGCTCGGTGATATGGGTGCTCGGGTCGACTGGTCGGTCCGGCAGCAGGGTCGAGTTGAGGAAGTCATCGGCCCAGCGGACCGACCAACACGGCCACGTCAACAGACAGCGACCGCAGCGGCCTGGGACGTCGGCCGGCGTGTGAGCCCGCCAGAACATCGCCCCGACCTCCCACCCGACCCGCAGCTTCACGCCCGGCGGCGGTTCCAGCGACGGCAGCCGGACGGTGCCATTCGGCCCGGCCGTCATGCTGGACCTCCTTGTTATGCCGTCGCACGCTTGCCATCACTGGTCGTCCCATCCATCCGTTGCGGGGAAAGCACGGCGGCCACGACGGGGAAGTGACCGCCATGCCGTCCCTGTCGCCCGCCACCGACGTCCCGTGACAGCCAGCAGCGGGGGAGCCCAGTGTTGGGTGGAATGCAGACACTTGGAAGCTTTCGGGCGTAGCCTCGCTGTAGCCTCTCGGCTACCGGCGGCTTCCACGGGTTCCAGAGCCGCATCGGCGACGTAGCCTCGCTGTTGTCTCTCCGACGGGAACCGCGCGCTGCCGGTGTAGTGGTGCGAGCATCGACGTTGCCGATCGGGCGACGTCGCGACGTGAGGGGAGTCCGATGAGCCCACGCCAGCTCAATGGTCAGGCGGGGTTCTTCGCCCATCCGCTGGGCTACGTTCGGCATGACCGGAATTGGACATATCAAAATCTGGTTGACCTTCTCGCCAAGCGCATCGGCAACAGCGCTGCTCGCCGGGAAAAGGCGTGGCGGTGGGAACACCGAGGAGTCGTACCTGATGATGAAACACAACGGGCACTTGCCAAGGAACTCGGCGTGCCAGACGAGCTGGTGCGGACTCTGGGTTGGCCTCACTGGCTGCCTGTCGGGGAACGGATTAACGTTGATGCACCCTGGACAGCCGATTCCAGCATCGGGATGCTCGATGCGACCGCTGGGGGCGCTGTGCTAGACCGTCGCGGATTCCTTCTCCTAAGCGCCGGAGCAGCCGTCACCATCGCGGACCAATGGCTCAGCGTTGAGCCGCTCCAGCTTGTCTCAGTGCTGCGCGGCGGACGTATTGATCCCGGTCTCGCCGACTGCTTCGAGCAGCGCCTACCGGCCTTGCGACAGATGGATGCGACGCTTGGCGGGGGAAACGTCCGGAGCCTCGTTGATACTGAGCTGCGGCTCGTAACGGACCTGCTCGCGAAGGGCTCATACAGCGAGAGCATCGGGCAGCGCATGTTCAGCGTGGCCGCTGAACTCGGTCGCATAGCCGGTTGGACGAGTTTTGACGCGGGATACCACGCCGCCGCTGAACGCTACTGGGTGGCCGCCCTCCGCGCGGCACACACAGCCGATGATCGAGCGCTTGGCGCCAACATCCTCAAGTGCATGAGCTTGCAGCGCGTGGACACGGACCGTGCCGACGAAGCGCTGGCGCTAGCGCGAACTGCGCGCGAAGGCGCGAAGGGTGCACCGGATCGTGTCCGCGCGATGCTGACCGTTCGCCAAGCGCGCACACACGCGGTTCGTGGAGAGGCAGCCGACTGCGAGCGGTTGCTCGTTGAAGCCGACCACGCGATGAGTCGAGCTGACGAGGGAGCCAGCCCAGCATGGGCGAGCTACTTTGACCACGCCGAGTATTGCGCGCAGGTTGCTGCCTGCTACCTACTTCTGCGGCGGCATCAAGCTACCGACCACTGGCTCACTCAGTCCCTTTCGTTGCAGCCCGACGAGCGCAGCCGCGACCGAGCGACGTACCTGATCTGGCGCGCCGACACCGTCCTCAGCCTCGGCGACGTCGAACACGCCTGCGCGCTCGTCGGACAGGCCGTTCCGGACATAGCCGCAGCACGTTCGGTGCGAAACCAACGACGACTCGTGGACATTCACGAACGGCTAACGCACTACCAGACACCCGCTGTCCGCACGCTGGACGAACAAGTGCGAACTCTGATCGCATAGCCGGATGAGCCAAGCAGAACAGCGCGTCGCCGTGGTGACCGGCGCGAATCGAGGGCTCGGCCGGGCCATCGCCCAAGGACTGGCAGAGTCCGGCCTGCATGTAGTCGTCACGGCGCGTGCCGAACATGCAGCCGAATTGGTCGCCGAAGACCTCACGAACGCCGGTCTCTCGGCGTCGGCCCACATGCTCGACGTCACGGATCCAGCAAGCGTCGTGAGAGTCATGGCGGACACGGCCTACTCGCACGGCCGGCTCGATGTGCTCGTGAACAATGCTGGCATCGCCATCGACCGCGGCCAGCTCGCCAGTACCGCCGACATGGAGAAGGTGCGGGCAACTCTCGATGCGAACCTGATGGGCACCTGGCGTTGCTGCACAGCAGCAGTCCCGGAGATGAAACGCAATGGCTACGGCCGCATTGTGAACGTCACCAGTCACATGGGCACGTTCGCCGAGATGGGCACGGGTAGCGTCGCGTATCGGGTGTCAAAGGTCGGTCTCAACGCGCTTACCTGCATCCTGGCGACTGAGTTGCAGGAACAAGGGGTCCTAGTCAACGCTGCCTCGCCCGGGAAGGTGGACACCCGCCTGGCCTACGGGAAGGCGGAGCAGTCGCCCGACGAGGCCGCCGACACGTTCGTCTGGCTGGCGACCCTGCCCAACGACGGGCCAACGGGCCAGCTCTTTCACGGTCGGGAAACGCTGCCGTGGTAGCCGTTCTGATACCGCGGTACGTGCAAATGGTGCCTTCTCGAACGCCGCCCCTAACGCACGAGGTTTGAGGATCTCGGGCGTTAGCGGCAGCGCTCGATCTTGACGCCGCCGCCCCGCGACACGCGGAGCGGCGCCTCGCCCTTACCTGTTCTCAGGACGTCACGAAAGACCAGGTGCAACGGCGCTCAGGAGTCGACGTCCAGCCGCGCCGTGGTCCAGGCATCTACGTCCGAGCGGCGGAACCGCAGGTGCTTGCCGAACCGTGCGCCGCGGGGCGCCTTCCCCCGCGAGCGCCACTGGTACACCGTCGCCGCAGGCACCCTCAGCTCGGTAGCGAGATCGTCGACAGTCAGCCACTCTTTGGCCTTGTTGATGACATCCTCCTAGAAGAGAACAATGCCCTACGACCGTTGCCGTAGGTCGTCAACCGTTCCAATCATGCCTGGCTCCATGCTAAGTTCTCCACGCATATCCGCTACAGCGAGGGAGAGCGTGACGGTGGACCTACAACGAACCATCGGCGGCGGCGCCTACGTCGAGTACGACATGGCCGCCCGCCTGGCCGAACTCGGCGACCGGCTGGTGCCGCCCAGCATGGTCGCCACGCTGCCGGCCATCGACGGCCTGCCGGCCATCCGGCTCGCGATCGTCGTCCGCGACGGCGTACCGGTGTGCCGGCGGATCGAGATCGAGTCCGCGCCGGAGGAACGCGACGTCCGGCAGGCCGACCTCGACGCCATCAACGTCGACGACCTGATCGAACGGGTGTGCTCCGCGGTCGGTGCGCGCGTGCTCCGGCGCACAGACGCAGACGGCGACGCGGCGGCCTGGGAGTGGAACGACGCCAACGCGGTCGAACCGGCAGCGCGAAGCGGTCGGCCCGTGCGGCTCTCCGACGAGCGGATCCGGCGGGCAGCCGACGTGTACCGCGCGCACCTTCACGAGCGCCCGACCCAGGCAGTAGCAGCAGCGTTCGGCATCGCCCCCCGCACCGCCGCGAAGTACGTCGGAGAAGCCCGTATCCGCGGGTTCCTTCCCCCCACCACGCCCGGCAAGAAACAGGCATAGGGCCGCTACAGCAAGGCGGCCGGTGACGGGTTGCAGCCCATCACCGGCCTGATGTCCCCCACCCAGGGTTTAGTTGAGACAGGAGACGAGTCGAGTATGGCAGTCCAGGATTTGTGGTACCTCAAGCGCCGCGACGCGAGCGGTAAGCGGGTCAAGTCCGACCTTCACGGCAAGCGCATGCGCTACCGCGTCCGGTACATCGACGCGTCTGGCAAGTCCACAACGAAGGCCTTCGAGAAGAAGGGCGACGCCGACGCGTTCGACTTAGCGGCCCGTGCCGGAACCGCACCCGAGGTCAAGCTCGACCAGAGCGAGAAGCGGATCAGTTTCGGCGAGTACGCCGAGCGTTGGCGGGTCTCCCGGTCTATCGGTCAGTCACTGGAGTACCAGGACCACGTCAGGTCATGCCTGCGCAATCACCTCGTCTCGGCATTCGACAAGCGGCCGGTACGCGCCATCACCGTGACTGACGTCCTGGAGTGGATCGCCAAGCAGTTGACCGCCGCAGCCCAGTCATCGGTGCGCACGCGGTTCAACCTTCTGAATGCAGTGCTGAACGCCGCCGTCATAGACAAGGTGATCCCGGACAACCCGTGTAAGGCCGTACGGCTGTCGGCCGTCCTCCGCGGCTTCTCGCAGGCGCCGAAATGGGTGCCTACGAGCGAGGACGTCCTCGCTCTGCTCGATGTTCTACCGGATCAGTTCGCCGCCGCCATCTGGCTTGGCGCCGGTCAAGGGATGCGGCTCGGCGAGGTCTTAGGCATGGAGGCTGGCACCCGTTGTGTGGACTATCTCGCGCGCGAGGTTCACGTGGTGCAGCAACTGCGGTTCCACGCGAAGCAGTACGGCGGCTTCTATCTTGGGCCACCCAAGAGTGGATCAGTCGGCGACGTTGACCTGGACGACCAGGTCGCCGTCATACTCGCCGAGCACCTTCGCGCACACCCACCGGTCACGGTTGAACTCCCGGACATCACAGCCGGCCCCCCGGACGCCGGCAAGTCGGCCCCCGTCCGTGAGGTTGGCCTCTTGTTCACAAACGAGAACGGCAGGCCGATTCAGGACCAGCGATGGTCAGAGATGTGGATGACCTGGCGCTCAGCCGCAGGCTGGCCCGAGGAGGGCGCCTTCCACAGCCTGCGGCACTACTTCGCCACAACGTTGATCACGCAGGGCGCAGACCCGACCGAGGTGCAGAAGGCGCTACGGCACCGCAACCTGCGGACCACCCTGGAGACCTACGTCCACTGGTGGCCCAAGAGTGAGCGGCGCCGCAGCATCGTGAGTGCCGTGCTCAACGACGCTGACGGAAAGCGCCGCCGGAGCGCGACCGGAACCTAGTTTGTACTAGATCTGTACTGGAGCCCTGATCAGATGCGTTTCCGCAGGTCAGGGGCTCTATTTGTGGAGACGAGGGGAATCGAACCCCTAACCCCCGCCTTGCAAAGGCGGTGCTCTGCCAATTGAGCTACGTCCCCTTGGCCACCCGGCCGCGGGGCCGTGTGGCGCCTGGCGGGTAGGTCAGCGCAGGTCGGGCGCGGTGGTCGCCTCGTGCCAGAGCTCACGCTCGTCGTTGGCGTCCTTGATCTTCTTGACGACCACGGCGGCTGCGCCCGCGACCACCAGCAGCAGGAGAAGCTTCTTGAACATCTCGTTCGCCCTCTCAACACTGAGTGACCCCGGGTGGACCTGGGAGTGGGGCTAGCTGGAATCGAACCAGCGACCTCATCGTTATCAGCGATGCGCTCTAACCGACTGAGCTATAGCCCCGCTTGCGAGACGCAAGGTTACCCCATGCCCTGCGTCTCGCTCAAAACGGTTCAGTCGCGCTCCGCCAGGGTGACCTCGATGCCGCCCACGAGGTCGGCACAGACGTTGTAGACGAACGCCCCCAGCGTGGCCAGGGCGGTGAACAGAACCATGTTGACGGCGCCCAACAGCGCCGCGCTGCCGATGACGAGCTTCGCGGTGATCACAAAGTCGTCGCTAGTCGCGGTGGCCTGATCCGTGGAGGCCGTGAGCTGGCCGATCGTCTTGTTCAGGCTCTCGAACACGCCGAGTGCGTCGAGCACCGTGTAGAGCAGCGCCGTGGCCACAACCGAGACGATGAACAGCACCAGCGAGGCGGCGAAGGAGAACTTCATCACCGACCACGGGTCGATCTTCTTCAGCTGGAGCCGGGCCCGGCGCGGACCACGCGACGCAGCAGCAGCGACCGTCGCCCGGACGTTGCGTACCGCCTCGCCGACCTGAGTGCGGGCCGTTGGCGGAGCTGTCGTGGCCCCCCCAACGCTCGCCGCGCCAACGCTGGCCGCCCCGACGCTGGCGGAACCCACACTCGCCGATCCCACGCTCGTGGCCTGGCCCGCGCCTGGCGTGGCGACCCCCATCACGGAGGTACGGCCGGCGCTCGCCGACGGGATCGACCCGCTGTGACGCTGCTGCCCGGACGACGAACTGACGTTGCCGGTCGGACGCGCCGCACCTGACGGCGGAGTGGCGCTGCCCGCCGGGCGCGCCGCGGCGGGCGGAGCGCTCGACGGAGGCGGCGTGTTGCTGGCCGGCGCCTGCGGCGGGGAGGGCTTGGCAGTCGGCGCCGTGGGCGTGGAGACCGCCCGGAGCGACGAGTTGAGCGGCGGTGGCACCGGCGGCACCGAGGTGGCCGCCGGCTGCGGAGGCGGCGACGGCGACGCCACCACCGACGGCCGCAGGCTGCCGGTGATGCTCGGCGCCGTCGACGACTTCGCCGAGGTCGCATCCGAACCAGCCGACCCGGACGAAGGAGCGCCGCCGGCGGCGGGCGTGGACCCGCCGGCCGGCTTCGACTGCTGCTGCCCGCTGGCCGGGGGCGTGGACGACCCGTTGGTCGACGAGGTCCCTGCCGGCTTGCCGCCCTGGGGCGCCGAAGGCGTGGCCTCGGCCTCGCCCGGCACCACCGCGCGCCCGACGGCAGCCGTGCCGACCGCCGCTGTGGCCCGGGCGGGACCGCCGGCCTGCGGCTTGTCGTCGCCGCTGCTCTTGCCGTCGCTCATTTACTCATCCTGTCCATCGGGCTCATCAGCGTTCCGTGCGATCGCCACCAGCGTCACCCCAGCGGGGAGGTCCATGAGCTTAACGCCCATGGTGTTCCGGTCCCTTGTCCGGCGAACCGGCTTGACGGGAGTCCGGATGACTCCGCCGTTGGAGGTAATTGCAAACAACTCATCATCGGGGGTGACCGCAAGTGCACCGATCAAACTGCCACGCTTCACCACGATCTTCGCGGTTACGACGCCCTTACCGCCACGACCCTGTACCGGATACTCCTCGATCGGCGTCCGCTTGGCGAACCCGCCGTCAGTGGCGATGAGAACCTCCAGGCCGTCGCGGACGACCTCCATCGACAGGAGCTCGTCACTGTCAGTGAAACGCATACCGATAACGCCGGAAGTGGCACGGCCCATCGGTCGCAGTGCGTCATCGTCGGCGTGGAAGCGGATCGCCTGGGCGTGCTTGCTGACCAGGAGAAGGTCGTCGTTGCCGTTGATCAGCGCGGCGCCGACCAGCTCGTCGTCCTCACGCAGGTTGATGGCGATGACGCCGCCCTGCCGGTTGGAGTCGAAGTCGGTGAGCTTGGTCTTCTTCACCAGACCGTTACGGGTGGCGAGCACCAGGTACGGCGACACCTCGTAGTTCCGGATCTGGATGACCTGAGCGATCTTCTCGTCCGGCTGGAACGCGAGCAGGTTGGCGACGTGCTGGCCACGGGCCGCGCGGTTCGCTTCGGGCAGCTCGTACGCCTTCGCCCGGTAGACCCGGCCCTTGTTCGTGAAGAACAGGATCCAGTTGTGCGTGGAGCCGACGAAGAAGTGGGCGACGATGTCGTCCTGCTTCAGCGCCGCACCCTGCACACCCTTGCCGCCGCGCCGCTGCGAGCGGTACAGGTCAACCTTGGTGCGCTTGGCGTACCCGGTGCGCGTGATCGTGACGACCACGTCTTCTTCGGCGATGAGGTCCTCGATCGAGACGTCACCGTCGAACGGGATGATCTTTGTGCGCCGGTCGTCACCGTGCTTGTCGACGACCTCGGTGAGCTCCTCGGCGATGATCTGCCGCTGCCGCTCCGGGCTGGCGAGGATGGCCTCGAGCTCGGCGATCTCAGTCATGATCTGGTTGTACTCGTCGATGATCTTCTGGCGCTCTAGGGCGGCCAGTCGACGCAGCTGCATGTCCAGGATCGCGGTGGCCTGGATCTCGTCGATCTCCAGCAGCCCCATGAGGCCGGACCGGGCAGACTCGACGGTGTCCGAGGCGCGGATGAGCGCGATCACCTCGTCCAGCGCATCGAGCGCCTTGAGGTAGCCGCGCAGAATGTGGGCGCGCTCCTCCTTCTTACGCAGCCGGTACTTCGTCCGCCGGACGATGACCTCGACCTGGTGCTCGACGTACAGCCGCACCATCTGGTCGAGGCGCAGCGTGCGCGGCACGCCGTCGACGATCGCCAGCATGTTGACGCCGAAGGACTGCTGCAGCTGGGTGTGCTTGTACAGGTTGTTCAGCACGACCTTCGCCACGGCGTCGCGCTTGAGCACGATCACCAGGCGCTGACCCGTACGACCGGAGGACTCGTCGCGGATGTCGGCGATACCGGTGAGGCGGCCCTCCTTGACCAGTTCGGCGATCCGCTCGGCGAGGTTGTCGGGGTTGACCTGGTACGGCAGTTCGGTGACGACGAGCGTCTGCCGGCCGCGGCGGTCCTCCTCGACCTCGACGACGGACCGCATCATGACCGAGCCGCGACCGGTGCGGAACCCTTCGGCGATGCCCTCGGTGCCGACGATCAGGGCACCGGTGGGGAAGTCCGGCCCCTTGATCCGCAGCATGAGCTGGGCGAGCGTCTCGTCGTCACCGGCGTCTGGGTTGTCCAGGCACCACTTGACGCCCGCGGCGACCTCGCGGAGGTTGTGCGGCGGGATGTTGGTGGCCATGCCGACGGCGATACCGGCCGAGCCGTTGACCAGCAGGTTCGGGAACCGGCTGGGCAGGATCGTCGGCTCGGTGGAGCGGCCGTCGTAGTTAGGCATGAAATCGACGGTGTCCTCGTCGATGTCACGCAGCATCTCCATCGCAAGGTGATGAAGCCGACATTCGGTGTTGTGGCTGACGAACCCGTTCGAGATGAACGCGTGGTCGTCTGTGTCGACCCGGATCGAGTAAACCGGCTGAACACCAGCGTCCTCGACGGTCTCGACCGTGGCGTAGTAGAAGCGGCCATCGGCGACTGACTCGGCTACCTCTAGCACGTCCGGGTCGGTAATCCGCGCGGCGATCTCGTCGCGGCGCTGCTCCCAGCGAGAAATCCGGTCGACGTTGTTCCGCCGCAGCCAGTCTTTCTCGGTCCAGCGGGTGGCGCCGTACTTGCGGATGAAGTCGGCGAGGAACGGCACGTGGTCATCCGAGAGCGACCGGCTGTCGGCCGGTACCGTTGCCAGCGCCTCGTCCAGCTTGGCCTGCTTACGGCCGAGGAAGCCGACGCAGTTCGCGAAGATGCGGGCGTCACGCCGGTTGGTGATGACGACCTTGATCTCGCCGCTCTCATTCCGGCACTGCCTGGCGATGACGCCGAACTCCAGCAGGAGCTGCTGCACCTCGGTGGCGAGCTGCTCGCTGCGGGTCGAGTACGAGATCTGGATCCCGTTGCGCGGCAGCAACGAGCACGAGCCGTCGCCCTCGAAGAGCGACTGCAAGAACGCCCGCTTCACGGCGGGCACGGCCCGCCAGACAAACTCCGGCACACGTTTCGCCGCGCTGCGGTGGCCGACCATCTCGCCGAGGACACTCCGGCGGAAGTTGGCTATGCCGGTGCGCAACTTGAGCAGTCGGCGGCCAGTGACAGTCACCTCGGTCTGAATGTTCCGATTGCCACCGACAGCGAAGTCAAACGCCGCCAGCACACGCCCGAAGTAGTCCTCGTCCGTGTTGTCGAAGCCTGCCTGCTGCTCGCCAGTCCAGCCCTCGGAGATGAACGCGCCAGCCAGGGTCGCGGCCTCGACCAGCTCCATCGCCGGCACGCCGAACTCCTGGGCGGGGATCCGCTGCATGGCGACGTGGTCGCCTGGCTGGATCTCCTCCATGAGCTTCCACAGCAGCGTCGGCACGCCAGCCAGGTTCACCAGGCACAGCACCGGGTGGTTCTTGGTGCCCGTGAGCTGGTAGCCCTCGCGGGTGGTCAGCTTGAGCGTCTCGTGATCACCGGAGTGGAAGAACTTCGACGCGTGGACCGGATCGCCGTTTCGGTCGACAACCTTGAGGTCGATGTCGGAGTCCGAGTTCGGCGCCGCGTTCTCGACGACTGTGCCTATCTCAACCGTGCCATCACTTACGGTACGGATGCGACTACCACCAGTAAGGCAGTAGCGCATCGCGGCTGCTGGATCGTTGCCCGGCGAGCCGAAGTTGCCGTTGCCGTCGACTAGCGGGTATCGCAGCGACCAGGGCTGCGCCATCCGGACCACGGAGTCGTAGATCGACGTGTCGCCGTGCGGGTGGTAGTTACCCATCACGTCGCCGACGACGCGCGAGCACTTCACGTACCCACGGTCGGGGCGGAAGCCGCTGTCGAACATGCCGTAGAGGATCTTGCGGTGCACCGGCTTGAGGCCGTCGCGGACGTCGGGCAGCGCACGGCCGACGATCACGCTCATCGCGTAGTCGAGGTAGCTCCGCTGCATCTCGACCTCAAGCCCGATGGGCTCGACGCGGTCGTGAGGTGGCGGAGTAGTGATCTCAGTCACGGCCTAGGGCTACCTTCCGGTGTGGACAGGGTTGTGGACACTGTGGACATCGTTCGCCGAAAAGCCGCGCGAGCGGTCAGACGTCAAGGAACCGGACATCCTTCGCGTTGCGCTGGATAAACGAGCGCCGCGCCTCGACGTCCTCGCCCATGAGGACGCTGAACAACTCGTCCGCGGTGGCGGCGTCGTCGAGGGTGACCTGGAGCAGCGTCCGGCTGGCCGGGTTCATCGTGGTCTCCCACAGCTCCGGGTAGTTCATTTCGCCGAGACCCTTGAACCGCTGGATGTCGTCCGGCTTGGCCTTCGGGTTCTTCTCCTGGCGCAGCGCGATGAGGCCATCCCGCTCCCGGTCGGAGAAGGCGTACTGGGCATCGTCGCCCTTCTTGTTCCACTTCACCTTGTACAGCGGCGGCTGGGCGAGGTAGACGAAGCCCAACTCGACCAGCGGGCGCATGAACCTGAACAGCAGGGTGAGCAGGAGCGTCCGGATGTGCTGGCCGTCGACGTCGGCGTCGGCCATCAGCACGATCTTGTGGTATCGCAGTTTCTCGATGTCGAACTCGTCGTGGATTCCGGTGCCCAGGGCGGTGATCATCGCCTGGACCTCGTTGTTCTTGAGCACCCGGTCGATCCGCGCCTTCTCGACGTTGAGGATCTTGCCGCGCAGCGGAAGGATCGCCTGGGTACGCGGGTCGCGGCCCTGCTTGGCCGAGCCACCTGCGGAGTCACCCTCGACGACGTAGAGCTCGCACTCCTGCGGATCCGAGGACTGGCAGTCCGACAGCTTGCCCGGCATCGAGCTGGACTCGAGCAGGTTCTTGCGGCGGGCCAACTTGCGCGCCTGCTGAGCGGCGATCCGAGCCCGGGACGCGGCGGCGGCCTTGTTGATGACGATCTTCGCCTCGGCGGGGTTACGCTCCAACCAGTCGCCCAGCCAGTCGTTGCACGCCTTCTGCACGAACGACTTCGCCTCGGTGTTGCCCAGCTTGGTCTTCGTCTGGCCCTCGAACTGCGGGTTCGCGATCTTCACCGAGATGATCGCCGCGAGGCCCTCACGGATGTCGTCGCCGGTGAGGTTGTCGTCGTTGCCCTTGAGCAGCTTGTTGTTCTTGGCGTACCGGTTGACGATCGACGTCAGCGAGGTGCGGAAGCCCTCGTCGTGAGTGCCGCCCTCGTGAGTGTTGATCGTGTTGGCGAAGGAGTAAATCGACTCGCCGTAGCTCTCGTTCCACTGCATCGCGACCTCGATCGCGATGCCGTCGCCCTCGGCGCCGAACTCGATGACTGACTTGTGCATCGGCGTCTTGGTGGCGTTGAGGTGCCGCACGAAGTCGGCGATGCCGTTCTTGTACTGGTAGACGACCTCCTTCGGCACCTCGTCGCGCTCGTCGCGGAGGATCATCGCGAGGCCGCGGTTGAGGAAGGCCATCTCCTGCATCCGGCGGGAGATCGTCTCGAAGTTGTACGTGGTGGTCTCGAAGATCGTCGGGTCGGCCCAGAAGGTGATCGTGCTGCCGTGCTCGTTGGTCTGACCGCGCTTCTCCAGCTTCGCCGCCGGCTTGGTGGCCTGGTACGGCTGGTACCAGACGAAGCCGTCCTTCTTGATCTCCACCTCCATGCGGGTGGAGAGGGCGTTGACGACGGAGGCACCGACGCCGTGCAGACCGCCGGAGACCGCGTACGACTTGCCGTCGAACTTTCCACCGGCGTGCAGGGTGGTGAGGATGACCTCGAGAGCCGGCTTCTTCTCCACCGGGTGCATGTCGACCGGGATGCCGCGGCCGTTGTCCGTGACCCGCACACCGCCGTCTGCCAGCAGCGTTACCGAGACCGTGTCGCAGTAGCCGGCGAGCGCCTCGTCGACCGCGTTGTCGACGATCTCTTGCACCAGGTGGTGCAGGCCGCGCTCGCCGGTCGAGCCGATGTACATACCCGGCCGCTTGCGGACCGCCTCGAGGCCCTCCAGGACTGTGATCGAACTAGCGCCGTAGGTATCTGTCTTCTTGGCTGCCACGGAGTAGGCCTCAGCTGCTCTCTCCGCCACGGGACGGCGGGGTCAGGCGCACGAAGGAAGCCATCGCTGATGCCGGCGCAAAATGCGCTCGGTGTGGACGACAGGTGCCCGCGCGCGCGGGTTACGGATTCAGTCTACCGACCCTGAGCGAGCAGAACGCGCATTGGCACGCCTTAAAGCCATCTGAGCGCGTTGACACCCCTTCCGCAAGGTCCCCCACACGCTCCGCGTTCGGTTAGCGTCTGCCTGCGACAGTCGGCTGGGAGTACGGAGACGTCGCGCTCCCCGATCAACCGAACCGTACAACCTCGACGGCGCTCGCGCCTATCACCGATAACAACGACAAACGTAGGCTAACGGTCCTGCCGGAACGGCTTGTCGGGTACGGCCGCCGCCCAGCGAGCCGTCCAGCGGGATGTCGTTCTCGCCATCGACCAGAGCGCTCGATGGCATTCCTCGGTCGTGTTCGCGAGCGTCCTCGGCGCTGTGCTGGCAACCGCGGCGATGTCGGCACGTTGGGCCCAACGCCGCTTCTGAGGATTTCCGCTCCTGGTGGCGTCCGCCTGAGTGCTCGATCAACGTTGATCCACAGAATCCACAGGCGCCTTGTGGATAACTCTGGCGCCCGGGTGCCGCGCGTGGTCAATGTTGATCAATGTGCGGTATGGCATGCTGCCCAGGCGACGTAGAGGGGAGCGATGGCCGAGCACCGGGGACCGCTGATCACCACCGAGCAGGCCGCGCGGCGCCTCGGGGTGAAGCCGGCGACCCTGTACGCCTACGTGAGCCGCGGCCTGCTGGTCAGCATCCGGGGCGCCGACGGGCGTACCAGCCTTTTCGACCCCGACGAGGTCGACCGGCTGATCACCCGGCCCCGCCGCGGCCGCACCCCGCGTTCGGCAGCGTTCACCGTCCACACCCGGCTCACCGACGTCCGCGACGGGCGCCTGTTCTACCGCGGCGTGGACGCGTGCACCCTCGCCGGCATCCAGCCGATCGAGGCGGTCGCGCGGTGGCTGTGGACGGGAGCGCTCGACGACGCGCCGTTCGTCGCGCCTGTCCACACCGTGGAGCTGGCACGGCGTCTCGCCGCAGCGCTGCCCCGCGCCCGCACGGTCGACCGGATCCGCACGGTGATCGCCGCCGTCGCCGCGACCGATCCACTCCGCGCCGACCTACGCCCGGACGCCGTGGCCGCCACCGCCGGCGGGCTGCTCGCCGCAGTCGTGGACGGGCTTCCGGAACGACACGAACAGCGAGAGGACAGCGCCCGACTGGCGAGCCGCCTCTGGTCGAAGCTCGCCCCGGACGCTCCGCCACCCGGGTCGGTCGCCGCGCTGGACGCCGCCCTGGTCCTCCTCGCCGACCACGACCTCGGCCCCTCGACGCTGGCGGCCCGGATCGCCGCGTCCGCACGCGCGCACCCGTACGCCGTGGTCGCGGCCGGGCTGGCGACACTCGACGGCCCGCGGCACAGCGGCGCAAGCACCGCCATCCACCGCGCGCTGACCGACGCCGAACGCGAGGGCAGCGGCACGGTGCTGTCCCGTCTCCTCTCCGAAGGCCGCCGACTGCCGGGCTTCGGCCACCTGCGTTATCCACAGGGCGACCCGCGCGGTCGGGCGATGCTCGACCGGTTGGCGACGACCCCACCGGACCGGTCCCGCTGGGACCTGGTCGCGGAGTTCCTCGCCGCGAGCGCACGGGGCACGCCGGTGCCGCCCAACATTGACTTCGCCCTCGCGGCGCTGAGCTTCACCTCGGGCATGGACGCCGACGCCGGCGAGGCGGTGTTCGCGCTGGCCCGCACCACGGGCTGGATCGCGCACGCCCTAGAGGAGTACGCCGAGGAGCCGGACCGGTTCCGCCCGCAGTCGGTGTACTTCGGCCCCGATCCGGTGGCACCGGTTGACGCGGCGACCCCGGCCGGCCCGGTCGTACCCGACCACCCGTAGCACCTGGCGCAGCCCGAGTCTGGCTCCGGCACTGGCATGCGATCAACATTGATCCACAGAATCCACAGGCGCCCTGTGGACAAGTCTCAGGCCCATTGAGTCGGTACAATCAATGTTGATCAATATTGCCAAGATGTGCCCGCGGGTTCGGCGCGAGGTGGGTAACCCTGAAGACGGGCGGACAGCGGCTCAACGGACGCGCGTAACGGCGCCGGTGTCGATCAGGACGGCAGGGCTCAGGAGTCGCAGGCAATCACCGGGCCGGGCCACCGGGGCGATCCCGGCAAAGGCGTGCGCGGCCTGAGCAGCCTGGCTTCGGCGTGATCTACCGGTGGACCTGTCCGGAACGGACGTCAGCCGTAGGTGTCGCGGGGCCCGCGGCCCGGCACCGACCGCGGCCCACGCTTCCAGCTGGGCGCGGCTGGCCCGTGCACGCGGATCTTGGTCACCACGTTGTCGCCGAGTTCGGCACGGATCCGGCCGAGGATCTTGCCGGTGAGCATCCGCAGC
>Ga0210378_10000202_pt1 | contig 29007 bp, 26 predicted proteins | sample PLM1_60_b1redo_FD_155465 | JGI IMG/M metagenome (GOLD analysis project Ga0210378, IMG submission 155465) | Groundwater sediment microbial communities from an aquifer in East River, Colorado, USA - PLM1_60_b1 redo | ecosystem: Environmental > Terrestrial > Soil > Riparian zone | place: USA: East... | reverse complement strand
CCAGAAACGCCGGGTCGCGGGCGTAGTGGGCCAGCAGCACCTTGATCGCCACCCGCCGCGCCAGCAGCCGGTCCCGGCCCTCAAACACCTCAGCCATCCCACCGGCCCCCAACAACCGGCCCACCTCATACCGGTCGATGAGCACTTGCGGAGTCGTCGCCATCAGTCGCCCTTGTCGTTGTTCTGGTCATTGTTGCGCCCGTCACCCTGGCGCCTGGCCACGAAGAGGCTGACCGTCGACCCCTTGGGCACCAAGCTACCCGGTCGCGGGCGCATGTCGGTCACAATGCCCTTCCGCCGCGAGACCTGGACCTTGAGCCCCAGGTCCTTCAGGGTCGCCGTCGCCCGTCCGACGTCCCGCCGGCGCATGTCGGGCAGTCGCACCCTGCCCGCCGCCCCGGTCGCCGGCTTGGCCGGGGTGCTGGCGCGCTCGGTCGGGTCGGCCTGGTTCTCCCCTGTGCCACGGAGCGACACCCAGGCCAGCAGGACCAGGGCGGCCCCGGCTACGGCCACCACCGCGCGTACCCACGTCCCGGTCCGGGCCCGCCTCCGGGGCGGGAGCTGGGACCGCAAGGGCGGCCCGAGGTAGGGCTGGGGACTCCGGTGGGGTCGGGGACCCGGGTAGGCCCGGGACCGGCCCGGGACATCGGTCACCGCCGGCAGGACCGGGGCCCCCACCGGCGCCGGCGGCACGGGCGGCAGCACGGCGGTGGACTCGCCTGGCGCCTGCCCGGGCCGGTCCCGGGCCTCGGCGAGGACGTCGGCCATGGCGGCGGCGGAGGCGAAGCGGCGCTCCGGCTCCTTGTGCATCGCCTTCATGATGATCGCGGCGGCCGGGCCGGGCAGGTCGGCCCGGCGGTCGCGGGGGTTGGGGACCGGCGCGGCCACGTGCTGGCTGGCGATGGCGACCGCGGTGGCGCCCGTGTAGGGCGTCTGGTCGGTGACCATCTCGAACAGCACGCAGCCGAGGGAGTACAGGTCGGCCCCGGGTCCGACGGGGCCGCCCTGGGCCTGCTCCGGGGCCACGTAGTTGGCGCTGCCGAGCACGACGCCGGTGCGGGTCAGGGTGGCGGCCTGGGTGGCCTGGGCGATCCCGAAGTCGGTCACCTTGACCACCTCGACGGCCCCGGCGGGGCCGGGTCCGGCCTGCTCGCCCCCGAGCAGGATGTTGGCCGGCTTCACGTCCCGGTGGACCAGGCCGTGCGCGTGGGCGGCGGCCAGGGCGCGCGCGACCTGCTCAGCGATCGCGAACGCCTCCGGCCAGGGCAGGGGGCCGACCCGCGCGATCCGCGCCGCCAGGGTCTCTCCCTCGACCAGCTCCATGACGATGAACGCCTGGTCGTCCAGCTCGCCGTAGTCGTACACCCCAGCCACGTTGGGGTGGGAGAGCCCGGCCGCGGCGCGCGCCTCGCGGCGGAACCGCTCCACGAAGGTGGCGTCCTCGGCCAGCTCCCGCTTGAGCACCTTGACCGCCACGGGACGGCCCAGCACCTCGTCGACCGCCCGGTACACCGTGCCCATGCCGCCGGTCGCGATCGGGTCGCCGAGCCGGTAGCGGTCGCCGAGCAGCACGACGGTCATCGGCGCTGCTCCCCCCCGAGCGAGGCTGCGGGGGGGCCCGCCGGGGTCACTGGCCCGACCCCAGGTACGCCTGCATCACCTTCCTGGCCACCGGGGCCGCGACCCGGCCGCCGGTGGCCTCGCTGCCGGCGTCGCCGCCGTTCTCGATGATCACCGCGACCGCGATCGACTTCTCGCCCTGGGAGGTGAAGCCGATGAACCAGGCGTGCGGGGCCCTGCCCGGGGCGTTCTGGGCGGTGCCGGTCTTGCCGCCCACCCGGAGGCCCTCGATCCTCGCGTCCGGGGCGGTGCCCTGCTCGACCACCGAGACCATCATCTGCTGCAGCTCGGCGGCCACGTCGCCGGGGATGACCTGCCCGAGGGAGTCGGGCCGGAACGTCTTGACCACCTTGCCGTCGTTGGCCACGACCTGGCTGACCACGTGCGGGGCCATGCGCTTGCCGCCGTTGGCGATGGTGGCCGCGATCGACGCCATCTGCAGCGGCGAGACCCGGACGTCGCGCTGGCCGATCGCGCTCTGGGCGGTGGCCGGCGGGTCCATCTCGCGCGGGATCAGGCTCACCGCGGCCGGGAGCTGGTACTCGAGGCTCGCGTTGAGGCCGAACTTCTCGGCCTCGGCCACCAGCTTGTCCGCCCCGAGCTTGACGCCCAGCTCGGCGAAGGCGGTGTTGCAGGACACCGTGAGCGCCTCGGGCAGGGTGATCTTGTCGGGCTTGGCGCTGCGGCAGGGTTGGCCGCCGAAGTTGTTGATCGGCCGCCTGGTCTGGGGCGGGACGTAGGTGAGGCGCTTGGGGAGCTGCTGGCTGGTGGTGACGCCGTTCTCGAGGGCGGCCGCCGCGGTGACCACCTTGAACGTGGAACCGGGCGGGTACAGGCCGCCCGCCGCGCGGTTGAGCAGCGGCGCGTCCGCGTCCTCGTTCAGCCGCTTCCAGGCCGTCCGGATCTGGGCCGGGTCGTGGCCGGAGAGGTCGTTCGGGTCGTAGCGGGGGAACGTGGTGATGGCGACCACGTTGCCGGTGCGGAAGTCGATCGCGGCCACGGCGCCCTTGTTCTTGCCGATCGCCTGCTCGGCCGCCTCCTGGGCGGCCGGGTCGAGGGTCAGCGTCAGCGTCCCGCCCGGCGTGTCGTTGGCCGTGAGCAGGTCGGAGAGGTTCTGTGCGAACTGCTCGGGAGCCTGGCCCAGCAGGTAGGAGTTGAACCGCTCCTCGGCCAGGGTGCGGCCGAACACCAGCGAGTAGAAGCCGGTGACCATGCCGTAGCGGGGCCCCTGGGGGTAGACGCGCTTGTACTTCAGCTTGTCGGGGGTTGGCACCGACTCGGCCACCGGCTCGCCGCTCACCACCATCTTGCCCCGCTGGATCGAGTACTCCTTGATCAGCGTGCGCGCGTTGCGGGGGTCGTTGGTGAGCCGCCCCGCGACCACCACCTGCCAGTAGAACGGGGCGGCGAGCAGGGCGATGAAGGCGCACAGGACCACGGCGGCCACGCGGCGGATCTGGCGGTTCACCGGACCACCGTCAGTTCCCCGCTCTCGGCGGCGCCGCCTGGCCCCGGTCCCGCCCTGCTGCGGGCGGGCGCCGGGGTCGACTCGCTCGAGATGCGGCACAGGATGGCGATCAGGGCGTAGTTGGCCACCAGGCTCGACCCCCCGTAGCTGACGAACGGGAGAGTGATGCCGGTCAGCGGGATGAGCCGGGTGACCCCCCCGACGATCACGAACACCTGCAGCGCGAAGCTGATCACCAGGCCCAGCCCGAGCAGCTTGCCGAAGTCGTCGCTGGCGGCGAGGGCGACCCGGAAGCCGCGGAACACCATGAGCAGGTAGACGAGCAGCATGGCGGTCACTCCGAGCAGGCCGAGCTCCTCCCCGAAGGCGTCGAACACGAAGTCGGTCGAGGCGAACGGGATCAGGTTGGGCTGGCCCTGGTTCCAGCCCTCCCCGAGGATCCCGCCGGTGGCCAGCGCGAACAGGCCCTGGGCGAGCTGGTAGCCCCTGCCGTCGTAGTAGTCCCACACGTGCAGCCAGGTCGCCACCCGGACCCGCACGTGGGCGAAGAGCTGGTAGGCGATGAGGGCGCCGCCCATGAACAGGCCGAGCCCGGTCGCGACGTAGGAGAAGCGTCCGGTGGCCACGTAGAGCAGGGCCACGAACACCCCGAAGAACAGCAGGCTCGAGCCGAGGTCCTTCTCGAAGAACAGCACGAACAGGCTGACCCCCCAGGCCATCAGCATGGGCATGAAGTACTTGACCTCGGGCAGCAGCAGCGGGCCGACCCGGTAGGTGGCCGTGGCCAGCAGCTCCTTGCGTTCGGCCAGGTAGGCGGCGAGGAACACCACCAGCGCGATCTTGGCCAGCTCGGCGGGCTGGCCGTTGAACGGCCCGATCCTGACCCAGAGCCGGGCGCCGTTGATCTCCTGGCCGACGCCCGGGACCGCGGGCAGCACGAGCAGGAACAGGCCGAGCAGCAGCCAGGTGTAGCGGTAGCGGTCCAGCACCCGGTGGTCGCGGACCAGCACGATCACGGCGGCGAAGACCGCCAGGCCGAGCACGGTCCACAGGGCCTGGGAAGGTGCCTGCGGGTGCCCGCCCTTGCGCAGCACGGCCGCGTAGTCCAGCCGCCGCACCATGACCAGGCCGAGCCCGTTGAGCAGGGCCGCGCCGGGCAGCAGGAGCGGGTCCGCCTGGGGCGCCTTCCAGCGCAGCACGAGGTGCGCGCCGATGAACAGGACGGCCAGGGTGGCGCCGTAGCCGAGGCTGCCGGCCGGGACCTTGTTGTCGGCGACCAGGCCGACCACGATGTAGCCGCCCACCGAGAGCACCAGGGCGAGCAGGAGCAGCGTCAGCTCGACGTTGCGGCGCGACTCCACCGTCAGCCCGCCGTCCTCGTGGTGGTGGTCCGGACGGTTGTGGGCGGCGCCGTGGAGGTCGGGACGGCGGTCGTGGTGGTCACCGTCCCGTCGGCCGGGCAGCCCCTGTACACAAAAGGGGCGCACCTGGCGATGCGGAAGGCGTCCTCGCGGTCCCTGGCCGCGACGCCGTTGTCGAGGTCGGAGGCATAGGCGGGAGGGACCTGGGCCCGGATGACCTCGGTGTCTTGGACCAGGTGGGAGAAGCTCAGGCCGGCCACCTCGCCGGGGACGCCCCGGAACACCGCCACCCGGTCGCCGTGGAACCCGACCCAGTAGCGGCTGAGCACCAGCGCCCGTCCGGCCACCACGATCCCGGCCAGGGCGGCCAGCACGAGCAGGACCATGAGCAGGCGCCTGCTCCGCCGCCGGCGCGGACCAGCCGCGGCCAGGGCTCGGCCCGGCTTCACCCGGGCCCGTCCCCCGGCGCCCGGGCCGACCCGGCGCAGGCCGGTGACCATGGCGTCGTCGGGGTCGTGCCCGGTCCCGGCCTCGCCGTCCCCGACGGCCAGGTCGCCGGTGGGCTCGGCGGCGGTGGTCCCCACCCCGTCGGCGTCGAGCACGATGACGGTGATGTTGTCCGGACCGCCGGCGTCGTTGGCCATGGCCACCAGCTTGTCCGCCGCCTGCTGGGGGTCGGGTGTGCGGAGCAGGACGTTGCGGATCCGGGTCTGGTCGACCACCCCGGACAGGCCGTCGGTGCAGAGCAGGAGGCGGTCGCCTGGGACGATCTTGTAGGTGGCGGTGTCGATCTCGACGTCGCTGTCGACCCCGAGTGCGCGCGTGATGATGCTTCGCTGCGGGTGGCGCTCGGCGTCCTCGGGCCGCAGCCGCCCCTGGCGGACCAGCTCCTGGACCAGGGTGTGGTCCTCGGTGAGGCTGGACAGCTCGCTGTGGCGGAGGAGGTAGGCGCGCGAGTCGCCGACGTGGGCGAGGTGGACCGAATCCCCGTCCTCCAGCAGGGCGGTCAGGGTCGTGCCCATGCCCTCGAGCGCCTTGTCGCTGGCTGCCAGGTCCCTGATCCGCCGGTTGGCCTCGGCCACCGCGCGTTTGAGGGCCTCGCCGGCCGCGCGGTCGTCCTCCCAGGGGCCGCCGTCGCGCAGGGAGCGGAGCTGGTCCATGGCGGTCGCGCTTGCGACCTCGCCGGCCCGGTGGCCGCCCATGCCGTCGGCGACCGCGGACAGCGGCCCGACAGCCAGGTAGCTGTCCTCGTTGCCCTCGCGCATCCGGCCCCGGTCGGTGGCGGCCCCTCGTCGAAGGCCCATCAGCGGCGCAGCTCCAAGGTGGCCTTCCCGATCCGGATCTCGTCGCCCGGCCCGACGGCGGTGGGCACGGCCACCTTGGCCCGGTTCATGTAGGTGCCGTTGGTCGAGCCCAGGTCCTCGAGCCAGTACGAGCCGTCCTTGACGAAGATGCGGGCGTGCACGTTGGACACGTAGGTGTCGCTCACGACCAGGTCGCAGGTTGCGGCCCGGCCCACGGTGATCGAGTCCTTGAGCGGGACCGTGCGTCTGCCGCTGGCGTCGGCCACGACCAGCTCGCGCGGCAGGCGGCGGGCCGGGCGGCTGGGCGCCGGCCTGGGCGGGACGGGGCGCGCTGGCCCCGCCCGGGGCGCGCGCCGCCGCCGCTGGGCCCGTGGCCCGAACACGTCGAGCACGACAGCCCGGATCGCCCTGGCCACGAACAGGTACAGGATGGCCAGGAAGGCGATCTTGACCGCGAGCAGGAAGATCGGCGGCATCAGCGCTCCCGTCGGAACTGCAAGCTGGAGTTTGCCAGCTTCACCACGTCCCCGTTGGCCAGACGCCGGCGCCGCACGGGCTGGCCGTTCACCTCGGTCCCGTTGGTGGACTGGAGGTCCTCGACGATGAAGTCGTCGCCTTCGCGGACGATCCGGGCATGGTTGCGCGAGACACCCGGATCGGCAAGGGAGATGTCCGACCGCTCGGAGCGGCCGATCGACAGCTCCGCGCCAGCCAGCGGGTAGACCTGCACCTCGTGGCGGCCGGACAGGAGCACCAGGCTGGCCGGGGCGCGGACCTTGGGCGCCCGGCTCTGCCCTGGGAGCATGGCGGTGTGCGGCCCCACCGGCGCGTCGACGCCGCCGTCGGGGGCGCCCGTGGGGTCGGCCCGGCTCGGGTCGGCCTCGACCCGGCCGGCCACCCGGAAGCGCCCCTCGGCCAGCTCCTCGCCGGTCTCGAACTCGATGCGGGCCGGCCCCAGCATGGCCCAGTCGTTGTCCCGCGCGGTCTGCACGGCCAAGGCGGCCAGCTCGGCCGCGAGCGCGTGCTCGTAGTCGTTGAAGCGCTCGCGGTCGGCCGGCGAGAGCTCGTAGGTGTAGACGTTGGGCACGTAGATCCGGCTGACACCGACCGTGCGCCCGTCCTCGACCGCCCGGACCAGCCGCTTGCCCAGCTCGACCGGTTGCACCCCCGAGCGGAAGGCCCGGGCGAACAGGCCTTCGACAGCGCCCTCGAGGCGCTGTTCGAAGTCACGCAGGATGCCCATGGGTCGGCGAAAGCCACTCCCTCGTGTCCAGACGGCTGTCAGGTGGCAGCGGGGTGGACGATTGCCACCGAACCGGCAGTCTACCGTAGGGTCCTGTTCCCAGTTCGGCCGGTCGTCATTCTGCGATCCGCCTGTGACCAGGTATTCTCCTGGCGGCCCGCGACGGGGCCCGTGCTACAATGCCGCTCCGTTCGCCAGGGCGAGTGGCGGAATTGGCAGACGCGCAGGATTCAGGTTCCTGTGTCCGCAAGGACGTGGGGGTTCAAGTCCCCCTTCGCCCACCCCAAGCCCCCCGGCATCCAGGCCAGCCAGCCCCGCCGCGGGGCTCTCCGCTGCCCGCCAGGCGATCCCTCCCGTCGGGCGGTCCCCCCGGGTGGGCCGTCCATCCCGTGGGCGGTCCATCCCGTGGGCGGTCCCCCCGGGTAGGTGGTCCATCCGGTGGGCGGTCCATCCCGGCGGGCGATCCCCCGGGCTTAGGCTCACGCGGTACCCTACCGATCCTCGTTGGAGGCAGCGATGCCAGCCACGAACGCCCCTGGTCCCATGGTCCTGCGAGCCCCGCGCCTGCTCGACGGCACCGGGGCCGCTCCCGTGGGGGATGCCGCCCTCTGGCTCGACGGCGGCCTGATCGCCTACGCCGGACCGGCTTCGGCACTGCCCCCAGAGGTTGCCGGCGGCCGTGTCCCAGTGCTCGACCTGCCCGGCTGCACGCTGCTCCCCGGCCTCGTCGACGTGCACGTGCACCTGGTGGCCAGCGGCAAGCCGGACCTGGCGGCCGGCATCCCGGAGGGGGAGGCGGCCCGGACGGTGAGCGCGGTGGCCAACGCGCGCCGTCAGCTGGAGCGTGGCGTGACCCTCGTGCGCGACCTCGGCGCACCCGGCGGCGAGGCGATCGCGGTGGGGCGGGCCGTGGAGGCGGGGGAGGTCCCCGGGCCGCGGGTGGTCGCCTCGGGACCGGCGGTCACCATGACCGGCGGCCACATCCCGTATCTGGGCCGTGTGACCGACGGGGTGGACGCGATGCGGCACGCGGTCCGCGAGAACGCGGCCATGGGTGCGGGCTGCATCAAGGTGGTTGCGACCGGAGGGGTGCTCACCAAGGGGATCGACCCTCGCGAGGCCGCGTACACCCAGGCCGAGCTCGACGCCCTGGTCCAGGAGGCGCACCGGCTCGGGCTCCGGGTGGCCGCCCACGCGATCGGGGAGGGCGGGGTGGTCGCGGCCCTGCGGGCGGGTGTGGACTCGATCGAGCACGGCATGTTCCTCGACGAGGCGGCGATCGACGCGTTCCTGGCCACCGGGGCGCGCTACACGCCGACCTTCTCGGCCCCGCACGGCATCCTGGCCGGCCCGAGCGTGCCCGGCTGGATCAAGGACCGGGCCAGACCGGCCGCCGAGGCCCAGGCCGTGTCGTTCCGGGCCGCGGTGAAGGCCGGAGTCAAGGTGGTGGCCGGCACCGACGCCGGCACGCCCGACAACCCCCACGGCGGCGTCGCCGCCGAGGTCGCGTTCATGGTGGAGCACGGGCTCGACCCCCTGGCCGCGGTCCGCGCAGCCTCCGCCGAGGCCGCCGACCTGCTCGGCGTGCCCGACCGGGGCGTGCTGCGCGAGGGCGGCCGGGCCGACGTCCTCGCCGTGCACGGCGACGTGGTCGCCGACGTGCGCGCGCTGGGCCAGGTCGCCGCCGTGTTCCAGGACGGCCGGCAGGTCAGCTGACGCTTTGTCTGGCGAAGGCCCCCGGCTATCAGCGTCGCTCGGAGGCGGCCTCCCGCGCCTGCTCGCGCTCCGCGCCGATCCGCCAGACGCAGCGGGCGATCGGCGGGAGGTGGCGCCGGTACGCTGCCAGCATGGCGAGGGCGATGACGATGTAGACGACGGCGAGAACCATCCGGGCGTTCGGGTCCGGGATGAAGAACTGGACGGCGAACAGGCCGAGCATGACCAGCGCCTCCCAGAACCGGAACCGGAGGTTCGACAGCACGGCGAACCCGAGCACGGCCTGGGCGCTGGTGAGGATGAACTCGGCGTGCTGGCGCGGGTCGAGCGGCAGCGGCCTGCCGCCCCCGCCGAGGAGGAAGGCGATCGGGATCATCCCCACCAGCAGCGTCCACTGGTTGACCTCGGCCGAGAGCAGGGTGCCGACGCCCTTGTCACCCTTGCCGCGGAAGGCGAACATTGCGGCCACCAGCAGCTCGGGCGCTTCAGAGGCGAGGGGCGCGAGCCACTGGACCAGCAGGAACTCGTCGATCCCGAGCGTCTCGCCCGTGCCGATCAACGCCTCCGCGAACGGCTCGGCCGCCGAGAGCACGACGCCGGCGGCGAACACGAACAGGCCGATCACGATCGTCCGGCGCCGGCCGGTGGGCTGCTCGGCGATCCGCTCAGGCACGCCGATCAGGTCGGGTTCGTCGTGCGGGGTCTTGCTCACCCGCCACATGTAGACGGCGAACAGGCCGACCAGCACGATCGAGTCGTACCACCCGATCTGCCGGGTCAGCGGGATCACCACGGCGTAGATGGAGGCCAGGCCCAGGAACCCCAGCTCGATGCGGCGCTGGGGCTCGAGCACGACCTCGATGACCCGCTCGCCGTTGACCCGCTCGCCCCGGCGCCTGGCGGCCAGGATGAACACCAGGGCCGCCATGGACCAGCCGAAGCCGATCAGGAGGCGGTTGCTGCCGGTCATGTTGGCCGCCGCGTAGGCGGCGTACTGCGGCTTGCTCCCGGCGGTGAAGGCGAAGTACAGGTCGACGGCGAACTCGGGCAGGACCGCGATCAGGGCGAGGATTGCCACGGCCAGGTTGCCCGAGATATCGACCTCGGCCGCCTCCGCCGCCCACGCCAGCAGGGACGCGGCCGTCACCACCGCGGCGCCGAACACCAGCAGGGCCAGCAGGTCTTGGAGGTGGGTGCCGGTCACGCGCAGCACGACGCTCGGGAGGGCCACCGCCATGGCCAGCGCGACCTTCGCCTTCCAGGTCATGGGCACACGGTATCGGTCCGGGGGGCGCCTGTCACAGGATGCATGAGGTGCCCGCCCTATCGCGCCGCTGCCCGGATGGCTACATTGGCCTTGCGCGCTTCAGGCGGCGTGGGCCTTGCGGGCTTCAGGCGAGCCCGGCCGCGGTCGACGGACGAGAGCGAGGGTTGTCCATGGGCGTCGTGCAACTTCCCGAGGAACTGGTCGCGTTGCGGGAGGCGATCCGCTCGTTCGTCCAGCGTGAGGTGGCGCCCAAGGAGGCCATGTACGCGCAGGAGATCGGCGAGACGGGCACGTTCGCCGCGTTCGAGCAGGAGCGCAGGGCGCTGCGCAAGCGCTCGGCCGCCGAGGGCTTCTACACGCTGTTCATGCCCGAGTCGTGCGGCGGGGCCGGCGTCGGCCACCTCGGCCTGGCCCTGTGCATGGAGGAGTGCCACCGGCATGGCCTGCTGCTGGCCATGGCCGGCAGCGTGCTGCCCAGCGTCGAGGGCCCGACGCCCATCCTGCTCGACGGCACGCCGGCCCAGCAGGAGCGGTACCTCCAGCCGACGATGCGGGCCGAGAGGGAGGCCTGCTTCGCGCTCACCGAGCCCGACGCCGGCTCCGACGCGACCCGGATCCGGACCCGGGCCGAGCGGGTCGACGGCGGCTGGGTGATCAACGGGCGCAAGCACTTCATCACCCACGGCGCCGAGGCCGACTACGTGATCCTGTTCGCGGTCACCGAGCCTGGCCTCGGCGCCAAGGGCGGCATCACCTGCTTCCTGGTCGACGCCGACACCCCCGGGTTCGAGGTCGGCCGCAGGCAGCGGACCATGTACGACGAGAACCAGGCTGAGCTGGTCTTCACCGACTGCCGGGTCGGCGACGACGCCGTCCTCGGCAAGGAGGGCTACGGCTTCTACTCGGCCATGAAGTGGATCAACGGCGGCCGGATCTCGATCGCGTCGATGGCGCTGGGCACCGCCCAGCACCTGTATGACCGCATGCTCGAGTACGCCAAGGTCCGCGAGGCGTTCGGCCGCAGGATCGGCGCCAACCAGTACGTCCAGGGGATGGTGGTCGACACCCTGGCCGAGCTGACCCAGGCGCGCCTGCTCGTGTACCAGATGGCCGACGCCATCGACCGGGGGGCCGACGGCCGCCAGCAGGGCGCGCTGGCCAAGTACGTCGCCACCGAGATGGTCGGCCGGGTCGCCGACCGTGCCATCCAGGTGTTCGGCGGCAACGGCTACATGACCGAGATGGGCATCGAGCGGTGGGCCCGGTTCGTCCGCGGGATGCGCCTGTACGAGGGGACCAGCGAGATCCTCAAGACCAACGTCGCGCGCACCCTCGGCCTGCCGTCGTAGCCGCGGTCAGACCGGTAGCATGGCGGCATGAGAACCACCCGTGGACGCGCCGCCGTCCTGCTCGCCGCGTCCGCCTGGACGCTCTGGATCTGGGTGACCCGGATCTGGAACATCGCCAGCGACCCGGCCCACAGCCTCGGCTTCAAGCTCGTCCACAGTGCCCTGGCCCTGGTCTCGGTCGCCTTCGCGGTCGCCCTGGGCATCATCGGCCTGCGCATGCGCCACGAGGCCAAGTCCTCGCCTGAAGCCCGAGACGCCCACCCGCCTGAAGCCCGCGAGACCACTCACCTGAAGCGCGCGACGCCACTCGCCTGAAGCCCGCGACGCCACCATGGTCGAAGCGCGCGAGGCCCACTCGCCTGAAGCGCGCGACGCCACCCCTGAAGCGCGCGAGGCCCGGCCGGGCACGACCCGGTCCGCCGCTGACCGCAGCCGGATGTCGCGAACCCTAACCGACACCCGTGCCCAGAGCATGAGCTGGCCATTTGCCGCGGCCAGGGCCACCACCACCCGCAGAGCGGCCCCCTGACACCCGTGTCCGGGGCATGAGCTGGCCCTTTGCCAGATCGTCCTACTTGACTTGCCAGGCACGTCGAGTAGCTTGAGCCGGACAATCTGGTCGCAGGGGGGGTGGCATGTTCATCCAAGTCATGCAGGGACGGGTCAAGGATGCCGCCGGCGTGCGGCGTGAGTTCGACCGCTGGGGCGGGCAGCTCGGCGCGGCCGCGCCCGGCTGGCTCGGGCTGACCGCCGGAGTCACCGACGGCGGCGAGCTGGTCGCGGTGTTCCGCTTCGACAACCAGGCGTCGGCGGCCGCCAACGACGAGCGGCCGGAGGCGGCCGCCTGGCGGGCATCGGTGGAGAAGCTGCTCGCCGGCCCTCCGCGCGTGCACCGCTGCCCGATCGTCCGCGCCATCAAGGGCGGCGGCTCCGACCAGGCCGGGTTCGTCCGGGTCGTGCAGGCCAAGGTCATCGACGCGAGGAGGCTCGCCGCTCTGCAGAGCGAGGTCGAGCAGGGGCTGCGGGACGAAGGGCACGTGCTGGGGGTGACCGTGGCCCACCACGGCGGGGACGGCTGGTTCACCGAGGTCACCTATTTCACCTCCGAGCGGGCGGTCCGGGCCGCCGAGCGCGAGATGCCGGTCGACAAGGCCGTCCAGCTGGGCATGGTGCGCAGCTACATGGAGAGCCTCGACCTGTTCGAGCTGCGCGCCCCCTGGCTGCAGAGCCCCCGCCGGGAACCCGTGGGGACCACCTGAGCTGGTGCACCCCGTCCCGCGGCACCTCCGGGCGCCCCCGCGGCACTCCGGGCGCACCCGCCGTGGGGGCTCAGCCCCGAGGCGGGCCTCAGGCCCGAGGGAGGCGGGCCTCAGCCCCCGAGGGAGGCGGGCCTCAGCCCCCGAGGGAGGCGGGCCTCAGGCCCCGAGGCGGGCCTCAGCGTCCGGCCGGGTCCTCGTCCCGCGCGTCCACGTCGGCCCTGGCCAGGGCCTGGGCCCTGGCCATGACCTCCTTGAGAGGGCGCTGGGCCTCGACCGCCAGCCGGGCGCAGTCCGCGAACTCCGGGGCGACGTTCACCACCCGGCCGTCGTCGACGCCGAGCTTCACCCTGACCTTGCCGCCGAACAGCCCGACCTCGACCACCTGGCGTTCCAGCATCCACTTGCGGACGGGCACGCCACGCACCCCGAGCGTGGAGGTCTCCCGCCACAGCAGCTCGCGCAGGCGCGCGTCGGCCCCGGGCGGGCAGAGCACGGACAACGTGATCCCGGGCCGGCCCTGCTTCATGTGGATCGGGGTGAACCAGACGTCGGCCGCGCCGGCCGACAGCAGCCGGTCGAGCACCCACGGGGCCAGCTCAGGGGTCATGTCGTCGATGTTGGCCTCGAGCACGATCCCCCCGTCGACCCCCGCGCCGTCCCGGACGCGCTCCCCGAGCACCACCCGCAGGACGTTCGGCAGCTCGCCGTGCTGGCGGCTGCCCGCGCCGTAGCCGACCCGGGCCACCCGCATCGGCGGCAGGTCCGCGAAGCGGGTGGCCCCGGCGGCCAGGATGGCGGCCCCCGTCGGGGTGGTGAGCTCGGCCGGGATGCCGCCCGAGTAGACCGGTGCCCCCCGCAAGAGCTCCAGCACGGCCGGCCCCGGCACCGGCAGGACCCCGTGTCCGCCCCGGACCCGGCCGCTGCCGGTGGCCACCGCGGACGCCCAGATCTCGTGCACCCCAAGGTCGTGCAGGAGCAGCGCGGTCCCGACCACGTCGACGACCGCGTCCACCGCGCCGACCTCGTGGAAGTGGACCTGGTCGGGAGGCTTGCGGTGGACCCGCCCCTCGGCCTCGGCCAGCCGCTCGAAGACGGCCAGGGCCCGGACCCGCACCGGTTCGGGCAGGTCGGCCTGGCCCAGCATGGCCCGCAGGTTCGCCCAGGTGCGCACGACGCTCGAGCGGTCGGCGTGCACCTTGACCTGGGTGGCGCCGATGCCGCCCCGCTCCACCGTGGCCACCTCGAGCTGGAAGGGGTCCAGGGCGAGCCCCGCGAGCCCGGCCCGCAGCACCTTCGGGGAGCCGCCGGCGTCGAGCAGCGCGCCGAGGGCCATGTCGCCGGCGATGCCCGAGAAGCAGTCGAAGTAGGCAAAGGAGCAAGGCGTGGTCATCGGTGTGCCTCGGAGAACAGGGGCGTTCCAGGAGCCCTCGACGCCGCCTTGATGCGACGACCCAGCATTGTACAATCGCCCCGCTCTTCCCTGTCTCCTTGCTTCCCCTGCCTGGAGGTCGTCCGAGCTGGAGGTCGTCCGAGCCGTGCCCGCGCCGCCGGCCGAGAACCGCCAGCACGTCTCCAACCTGGTCCGGTCGGTCGGCTTCCACCGCTACGACGCCTTCCCCGACATGGGTGGCCAGCTCTCCTACTCGGTCGCGTTCCTGGACGAGGCGGGCGACGGGGTCGTGCTGACGGCCATCAACGGCCGGTCGGAGACCGCTCGTACGCCAAGCAGGTCCAGGGCGGCCGCTCGGCCCACAACCTCTCCGAAGAGGAGGAGACCGCCATCGCCGCCGCCATGGGCAGGACGGCAGGTCCGGTCACCATCCGCCTGTAGCGGTCCCGATATCCTGTCGACCACGCGCGTCCACAGCGCGATGATCGCTTGGTCGGACCGGCTCGCGCTTGCCGCCGCCGGCAGGCCACGTGTTGGTACCGGAGGGACCCAAGGTGCTCGATCTCAAGCTCGTCCGTGACGACCCCGACCGCGTTCGGGCCGCCCTGGCCCGGCGCGGGCCCGGCGTCGGCGACCTGGTGGACCGCCTGCTGGAGCTCGACGCGAGCAGGCGCGCCCTGGTGACCGGGGTCGACGCCCTGCGGTCGGAGCAGAAGCGGCGGGGCAAGGACGTGGCCAAGGCCGCGCCCGAGGAGCGCCCCACGGTCCTGGCCGGGCTGAAGGAGCTGGCCGCGCGGATCGACGAGCTCGAGACCCGCCTGCGCGCGGTCGAGGCCGAGCTGGCCGACGTCCAGGCCCGGGTCCCGAACCTGCCCGACCCGTCGGTCCCCGACGGGGGCGAGGAGGACGCGGTCGAGATCCGGCGCAGCGGCGAGCCGCCCACCTTCGACTTCCAGGTGCGCGACCACGTCGAGCTGGGCGAGCTGCTCGGCGCCATCGACACGGTCCGGGCGGCCAAGGTCTCTGGCGCGCGCTTCGGCTATCTCACCGGTCCGGGGGCGATGCTCGAGCTCGCCCTGGTCCGCTTCGCCATGGACCGCCTCACCGGGGCCGGCTTCACCCCGGTCATCCCTCCCGTGCTGGTGCGGCGGGAGGCGATGTACGGGACCGGCTTCCTGCCGACCGACGAGCAGCAGCTCTACCGGGTCGCCGACGACGACCTCTACCTCGTCGGCACCTCGGAGGTGCCGCTCGTCAGCTATCACGCCGACGAGATCCTCGACCCGGGTACCCTGCCCCGCCGGTACGCCGGCTTCTCGTCGTGCTTCCGGCGCGAGGCGGGCTCCTACGGCAAGGACACCCGCGGCATCTTCCGGGTCCACCAGTTCGACAAGGTCGAGATGGTGTCGTTCGTGGTGCCCGAGGCGTCCAGGGACGAGCACGAGTTCCTGCTCGCCCGCGAGGAGGAGATCCTCGGCGCCCTGGAGATCCCCTACCGGGTGGTCAACATCGCGGCCGGCGACCTCGGGGCGTCGGCGGCCAAGAAGTACGACTGCGAGGCGTGGATCCCGTCCCAGGGGACCTGGCGCGAGTTGACCTCCACCTCGAACTGCACCGACTACCAGGCCCGGCGAATCAACTGCCGGGTCAGGGAGGCGGACGGCAACCGCCCGGTCCACACGCTCAACGGCACCGCCGTCGCGGTCGGTCGGACGATCATCGCCCTGCTCGAGAACCACCAGATGGCCGACGGCTCGGTGCGGGTGCCCGCCGCGCTTCAGCCCTACCTGGGCGCCGACGTCATCCCGCTCGCCAAGTAGACTCGACGCGGAGGAGTGGCCGAGCGGTCGAAGGCAGCGACCTTGAAAGTCGCCGGACCCGGGAGGGTCCCGTGGGTTCGAATCCCACTTCCTCCGCGTCAACTACCAGCGCGTTCGCCCAGCACGACCACGGTGGGTCCGCTCGGGGTCCGCGCGCGGCTGGCGAGCGCGGTTGCCCGGGCGTGCTCCAGGCGGTCGGCCAGCGCCTCCATCTCGGATGGAACAAATGCCCGTAGGTGTCCAGGGTGATGCTCGCGGTGGCGTGGCCGAGCTGCGCCTGCACGCTCTTCACGCTCGCGCCCTGGGCAATCAACAGCGATGCGCAGGTGTGCCGCAGGTGGCCCTATCCTGGACGCCATGCTGATCAGAGCTGCGACCCCCTACGACTGGCCCGCGATCTGGGCCTTCCAGCGCCACATCATCGCCGCTGGCGACACCTTCGCCTGGGACCGCGACCTCAGCGAGCAGCAGGCCCGCGCATCGTGGCTCCATGAGGCGCCGCCGCACGGTCGTCGCCGTCGACGCCGACGAGACCATCCTTGGCACGGCCGAGATGCAGCCCAACCACGGTGGGCCTGGCTCGCACATCGCCAACGCGGGGTTCATGGTCGCCCCCGAGCACTCCGGGCGCGGTATCGGGCGGGCCCTGTGCCAGCACGTCATCGAGCAGGCGCGCGCCGACGGCTACCGGGCCATGGTGTTCAACGCCGTCGCCGAGACCAACACCCGGGCGGTCGGGCTGTATCGCTCACTCGGCTTCGAGGTGCTTACGACCGTGCCAGAGGGATTCCACCACCCGGTCAAGGGCTACGTCGGGCTGCACATCATGCACCGCCGCCTCTGAGCCCGCTTCAGCCGCCCCACCTCGTCGGGACCGTTCCGCCGCCCCGAGCCTCAGCCCGCTCGAGCCGGGCACGGCCGCGGTCGTCCTGGACGAGCTGCAGGAGCGCATCTGCTCAGCGAGGTGCGGGCGCCGTCGGCCAGCTCCCAGGGCAACGAGGAGCGCGAGCAGCTAGCCAGGTCGAGCAGCGATGCGGCGGAGCATGGGACGCAGGTGGCGAGTAGCATGCCGGCGTTCCGCTCCGTCGTGTCCGTGCTGGTGAGGATGGCTGTGAGTAGTTTCTTTCCCCCTCAAGGCCGGCCCTGCGGGCGGCCGCCTACGGCGGCCGCCCTCGGCCGAGCACGCCACGCATCACCCAATGGCCGACAGGCGGGGCGCGGCGCACAATTGCTTACGAAGGGCCTGCGGGTCAATAACTTGGTCGTTCCAGCGCCGGCACACCGAGGTAAGCGGGACTCGACCTGGCCAGGTTATTGGCCGGCGAGCCCTAACTAATCCACGAACGGCCCGTTGAACACCGGGACTTCCCCGTAGGGCTGGCCCGTCATGAGCAAGAACCGCGTGCCGGGGGCGGCGTCGGTGACCGCGAACTCCTCCCCGGGACCCAGCAAGACCAGCTGCGCAGGCCGGGCCCGGCGCCGGTTGGCCCCGAAGGCGGCCTCGCCCTCCAGCACGTAGGCAAAGCCCTGGAACCCAGGCGGCACGGAGGTCGTGACGTGCCCGCCGGTGGGCAACTCGACGTCCAGGATCAGCGCGGGCGTCCCCAGCCGCACCGGAGAGCCCTCGCCGACCAGCACCCGAACGATGGCGTCGCCCTCGTGCCGCACCGGGAGCTGGGCCGGCTGCACCACCTGCGCGCTCGGGGCGAGCTGCTTGTCGGTGCGGGCCAGGTTGACCCAGAACAGCACGCCGCGGAACTGGGTGTCGGCGTGGCCCTCCGCGAGCTCATCTGCCCCCAGCGCCTCGGCATGCCATGCCCCCCGCCCCGTCCGCAGCGCCAGCAGCGCGCCCTCGGCCAGTCGCGCCCGTTCCATCGATCCGCCCGGGCCGGTGCTGTGGCCGGTGCTGACCGAGCCCTCCAGCAGGTACCACAGGTTGTCGAACCCCCGGTGGGGATGCTTGGTGTCGACGCCTGCGACCTCCGACAGTCGGACGCGGGCTTCGTGCACGAGGATGAACGGGTCGACGCGTTCATACGGGGCCCCACGCGAAGGCAGCGCCTCCAGGACCGGCGTGCCCATGACCCGGATCCGCGCCGCGTCCTCCACAAGGATCGCGGCTCGCGCCGTTTCCTCAACGTGCTGTTGCATCGTCCCCATCTCCTCTTCCAGTTGCCTGACAACCTCTGTCACTGTGCTACAAGGCGGAGGCATCCCTCCGTATTCCCGGTACACTGCCGCCATGACGACCCCAGACCGCCCCAGCGACCGCCCACGACCCGCCAGGCCGCTGCGCCGCGACGCCCAGCGCAACCGCGACGCCATCCTCGCCGCCGCCCGGCAGCTGTTCTGCGACCACGGCCTGGAGGCGCCGCTGGAGGAGATCGCCCGCCAAGCCGGGGTCGGCATCGCCACCCTGTACCGTCGCTTCCCCAGCCGCGTGGAGCTACTGGATGCGGTGCTGGCCGACACCGTCCAAGCCCACCTCGACGCGGCCGAGCAGGCCCTTGCCACCGACGACCCCTGGGACGGGTTCACCCACTACCTGGAACAGACCTGCCGGCTGCAGGCCGCCGACCGCGGCCTGGGCGACGCGATGGGCATGCGGTTCCCCCGCGCCGCCGCCGTGGAGGCCGTCAAGACCCGCCTGTTCGACCTGGTCGCCCAGGTGGTCGACCGCGCCCAGCACAGCGGGCAGCTCCGCGCCGACCTCACCCTCGAAGACCTTGCGTTCCTGACCTGGGCCAACACCCGCATCCTGGCCGCCGGCCGCGCCGCCGGCGCCCCCGACGCCTGGCGGCGGCACCTGGGCTTGCTGCTGGACGGCTTCCGCGCCGACCGCGCCCACCCGCTGCCCCAGCCGCCGCTGTCACCCCGGCAGGTCCACCGCGCCATGCTCACCCTCGGCCGCCGCTCCGCCGGCGACACCCACGAGCCCCCGGCCACCACCAGCAGCGCTCCGGCCACCGCCGCCACAGCCGCATCGGTCACGTTTGGCATCCCACGACACACCGGGCCGCAGCAGGCAATGACCATCTGAACCCAGTCAGTGCCAACCCTGCAGAACCCAGGGGAGGGGTGAGTTCGAATCCCACTTCCTCCGCCGCAAACATACTGGTCACGGCGTGTCCCGCCCGTCCGGGGCGGTCAGCGCAGGACCGTGCTCCTTCCCCGCCCCCGGGCCGAGCGGCGCCGGCCGGCCAGCACCACGAGCGCGACGGCGACGGCCAGGGCCGCGCCGGCCAGGGCGACCACCAGCCGGCCCGCGCGCGAGCCGGTCAGGGGCTCCACGGCGGCGGCCAGCTCACGCTGGGCGGCGAGCACCCGTTTGCGCTCCTCCATGCGCCGGCCCAGGTCGATCAGCTCGCCGTCGCTGATGACGTCCTCGGCCGCCGTGAGCAACGCGGTGTCCTCGGTGTCGAGGTGCTGACGGACCCGCTCGACGAGCACGCGGGCCTTGGCGTTGAAGCCGTCGTCGCCGGGCGCCATGCCGGCCAGCTCGCCGGCCAGGGTGCCGATGAGGTTGTGCTGCTCGACCCCGGTGTCGAGCAGGCCAATGCCGATGCCGCGCGGGCCCGCCTCCTGCCGGAAGGCGGCGTAGAAGATCCCCTCGTCGTCGACGTGCTGCCGGAGCGCGGTCTTGACCTGGGCCACCAGGGCCTGGTGCTGGGCGCGGTCGAGCCCCTCGGGTCGCTCCAGCCCCTCGAGCAACCGCTCGAGCTTCCGGTGGTCCTCCCTGAGCAGTGCCAGCGCGTCCATCGGGGCGTCCTTTGCTCGCTGTGATGGCTTCCTGAACAGTGACCGGCGTCGCCGCCGCCGAAACCGGCGTCAGTGCCGGGCCCTCGCTTCCCCGGCCGCGAACGCGAGCAGGGCGCTCCAGTGCCAGCGTGTCATCCACCCCTCAGTCTCCCCGCCGCCTGGCCTGGCCCAGGGTCCGCGCCGCTTCCCGGTGTCGCGCTCTGGGCACCCAGACCCGGTTCCCGCCGGCGCCCGTCATGTGCACGACCCAGTCGAGCCGCCGTCCCCACCACTCCGGACGTGCCGGGTCGACGTGGTCGCTGGAGGGGATCCCCGCCTCCGCCAGCACGGCGCGCACCCTGCCCGCCAGCTCGGGCGTGCGGAAGTTGCCAAGGCGCCGCCTGGGCGTCCCCGGTTCGAGGTCCACCGGGCCGGCCGGCACGTCCACTCCCGCTCCGATCGCGATGGTCGCCTTGCATGATGCCGAACTGGCCAGCCCCTTGCAGGTCGAGGGGACCCGCTTGGGTCACGCCGCCGAGTTGGTAAGATGTGGACGCCCGGGCCAGCGGGTTGTAGGAACTTGGAGGCATCGCCTAGTCTGGTCTATGGCGCCCGCCTGCTAAGCGGGTTTGGGGTTGATCCCCCATCGTGCGTTCGAATCGCACTGCCTCCGCTCTGCGCCGCTAGCTCAACGGATAGAGCACCAGACTACGGATCTGGCGGTTGGGGGTTCGAATCCCTCGCGGCGCGCACCAAACCCGCAGCTCAGCGGCCCTGTCATGGGGCCGCTGCTCGCGTCAAGCCGCCGGACTGCGACTAAATGCGACCACGTTGGCGGGCACGTGCAGCAGATGCGGGGCCGCGACCACCTGCGACCACCATGGCGCTGTGTGCTTCCCGGTGGCGGTCAGCTTGGATGTGTGTCAAGGGACATCGGGATCTGCCCGGTGGTGGCCGTGGGATCTGGGGGTCAGGTGCTGAGGGTCACCTCCTCGTGGGTGGAGGACGGCGGGTTGGTGAGGTCGCTGAGGGCGACGGGCTCGTCGCAGTGGGGGCAGAACCCGCCGAGGTCGATGCGCCGGCAGAACAGGTGGCAGTCTGGGCAGCGTCGTTCGTTGAGGTAGCGGGTGTCGCAGTCGGGGCACTGGTAGACGACGGCGAGGTCGGGCCGGGGAGTCACTGGTGGCCTCCGAGGGGGACGACACCGGCGCCGGTGGTGGCTTGGGCGAGCCGGACGGACTCGCCGGTGGTTGCACAGGTGGGCGTGGTGCAGGAGCCGATCCACGGTCGCGGTCGCCAGGGTCTTGGGCATGAGCTCGTCGAAGCCGGCGGGGTGCAGGTTGGAGGAGACCGCGACGGAGCGTTTCTCGTAGGCGGCGTCGACGAGCCGGTAGAGCCCTTCGGCGGCGTCGGGGGCGACCGGGAGGAGTCCGATGTCGTCGACGACGACCAGGTCGGCGCGCAGGATCCGCGCGACGGCCTTGGTGACGGTGTCGTCGGCGCGGTGGCGGCGGACGAGCACGCCGAGGGCTTCCAGGGTGAACCACGCCACGCGCAGCCCGGCATGGACCGCGGTCTGCCCGAGGGCTTCGAGCAGGAACGTCTTGCCGGTCCCCGACGGCCCGCAGACGACCAGGTTCTCCCGCCGACCGACCCATTCCAGCGTCTGCAGCGCCTGCTGGGTGGGCATGGGGATCGAGCTGGCCTGGGGGTCCCAGGCGTCGAAGGTCTTCCCGGTCGGGAAGCCCGCGGCGGCCCGGCGGGTGGCCAGCGCGGACCGGTCCCGGCCGGCGACCTCCTCGGCCAGCAGCACGCGGAGCACCTCGGCGGGTTCCCAGCGTTGCGCGGTGGCGGTCGCGAGGACCTCGGGAGCGACCCGGCGGATGTGGGGCAGCCGCATGCGGCGCAGCAGCGCCTCCAGCCCGGCGTCCAGCGGTGGGGGGGCCGGGGTCGTGATCGGGCTCACTGGCCGCCACCCGTCGTGGCCGCCGAGCCGGCCGGTGCGGCCGCCTCGAGCCGGGACCAGCCTGCGGTTCCTTGGGCGAGGCTGGCGTGCTCCCCGGCCCGGTGGGCGGGTCCGGGGGTGGCGGTGTGCTGGTGGGCGAGGATCGCGGCCAGGTCGCCCTCAGCGAACCGGCCGGTGACCCCCGCGTGACCCAGCGCCCAGTTGACCCGGGCGGGGTCGCCGAGCTTGGCGAGGGTGACCGCGTGGGCCATCTTCACCCGGATCCGCGTGGTGCCCGCCGCGGCGGCCTCGGTCAGCCACACCGCCGCGCCGTCGCCCAAGGCCAGGAACGCGGCCTCCTCCGGCGTGCGCGCTCGTGGCGTGCGGGCCAGCGGGCCCTCGGGTTGGGGTGGGAAGTGGGCCGCCTCCACGCGCGGGCGACCCGGCCTCGTCCGAGTGTGGCGGGCGACCTCGACCGGCCCGCCTGCGCCGACGTGGACGATGACGATCTGCTCGCCATGCGCGCGGACCCACACGACCTGCCCGGTCAGCTGCTGCGGCACCGAGTACTGGCCGTGCTCGAAGGTGACCATCGGCGTGCTGGTCCCCACCGTGCGGGTCGCTCCGAACGCCAGCGTGTACGGGGCGGCGGGCAGTGGGTGCAACCGTGCCCATTCCTCGGCGAGCAGCTCGACGGGTGGGCGGCGGGTGACTCGATGCGCTCGGGCGTTGACCTGCTCGCAGAAGGCCGCGCAGGCCGCCTCCACCTCCGCGAAGCTGGCGTACTCGTCCCGCAGGTTCGCGCTGGTGGGGACCAGGTCCGCCTTGGCGACCTTCACCGTCGCCTCCGAGCCGCCCTTGGTCTGCGGGTCGGCTGGCACACACGTCGCGACCGTCAGCCCGTAGTGCCGGCCGACCGCGACGATCTCGGGGTTGCGGACCGCGATCCCGGCGACGTGCTCCACGGTGACGGTCTTCTCGTTGTCGGTCAGCCCATACGTTGGGGCGCCCCCGAACCGGCGCAGGGTCACGTCGATGCTGGCGACCACGGTTGGCAGGGTCTTGTCCAGGATCGGCAGCACGACCCGGAACCGGGACCACGCCAGCCACGCACAAAACAGCCAAGTCGCCACGCCGCCCACCAGCGGGCCGGTCCCGAAGTCGTACTGGAACCACATCCCCGGCTCAGCCACCCAGGGCCGGTGCACCCGCCGGCGCCCCGCGTGCCATGCCGCCTTCAACGCGGCGACGGCCCGGCGCGTGGTCCGCTCCGACCCGGCGAACCCCAACCCGACCAGCTTGCGGTGGGCCACGTCCGCGCGGATCTTGCCGTGGGAGCGGTCCACCCACTCCTCCAGCTTGGGCAGCAACGGGTCGAGCAGCTGCGCCCTGGGCGCCGCAGCTGCCAGCGGCCGGCCCGCCGCCCGCTCGGTCACATACCGCGCGACCGTGTGATGCGAACAGCCCGCCAACTCGGCCGCGTCACGCAAACTGCCCGTCAGATCGAACGCTTCCAAAATCTCCATGATCTCCTCGGCAGACTTCACTCGTCCCCTTCCTGGCGCTGGTGCGATAGCACGCCAGCAGACCAGGAAGGGGGCTCACCACGCATGCGGTGAGGCGAACAACGCATGTCGGTCAGATCCACTGGCCGCCAGTAGGCAGTTCTCGTGTCCGCCAGCGGGCAGCTACCTGGCCGTCTCCGGGCAGGATCTCGTGGCCGCCGTCAGATCTCCATCATCGCCTCACTCGGCCTCGTGGTGGCCGTGGGCCGCGTCTCCGTGCGGGCACCCGCGGGTACGGGCTTGAGCCTCCTTGGCCTCGGGGTCATCAACACGCTGGCCGACCTGCTCTATCTCCTCGCCACCCGCAACGGGCTTCTCTCACTGGTCGCAGTGCTCACCTCCATGTACCCAGCCGTGACCGTCGGCCTGGCCGGGCTGATCCTGCGCGAGCAGATCACCGGCCAACAGCTGGTCGGCCTCGCCATTGCCGCGGTCAGCGTTGCCCTCATCGCACTGGGATAGGGAACGCCAGTGCGTCCCGAGGGTCGGGAGACCCGAACGCCGGCCGCACAGCGCGTCGGCGTGACATGTAGAAGGCCAGGCGCTTATCGTAGGACGTCCACATGCGCCCGGATACTCACTACCGGTACGTAACAGCTGGCGCGGAGGGTTCAGTGTTGAAATTCGATCTCCAGGGGACCGCTGCTGTCGCGACGCTCGTCGCTGGGCTCATAACCTACGTCCGCACCAGCCAACGAGAAAAGTCGATCCGTCAGGCGGACCTCGTGCGTGCCTACACCAGCGAGTTCTACTCAGACGAGGCGCTCAGCGCGCTGTTCACGGATATTGATTACTCGCGCTTCCGCTTCACGGCCGACGAAGACAGCTGGCTAGCTAGGGCGAAAGCCTGAACAAACGGTCGTGCGGCTTCTCGACCTGTTCAACAGTGTAGGGCACAACTGGCATCGGAAGGTCCTCGCGCTCGAAGATATCCACGAACTACCCTGGATATGCGATCCTGCGTGCCTACAACGATGCTGAGATGCAGCGGTACCTGGCGTACGTCGACGTCTGGGACGCCGATCATCTCGGTACGGGGGTCGCCTTCGAGTACTTCCGTAGGATTGCGGTGGCGCTCGACGAGCGCTCGAAGAAGATGCGCGCGGCCCGGGCTCGGCTCACGCCTGCCCTCAGAAATCAGGTCGGTAGGCCCTCCAACGGCACCGGCCGGAGGGAGGAATAGAAGAAGCGCCTGTACCCAGAGGCTTCAAGCGGCGCGGCGGGTCCAGGTACAATACCACTAAGATAGGAGCTCTCTGGGCAGCATTTCCGCAGGTCACAGCCCTGTTGGAGATGCCTAACTTAGCGGCATTGGGTCCAGGTAGCCTCACCCGCCGTCCTCGCGCCATCGCCATGGCGTCCTCTAGTGTTGTTCCTGTACGGGACACCCGTATTCCTTCTGACGTGGCGCCCTCCGCCGGCCGGAGCGACCGCCGACGATCGGATGGCAGACTATGGCCATGGCGACCGACGGGTTCCGGAGGGAGTTCGAGCTCGAGGACAGCTCCGTGTGGCTCAACACCGCCCACCAGGGGCGGCTCCCCCGCAGGGCCGCCCTGGCCTTGGCCGAGGCGGTGCGGTGGAAGCTTCACCCGGAGATGCTCGCCACCTCCGAACGGTTCTCCGAGGTCCCCTCCCGGCTACGCCGGGCTCTGGCACGGGTCCTGGGAGCCCGCGAAGACGAGGTCGTCCTCGCCAACAGCGCCTCCTACGGGCTGCACCTGGTCGCCAACGGGCTCGATCTGGGGACGGGAGACGAGGTGGTGGTGGCCGCCAACGACTTCCCGTCCGACATCCTGCCGTGGCTGTCGTTGCGGGACCGTGGGGTCGAGGTCTGCATGATCGAGCCGGAGGACGAGGTGCTCACCCCCGATGAGGTCGAGGCCGCGCTCACTGACCGCACCAGGGTGGTCTGCCTGACCTGGGTGCACTCGTTCTCCGGGCGGGTGGTTGACCTCGGGGGCGTGGGGCGGGCCTGCCGGAGCCGCGGCGCCTGGTTTGTGGTCAACGGGTCCCAGGCGGTGGGGGCCATGCCCATCGACGTGCACGGACTGCCGGTCGACGCGGTGGTAAGCGCCGGGTTCAAGTGGCTGTGCGGTCCGTACGGGACCGGGGTGTGCTGGTTGCGGCCCGAGCTGTTCGACGCCCTACGGCCCACCAAGCTGTACTGGCTGAGCGCGCTCACGGCCGACGACCTCGCGGCGCCCTCGCTGGACCTTGAGTCGATCACGCCCAGGCGAACGGGCCGACTCGATGTCTTCGGCACGGCGAACTTCTTCAACCACGTCCCGTTCATCGCCGCGCTGGAGTTGCTGTTGGAGTTGGGGATCGACGAGGTGGCAGCCTACGTTGATGGCCTCGTGGTCCGCCTGCTCGCCGGGATCGACCGCGCCCGGTTCCGGCTTGTGTCGGGGGAAGACGTCCGCTCGCCGCTGGTGGTGGTGGAGCCGCTGAGGGAAGCGTCCGGGGAGGTGTGGGAGCGGCTTGCCGCGGCGGGGGTGCACGTGGCCCACCGTCGCGGTCGCATCCGCATCTCCCCGCACCTGTACAACACCCCAGACGAGATCGACCGCGCACTCGAGCTGCTGTGAGCGGGCCGTCGCGGCGACGCCGGCTGCGGCACCGTGAGCCGGTAGGCGCAGAGACGCAGGAACTGCGGCGTTGGTGCATTGGTCGGGCCGGCTCATGCCCAGCCGAGGGAAGAGCCGCCGTCACCGACCGTCACCGACCAGCGTCTTTCCGGTCATCCACCCGCCAGCGTCACCTACCACTCACTCCACCAGGTTGGCGGTGTCCTGCGGCCGCGGTGGCGTCCAGGATCTGTGGAAAAGTGAGACGGACGTAGGCTCCCTGACGAGGTACCAACTCGGACAAGGAGGCCTACGCCCGTGCAGGCACGAGTATCCCCCGTCGAGCGCATCCGCGCCCAGATCGATGAGCTGTCTGCCGACCCCCGACCTTGACCTGGCCGGCAGGGTAGAGGACGTGGCCCGGCTGAGCGTGCGCCTGGTCATCCAGGCCGCCCTGGAAGCCGAAGTCGCCGAGTTCCTCGGCCGCGACCGCTACCAGCGGGGCGAGCGCGAGCGGGTCGGCTACCGCAACGGCCACCAGCCGGTCCAGATCAAGACGACCGCCGGCCCGGTGGTCCTGGAACGCCCCAAGCTGCGCGACACCGACCAGCCGTTTGCGTCCAGGTTGCTGGGCAAGGGCGTGTCACGCACCAACGCGCTGGAGGCGCTGGTCCTCGGTGGGTTTGTGCGCGGGTTGAGCGTCCGCGACGTAGAGGCCGCGCTGGCCGAGGCGCTGGGGCCCGAGGCAGCGCTGTCGAAGTCGACCGTGAACCGGATCTGCCAGCAGATCAAGGACGAGTTCGACGCCTGGGCGCAGCGGGACCTGTCCACGGTCGAGCTTGACTACCTGTTCTGTGACGGGGCGCACTTCCGGATGCATCCCGGTGCGCCGGCCGAGCCCGTCCTGTGCGCCTGGGGGGTCACCACCCAGGGCACCCCGGTCCTGCTGGGGCTGGCGCCCGGCTCCGATGAGGGCACCGACCCATGGGCTGGGTTCCTCGAGGACCTGAAGGCCCGCGGGCTGCGCCCGCCCGTGCTGGTGACAACCGACGGCGCGCCGGGCCTGATCAGCGCCGTGGAGCTGGCCTTCCCGCGCAGCCTGCGGCAGCGGTGCCTGATCCACCGCGCCCGCAACGTGCTCGCCAAGGTCCCCAAGCACGCCCAGGCCGAGGTCAAGGCGGCGTTCTGGCAGATCTTCGACCTCGACACCGACCCCGGCCAGGCGGCCGTGGCCGAGGCCAGCCGGCGCGCCCACGCCTTCGCCGGCCGCTACCGGGACCGCTACCCGGCCGCGGTCCGCTGCCTGCTCGACACCCTCCCAGAGCTGACCTGCTATCTGCGGTCCCGCGCGAGCACTGGCCCAGGATCCGTCACACCAACCTGATCGAGCGGACCTTCGGGGAGGCCCGCCGCCGCACCAAGGTCATCGGCCGGCTCCCCGGCGAGCGGTCCTGCTTGAGCCTGGTCTGGGCGGTGCTGGACCGCGCCAGCCGCGGCTGGCGCGGCGTGGTCATGACACCGGCGGCGGTGAGGATGCTGCACGACCTGCGCCGCCAGCTGCTCCTGCCCCCACCACCCACGACCGCAAAGGAGGTCGCCGAGACGATCGTCACCCCCGCCGCGTAACATGCGTCATCGAGAGCCCGCGTCCGCCCGCTTTTCCACCCCAGGCGGGACGCCACCCGGCGGCCGTGGAGGGTGCGCAAACGCGTTCATGCAGCTCAGCGGTCCTCATGGAGGGATACCGATGCGTGGGGAATCGCTTCCCAATCCGGCAGAAAGGCGTTCAACGGGCTGCGCCCAGGCTCCGATCCAATAGGTAGGCTCGAGCGAGGCGAGAAGGAGGAACCGATGAGCATCCGGCGTCTAGAGCACATCTCGGGGTTCAGCATCGATCGCGTCGCCGCGGCGGCCGGCGGCGACCCCGACGTTCTGCGCCTGGAGAACCTCGACACCGACATCCCGCCGCCCGGAGCGGCGCTGGAGGCGACCCGGGCGGCGATCGGCGAGGACGAGGCGAACAGCTGGCTGCCGTTCACCGGCCGCGACGACCTCAAGGAGGCGGTGGCCGCCTACATCGAGCGTCGCGGGGGGCCGCGCTACGACGGGCGCCGGGAGATCGTGATCACCAGCGGCGAGGGCGACGCGATGCTCGACGCCCTGTTCTGCCTGACCGATCCTGGGGACGAGGTCATCCTCACCGACCCGACCTACGCGGGCATGCTCAACCGGGTGCGCCTCGTCGGAGCGGTTCCGCGGCTCGTCCCGCTCCACGTTCGCGAGGGCGAGTGGCGGCTCGACGTCGATGCCCTACGGGCCGCCGTGACCGGCCGCACGCGCGTCGTCTTCCTCAACAACGCGTCGTTCCCGTCCGGCTGGGTGGCAAGCGACGGGGAGTGGGAGGCGGTTGCGTCGATCTGCCGCGAGCGGGACGTGTGGCTGCTCTACTGGGGCGGATTCGAAGGCGTTGTGTTCGACGGTCGGCCGATCCGGCATCCCGCGGCGCTTGCAGGCATGCGCGATCGCACCGTCACCGTGGGCGCGCCGTCGTTGGAGCAGCGCATGATCGCCTGGCGCGTCGGCTGGGTGGTCGCGCCGGGTGAGCTCGTGGACGATGTTTCGCGGGTCCAGATCTACAACGGTCTGGTGTCAAGCGGGTTCGCCCAGATCGGCACGCGCGTCGCCCTCGGCGTGCCCGACGAGGACCTTGCCGCCGCGAACGCAGAATGGCAGCGGCGTCGTGACGAGACGCTCCGCCAGCTCGACGGCCTTCCCGTGGTGCGACCGGCGGGGACCTGGTCGCTGCTGCTCGACGTCGCCGCGCTCGGGCTGGACTGTGTGGAGGTCTCCGATCGCCTGCTCGAGCGGAAGGTTGCCGCCACCCCGATGCGTGGCTGGGGCGGCGAGATCGCCGATCGTCACGTCCGCTTCGTGTTCAGCAACGAGCCCGTCGACAGGCTCGCGCTCCTCGGGAGCCGCGTCCACGCGGCGCTCGCGGATGCCGGCGACCGGAACTGAACTCGGTGGTGCTGGTCCTGCTGGGCGAACCGCTCACCGTGGTCGGCTGCGCCGCCGGCTTCGTCGCCGTCGCGCGTCGCTCGCGCGCGCCCGCGGTCCGGCAACCGGTCCGGAGGCGAGGTGACGCGCCGCCGCCGGCACGGTGGCACCTGTGCGCGTTGCATCTGGGCGGAGGGCGTCGCCGATGAGTCGCTGCGTGGAGCGTGTGCCCCGCGAGAGGGCTGTGAGAAGCACGCAAACCCATCAATCCTAGCGGGAGTTTCCGGCCTTGGCTGATCGTTGAGGCTGTTTCTGCTGGTAGGGCTGTGTGGGTGGGTGGGGTCGGTGTATTACCCACCTCGCCGGTGTGGGCGTGGTCAGCGGGTCGGTGCGTA
>Ga0210378_10000201_pt1 | contig 29075 bp, 30 predicted proteins | sample PLM1_60_b1redo_FD_155465 | JGI IMG/M metagenome (GOLD analysis project Ga0210378, IMG submission 155465) | Groundwater sediment microbial communities from an aquifer in East River, Colorado, USA - PLM1_60_b1 redo | ecosystem: Environmental > Terrestrial > Soil > Riparian zone | place: USA: East... | reverse complement strand
CGCTCTAGGCGTCCAGGCGTGCGGTCAGGTCCTCCGCGCCGTCGGACGGGCGGCGCAGCACCTCCCGGCCGCGCTCCACGATGCCGAGCAGCCGCGCCAGCGTCGTCTCCAGCGCCGCCAGCCGCTCGTCGGCGTACGCGTCCGCATCGGCCCGCAGCCGGTCCGCGCGGTCTCGGGCCGCCTCCAGCACGCCGCGCGCCTCCGCCTCGGCGGCCCGCCGGACCCCGTCCGCGGACACCATCCGCTCGGCCTCCGCCCGGGCCGCGGACAGCAGCCGGTCGGCCTCGGCCCGGGCGGCGGACAGCAGCCGCTCCGCCTCGGCCCGGGCCTCGCCGGTCGCCCGGTCCCGGCGGTCGCGCGCCTGGCCGAGCAGCTCCTGCCGGGCGACCAGCACCTCCCGGGCGTCCTCCAGCGCCTTGGGCAGCGCCGCCCGCAGCTCGTCGAGCAGGTCGAGCAGGTGCTCGCGCGGCAGCACGCAGGACGCGGACAGCGGCAGCGCGCGGGCCGACTCGACCAGCGCCACCAGCTCGTCGAGCGCGTCCGGCACCCGGCGGAGCGCGTCACCGGCCACCACGGGCGCCTACCGGCGCTCGGCCAGGCGGCCGGCCAGCCGGTCGTACACCAGCGGCGGGACCAGCTTGCGCACGTCCCCGCCCAACCAGGCGACCTCCTTGACCAGGCTGGAGGACAGGAAGCTGAACTCCGGATTGGTCGGCATGAAGACCGTCTCCAGCCCGGTGAGCCCGTGGTTCATCTGGGCCATCTTCAGCTCGTAGTCGAAGTCGCTGACCGCCCGGATCCCCTTGATCACCACCGGGATCTCGTGCGCGCGGCAGTAGTCGACCAGCAGGCCGTGGAAGGAGTCGATGCGGACGTTGCCGTAGCCGGCGGTGACGGTGCCGAGCATGTCCATCCGCTCCTCGACGCTGAACAGGCCGGACTTGCTCTTGTTGATCAGGACAGCCACGACGATCTCGTCGTAGAGCGGGCTCGCCCGTCCGATGATGTCGAGGTGGCCGTTGGTCACCGGGTCGAAGGAACCGGGACACACGGCGCGCCTCACGAGAGGCGACCGTACCAAAGCGCGCCCTCTCCGTAGCGGCGCGCCGTGACCGGCCGGATCCCGTCCGGCCAGGTCGGACCGGCTCCCCGGCTGGCCCGCTCGACCACCACCACGGCCCCCGGGGCCAGCCAGCCGCGGTCGGCCAGCAGCGCCAGGGCGGCGTCCAGCTCGCGGTCGGGGAGGGCGTACGGCGGATCGGCGAAGACGAAGTCCACCGCGTCGGCGGGGCCGGCCGGGCCGGCGGCGAGGACGCGCTCGACCCGGTCCCGCCGGACCGTCACCCGGTCGGCCAGGCCGAGCGCCTCAGCGTTGGCCCGCGCGGTCGCCGCCGCCCGGGCGCCGGCGTCGACGAGCAGTGCGGCCGCGGCGCCGCGGGAGAGGGCCTCCAGGCCGACCGCGCCGGATCCCGCGTAGAGGTCGAGCACGCGGGCGCCGTCCAGGTCGACCAACGCGGCCAGGGTGCCGAAGAGCGCCTCCCGGGTGCGGTCGGAGGTGGGCCGGGTGCGGTCGCCGGGCGGCACGGCCAGCCGCCGGCCGCCGGCCTCCCCGGCCACGATCCGCGTCACGCGCCCACCGTAGGCCGACCTGGCTCGATCTCGCAGCCGCCCGGTGCCGCCCCGCTCACCAGGTCGCTAGGCCTTCTCCAGGAAGTCGGCGCGCTCCTGCTCGACCAGCTCGGCGACGGCGGCGGCCAGCCCGGGATGGCCGGCCAGCTCCGGGTCGGCGGCGACGAGCGCGGTGCCCTCCTCGCGGGCGTCGGCGATCAGCTCGCGGTCGCGGACCAGCGAGAGCAGCTTGAACGACGACCGCCCGGACTGCGCCTCCCCGAGCACCTGGCCCTCCCGGCGCAGTTCCAGGTCGAGCTCGGCCAGCTCGAAACCGTCCAGTGTGGACGCGACGGCGTCCAGCCGGTGCCGGGCCGGGGTGTCCGCGGGCGAGTCGGTGACCAGCAGGCACAACCCGGCAGCGCTGCCCCGGCCGACCCGGCCGCGCAGCTGGTGTAGCTGGGAGACGCCGAAACGGTCGGCGTCCAGGACCACCATCACGGCCGCGTTCGGCACGTCCACGCCGACCTCGACCACTGTGGTCGCGACCAGCACGTCGACGTCCCCGGCGGCGAAGTCGCGCATCACCGTGTCCTTCTCCTCGGTGGGCAGCCGCCCGTGCAGCACGCCGACCCTCAGCTCCGCCAGCGGTCCCTCGGCCAGCCCGGGCGCGACGTCGAGCACCGCCAGCGGGGGCCGCCGGGCCGCCGAGCCGTCCACATCGGACGGCTCGTCCGCGTCCTCGTCCGCGGCGGGCCCGTCCCCGATCCGCGGGCACACCACGTACGCCTGGTGGCCGGCGGCGACCTCCTCCCGGATCCGCTGCCAGACCCGCTCCAGCCAGGCCGGCTTCTCCCCCGCCGGCACCACGGTGGTGCCGATCGGCGACCGGCCGCCGGGCAGCTCTCGCAGCGCCGAGGTCTCCAGGTCGCCGTACACGGTCATCGCCACCGTGCGCGGGATCGGGGTGGCGGTCATCACCAGCACGTGCGGCGGGGTGTCCCCCTTGGACCGCAGCGCGTCCCGCTGCTCGACGCCGAAGCGGTGCTGCTCGTCCACCACCACCAGGCCGAGGTCGGCGAACTCGACGCCCTCGGAGAGCAGCGCGTGGGTGCCGACCACGATGCCCGCCGAACCGCCCGCCGCCTCGGCGAGCGCCTCCCGGCGGGCGCCGGCCGGCAGCGAGCCGGTCAGCAGCGCCACCCGGGTGGCCTGCTCGGCCCCGTCCAGCTCGCCGGCCCGGCCGAGCGGGCCGAGCAGGGCGCGCAGCGAGCGGGCGTGCTGGGCGGCGAGCACCTCGGTCGGGGCGAGCAGCGCCGCCTGCCCGCCGGCGTCCACCACCTGCAGCATCGCCCGCAGCGCGCAGACGGTCTTGCCGGACCCGACCTCGCCCTGCAGCAGCCGGTGCATCGGGTGTGCCGAGTCCAGCTCCGCGGCGAGCACGCCGCCGACCTCGCGCTGCCCGGCGGTGAGGGTGAACGGCAGCCGCGCGTCGAAGGCGGCCAGCAGCCCGTCCGCGCGCGCCGTGCGCGGGGTGCCGGGCCGGGCCGCGGCCGCCAGCCGGCGCTGCGCCAGCACCGCCTGCAGCGGCAGCGCCTCGTCCCACTTCAGCCGGCCCCGGGCCGCGGCGAGCTCGGCGTAGTCGTCCGGGGTGTGGATGCCGCGCAGCGCCGCCGCCAGACCCACCAGCCGGTGCCGGCGCCGGACGGCCTCCGGCAGCGGGTCCGGCGGCGGGTCCACCATGTCGAGGACCAGCCGTGCGCACCGGCCGACGACCCAGGTCGGCACCGCGGCCGAGGCCGGGTAGACCGGGATGAGCGCGCCGGCGAACTCCTCCACCTCGTCGCCCTCGTCGTCGGCGTCGCCGAGCAGCTTGTAGTCGGGGCTGTTCAGCTGCCGGACGCCCTTGAAGTCGGTGACCTTGCCGGAGAAGAGCCCGCGCCGTCCCACCACGAGCTGCCGCTCCCGCCAGGCCTGGTTGAAGAAGGTCAGCGTGAGGGTGCCCCGGCCGTCGCCGACGACCGCCTCGACGATCGTGCCGCGGCGCTGCTTCATCGGCCGGCGGTGCACCTTCCGCACCTCGGCGAGCACCGTCACCTCATCGCCGACCCGCAGGTCGGCCAGGTCGGTCAGCTCGCCGCGCTCGGCGTAGCGCCGGGGGTAGTGCCGGAGCAGGTCGCCGACCGTCCGAAGCTCGAGCGAGGAGTCCAAAGCGGCCGCGGTCTTGCCCCCGATGACCTCGACCAGCCGGGTAGCGAAATCGACCATGCCTACGCCACCTCCGCGGCGGGGAGTACGTCGGTGCTCACTCCACCCCGATCAGCAACGGCGCGTCCGGCTGGCCTCCGTCGTGGGCGGTGACCTCGACGCCGGGGTGGTCCCGCGCGACCCGGTGTTCGAGCAGGCCGGCAAGGCCGGGCTCCGCGCCGGCGCCGAGAACCAGGGTGACGAGCTCGCCGCCGCCGGACAGCATCCGGTCCAGCAGCTCGCCGGCGACGTCCGGAGTGGACCGTCCGATGAGGACGACCTCGCCGTCGGCGAGGCCGAGCACGTCCCCGGCCCGGCACGGCCCGGCCATGGTGAGCGCGTCCCGGGCGGCGATCACGACCTCGGCGAACCGGGTCGCGGCGGCGGCCTCGGCCATGGCGATGACGTCGTCGCCGAAGCGGCGCGCCTCGTCGTGCACGGCGACCGCGGCCAGGCCCTGCACGGCGGAGCGGGTGGGCACGACCGCCACCTCGATCCCGCTGCCCCGGGCGCGGGCCGCGGCGGCGTCTGCCACCGCGGTCGTCTCCACCGAGCCGGGCAGCACCACCACCGCGGCCGCGCCGGTCGCCTCCACCACGGCGAACAGCCGGTCGGAGAAGGCACCGTCCTCGGCCGGCGGCCCGGCCGGATCGGGAACCACGACCACGCCCTCGGCTGCGAAGAGGTCGGCGACGCCCGGGCCGGGCGCGACGGCGACGACCGCGACGCCCTCCCGCCGCTGCCCCGCCGCGACCGCGTCGGCGAAGCGGGTCACCGTGATCCGGTGCGGCCGGCCCACCTCGACGCCGGCCTCGATCGCCGCGCCGATGTCGTTGACGTGGACGTGGACGGTCCAGCGGCCCTCGCCGGTGCCGACCACGACCAGCGAGTCGCCGAGCGCTGTCAGCTCCTCGCGCAGCCCGGCGACGGCGTCGTCGTCGGCCGCGAGCAGGTACTGCACCTCGTACGCGTAGGCGTCCGAGCCGCTCTCCCGGACGGCTTCCAGCGTGCCCCGGTCCCGACCGACCCGCCGGGGACCGGCGCCGGCCGCCCCGGCGGCGCCGACGACGCCGGCCAGCGCCTCGAGCAGCACCAGCAGCCCCCGGCCGCCGGCGTCCACCACGCCGGCCCGGGCCAGCACCGGCAGCTGGGACGGGGTCCGCTCCAGTGCGCCGGCGGCGCCCTCGACCGCGCACCTCGCCACCTCGGCGAGCTCGTCGCCGGCCCCGGCGGCCGCCTCGGCGGCGGCCCGCGCGACCGACAGCATCGTCCCCTCGACCGGCTCGCCGACCGCGCCCCAGGCCAGCTGGGCGCCGCGGGCGAGCGCCGCGGCCAGCACCGTCCCGGTGGCGCCGGCCCCGTCCGCGAGCGCCTCGGCGACGCCGCGCAGCACCTGGCTGACGATCACCCCGGAGTTGCCGCGGGCGCCGAGGACCGCGCCGCGGGCCATCGCGGCCACCGTCCCGGCCAGGTCGCCGGCCAGCTCGGCGCGCACCGCCTCGTCGGCCGCGCGCAGCGTGAGCAGCATGTTCGTGCCGGTGTCGCCGTCCGGGACCGGGTAGACGTTGAGGTCGTCGATCTCGCCGCGCCGGGCCTCCAGGGCGGACACGGCGGCGGCGCACCAGCGCCGCACCGCCGACGAGTCCAGCGCGTCGATCGCCGCCACCTCCCACAGCCGTTCCGGTGCCGGAGGGTACGGGTTTGGTCCCCCTTCGCGCCGCTGGCTACACTGGCGCGGTTGCCCGCCGTGTGCGCGCGTGCGGGCCTTTCGACGCAAGCCTCCGAGCAATGACCTTCAGATCCGAGGAGCACTTCCGTGGCCAGCGTGTGCACCGTCTGTGGCAAGCGGCCCGGCTTCGGCAAGTCGGTGTCCCACTCCCACCGCCGCACCTCCCGCCGGTGGAACCCGAACGTGCAGACGGTTCGCGCCCTGGTCGCCCCGGGCACCCGCCGCCGGGTGACGGTGTGCACCTCGTGCCTGAAGGCCGGCAAGGTCACCCGCGGCTGAGGCGTCACTCGCGGCTGAGGCTGCGCCCGACCCGCACCGCCGAGGCCCGCCCCCGCCCGGGAGCGGGCCTCGTGCCGTCCGCCGCCGCGCTCAGCGGGGCGAGCCGGTGTCCCGGTGCGCCAGCCAGTTGCCGACGGCGTAGTTGAGCCCGCCGAGGCCGATCCCCACCACCAGGGTGTCCAGCGCCGCGGCGAACCGGTAGGCCCCGTCGCCGTCCACCGTGAGCCACAGGATGAAGCCGAGCACACCTGCGCCGGCGCAGACGTACCCGACGATCGTCACCAGCGTGGCCGCCAGCGCCAGCCGGTCGGTCGGCGCGCGGCGCGCGGTCGGCGACGGTGTCGACGGGTAGCCGCCGGACGGGTAGCCGGACGACGCGGGCTGCTGGCCGTAGCCGCCGCCGTAAGGCGCCTGCTGCTGGCCCGTCCCGTAGGGCTGGCCCGGCTGGCCGCCGTACTGCTGCCCGTAGCCGGCGCCGCTCCCGTACCCCTGCTGCTGCTCGTACGACTGTCCGGAGCCGTAGCTGGGCTCGCTCATGCTGTCCTCTGCCTCTCCTCGGGAACTCGGTCAGACGCCGCGGGCGCGGGCCGCCGCGACCACGAGGTCGGTCGCGGCGTCCCACGGAATTGCGGTGGTGTCGATCACCAGGTGGTAGTGGCGGGCCTGGGTGGGGTCGCAGCGGTAGAAGTGCCGGACGTACGCGGCCCGCGCCGCGTCGTTGGACCGCAACGCGCGGCGCACCTCGTCCTCCGGCCGGCCGGTCCGCCGGACCACCTCGGCGACCCGCGCGTCCTCCGGGCCGTCCAGGCGGACATGCAGCGCGGCCGGCGCGTCGGCGAGCACGAGCGCCGCCGCCCGGCCGAGCACCACCCCGCCGGTCGCCGCGATCTCGTGCAGCACCTCCTCGGTCTTCTCCCGGAAGGCCCGCTCGTCGGAGAAGGTGTGGTACGCCAGCGGGCCCGCGCCGGCCAGGTCGGGCACCAGCGCCATCGACGAGATGACCCGCCAGAGCCCGGTGTCGACGGTCTCGTCCTGCCGCTCGGCCTCGTCCACCGGGACGTCCAGCTTGCGGGCGACGCTCGCCGGGACCGCGCGGTCGACGAACGGCAGCGACAGCGCGTCGGCGACCGCCGGGCCGATCTCGCTGCCGCCCGCCCCGTACGAGGCGGAGAGCGTCACGACTCCCACGGTCGGGAAGCATGGCAGACCGGCGGCGCGCCCGGGCTACCCGGTCAGGCGCTCCAGCCCGGCATGCGAGTCGACACCTCACCGCTCGCGCGCCGGCTTCGCCGGGACCACGGGCCGGCTCTCCCGCCACGCCCACCCGTGGTCGACCGGGCCGATGCCGGCGCCGAGCGGGAATCCGGCGGCGATGGCCCCGGTCACGTACTCCTTGGCCGCCGCCACCGCGTCCGGCAACGCGTCGCCGAGGGCGAGCCGGGAGGCCACCGCGCTGGCCAGCGTGCAGCCGGTGCCGTGGGTGTGCCGGTTGTCCAGCCGCGCGGCTCGGTAGGTCGAGTAACGGCGCTCGGTCCCGTCCGCGGTGACCAGCAGGTCGACCGCGTCGCCGGCCAGGTGGCCGCCCTTGACCAGCACCGCGTGCGGCCCCAGCTCCAGCACCGCGTCGGCGGCCCGGCGCAGGCCGGTCTCCTCGGCCACCTTGACGCCGGTCAGCTGCTGCACCTCGTGGAGGTTGGGGGTGACCAGCGTCGCCACCGGCAGCAGCCGCTCCCGGACGGCGCTCACCGCGTCGGCCGCGAGCAGCGAGTCGCCGTGCTTGCTCACCCCGACCGGGTCGACCACCACCGGGGCGTCCACAGTCGACAGTACGTCCGCGACCGCCTCCACCAGCGCGGTGGAGGCGAGCATCCCGGTCTTGACCGCGTCCACGCCGATGTCGCCCAGCACGCTGGTCAGCTGCGCGCGGACCGCCTCCACCGGCAGCTCCCAGTAGCCCTGCACGCCGACCGAGTTCTGCGCCGTGACGGCGGTGAGCACGCTCATCCCGTGCACGCCGTGCGCCAGCATCGTCTTCAGGTCGGCCTGGATGCCCGCGCCGCCGCCCGAGTCGGAGCCGGCGACGGTCAGCACACGGGGCGGTGACGCTGCCACGCCCGCCACGCTACCGAGCGGCCGGGCCGGTCAGCGGAAGTGGTCCCAGCCCCCGGGCGGGGAGTACGCGGCACCGTCGACGAGGACGCCACGGCCCCGGGCCACCCGGCCGATCACCCGCCAGGGCGCCGGCGGCGGCCGCCCGCCCGGGAAGGTGGCGGCGAGCGCGTGGTCGTCGCCGCCGGCCAGCACCCAGGACAGCGGCTCCACCCCGAGTGCGCCCCCGACGTCGCGCAGTTTCGCCGGCACCTCGAGCTTCGAGGTGTCCAGCTCGATCCCGACCCCGCTGGACAGCGCGACGTGCTCCAGGTCGGCGACCAGCCCGTCGCTGACATCCACCATCGCCGTCGCCCCGAGCCCGGCCGCGCGCGGGCCCTCCGCGTAGGGCGGCTCCGGGCGGCGGTGCGCGGCCACCACCGAGACCGGCGACCGGAAACCGCGGCCGAGCACCGCCAGCCCGGCGGCCGCCCAGCCCAGCCGGCCGGTCACCGCGACGACGTCCCCCGGCTTCGCGCCGGACCGGGTGACGGGCGCGAGGCCGCCCAGGTCGCCGAGCGCGGTGACGGCCAGCGTGAGCACCTCGGACCGGACCACGTCACCGCCGAGCACGGCGGCGCCGACCACCTCGCACTCGGCCCGCAACCCGTCGGCGAGCTCCTCCAGCCACGCCACCGGCAGGTCAGGCGGGACGGCGAGCCCGAGCAGCAGCCCGGTGGGCACCGCGCCGACCGCGGCCACGTCCGCCAGGTTCTGCGCGGCGGCCTTGCGGCCGACGTCCCCCGCGGTGGACCAGTCGCGGCGGAAGTGCCGGCCGTCGACGAGCAGGTCGGTGCTGGCGACCACCCGACCGTCCGGCGTGGCCAGGACGGCCGCGTCGTCGCCGGGACCGAGCACGATCCGGTCGCTGGCGCGCGCCGGCCCGCCGGTCCGCCCGCGCCCGCTGAACCGCGAGGTCAACCGGTCGATGAGCCCGAACTCGCCGACGTCAGCGACAGTGATGGCACGCATCCTCTCCGTGATCCCCAACGGGGGGCGCCTGTTGTACGTTCTACCCTCACCCCGCCAGACACGATCGAAGGGCTCGCCGTGGTCCAGGCCTACATCCTGATCCAGACCGAGGTCGGCAAGGCCGCCGCCGTCGCCCGCTCCATCGCCGAGATCAAGGGCGTCACGACGGCCGAGGACGTGACCGGGCCGTACGACGTGATCGTCCGGGCGGAGGCGCGCAACGTCGACGAGCTGGGCAAGCTGGTGGTGGCCAAGGTGCAGGCCGTGGACGGCATCACGCGTACCCTGACCTGTCCCGTCGTCCACCTGTAGAAGCCCGCCTTGGGGGTGCAGAGGTCGACCCGATCCGCCGTCGCGCCGCGCTGGTCGCCACCGCGGTCGCCGTGCCGCTGACCGCGGTCCTGGTCCTGGTCGTCAACGACCCGATCCGCTCCGGCTCGGGCGCGGGGCCGGCGCCGTCCGCGACCGCGCCGGCCCCGACCGTCGCGCTGCCGCCGCTCGAGGTCGTGCCGCCGCCCCCGCTGGCACCCGCCGCGCAGCGGTCCTGCCAGGAGCTGATCTCCGCGCTGCCGGTGCGGCTGGGCGAGCGGGCCGCCCGGCCGGTCGACTCGCCGTCGCCGTACGTGACCGCCTGGGGCGACCCGCCGGTGGTGCTGCGCTGCGGCGTCCCCCGCCCGGCGGCCTTCCGGGCCGACTCTGAGGTGCTCGACATCAACGGGGTGCGGTGGTTCGCCGAGCCGCGTGGACGCACGACCACGTTCACCGCCGTCGACCGGGCGGTCTACGTCGAGTCGTCTCGCCCACCGCCTAGGCGAGCGCCCCCGCCGCCAGGCTGTCCACCGCCCTCGGCCGCGCCCTCGCCAAGCAGCCCGGCCGCTGAAGGCCCCCCACCTCCCTGCCGGCCCGACCGCCGGGGAGGCGGGGCCGGGGGGCGGGAGGTCAGTGGAGGCCTGTGCCGCGGGCCAGCGCGGTCCGCACCAGCCGGTCGACCAGCGCCGGATAGTCCACTCCGGACGCCGCCCACATCCGCGGGAACATCGAGATCGGCGTGAAGCCCGGCATCGTGTTGACCTCGTTGACGGTCAGCTCGCCGCCCGGCCCGACGAAGAAGTCGACCCGGGCGAGCCCCGCGCAGTCCAGCGCGGTGAAGGCTCGCGCCGCCTGCTCCCGCAACTCGGCGCTGACCGCGGCCGGCAGGTCGGCCGGCACGTCGAACTCGCTGGCGTCGTCGAGGTACTTGGCCTCGAAGTCGTACCAGTCGTGCCCGCGCACCAGCCGGATCTCCGCCGGCACGCTCGCCTCCGGCGGCCCGCCGTCGAGCCCCTCCAGCACGCCGCACTCGATCTCCCGGCCGGACACCGCGGCCTCGACGAGCACCTTCGGGTCGACCCGGCGGGCGACCGCCACCGCCTCGTCCAAAGAGGACCAGTCGGTCAGCCGGGTGATGCCGATGCTGGACCCGCCCCGCGCCGGCTTGACGAAGACCGGCAACCCGAGCCGCTCCCGGTCGGCCGCGGCGAGCGTCCCGTTCGGACGGACGACCGCGTACGGCCCGACCCGCAGGCCCTCGGCCCGCAGCAGCTTCTTGGTGAACTCCTTGTCCATCGCCACCGCGCTGCCGAGCACGCCGGAGCCGACGTACGGCACACCGGCCATCTCCAGCAGGCCCTGGATCGTCCCGTCCTCCCCGTACGGCCCGTGCAGGACGGGGAAGACGACGTCGACGCCGTGCAGCACCGCCGCGCCCGCGCCCGGCTCGACCACGACGAGCCCGCCGGACGTCGGGTCGCCGGGCAGCACCACGGCGGTGCCGGCGTCGACGGACGGCAGGTTGCGGCCGCTGATCCGCAACGTCTCCGGGTCGCCGGAGGTGAGCACCCAGGCACCCTTGGGCGTGATGCCGACCGGCACCACCTCGTACGCCTCGCGGTCGAGCGCGGCGAGGACGCTCCCGGCGGACACGCAGGAGATGGCGTGCTCCGTGCTGCGGCCGCCGAAGACGACCGCGACCCGCACCTTGCGTCCGGACATGCGCGCCACCCTAGCCCGGCCGCCAGCGCAGTCGGTGCGGCACTCACGGTGAGCGCCGGCAGGCCCGGCCGCGCCGTTCGCCCGGGCCGCTGACCCGGGTCAGCGGCCCGAGTGCGCCACCCGGTCGAGGGCGGCGCCGACGTCGGCCACCAGGTCCGCGGTGTCCTCGCAGCCGGCGGACAGCCGTACCAGCGAGGGCGGCACCGGGTCGCCCCAGCGGGCCCGCCGGTCCGCGGTGGTGTGCAGCCCGCCGAAGCTGGTCGCCTCCGTCACCAGCCGGGCCGCGGCCACGAACGGCGCGACCGCCTCCTCCGACGGCAGTTGGAAGGTCACCAGCCCGCCGAAGCGGCGCATCTGCCGGGCGGCCAGTTCGTGCCCCGGGTGGTCGGGGAGACCGGGGTAGCGGACGTCAGTCGCGGTGGGGTGCCCGAGCAGCAGCCGGGCCAGCGCGAGCGCGTTCTCCGACTGCCGGGCCAGCCGCAGGTCGAGCGTCGCCAGGGAGCGGTGGGCGAGCCAGGCCTCCAGCGGCCCGGGTACGGCGCCGGTCTGGCCCCGCCAGTCCCGCAGCGCCTTTGCCCGCGCCGGATCGGCGACCGCGACGTGGCCGAGCACCAGGTCGCCGTGCCCGGTGGTCGCCTTGGTGTCGCTGGCGACCGAGTAGTCGGCGCCGAGCGCCAGCGGGGCCTGCCCGAGCGGGGTCGGGGTGGTGTTGTCGACGGCGACCGCCGCGCCGACCCGGTGCGCCACCTCCGCCGCCGCCGGCAGGTCCCGGACGTCCAGCCGCGGGTTGCTCGGCGACTCCAGCAGCACCAGCGCGGTGCCGGCCACGTCGGCGTCAGTGAGCGGCGCGGCGGTGGGCACCTCGCGCACCGAGATGCCGAGAGTGGACAGTCGCTCGTGGACGAACCGGCGGGCCAGGTAGTAGCCGTCCGAGGGCAGCACGACGGTGTCGCCGGGCCGCAGCGTGGTGAGCAGGACCGCGGAGACCGCGGCCAGCCCGGAGCCGAACAGGACCGCCTCCCCGCCCTCCAGCTCGCCGAGCGCCGCCTCGTACCGCCGCCAGGTCGGGTTGTCGACCCGCCCGTACGCGTCGGTGCCGTCGCCCGGCCCGCCGAGGTGGTAAGCGGAGGCCAGCACCGGGCCGGGCAGCAGCGGCTCGCCCCGCCGGGCCGGCGGCAGGCCGGCGCGGACCGCCCGTGTGCCCGGCCCCCATCCGGCAGCCGTCACCCGCTCACCTGGCGTGCTCGGCCTTCATGTCCCGGCCCATCAGCGAGGGCACCAGGTCGGTCGCCTTCATGCCCTGGTGGCAGACCCGGACGACGTGCTCGGTGATCGGGACCTCGACGCCCACCCGGCGGGCCAGGTCGAGCACCGACCGGCACGACTTCACGCCCTCGGCGGTGGTCCGGGCCGCCGCCTGCGCCTCGGCCAGCGACTCGCCGCGGCCCAGCCGCTCGCCGAAGGTGCGGTTGCGGGACAACGGCGAGCTGCAGGTCGCGACCAGGTCGCCGAGCCCGGCCAGGCCGGCGAAGGTCATCGGGTCCGCGCCGAGCGCCACCCCGAGCCGGGCGGTCTCGGCCAGCCCGCGGGTGATCAGCGACGCGCGCGTGTTGTCGCCGAAGCCCATCCCCTCGGCCATCCCGCACGCGAGCGCGATCACGTTCTTCACCGCGCCGCCCAGCTCGCAGCCCACCACGTCGACGTTCGTGTAGGGCCGGAAGTACGCGGTCCCGCAGGCCTGCTGCAGCGCCTCCGCCCGGTCGTGGTCCACGCACGCCACCACGGTCGCGGCCGGCTGCTCCTCGGCGATCTCGCGGGCGAGATTGGGCCCGGACACCACCGCCACCCGGTCCTGGCCGCAGCCGACGACCTCGCCGATCACCTCGCTCATCCGCTTCGCGGTGCCGAGCTCGACGCCCTTCATGAGGCTGACCAGCGTGGCGTCCCGGCCCACCGAGGGCGTCCAGCCGACGAGGTTGTCCCGCAGCGTCTGGGACGGCACGGCCAGCACCACGATCTCGGCGCCGTCCAGCGCCTCCGCCGCGTCGTCGGTGGCCCGCAGCGCCGGCGGCAGCGGCACGCCCGGAAGGTACTCGGCGTTCTGGTGCCGCTCCCGCACCGCCCGGACCACGTCCGTCCGGCGGCCCCAGAGCGTCACCTCGCTGCCGGCGTCGGCGAGCACCTTGGCGAACGTGGTGCCCCACGAGCCGGCCCCGAGCACCGCGGCCCGGGTCACTGTGTCCGCTCCGACGCCAGGGCGGCCGCCCGGCCGCCGTCGCTCCCGCTCGCGCTGCGAGCCCTCGCGCTCACCAAGGCCCGCTCCGGGCACTGTGTCCGATCCGACGACAGGCCGACCGCCGGGGCGGCCGCCCGGTCGCCGTCACTCCCGCTCGCGCTGCGAGCCCTCGCGCTCACGATGCTTCCCGCTGCGGCTTGCGCCAGAAGTCGGCCGGCGGCGTCTCGCCGCGTATCCCGGCGAGCTGGTCCCGGATCCCCCGCATGATCACGTCGGTGACCTCGCGCAGCAGGTCCGCGGTCAGCGGCCGCCCCCGGTACGCCGACAGGTCGATCGGCGGGCCGGCCACGCAGTGCACGGTCTTGCGCGGCAGCAGCCGGAACCGCTTGTTGTAGACGTCGACGGCGTGCTGTGCGCCCCACTGGGCGACCGGGACGACCGGGACGTCCGCGCTCAGCGCGAGCCGCGCCACCCCCGTACGCCCCACCATCGGCCAGAAGTCCGGGTCCCGGGTGACCGTGCCCTCGGGGTAGATGCAGACGCACTCGCCGCGGTCGAGCGCGTCGACGGCGTGCTGCAGCGACTGCTGCGCGTCGGCGGTCCCGCGGCTGACCGGGATCTGGTCCGCGCCCTTGAGCACGCTGCGGACGAAAAAGATCTTGAACAGGCTGTCCTTGGCGAGGAACCGCGGGATCCGGCCGGAATCCCAGACGAACCGCGCGAAGATCAACGGGTCCACGTACGAGACGTGGTTGGTGGCCACGATGACGCCGCCGGTGGCCGGGACGTGCTCCCGGCCCCGCCAGCGCCGCTTGAACAACAGCGAGATCAGCGGGTAGATCACCACCACCGCGAGGCCGAGCCAGAAGCCGACCGGTCCCCGCCGCGACCGCAGCACCTTCAGCTCACCCCTTTCCGCGCCGAAACGGTCTGCCGAAACGATCTGGTGAGCCGCAGTCTGTACGCCCGCCGCCGCCGGTGTCCACGAGCGGGTGTCCACAAGCGCCGCCGGCAGGCCTACCCTCTCTCGGCGTGCGGTGGTCGGTGGTCGTCCCGGTCAAGCGGTTGGACCTGGCCAAGTCCCGGCTGTACGCGGCCGGCCGGCCGCCCCCGGAGCACGCCGCGCTGGCCCTCGCCCTCGCCGTGGACACGGTGGCCGCCGCGGCGGCCAGTCCCGCGGTGGGCCGGGTCCTGGTGGTCACCGACGACCCCGAGGCCGCGGCGGCGGTACTGGCGGCCGGGGCCGTGGTCGTCCCGGATGAGCCGGACGCGGGCCTGAACCCTGCGCTCGCGCACGGCGCCGCCCGCGCCGCCGCGCTCGCCCCTGCCGACGCGGTGGCGCTGCTGTCCGCGGACCTGCCGGCGCTGCGGCCGGCCGAGCTGGCGGCGGCGCTGGATGCCGCGGCGGGCCACCGACGGGCGTTCGTCGCGGACGCGGCCGGCTCCGGCACCACGCTGCTCGCCGCCGCCCCCGGGGTGGCGCCGGCTCCCGGCTACGGCGCCGGCTCGGCCACCACCCACCGGGACTCGGGCGCCGTGCCGCTGGCCGGCGACTGGCCGTCGCTGCGCCGCGACGTCGACACTCCGGCCGACCTGGCCGCGGCCGCCGCCCTCGGGCTCGGCCCGGCGACCCGGGCGTGGACCGACGCGCACGCCACGGTGGCGTGACGTGATCCGGACGGTGCAGGCGACGGTGGCGACCTTCGACCCGGACACCGGGGCCGGGACGGTGCTGCTGGACGACGGGCGGCCGGTGGCCTTCGACCCGGACGCCTTCGCCGCCGGCGGCCTGCGGCTGCTGCGGCTCGGCCAGCGGGTACGGCTGGAGTACGCCGGCGACCGGGTCGCCCGCGTCACCATCCACACGCTGGAGTGAGACAGCGTTCACCTGCTTGGGCAATCATGGCGGCATGACCGTGGACCGGGACGACGTCGGGATCGAGACCGTCGAGGACGAGAACGTCGTCCCGGACGAGTTCGAGGGACACTCCAAGCCGGCCCCGGACCTGCCGCCGGACCGATTCGCCAACCGGGAGCTGTCCTGGCTCGACTTCAACGCCCGGGTGCTCGCCCAGGCCGAGGACCGGCGGATCCCGCTGCTGGAACGGCTGAAGTTCCTCGCCATCTTCGCCGGCAACCTGGACGAGTTCTACATGGTCCGGGTGGCCGGGCTGAAGCGGCGGCTGGACATGGGCCTGACCGTCCGGTCCCCGGACGGCCGGACGCCGCGGGAGACGCTGGCGGCGATCGGCGCACGGGTGCAGGAGCTGGTGCAGCGGCTCGCACGGTGCTGGTTGGAAGACGTGGAGCCGGCGCTGGCCGACGCCGGCATCAGGGTGCTGCACCGGGACGAGCTGGACCGGACCGAGCGGGACCGGCTGAGCGAGTACTTCCAGGCCCAGGTCTTCCCGGTGCTGACCCCGCTCGCGGTCGACCCGGCGCACCCGTTCCCGTACATCAGCGGCTTGTCGCTGAACCTCGCGGTCCTGGTGCGGGACACCACCGGGCCGACGACCGCCGAGCGCTTCGCCCGGGTGAAGGTGCCCAACAACGTGCCGCGCTTCGTGGACGTGAAGGACCCCCGTGCCGACTTCGCGTATCTGCCGATGGAGGAGCTGATCGCGGCCCACCTCGAGATGCTCTTCCCCGGCATGGAGGTGGTGGAGCACCACGTCTTCCGGGTCACCCGCAACACCGACATCGAGGTCGAGGAGGACCGGGACGAGGACCTGCTGCAGGCGCTGGAGCGGGAGCTGACCCGACGCCGGTTCGGCCCGGCGGTGCGGCTGGAGGTCACCGACACGATCACGCCGCGCGTGCTCGACCTGCTGGTGGAGGAGATCGTAGTCGCGCCGGAGGACGTGCTGCAGGTCCCCGGGATGCTCGACCTCGCCTCGCTCTGGCAGATCTACGACGTCGACCGGCCGGACCTGAAGGACAGGCCGTTCGTGCCGTCCACGCCGCCGCGCTTCGCCGAGAACGAGACCGCCAAGAGCGTCTTCGCCACGCTGCGCGAGGGCGACGTGCTGGTGCACCACCCGTACGAGTCGTTCGCCACCAGCGTGCAGCGCTTCATCGAGCAGGCTGCCGCGGACGCGAACGTGCTCGCGATCAAGCAGACGCTCTACCGCACCTCCGGCGACTCACCGGTGGTGGAGGCGCTGATCGACGCGGCCGAGGCGGGCAAGCAGGTGGTGGTGCTGGTCGAGATCAAGGCCCGGTTCGACGAGTCCGCGAACATCAAGTGGGCGAAGGCGCTGGAGCGTGCCGGCTGCCACGTCGTCTACGGCGTGGTGGGCCTGAAGACGCATTGCAAGACCGCCCTGGTGGTCCGGCAGGAGGGCGGCTCCATCCGGCGCTACTGCCACATCGGTACCGGCAACTACAACCCGAAGACGGCCCGGCTGTACGAGGACCTCGGGCTGTTCACCGCCGACCCGGACGTCGGGGCCGATCTCACCGACCTGTTCAACGTGCTGACCGGCTACTCCCGGCAGCGCGACTACCGCTCGCTGCTGGTGGCGCCGCACGGGATGCGCTCGGGGATCATCGAGCGGATCCACCGGGAGATCGACCATGCCCGCACCGGCGGCTCGGCGTACGTGCAGATCAAGACCAACCACCTGGTCGACGAGGAGACGATCGACGCGCTCTACCGGGCGTCCCAGGCCGGCGTGAAGGTCGACCTGCTGGTACGGACGTTCTGCTCGATCCGGGCCGGCGTGCCAGACCTGTCGGAGAACATCCGGGTCCGCTCGATCCTCGGCCGCTTCCTCGAGCACAGCCGAATCGTCTACGTCGAGAACGACGGCGAGTCGGAGTACCTGATCGGCAGCGCCGACCTCATGCACCGCAACCTCGACCGCCGGGTGGAGACGATGGTCCGGGTCGAGGACCCGGTGGCGCGCGAGCACCTGCGCGGCATGCTGGACCTCGCCTTCGCCGACGACGTGGTCGCGTGGGAGTTGCAGCCGGACGGGCAGTGGCGGCGCAACCCCGGGCAGCCCGGCCGCCCGCTGCGCGACTACCAGGAGGTCCTGATGCGCCGGCACGCGAGCCGCAGCGAGTAGGCGACGTTGACCGACGCGGTCGCCGGGCTGGTGATCCGGGCCGCCGGCGGGGTGCTGTGGCGCCCCGGGCCGGCCGGGATCGAGGTGGCCATCGTGCACCGGCCGAAGTACGACGACTGGTCGATGCCGAAGGGCAAGCTCGACGCCGGCGAGCACCCGCTGCACGCCGCCTGCCGCGAGGTGGTCGAGGAGACCGGCGTCCTGCCGGTCGTCGGGCGCCGGCTGCCGCAGCAGGAGTACACGCTCGGTCCGGACCGCAAGACCGTCGACTACTGGGACATGACGCCTCGGGACCGCGCGGACTTCGTCGCGACCGACGAGGTGGACAGCCTCCGCTGGGTCCGGCGGGCGGAGGCCGCGACCTGGCTCAGCTACGACCGGGACCGCGACCTGCTGCGCGCGTTCCTCGCGGTGCCGCCGGCGACGGCGATGGTGCTGCTGGTGCGGCACGCGAAGGCCGGCGAACGTTGGGCCTTGCCGGGCGACGACCGGCTCCGCCCGCTCGACCCGACCGGTCGGGTGCAGGCGGAGGCGCTGCGGGCGGCGCTGCCGTGGTTCGGCCCGCAGCGGGTCTTCTCCGCCGACCCGGTGCGGTGCGTGGAGACCGTGGCGGCGCTGGCGGCGGACCTCGGGGTGCCGGTGCTGCTGGAGCCGGGGCTGGCGGAGGAGGCGTACGCCGACGACCCGTACCGGTCCCTGCGGCGGGTGCTCGAGATCGCCGCCGAGGGCGGGCGGGCGGTGGTGTGCAGCCAGGGCGGGGTGATCCCCGACGTGGTCGGCACGCTGGCCGCCGAGCACCGGGTGCCGCTGCCCGGCCGGAAGGTGTCCGCCCGCAAGGCGAGCGTCTGGGCACTGTCCTTCGTGGACTCCCGGCTGGTGGCGGCGGACTACTACCCCGATCTGGCCGGCCGGTCCTGACCCGCCCGTCCCCCGGGACCGGTCCGTGGACCGGCACCCGGGGGACGCTGGTGGAGCTGGAACCGCCCTAGGAGCGGGTGGCCTTGCGGGCGGTGCTCTTGGCCGCCGTCGTCTTCGCCGCCGCCTTCTTCGCGGGAGCCTTGGCCGCGGTGGTCTTCGTGCCCGCCTTCTTCGCCGGAGCCGCCTTGGTGGCGTTGGTCTTCGCGGTCGCGCGCGACGCGGTCGTCTTCGCGGCGGTCTTGGTGGCCGCGCCGTTCGCGGCGGCCCGGGCGCCGGCGGTCTTCGCCGCCGCCGCCTTGGCCGGCGCCGCCTTCGGCAGCTTCTTGGAGCCGCTCACCACGTCCTTGAACTCCTGCCCGGCACGGAAGGCCGGAACCGAGGTCTTCTTGACGCGGACCTTCTCGCCGGTGGCCGGGTTGCGGGCGATGCGAGCGGCGCGGTCCCGCTTCTCGAAGACGCCGAAGCCGGTCAGCGCGACCTTCTCGCCCTTCTGCACGGTCCGGTAGACCGTGTCCAGCAGGGCCTCGACCGTGGCGGCCGTACGCTTCTTGTCCTCGCCGAGTCGCTGCGAGAGCGCCTCGACCAGCTGGGCCTTGTTCACTGTGTGTCCTCCCCGGGACATGTCCTCGGCCGGACGGCCGATCTGCGGCGAACGGTAGGCGCGGATCCGGTGCAGGGCAACGACCGGACGAGCTGAGGATCGCCTGTGTCGCAAGCGGTTCCCGTTCCGGGTCCGGCGGAAACCCCTGCGCCGCAGGGGATCGGGGCTCAGTGCGGGACGGCGAGCAGGTCCAGCCGCACGTAGTCCTGGTCGTACGAGCCGTCCGCGCGGCGCAGCTCGGCGAGCGCGCGCTCCTCCGCGCTCCGGCGGAACCGCCGTACCGCCTCCGCCGGGACCACCGGGTCGTACGCGACCAGCACCTGGCTGCGCAGCCAGCCGAGGAAGGCCCTGTCGTCCGGCATCGGGCGGCGTTGCCGCAGCAGCCGCACCCAGCCGTGCGCGGGGACGGCGAAGCCGGCGTCGGCGAGCAGCGGGCGGTAGTCCTCCTCGGACGGGAAGTACCAGCCGGCCGGACGGCCACCGACCCGTGCGGACTCCTCGTCGAGCAGCTCGTGCACGGCGGCGATCTGCCCGCTGCCGCCGAACTCCGCGCGGAACACGCCCTGCCGCCGCAGCACCCGGCGCACCTGTGCGAGCACCCGCGGGTGGTCGGCGGCCGGCACCCAGTGCAGCACCGCGACCGAGACCACGACGTCGACCGACCGCGCCGGCAGCAGCCGGTCGAGGTCCTGCGCGCGGCCGACGGCGAACCGGATCCGCGCCGAGGTGGCTCGTTGCCGGGCGGTGGCGACCATGTCCGCGTCGGCGTCGACGCCGAGCACGTCGCCGCCGGTGAGCTGGGCGAGCCGGGCGGTCAGATCGCCTACCCCGCAACCGAGATCGAGCACGCGGGCTGCGGACCGCAGCGTGACCCCACGCAGGAAGTCGTCGTCGTGCCGGCGGTGGTGCGCGGTGTTGGCCGCGTACAGGTCCGCGTCCCAGCGGGGCGTGCTCGACGGCGGTGTCGGCGTCCCCCGCGTCACCGGACCGGCAGCGTCGTCGGCAGGTACGCCGGTCGGCGCGCCTCGAACTCGTCGACGGCGTCGGTGTGCCGGAGCGTCAGGCCGATCTCGTCGAGACCGTTGAGCAGGCGCCAGCGGGTGAAGTCGTCGAGCTCGAAGGGCACCGTACGGCCGGCGAAGCGCACCTCGCGCGCCTCCAGGTCCACGGTCACCGCGGCCTCCGGCTCCGCCTCGGCCAGCGCCCACAGCTCCTCGACCATGTCCGCGGGCACGACGACGGTGAGCAGGCCGGCCTTGAGCGAGTTGCCGCGGAAGATGTCGCCGAATCGCGGCGAGAGCACCACCCGGAAACCGAAGTCCTGCAGGGCCCACACCGCGTGCTCCCGGGAGGAGCCGGTGCCGAAGTCCGAGCCGGCGACGAGGACGGACGCGCCGGCGTGCTCGTGCCGGTTGAGCACGAAGTCAGGGTCCGCGGACCGCCAGGCCGAGAAGAGACCCTCGGCGAAGCCGGTCCGGGTGACCTGCTTCAGCCACACCGCGGGGATGATCTGGTCGGTGTCCACGTCGCTGCGCCGCAACGGCACGACCCGGCCCGTGTGGACGGTGAACTTCTCCACTGCGCTGCTCCCGCCTGCGTTACAGGTCGGCCGGCGCCGACAGCCGACCGGCGACCGCGGTGGCCGCGGCGACCGGCGGGGACACCAGGTGGGTGCGGCCGCCCCTGCCCTGCCGACCCTCGAAGTTGCGGTTGCTGGTGCTGGCCGCCCGCTCGCCGGGGGCGAGCTGGTCGGGGTTCATGCCCAGGCACATCGAGCAGCCGGCGCTGCGCCACTCGGCGCCGGCGGCGAGAAAGACCTCGTGCAGGCCTTCCAGCTCCGCCTGCTCCTTGACCCGCATGGAGCCCGGCACCACCAGCATCCGCACGCCGTCGGCCATCTTGCGACCGCCGAGCACGGCAGCGGCCGCACGCAGGTCCTCGATCCGGCCGTTGGTGCAGGAGCCGAGGAAGACGGTGTCGACGGCGATGTCGCGCATCGGCGTTCCGGGCGCCAGACCCATGTAGGTGAGGGCATGCTCGGCCGCTGCGCGCTGCCCGGGGTCGGCCAGCTCGGCGGGGTCGGGCACCCGGCCGCCGAGCGGCACCCCCTGGCCGGGGTTGGTGCCCCAGGTGACGAACGGTGTCAGCCCGGCGGCGTCCAGCACGACCTCGCGGTCGAACTCGGCGTCCGGCTCGCTGCGCAGCGTCCGCCAGGAGGCGAGGGCGGCGTCCCAGTCGGCGTCGGCCGGCGCGTGCGGGCGGCCCTTGAGGTAGCCGAAGGTGGTCTCGTCCGGGGCGACCATGCCGGCCCGGGCGCCCGCCTCGATGGACATGTTGCACATCGTCATGCGGGCTTCCATCGACATCGCCTCGACGGCCTCCCCGCGGTACTCCACCACGTGGCCCTGGCCGCCGCCGGTGCCGATCCGGGCGATGAGCGCGAGGATCACGTCCTTGGACGTGACCCCGGGCGGGAGCGCGCCCGGCACCGTGACCGCCATCGTCCTCTGTGGACGCAGCGGCATCGTCTGGGTGGCGAGCACGTGCTCGACCTCGCTGGTGCCGATGCCGAAGGCGAGCGCGCCGAAAGCGCCGTGGGTGCTGGTGTGCGAGTCGCCGCAGACGATGGTCATGCCGGGCTGGGTGAGCCCGAGCTGCGGGCCGATCACGTGCACGATGCCCTGCTCCGGGTCGCCCATCGGGTGCAGCCGGATGCCGAACTCGGCGCAGTTGCGCCGCAACGTCTCCACCTGGGTGGCCGAGACCCTGTCCGCGATCGGCAGCTCGATGCCGACGGTCGGGACGTTGTGGTCCTCGGTGGCGAGGGTCAGGTCCGGCCGGCGGACGGTGCGGCCGGCCAGCCGCAGCCCGTCGAACGCCTGCGGGCTGGTCACCTCGTGCACCAGGTGCAGGTCGATGTAGAGCAGGTCGGGCTCGCCGTCGGCACGCCGGACGACGTGCGACTCCCACAACTTCTCGGCGAGGGTGCCGGGCATGCTCGTTCGCCTCGTCTCACATTTTGGGACTAGGATCCTGTGACATGGGACAGCCTAGCGGAGTCGGGGTGCTGGACAAGGCGGTGGCGGTGCTGGAGTCCGCGGCCCGGTCCCCGGTCGGGCTCGGCGAGCTGGTCCAGGCGACCGGGCTGCCGCGGGCCACCGCGCACCGGCTGGCCGTCGCGCTGGAGACGCACCGGCTGCTGGTCCGGGACGCCACCGGCCGGTGGGCGCCCGGTCCCCGGCTCGGCGAGCTGGCGCAGAGCGCGCCCGACCCGCTGCTGGCCGCCGCGGGGCCGGTGCTGGCCCGGCTGCGCGACCGCAGCGGCGAGAGCGCGCAGCTCTACCGGCGGGACGGCGACGAGCGGGTGTGCGTGGCGGCCGCGGAGCGGGCGACCGGCCTGCGCACCTCGGTCGCGCTCGGGGCCCGGCTGCCGATGTCGGCGGGCTCGGGGGCGCAGGTGCTGGCGGCGTGGACGGGCGAGGGCGGCGAGCTGCCGCCCGCCGCCCGCTTCGGGCCGCGGACCCTGGCGGAGGTGCGCCGGCGCGGCTGGGCGTACAGCGTCGCCCAGCGCGAGGCCGGCGTCGCGTCGGTGTCGGCGCCGGTCCGGGACCGGTCCGGCGAGGTGGTCGCCGCCATCTCGGTCTCCGGTCCGGTGGAGCGGCTGGGGCGCCGCCCGGGGCCGCGGTTCGCCCCACTGGTGACCGCGGCGGCGGGCTCGCTGAGCGCCCTCCTGTAACGGCCTGACACGGCCGTCCGGCGCGGGTGCCAGTAGCTGACGAACCGGCCAATGCGTCGGGACTGGTTCAGGCGAGTAAGCCGCCGCTACGACCCGAGCTGGCCTACGGGCAGTGCCGTAGGTCGGATAGTTGGTGCCCCATTCAGGCTGCGGCCCGCTCGATGGGCGCGCCTGATCAGGCCGTCGATCGCCGCGTCGACGGTGGTCGTCCCGCGGGCGAGCAGGATGACGTATGTCTTGGCTCCGCGGATGAGCCGCTCGCTCGACCGGCTGCCGGACGCACCTCCACCCGCCGGAGCCCGCCCTCCAGCGTCCTCACGGTTACCGTCGCCACGCCCGGAGCAACGCCAGCTGCTGTCCGAATCGTCACACCAAATCGGCTGCGTTTCGAGGCCGTGCCTGTCAGCGGGGGCTGAGGGGTCAGGCGAGCGTCGCTCGGCGTGACGACCCCTCCCCCTATTGTTGGGCGCCTCGCGGACGACGAGGGTGATGTGGCTGCCCTACCCGGCTGGGCCAGTAGCGGGGCGGATCAAGGCGTGGGTCGGTCGTACGGTGGCGTCTGCCCGGGTCGATTGCCCGGATCTCGACGAGGCGCTGCCCGTCGACTTCCTCCAGCTCACGGAGGATCTGCCTGATGGCTGCCATCACAGAAGCCATGGCCAGGGCGAACCCATCCAAGCCTCTCCTGGTGTTCTGGTGGTAGCGGATGTGATGCATCCGCGAATCTCGGATTGCCCGGCACTCCTCCGCGCTGTCCAGTTGCGCGCTGTCATGTGTTAGCAATGCGTCGTATCCTCGCCGATGAGCGTCGGGCAGCAGAAATAGGTCCTTCTTCCCCTTCCATCCCAGTTGCTCCGTGTGATCGATCTTGTGTCCGGGCAGCAAGCGACGGAGCGGCTCTACGAGCTGGACAGGCACGTCCTCGTCCAAGAGCAGCCGCATCGTCAGACGGCAGCGCGATACTCGTCGACGTACCGGGCGAAGTCGAGCGCTCCGAGAGCGGCGTCGGGCTTCACGGAGGGATAAAAGCTGGACACGTCGTCCGCCGAGAGCCCGTCATCGAGAAGCGCCGCAACCAAGTCGTACGGGACGCGCGTTCCATCGATTACCGGGTACCCGCCCCGAATATCCGGATCGACGGCAAGACCCGGTTTCGGGTGGAACAGCGATACAACTTGCCGGCCTCGCGTATCCCCGAAGGGGGCGACTATGTCAACCATCTTGGCGATCACGTGGTGGCCCGGGTGCCGGGTCAGGTCGACCGCCAATTCCTCGGAGACCATCCATACCACGTCCCGGCCGACCGCGACGAGCTTGTACTCCGAGAGGTGCTTGGTCTCCCCCAGCTCGCGGAGGCTGCGGACTGCCCTGCGGACCCGCTGGAGCGGCACGTGGTGAGTGCGTAGGTACACGAACGTTCGCAAAGCGATTACGTCCTGGAACGAGTACGAGACACGCGCATGCGGGCTATGGAAGGTCGGGGCCAACAGCGGGCCATCGGTCGAACGCGACGAACGCCAGTACTGCAGCTGGCGGAGCGTCGCACCGCTTAGAGCGGCTGCTACGACTGCCGGATACGCCATCGTCCACCCCTTCGTGCTCACCGTAACCCCACGCCACGCGATCTTGCCTCCACGGAGGGATCGCCGCGCGGGATCTCCCGGAGTCCACGTCCCCCAACGGCCCATCATCGCGCGGAGACCCCCGACCTCGGCCCAGCGGGCACGTCTCCGGCGGGTGCGTCGTCCACCCCGCCGCGCGAGGTCCGCGTGCAGCAGGTCCAGGCAGTCGGTACAACAGAGCCCGGCGGCTCCCGCCACACGTCGCCGGCTCCACCCCGGCGGCCGGCATCGCGGCCAGCGCGATCTCCAGCGTCGAACGTCTACCCGTCGTCGGAGGGCTCCTCCGCACCCTCCAGCCGCGCCGAACCGGCCGCCGCCGCCCGCAGCCGATCCAGACCCATCACCCCTCCCTCCCGGACAGTGGAACAACTGTTCGAAGTCTACCGACGGAGGAATGAACCAGACATTCCCTGACGGAGTGATGAAGAGGCAAAGAAATCCACAGGGTGGGAGCGGCCTATCTGGCCAGGCCGTCGACCACCTCGACGCCGCGCAGACCGGCCAGCACCGCCCCCGGCACCCACAGCTTGGAGCGGCGCAGACCGCTCCCCAGGACGACCCGCGGTGACTCGGCGACAGCCCTGTCAACGAGGACCCGCCAGCCGCGCGGCAACCCGATAGGCGTGATTCCGCCGTACTCCATGCCGGTCTCCGCGACGGCCAGGTCCGTCGGCACGAAGGACGCCTTCCGCACGTCCAGGTGCCGCCGCACCACGCCGTTCACGTCGGCCCGTGTGGTGGAGAGCACCGCGCAGGCCGCGAACCGGGTCTCGCCGCCCCGCTTGCCGGACACCACCACGCAGTTGGCCGACTCCTCGGGAGGCACGCCATATCGCGCGCAGAACTCGGCCGTGTCGGCCAGCGCCGGATCGATCTCAGCGACGGCCACCTCCTCGACGGTCCGCTCCCCCTCCCAGCCGCGCAGCGCGGCGAGGACCGGCGGCCCGACCAGGTCCGGCCGGGTCAGCGCCGGCACCGGCTGCAGAGTCTCGGTCACCCGCCCATCCTCCCCACCGTCGGAGGACGCGCGCGTACCGGGTCGGCGCGGCTTGGCAGGACGGGCGGGTGGGGCCAGGGTGGGCGGGTGGATCTCGTCGGGGTCACCACGGACGTGCCGGTGGTTCAACTCGACCGGTCGCGGCCGTTCTACGAGGCCCTCCTCGGACGACGGGCCGACCTGGCGCCCGACGAGCACACGCTGGAGTGGATCCTGCACCAGGACCCGGGATCGCCGTCCGGCTGGTCGAGTGGGCGGCGACAGGGGCCGTACGCCTCGGCCTGGGCGTGGCCGACCTCGAGGCCGAGCGCGCCCGCCTGGCCCGGGCCCTGACCCGCGTGCCTGCCATCACCCGGCGTCCCGGCGTCATCGCCGTCCTCGAGCTCACCGATCCCGACCGTAACCGGATCGTCCTCTGGCAGGACCTACTCCTCCGCCCCTGAGTCCGCCGACGGACGACCGCCAGCGGTCCTGCCGGAACCGCCGGGCCCGGCCTGCCCTCGGAAGCGACCGGGCCAGCGTGCCCTCGGACCGCAACATCGGGTCGGAACCGACGTGGCTGGCGCCCTGAGAGGTGGTGACCCCACCGGGTAACCGACGGGGTCGGCGTCGCCCGGAAGGCGACCCCCACCGGGTCGGAACCGATGTGGCTCGCGTGGCCCCGAAGGTGACCAGCTCCGGTCGGAAGCCGCCGTGGCTGGCGTGACCCCGGACGGTGACCCCGCCGGGGTCGGAACCGCTGGGTCTGGCGTGCCCTCGGACGGTGACCCCACCCGGTCGGGACCGACGTGGCTCGCATGGCCCGGAAGGTGACCGCACCCCGGTCGGAACCGACGGGGTCGGCGTCGCCCGGAAAGTGAGCACATCCGAGTGGGAGCCGCCGTGGCTGGCGTGACCCACGGGGAGCCGCGGCCCGCCGCGGGCGACCGGGCCCCGCCGCTGCCCGCAGGGCAGCCGGTGGGTGGTCGCCCGCAGAAGAAGCGGAATCCCCCTGGTCCTCTTCGAGGACAGGGGGATCCCAGGGATGTAGCCCCGACCGGATTCGAACCGGCGCTACCGCCTTGAGAGGGCGGCGTCCTGGGCCTCTAGACGACGGGGCCGTGCTGGTGGCGCTGGGGTACCAGGACTCGAACCTAGACTAACGGAACCAGAATCCGTCGGGCTGCCAATTACCCCATACCCCAATCGGTGCGCCCACCCGCTCGGCGCACCGGCCACCGATCATAGACCACCGGCCGACCTCACCCCAAACCCGCACGCGCCGCCCCGAGCCGGGACAGCGTCCGTGACCGACCCAGCAGCTCCAGCGACTCGAACAGCGGCGGCGACACGGTGCGGCCCGTCACCGCGACCCGCAACGGCCCGTACGCCACCCGCGGCTTGAGCCCGAGCGAGTCCACCAACGCGCCCTGCAGAGCCTCCTGGATCGCCTCCGCGGTCCAGGGCGACACCGCCGACAGCGCCGCCAGCGCCGCGTCCAGGACCGGCGCCGCAGGCGACCCCAGCACCCGCTCGGCGGCCGCCGGATCGACCGTGAAGGACTCCTCGTCGAGGAGCAGGAAGGCGAGCAGTTCGGCCGCCTCGGTGAGCTTCGACACCCGCTCCTGCACCAGCGGCGCGGCCGCCGACACGACCGAGATCTCGGACTCCGACGGTGGGGTCGACACCAGCCCGGCCGAGGCCAGGAACGGCAGCAGCCGCAGCACGAACTCGTCCACCGGCAGCTCGCGGATCTTGACGCCGTTGATGGCGGTGAGCTTCCTGGTGTCGAAGCGCGCCGGGTTCCGGGAGACCCGGTCGAGGGTGAACGCCGCCGCCATCTCCGGCAGGGTGAACAGCTCGCGGTCGCCACCGATCGACCAGCCCAGCAGCGCCAGGTAGTTGAGCACGCCCTCGGGCAGGTAGCCGTCGGCGCGCAGGTACGCCAGCGACGCCTCGGGCGTCTTCCGCTTGGACAGCTTCTGGTTGCCCTCGCCGAGCACGAACGGCAGGTGCCCGAACCGCGGGAGCGGAGTGCCCGGCGGGATGACCCCGACCGAGCGCAGTGCCGCGTGCAGCGGGATCTGCCGCGGCGTGGAGGCGAGCAGGTCCTCGCCGCGCAGCACGTGGGTGATCCGCATAACGGCGTCGTCGACCGGGTTGACCAGCGGATAGAGCGGGAAGCCGTCAGCGCGCACGAGCGCGAAGTCGGCCACGTTCTCCGGCTCGAAGCGCACCTCGCCGCGGATCAGGTCGTCGAAGACGATCGGCTCGTCCGGCATCCGGAAGCGCAGCACCGGCTTGCGCCCCTCGGCCCGGAAGGCGGCGATCTGGGCCGAGGTGAGGGTCCGGTCGTAGTTGTCGTACCCCGGCGTCTTGTCGCCCCGGGCGGCCCGCCGGGCCCGCACCTCGTCGTCGGTGCTGTAGCTCTCGTACGCGTAGCCGGCCTCGTGCAGCGCCTGCGCCACCTGGGTGTACAGCGGGAGCCGCTCCGACTGCCGGTACGGCGCGTGCGGGCCGCCGACCCCGGGTCCCTCGTCCCAGTCCAGGCCGAGCCAGCGCAGGTCGTCGAGCACCCCGCGGTACGACTCCTCGGTGCTGCGGGCGCGGTCGGTGTCCTCGATGCGCAGCACGTACGCGCCGCCGTGGTGGCGGGCGAACGCCCAGTTGAACAATGCGCTGCGGACGTTGCCGACATGCAGGTCCCCGGTCGGCGACGGCGGGAAGCGGACCCGCACCGGTTCCACGGGGGCCGAGGCCATGCTCACCGGGACCGGACCGGGTTGGTCAGCGTGCCGATGCCCTCCACGGTGACCGACACCGTCTGGCCCGGCGTCATCGGCCCGACGCCGGCCGGGGTGCCGGTGAGGATCATGTCGCCGGGCAGCAGCGTCATCACGTGCGAGACGTACGAGACCAGCGTGGCGACGTCGTGGATCAGCAGCGAGGTCCGCGAGTCCTGCCGGACCGCGCCGTCCAGCTCGGTGCGCAGCCCCAGGTCGGACGGGTCGAGCACGGTCTCGATCCAGGGCCCGAGCGGGCAGAACGAGTCATAGCCCTTGGCCCGCGTCCACTGCCCGTCCGCCTGCTGGATGTCGCGCGCGGTCACGTCGTTGGCGACGGTGTAGCCGAGCAGCGTGTCCAGCGCCCGCTCCCGGGGCACGTCGCGGGCGCCCAGCGCGCCGACCACGACCGCCAGCTCCCCCTCGTACTCGACCCGGTGCGAGTCGACCGGCAGCCGGACGGCGTCGGCGGGGCCGATCACCGCGGTGGGCGGCTTGAGGAACATCAGCGGTGCCGCGGGCGGCTCGCCTCCCATCTCGGCCGCGTGCTCGGCGTAGTTCTTGCCGATGCCGACGATCTTGCTCGGCAGCAGCGGTGCGAGCAGCCGGACGTCCGGCAGCGCCCACCGCTCCCCGGTGAACTCGATCGCCCCGAACGGGTGCTCGGCGATTGCGGCCACGGTCAGCGCCTCGGCCGGCGCGCCGGACTCGCCCTCGACCGCACCGAACGCGACCTGCCCGGACGGGGTGGCGAAACGGGCCATGCGCACAACCGCGCAGGCTACCCGGGTGCTCGGCGATGGCGGCCACGGTCAGCGCCTCGGCCGGCGCGCCGGACTCGCCCTCGACCGCACCGAACGCGACCTGCCCGGACGGGGTGGCGAAACGGGCCATGCGCACAACCGCGCAGGCTACCCGGGTGCGCGGCGGCGGGCCGGAGCGGGCGATACTGGGCGGGTGACGGTCGTGGACGCGGGACGGGTCAGGCGCCGCGCGGTGGTCCGGCTGGGGGTGCTCGCCGCCGCGCTGCTGGTGGCCGGCCTGCTGCCGTGGGTGACGGCCGGCCCGCTGCCGGCCCGGCTCGTGGCGCTGCCGCTCTTGCTGGCCGGCGCGCTGGTC
>Ga0210378_10000200_pt1 | contig 29100 bp, 36 predicted proteins | sample PLM1_60_b1redo_FD_155465 | JGI IMG/M metagenome (GOLD analysis project Ga0210378, IMG submission 155465) | Groundwater sediment microbial communities from an aquifer in East River, Colorado, USA - PLM1_60_b1 redo | ecosystem: Environmental > Terrestrial > Soil > Riparian zone | place: USA: East... | reverse complement strand
GACGTCGTGTCGGGCAGACCCCATGACCGTTAGCGGGCAACTCTCACGTCCGCGACCGGGCAGCTAAACGGCCGTCTGCGGGCAGTTTCTCGTGGCCGCCGTCAGTTGAGCTGCTGCAAGCAGGTTGGTTGAGCCGCTCATGGCGGTGGTGGTGCCGTCGTCCGGTAGCGGACACCGGGCTCCGTGAGGGAGGTGTTGGCGGGAGGTGATGGATCACCGTGTGGGGTGGTCCGCGGCGTGTGGGCGCCCGCCCTCCGCGAGGTTCTCCACCAGCCGCTTGAAGTTGGGGCACTGGGTGAAGTCGTGCTCGTCGCAGCTCAGGGCGTGCTCGATCATCGCCTTGGACTGCTCGATCTCCCGGATGCGCTGCTCCAGCTCCGCGTGATGGCGCTCCAGGAGCTCCCTGCGGTCGTCTGGGGAGCGGGCGGCGAGAGGTCGCGGAGCTGCTCCAGGCTGAGTCCGCCGGACTTGCCACCGACGATCATGGCGACGCGGGTGAGGTGCTCCTGGGCGTAGCGGCGTCGCCCGTTGACCCGGGCCGCGGGGGCGAGCAGGCCCATCGCCTCCCAGTGGCGGAGCACGTGCGGAGCCAGGTCGAACCGTGCCGACAGCTCTCCGATGGTCATCGTCGCGGCGGTGCGGCTGCTTGACTTCATGTTGACATGAACATGCAGAGTGGGATCCTCGGTCAAGAGGAGGAACCCATGTACGACGGCGGCGGCCCGGCAGGACTGGCCGCAGCGCTGACGCTCGGCCGGAGCCGCCGCAGCGTGCTGCTGCTGGACGCGGGGCAGGGCCGCAACGCTCCGGCGACCGCGGTGCACAACCTGCTCGCGCAGGACGGCACCCCGCCAGCGGAGCTGCGGCGGATCGGGCGCGAGCAGCTCGCCCGGTACCCGGGCGTGGAGCTCCGGGAGGGCACCGTGGACGGCGTGCAGGCCCTCGCCGAGGAGGGCTTCCGGTTGGAGCTGGGCGGCCGGGGCAGCGTGGAGGCACGCAGGCTGCTGCTCGCCACGGGGCTCGCCGACGAGCTCCCGGCGATCGACGGCCTTGCGGCGCTGTGGGGCCGCTCCGCCTTCCACTGCCCCTACTGCCACGGCTTCGAGGTCAGCGGCCGGCGCCTCGCGGTGCTGGGCGCGGGGCCGGAGCGGGTGCGGCTCGCGCTGCAGCTCACCAGGTTCACCGACGACCTGGTGCTGTGCACCAACGGCGAGCCACTGCCCCGCGACCTTGTGGAGCTGCTGGCCACCAACGGTGTCCAGGTGCGTGGCGAGCCCGTCACGCGATTCGAGGGCGGCGACCGGCTCGAGCGGATCGTCCTGGAGCGCGGGGCGCCGCTGGACCGCGACGCGGTGTTCATCCCGACGGTGCTCCGCCAGCGCTCGGACCTCGCCGGCCGGTTGGGCTGCGCGGTGCTCCCGGACGGATGCGTGGAGGTGGACGAGCTCGCGGTCGGTAGGGTTTGAGCCGGTATGGTCCCCTTTTTCGGGTCTACTGACAGGTCCGTGGGTCCGGTTGTGCGCGTCCGGGTAGATCCGGGCACAGCCCGCCGACGCTCAGCATCGCCAGCCCGATCAGCGCCTGGGGGGAGCGGAACCCAAACGCCATCCGGGTCAGCACGCGCAGCTTGGTGTTGACCGACTCCACCCGCGCATTCGACAGGCCGTGCAGCAGCGCCGCGACGATCCCCTCCCGGTGCGCGGCGACCGTTCTGGCAAGCTTCACGAACGCGGGGATGCGGCAGCGCCTGGCCCACGACAGCCACGCGTGCGCGACCCGTGGCCGCCCTTGACGCGGAACACCAGCCGCAGCTCCTCCTTCAACAGGTACGCCCGGTACAGCGGCCGGTTGACCTCGGCGATCCGGCCCAGCTTGGCGCGCTGGCGGCGGGTCAAGTCCTGCGGGTTCTCCCCGCAGCGCGAACCTGGCGTCCTTGCGCTCGGTGGCAACGGCGGTCTCCCCGCCCTTGCGGGCGGTGTTCCAGGTCTCGCGGCGGACCACATCCAGGGCGTCGGTGGCCCACTCCCGCGACATGGAACGGGTCCAGGCACCCCACCGCCTGCGGGCAGCGGCGCGCCGCCACGTTGGCGATCCAGGCGGCCGCGTCCGCGCTGCGGTGGGTCAGCTGGCAGGCGCGATCGTCGCCGAGGGCGTCGAAGAACCCCTCCAGGGTCTGCTCGTCGCGGCCGGGCGCGGCCCAGATCAGCCGGCCCGAGTCATGGTCGACCACCACCGTGCGGTAGCGGTGGCCCTTCTTGTAGGCGATCTCGTCCACCCCGATCCGCCGCAGCCCCGCGAACCGGTCGGTGCGCGCGTCCTGCTCGTCGGCGACCCGCGCGCAGACCCGCCCGACCGTGCGCCACGCCACCCGCAGCAGCTCGGCGACCGCCGACCGGGAGGTGTGGACCGCAAGCCACGCGCAGGTGTCCTCAAAGCCGCGGGTGAACCAGGCGCCAGGCCGCGCCCCCGGCACCGCCGCGACGACCACGCCGTGCGCACCGCAGCCCACCCTGGGCGCGTCGGCCTCAAGGAACGCTTGGACCACGCCAAGATCCAGCGCCCGCCAGCGACGGCGGCCCTCGCCCTGGTCGTCGCCGGGGCAGCGGCGCGCGCAGACAGGGCAGCGCCGGCGGCGGCTTCTGGTCGGCCGCACACAGGCAACGACCGCTTGGGCGTCCTCGTCGAACCGCACCTGCTCGATGACGGTGTGCTCGACACCAAGCAGCCGCTTCCATGCCCTTGCGGATCGTACGCCGTTCCACCCCCTGTGGGACCGACCTTGGACAGCCGGAACCACAGGCGTGGGGCGGCGTGCAGTCATGGAAGCCCAGCTCAACCCACCCACGGATCAGTCACAAGAGCCGCTTTTTCCCACCCGGCCCAAGGCCGGGCGGTGAGGAGAGCTGAGGAGAACATGGTGGCGCGGCGGCCGTCGAGACGACTTGCAAGCGAGCCGTGAGCTCCAGCCAGGGTTCACGCGCTTTGGGTCTCAGCCAAAGGAGCAGTCGACAATGACCTTGTTCAGGGCGCGCTCGAGGACGGCGAGCTCCTGATCATCGAGCTGGGCGACGAACAGCTTCGAGATCCCGCGGGCGTGGACGGGCGCGGTCTCACCGAGGCGGGCGATGCCCGCTTCGGTGAGCGCCACCACGACACCACGGGCGTCGGTACCCGCTCTGTCTCGGCGGAGGAGGCCTTCATCGACCAGCCGGGCGACGCGACGGCTCATGCCCGACCGAGAGATGAGCGCCCGGTCCGCCAGCTCCGTCATGCGCAACGCACCGTGGGCCTCTGCCAGCTGAGCGAGCACGTCGAAGTCGGCCAGGGCCAAGCCCGTCTCTTGTTCGAGGTCGGTATCGAGTCGGCGCATGAGCGTGGCGTGGGCCAGCAGCATCGAGCGCCAGGCCGCCAACCCACGGCGGCCCGGCACCTGATCCTCTACGAGCCGGTCGAAGAGCTCTGCGACATCGGACTCAGGAAGTATTTGCATGTGCACCTAAGTGTGAGGTAACGTGTTTGCAAGCGCAAGCATACAGGGCGAAGCAGCCCCGGCAAAGGAGCGGTCCGTGTCCACCGAAGTCCAGCTGGACCTCGATCAGTCCATCAAGCGTCGGTTCGGGACCATGGCGGACGACGCACGAGTGACACGGACCGCCGCCGCCCTCCAGGCCAACGGCATCCGAGTGCTCCGGGCGGCGGACGCGGCCGAAGCGAAACGGATCGTCCTGGGTCTCATCTCGGATGGATCGCAGGTTCATCACGGCGCGTCGCAATCGCTCGAGGTTTCGGGAATCATCGATGAGATCGAGAGGTCCCCCCGCTACGACCCCGTTCGACCACGGATCAGGAGCCTGGACCGCAACACCCAGGCCGACGAGATCCGCCGCCTGTCCGCGGCGCCGGACGTGATGCTCGGCAGCGTCCACGCGGTCACCGAGACCGGAGCGCTGCTGGCGGCCTCGATGGGCGGCAGTCAGCTCGGACCGTACGCCAGCGGCGCCGGGCGAGTCATCCTCGTCGTGGGGACGCAGAAGATCGTGTCGGACCTCGAGGAAGGCCTGCGCCGGATCAACGACTACTCGTTCCCTCTGGAGGATGCCCGCGCCCAGGCGGCGTACGGCATCCACAGCGCCGTGAACAAGGTCCTCATAGTCAATCGCGAGATCATCCCCGAGCGCATCACCGTCGTCCTCGTCGACGAGGTCCTGGGGTTCTAGCACAGCGAAGGAGCAACCACACAATGGCCAATGCCTGAATCGACGCTGGGTGTGGGGATCATCGGGGTCAGCCCTGTCCGGGGCTGGGCCGCCACCGCCCACATCCCGGCACTGCGCGCGCTGCCGAACTACAAGATCCGGGCACTCAGCGCCCACAGCGCGGAATCCGCGCGCGCAGCAGGCGAGGTGTTCGGGGTCAGCGCGGTGTTCTCAGACCACGAGCAGCTGGTGACCCAACCAGACATCGACGTGGTCGCGGTGACGGTCAAGGTCCCCCACCATCGAGCGCTCGTCTCGGCCGCACTTGCCGCCGGCAAGGCCGTCTACTGCGAGTGGCCACTTGGCCGCGACCTCCACGACGCGCGGGCGATGGCCGCGCTCGCCGCCGAGCAGGGGGTGCGCACGGTCGTGGGGTTGCAGGCCCGCCAGGCCCCAGCGATCGAGTTCGTCCAACAGCTGCTCAGCGATGGATACGTCGGCGAGGTCCTGTCAACGACCATGGTCGGGCTGTCGGTCCCGGGCGACGTCGTGGTCCAGCCCAACGCCTACATGCTCGACAAGACAAACGGGGCCAACGTGCTCACGATCGCCGTCGGCCACAGCCTGGACATCCTCAACTACGTACTGGGCGAGTTCGCCGACCTGTCGGCGGTGTCGGATCTTCGCAGGCCGCTCATCACCATCGAAGAGACCGGGGAGCAGATCGTGAAAACGGCGGCCGACCAAATCGCGTTGATCGGCACCCTCACGTCCGGGGCGACCGCCAGCATCCACGTCCGTGAGGCAGTGGCCGGCGGTACCGGGTTCCTGTGGGAAATCAACGGAACCGACGGAACGCTCCAGATTACCGCTGACGCCGCCGTCCCCGGAATCTATCCCTTGACCGTCGCCGGAGCACACGGGCGGAACGAGCCCGCCGAGCTTGCTGCCCCGGCGGCACTGACACAGAAATGGCCCGCGCTCACCAGCCTGGAAGGAGCGCCCGCCTACAACGTCGGGCGTGCCTACGCCGCGTTCGCGGCAGACATCGACAACCGGACGCACACCGTGCCGGACTTCGCCGACGCCGTCCGGCGCCACGAGGTCATCGCCGCCATCGAGAGGTCCGCGGCATCAGGGGAACGCGTGAAGGCGTAGCCCACTGCGCCGAGCCGAGTGTCGCGGTCCAGATCGCGTCAAACGCGCGTTGGTCAAGCGGAAGCAGCCAGCAGGCTGCGATCTGCCGGTCGATGACCTCGTACAACCCCACGGTGGACCAGCGATGGTCGATACCGCGGATGGTGGCGAACCCGTCGGTGAGCGCGGCGAGCCGGTCTCCGTCGCCGACGAGAACGTCTCGTCGCTTCATCTGAAACGTGTGATCGGCCAGCTCTCGTCGTCGTCGGAAGTAGCCGAACACCTCCTTGAGGCCACGGTAGGTCCCGGCGATGCGATTGTCGCCGGGGACGGTCCACGTGACGTTCGGAGCGAGGAGCTGCTCAAGGCCAGCGCCGGAGCCGCCCGCGTAGAACTGGTTCTGCGCCTTGTGCAGTCGGTCGAGAAGGTCGACGGCGGTGTCCCGGTTCATGGTCGGTGCCGGCGCCGGTCCCGGCAACGAGGTGGAGTGCGCCGGCGTCGGCTCGCCGGCGCGCGCCCGCCATTCCCGCTCCCCTCTCGCAGCATCGCCGGGTACACGATCAGGTGCCGGAACGGCCTGATCGCAGCCATGTAGGCGCTCCCGAACAGCCCGTTTGGCTTCACCAAGACGGCCATCTGCCCGCGGTAGCCGCCGGTCCCGTCCGGGACCCAGCCGATGTGCATGACCCCGTGCATGGTCCGGTTGGCGATCTCCGCGGCCCACTCGTCGCCGAGCAGGTACAGCGAGGTGAAGGGGAGCGCGTCGAAGTCCGGGCCGGGGGTCTCGCGCAGGTCCGCCGGCAGCCGGTCGCGGAGCGTCGGCACCCTGGAGCCGAGGCCGGCGTCCGGGTCGTCCCAGCCGAGCAGCCCCCCGACCTTCCACCGGATCGCGAAGAGCGTGCGGACGGCGCGGGAGGAGCTTTGCGACGGGTCGGCCGAGGCAAACCGCTGCACCAGCCGAGGGAAGTCGTCCGGGCCGCCCGGCGTCGGCAGCGCCCACACGTCCTCCAGCCGGAAGTCGCGGGTGAGCTCGTGGATCCGCCAGGGCCGGGAGGTGTGCTCGGTGTTCGGGAGCCTCATTCGTGGACTTTCGCCTGCGTCCTAGGCCGGTATGACCAACGGGTCAAGGCTCACGTGGATGCTGTCCAGCACAGCACCGCGATCACCACGAAGACCAACGGCACCGGAAAACGCAGGAGGCTGCGCGGGCGGCGGCGAGCGTTCCAGCCGGCCGTCGCCGTAGCAGCAAGCCAGAACGCGGCAGACCAACGCAGCAGCAGGGTCTTCGGATCGGCATCCGGAGCCCAGGCGAGTGCCATGAAGAGGATGCCGAAGGCCACGAGCACGACGCTGACTACCTGCCAGGTAAAGCGCACCATGCCGAGGGTCATCGAGGGCGGGCCAAACGGTGTGCTCGGCAGGCGCCCCTTCGTGAGATTGGGAAGGACCCAGCGCAGACCGATCGTCGTGTGACCGAACGCGAGGACGAAACAACCCAGCCCGGCGATCGCCAACTCAACGTTCATCCGTCTTGCTCCTTTTCACGAATCCTGCGGCTGGCCCGCTCGAGGAGGTACCGCACGACCCGTCGATGCACGGGCGCGAGTCCGGCCCACACCGCGCGTGCGATGTGGTTCTCCTGTTGCACGAAGGTGGCGACGAGCAGCGCCTGCTGCTGGCGCTTGCAGAGCAGTTCGGCCGGTAGCCCGAGGCGGGAGCTGGCACCAAGGAGCGCGACGTCCGGGGTGCTGCGCCGCACCTCCCAGCCGAGCACGTGTCGGCCAGACCGGGTTGCACCGAGCCGCAGGCCGAGCGCGAACCAGCCCCACCGGAGCGCGCGTCGCATGATGATCGGAGCGTCCTCCAAGATCGCTCGGACCCGCTCGCCCGTCCGGTCCTGGGCGGGGCCGATCTCCACCAGGAAGGCGTCCTCGTAGTCGATGTGGGAGAGCGTGCTGAGCGTTCGCGCGGCCGGCGGCACCGCGACCTGACGCACCCTGCCCGGCGTCTCCACGTGCGGGTCGTTCGGATGGCTGTCCGTCCCCGCGGTGAAGTCGATCTCCTGCGTAGACACGGAAGTCCTCCTCGCTGGATGGTACGGTACCATACGTACATGCATGTACGTGCTACGTCTTCGATGAGCCGCCCGGCGGCGCGGGCGCCGACAAGTCGCCGACGTGCAACCCAGGCTGAGCGGAGCGCCCGCAGCAGGAGCGCGTTGCTCGAGTCGGCCGCGAGGGGCCTGTCCCGCTACGGCTACGGCAACCTGGTGCTCGAACAGGTGGCCCGCGAGGCCGGCTACACGCGCGGCGCCCTCTATCACCAGTTCAAGGACAAGGAGGATCTGGCCCTGGCGGTGCTCGAGTGGGTCAACGAGACCTGGTGGCGCGAGGTGGGTGGGCCGGCCGAGCAACAGCCCGATCCGGTCGCTGCGCTGCTCGCGCTGGCGCGCGGTCACGCCGTCTACTGCCGGCGCGACGTTGCCCGCGTCATCATGGCGCTCAGGGTCGAGTTCAGCGGTCAGGACCATCCGGTTGGGCGCGAGATCAAGCGTGTTTCAAAAACGCTGGTCAAGCGCTGCGCCAGCCTGATCGACGCGGGGCGCAGAGACGGGTCGATTCCACCCGGCCCGCCGGCCAGAGCGGTTGCGCTGGCGTTCTGGGGAGCGCTCGAGGGCGCCGTGATCGCGCTCGCTGGGCAAGCACCGCACGACGAGCTGCTGGCCGCCCGCGCGGCCGCGGGCGTGCTCGGGCTGGAGAGTCCGGGAGCACGCCCACCCACCTGATGGATCCGGGCACAGCGGGCGCGCTTCTGCCCTGGAACGGCGGCGACACGCTCGGCTCGCGGCCCGCGACACTCACGCTTTGCCCGGCGATGGACGAAACGCAGTCGTCCGCGCCGCCGCCGAACTCGCGCCTGCTTTCCGTGGAGGAAAAGTCGGGGGCCGGCCACGCCGTGGGCGGTCCTCCAAGCCGGCCAGACGCTCCTCGAAGAAGCGCTTGCGCCACTGCGAGACGACCTCGCGGCGGCAGTTCAACCGCGCCGCGATCTGGTCGTTGCGCAGCCCATCGCCGGCCAGCAGCACCATCTGAGCGCGCACCACCTGCCAATACGGCAACGTATAAGCGCGCGCCAACGACTCTAACACCGCGCACTCCTCGTCGCTCAGCTCGATCCGATACGGGCTGCGCCTGGGCATCACGACCCCACCAGAGAACAGATTGCCACAGACACTATGCCCGAAACCGGATGACTAATACGTGCGGTTACTTACGAGAGTGACCACTTACAGAGGCTCGCGCTTCCGGGTGACAGCGCCGAGGCCGTGCAGCCCAATGAGCTGCATGGGTACCGTCCGTGCCTGTCACCGGAACGGGCGATCCTCTGTAGACCTCTAGAGCGCTCAGGCTGCCACGGAGGATCTGGAGCGCCTCGAAGAGGTAGTCAGCCACCTTGGGGCCCTTGGCCAGCACGCCAGGACTGGTCGACGAGTACCTGATCGCCGTGCACCCGGCGGTCATCACCTTCCCGGTCGTGAAGGCCAAGCTGGACCGGATGCACCGCGAGGAGCCCACCCTCACCGTCGCTGACCTCGCCGGTTACCCCGGGCCGGCGCTCGTCGTTGTCTTGCCCGTCTTGTCTAGAGATGGCCACACCAGCCGAGCGGTTCGGTCTGCTGCCGATCACGGTGGATGCGGCGTCGATCCCGGTCGATGCTGAGGACGATCGTCGCGGGCAATGGATCTTGCGCCGAGTGGCCTCCAACGGGGTCATGTCGCTCGACAACCAGCTGTGCTCGATGACCAAGGAGAAGGGACATGACCGCGACCATGCGTGCCGTCGTGCTGGACGCCCCGGGCACCCCCGAGGCACTTCGGATCCGCGAGCTGCCGGTCCCGGAGCCGCGCCCAGGCTGGGTGCTCATCCGGGTCAAGGCGTTTGGGATCAATCGCTCAGAGCTGCACACGCGGCTGGGCCTCGCGCAGGGCGTCACCTTCCCGCGCGTGCTCGGCATCGAGGCGACCGGCGTCGTCGCCGCCGCACCCGGAGGCGAGTTCGAGGAAGGCCAGCAAGTCGCCGCGATGATGGGTGGCATGGGCCGGACCTTTGACGGCGGCTATGCCGAGTTCACCAGTGTGCCCGCCACCCAGGTGATCCCGTTTCGCTCCGAGCTCGACTGGGCGACGCTGGGCGCGATTCCCGAGATGGTCCAGACCGCCCACGGCTCGCTGACCGTCGGCCTCGACGCGCAGCCCGGGCAGACGCTGCTGATCCGCGGCGGCACCTCGTCGGTCGGGATGGCCACCGCGATCCTGGCCAAGGACCGCGGCCTCACAGTCCTTTCCACCACGCGCCAACCCGACCGCGTGGCGGCGCTGCAGGCGATCGGCGTCGACCACGTCCTCCTCGACGACGGCGACGTCGCAGCGCAGGCGCGAGCGATCGTCCCGGACGGCGTCGAGGCCGCGATCGAGCTCGTCGGCACCAACACCCTCCCCGACACCCTTCGCGCCACCGCCGTCCACGGCGTCGTGTGCTTCACCGGCATGCTGAGCAATCAGTGGACCGTCGCGGACTTCTACCCGATCGAGTACATCCCCACGGGCGTCCGGCTCACCGCGTACGGCGGCGACGCCGCCGACCTGCCCACCGACGTACTCCAGGCCTACCTCGACGCGGTCGCGGCAGGCCGCCTCACCGTCCCGATCGACCGCACGTACGCGCTCGACGAGATCGCCCAAGCGCATGCCGACATGGAGCACGGACGGGCGACGGGCAAGCTCGTCGTCCTCCCGTGACGCCAGCCACGGCTGACGACCACCACCGCCTCTCTGTGGACGCGAGCGTCTCAGCAGCCGAGCCGACTGACCCCCTCTCTCTACCGAAGGGGTCGAGCTGCCCGCCGCGAACGCGAAGCGGACAAGTTCGTCTTCTCATCGGGGATTCGCGACGCGCGGATGGAGCGTTTATGGAGCATTGCGGGCGCTGGTGCTGCGTCGCTGAAGTAGTTCGACGGTGTGGCGGGATGTGGGACCATGCGGCATGCCTGCCGCCGCCCCGCTACAAGCCCCAGCGCCGATGACGGCGATGGCGCGGCGTTTGGCCTCCGCCGACCCTGTCTTGCGCTCGGTGGGTCCCTTCTCCGGAGCATTCATCGCAACTCCTTTCGCGGCTGGATCATGCCGACGGTCTGCTCGCTGGGCCGGTCGATCTCGGCTCGGGTCGTCTGCCTGCTCCTCCGGGCGGGTTGACCGCTCATCACGAGGGTGGCGGGCGCTGCCGGGGCTGGGATCGGCCGGCAGAGGGGATCTGCAGCACCGGGCGGTGGACACCTCGATGACCGGGCGGTGGATGCCCGTCGCGAGCTGGTGCTCTACGGTGGGGCCGACGCGATCACCAGGCCGGCGACCGGGGAGGTGAGCAGCGACGGCGGCGACGTCCGGAAGCCAGCGGGCCCGTCCCGGCAGCGGTGAGGGACCATCTGGGAGCGGTGGCGGACCGCCTGGCATGCGCCTTCTTCTACCTCCTGCTGGCCTACGCCACTATCGAGGCGACCACCGGGGCGTCCCAGTCGGCGGCCAGCAAGGCCGTGCGGCTTTCGTTGGCCGCGGCGCTCGGCGCCTGGTGTTGGACCTTCTTGGTCGCCCGGCCGCGTGCGCCCCGCCGCGACGTCGTCTACCTGGTGGGAGCGGGTGGGGCTGTGGGCGCCGCTGATCGCCCTGGACCCCGTGTTCCTGAGTTTGGGGTTTGGCGTGCTGGCGCCGTTCTGCCTGCACGACCTTCGTCACGGCGCGGCGGTGGTGCTGGTGGTGGCGGTCGGGTGGATCTGGCAGCCCGAGCGCCATCCACACCGTCTCGGCCAGGTAGAGGGTGGTGCTGGTGGTGGCGGTCGGGTGGATCTGGCAGCTGTCCCGGGAGCGGGGCGCCGTCCCCTGGCCGGCGGTGGCCGCGGTGTGCGTGTTCGCGGCCGGCACGCTGCTGTCGGTGGCCTACATGGGGACCGTCGTCCGCCAGAGCCGGGAGCGCCAGCGGCTGATCGAGCAGCTGTAGGCGACCCGGGCCGACCTGGCCGCCGCCGAACGGCAGGCCGGGACGCTGGGCGAGCGCCAGCGGCTGGCCCGCGACCTCCACGACACCCTCACCCAGGGCTTCGCCAGCGTCGTGCTGCTGCTGGAGGCGGCCGAGGAGTCGCTGGCCACCGGGCGCCCAGTGGACCGCCACATCCAGCAGGCCCTGCGGTCGGCCCGCGACAACCTGGCCGAGTCCAGGCGGGTGGTGTGGGCGCTCCGGCCCCGGCCCTTGGCGGAGCAGCCGCTGCCGCAGGCGCTCCAGGAGCTGACCGGCCGGCTCGCCGAGGAGACCGGGCTGCCGGCCGAGACGGTCGTCACCGGGACCGCCCGCCCGCTGCCGGCCCACGTCGAGGAGGCCCTGCTGCGCGTCGGCCAGGAGGCGCTGGCCAACGTCCGCAAGCACGCCGCCGCCTCCCGGGTGACCGTCACCCTCTCCTACCTGGAGGATGTGGTCACGCTCGACGTGCACGACGACGGGGTCGGGTTCGACCTGGAGCAGAGCAGGACGGACCGCTGGGTCTTCCGGCGTCATTCTGCGGTCAGCCGGCCGCTGCACCAGGTCGGCGTGATCACCGCAGACGGCGTGCCGGTCGTGGCTCCGGAGACCGCGCTGCTCTTCAAGGCCAAAGCACCCAGGTTCAAGGACCAGCGAGACTTCGACCGCGTCCTCCCTCACCTGGACCGGGCGGCGCGCAGCTGGCTGGCGTCGGCCCTGGAGCAGGCCTGTCCCGGCCACCCCTGGCACGCCCGAGTGACCGGGGAGCAGGCATGACCGTGATCCGCGACCACGACTTCCACCCGGCCCACGACGTTTCGAGATCAACGCCACCACCGATCCCGAGAGCCGCTTCGTAGAGACGACCGCCCCGAGGACGTGCCACCGTTCATGTTCAACTGCGATATCGCCACCCTGATGCTGCGCCACGACGACACCGTCGTCGACGTCGAGCTGTTCGTGGACGTGCGTTCCGCTCCTCCAGCCGGGCGTTCGTCCGCCGTGGTGAGACTGTCCGGCCCCACGGTAGGCGTGATGATCGCTCCATGGTGTCGGCCACGGTCAAGGACGCGGGGCATCCCCCGGCTCGCCGCCGACACCGATGTCATGGCTGGCCGCCGAGCCGTGCCTCCATGTCGGCCCGTTGGACCACGCCGAGCAGCCTACCTTGCGGGGTGGTGACGATCGCGGTGCGCAGCCGGCGGCTGCGGAGCCGCTCGGCCAGCTCGGCCAGCGGACGGTCGGCCCGGACGGTCGACGGGCCGGCCTCCATCACCTGCTCGGCTCGTGCCGCCTGGTCAGCGTCCAGCATCGCCTTGCGGAGTCGGCCCAGCAGTGTCCCATCGTTGGCGACCACTAGCGCGAACCCGTAGGGCGAGCGCGCCACCCGCGCGGCGACCACGCCGACCGGCTCCTCAGGGCGGGCCGTCACCGCGTCGCGGCGCAGTACATCCTTAGCCCGAGGGACCTGTGTCTGCTCGCCTTCGGTCGGCAGGCCGTGGGCGAGCCAGTCGGCCTTGCCGGCCACGTAGTCGTAGACCTGGGTGAAGCCGAGCAGTTCGAGCCGGCACGCGGCTCGTGGGCTCATGTCTCACAGGCTGTCCCAGCAGTAGACGATCACCGGACGGGCTGGGTCCAGCTGTGCGGCGGTGCTGGGGTCCAACTGCTTGAGGGGGAGGTTGATCGCGCCCGGCAGGTGTTCTTCGGTGTACTCGGCGGCTGGCAGAACCTCGACGAGCTGGGCGCCCTTGTCGAGCAGCTCCCGCAACTGCGCCAGGTCAATCCTGGTCGCCATGGGCCCTCCTCTCCGCACCGGTGGACGTCGACGGGCCACCCGGAGGGCAGCAGCCGGCGGGCGTGGTCCCTGGCCTGGGGACTGCGGGAGCGCACCCGGCCGTCGGCCTCCAGCGCCCCAAGGATGCCCACGGCGTCATAGGCACACCAGGTCCAGCGGCGTCTGCCATCGATCACGAGCTCGTGGTGGGTTGGCGCCACCGACAGCCCATGGCTGCCCAGCAGCCCAGCCAGGTCGCGTCGGGTCAAGCCGGCCTGCTCCAACCGATCGACCGCAGCGGCCAGCGCGGCCGGCTCGCGCTGGAGCGCGCCGGCGAGGGCGCCAACCTCGACCGGGCGCCCGTGGTCCAACAGCAGCCAGAAGGCGCGAGCGAGCAGGGCTTGGTCATCGGGGGGCTGCTCGGCAAGAGGCAGGTACTCGGGACTGTCGGCCACGGCCGCTCCTTGACGACACGACGTTTCTAGCGTTACTGATATCATAATCTTCTGAACTGGAGAAGCCATGTCACAGCTCGCACCGTTTCGCCTCCCCGAGGCACCAGCCAGAGATGACCTGGTGGCCAAGTACTTCCGCGCCCTCGGCGACCCGACCCGACTGCGCATCCTGGCTCTGCTGGGCGCCGAGGGGGAGCTGTCGGCCGGGGAGTTGACCCGCCGGCTCGGCCTGGCCCAGCCCAAGGTCTCCAACCACCTTGCCTGCCTACGCTGGTGTGGGTTCGTGGAGGCCCGACGCGAGCATCGGGTGGTGCACTACCGCCTCGCCGACCAGCGCGTGGCGGACATGCTGGAGCTGGCCGATGGGCTGCTGGAACGCAACGCTGACCATGTGGCGTCCTGCTGCCGCATCCAGACGCCGTGACCGGGCCCCATCCGAAGACCGATCGGATGCATGAGCCCCCGGCAGAGCGCATAGTGCGGTGGGTATGTCCAGCCGCTCAACCAGAGCTGCCGCCCCTGCCGCCGTATCGGCCGAGGAGGCGTTGCAGTTCGCGGAGGCGCTTGCGCGACCCAGGCCGACCGTCTCCCAGCGGTCCACCCCTCCGGTGAACTACGAGCGTCGAAATGCGCCTGCTTGGCGTGCGACTGCCCGCTAGCATCATGGCCATGAGGACTGCTGCCATGCATCGATTCGGCTGCCCCCCGGCCCGTCGCGGGCTCGCGGGGGCGTTCGGCATGGCCTAGCCGGCGACCTTCAGGCGAACCACCGGGCTGGGGGGGCGAGTGCCCGCCCGACTCGCCGAACGAAGGAGACGCCGTGCCACCCCCAGCCACCACCCTCAGCCCGAGCCAGCTCGCCTCCGATCTGGCCGTTCGGGATCTCACCGACCCCACCGAAGGTGACCACGCCATTCAGCTCCTGATCGACGCCGCCGTCACCAGCCTCGCCGCGGCCTGGAACTGCCAGGTGCGATGGCACCAAGTGCCGAGCGTAGTCCCGGTCGAAGACAACTACGACCGGCTGCGCATCTCGCCGGACGCGATCAGCCGGGACGCGCACTACACCCGCTACGTCGACCAGCGCCGCATGCTCCGCAGCCACTCCACGGCGATGATCCCCGCCGCCCTGCGCGCCCTGGCCGCCGATCCCGTCGACGATGCCCTGCTCGTCTGCCCGGGGGTGGTCTACCGACGCGACGCCATCGACCGACTCCACAGCCCAACGCCGCACCAGCTCGACCTGTGGCGCATCACCCGCCGACCTCTCGGCTACCGCGACCTGGATCAGATGGCCGGCCTGCTGGTCGAGGCGCTCACTCCAGGCCGACCCTGCCGGTGGGAGGCCCGCGCTGATGTGCTTCTTGACCGTCTCCAGGTCGAGCTCGCCTTGCGTGACGGCCTGGTTGAGGGCCGCCAGCGCCTGCCTCGCCAGCCGCTGATGGACGCCGAGCGGCTCGGGTCCGGCATTGTATGAATAGACCGCGCTTCCTAGGAGCCTGCTGTGGTGGATGATCTGGGCGCTATGAAGGAACCGGCACCCTCGCATCGGCGTTCGGAAGGCGAAGCGACGCCGCAGTATCCAGCGGGCCCAGGGCTGCCGGCTATACCCCGATCCAGGACGCCGGCAGGCCGCCCGCCCGTAGACGAAACCAGTCCTACCGGATCCGCCGATGGGCTCGCAGACCGGCGGTCACGGGACGATCAGCCGCAGGCGGCCGAGCCGCCGGCCTGGCGGGTCCTGCTCGCCTACGCACGGCCCTACCGCCTCACCCTGATCGGCGGGGGCCTGCTGAGCCTTGCGACTGGCGCGGTCGGCCTGGCCCTGCCGCTGACCGCCAAGCGGCTGGTGGACGACCTCGCCCAGGACCGGCCGGTGACGGGGGCGCTGCTATGGCTTGCCGTGCTGGCGCTGGCCAACGCCGGGATCGGCGCGCTGGGCAGCTACGTGCTGGAGCGGGCCGCTGAGTCGGTGGTCCTGGACGCCCGACGCCGCTTGGTGGCCCACCTGGTGTGGCTGCGCGTCCCGGCGGTGGACCGCAGCGAGCCCGGCGACCTGATGGCACGGGTGACCGCCGACACCACGCTGCTGCGCGAGGTTACCACCGGGTCGCTGGTGTCGGCGGTCACCAGCACGTTGATGCTGCTGGCCACGGTGACGATGATGGCGCTGTTGGACCCGCTGCTGCTGGTGGTCACCGTGGCCGTGTTGGGCGGCGCCCAGGTGGTCATCGGCGTGGTCGTGCCGCGGATCTCCCGGGCGGCCTCCCGTGCCCAGGAGTCGGTCGGGGCGATGGGGACCGCGCTCGAGCGCGTGCTGGGGGCCATGCGCACGATCAAGGCGTCCGGGGCCGAGCAGCGCGAAGCGCGGCGCGTGGAAGAGGCGGCCGCGCAGGCCTGGCAGGCGGGTGTGCGCGCGGCCAAGTGGGAGGCGTTGGCGGGCAACACCGCCGGGCTGGCCGTGCAGGTGTCGTTCATCGTCGTGCTCGGCCTGGGTGGCGCCCGGGTCGCCTCGGGCGCGATCGACGTGGGCACGCTCATCGCGTTCCTGCTGTACCTGTACTACCTGCTGCCGCCGATGCGGGAGCTGGTCGGGGCCGCCAGCCAGTACCAGGTCGGCGCCGCCGCGGTCGCCCGCATCCGCCAAGCCGAGCAGCTGCCGGTGGAGCCCGACCGCGCCTCGGCCGAGCTGTCCCGGTCCGGCGCCGCGCCCGCCGCGGTCGCTTTCGAGCAGGTGCGCTTCCGCTACCGCCCCGAGCTGCCCGAGGCACACCGCGGCCTGAGCTTCACCATCCCACCACGTGGGATGACGGCGTTCGTGGGCCCCTCCGGCGCCGGCAAGACCACCGTGTTCTCCCTCATCGAGCGGTTCTACGAGGCCGACACCGGCCGGGTCCTGGTCGACGGCACCGACGTCACCGACTGGCCGCTGGGCGAGCTGCGCGCCGCCATCGGCTATGTCGAGCAGGACGCCCCGGTGCTGTCTGGCACCCTGCGCGAGAACCTGCTGCTGGGCGCCCCGCACGCCAGCGACGACGAGCTGGCCCAGGTACTGCGCACCACCCGGCTCGACGGCCAGGTCGCGCGCCTGCCTGATGGCCTTGACACCCTGGTCGGCCATCGCGGCACCCGACTGTCGGGCGGCGAGCGCCAGCGCGTGGCGATCGCCCGGGCCCTGCTGCGCCACCCCCGGCTGCTGTTGCTGGACGAGGCCACCTCCCAGCTCGACGCGGTCAACGAGGCGGCCCTGCGCGACACCATCGCCGACGCGGCCCGCACCACCACCGTGCTGGTCGTCGCCCACCGGCTGTCGACGGTGACCATGGCCAACCGCATCGTGGTCCTGGACGCCGGCCGCGTGCGCGCGGTCGGCACCCACGCCGAGCTGCTCGGCGCCGACCCGCTGTACGCGGAGCTGGCCGCCACCCAGTTCCTGGTCGCGGCCGACTGATCACCGCTGAGGACGTCGCCACCCCCTCCTCGCGCGTCGACCCCGGCCGGAGGAGCGCAGCTCGGAGTTGTTCGCCGAGCGTGTCGTCCGTCTCCAAGGCCTCCGCAGCGCACCCCGCCCTCATCGCTTGCTCAGGTAGTCATTCTGGCGGTCATCCACCAGTCCCTACTGCACCGAACGGCACCGCCCTGAACAGAAGGCTTCCTCACCTGACATGCTGAGACCCTACTGGGCCGCGCAGAGCAGATGATGGGCAGGAGTCTCCTAAACAGTGGGAGGCATGGAGTCACGAGATCGCATGGTGGGGCGGTGGTCAGAGCCCGTTGCAGAAACGTACCTTTCTGCAACAAGGCAAGCCGGCATCCTTTGGGCCCGCTTTCCCGGCGTCCGCAACCCGTGTCCGAAATCAACGTCGCACAAGCACGACTGCTCGCGGGTTGTGCGACACGCGGGGCATGGCGCATCTGCTGGGCTACGCCCGGGTCTCCACTGATGGCCAGCACCCCGACCTGCAGGTGGATGCGCTGTAGGCGGCCGGCTGCTACCGGGTCTTCGTGGACACGGCCAGCGGCGCCCTGGCTGCCCGGCCGGCGCTCGACCAGGTCCTCGACCAGCTGCGCCCGGGCGATACCCTGGTGGTGTGGAAGCTGGATCGGCTGGGCCGGTCGCTGCGCCACCTGGTCGACACCATTGCCGCCCTGGCCGACCGCGGCGTCGGGTTCCGGTCGCTGCAGGAGCAAGTCGACACCACCACCCCGGGCGGCAAGCTGGTGTTCCACGTCTTTGCCGCGCTGGCCGAGTTCGAACGCGACCTGGTTCGTGAGCGCACCAGCGCCGGACTGGCCGCCGCCCGGGCTAGGCGCCTGCTGCTGGACGTCAGGGGCGGCGTGGGGTGCGCGTCGACCGCCGGCACTGGCCGCTCAGCCTCGAGGTGGGGTGGCCGCGCGAGCATGCACGCGGTCAGGATCGGCCGCAGTAGGGACATCGGCCGCGCCTGCGGAGGTGGTAGGCGTAGGTGGCCGCCCCCAGGGCGACGCCCCACAGCGGCCACAGGAACCCAGGGGCGACGGTCCCCCACTCCGGCCCAGTCGTCACCACTCCTCCGAACTGTTCCTGTCAGCAGCCGCAACAGCGACTTTACGCAATCTAGTCGATCGTGCTGGCGGGAGCGACGAGCAAGAACTGTCGGGCGAATGCTCAGGTCGGGCTGGGGAACTCCGACTGCTCGAGGGCCAGCCCCGCCACCCGCAATAGGACCGGCATCATTCCATTACCGCAACGGTGAATCCAGGCTCAGCCGGGCCTCGACGCCTTCTCGTCGCTGGCGAGCCGAGGAGCCTTCCTCTCTCAGTCGAACAGGTCGCAGAAGGCACCGAGGAGCGCCGGGTCGTCCACCGAGAAGGGGTTGATCTCCCGGATGGGATGCTGACCGCTGGACTGTAGGAGCTCGTCGGGGTTGAGGCGCACCACGAACCGGCCCACATCGAGCAGGAAGTCCTCCGGACCGGTGACACGGACCGATAGGCCGACGTCCTCGATGAGGATCGAGCCGTCCTCGACGAACAGCACGCGCTCGGTGAAGGCGGTCTGAGGAAGGTCCACGACCACTCCAGTGGCCAGGTTGGTGACCGTCCCCGACTCCCGAACCTGGACCTGTATCCGGATGAGGTTGCCATCGCTGTCGAAGAAGCGACTCAACAGCACCTCGCCGGTGAACTCCCATGAGAGCGGGTCGCCGCAGGCCTGCCCTTCGTCGGACACGGCGCCGGCGAAGGTGAACCGCTGGTGAGTGGGTGGTTCGGCCGCAGCCGGAAGCGCGGGCACCATCATCAGCGCCGCGATACCGGTGGTGCACAGCAGCCATCGGACCCTGCGAGCACCCATCACATCTCCTCCTCCCGACCATCCAACCTGGTCCAGCCCATGTTCCCATGCCGGCGATGCGGGCACCACGCCGTGATGGAGGGAAGGTTCCGATGAGGCAGTCGCACATGACTCTCATGGTCCGCCGGAAGGCGCTTCTGGGAAGACCACGGTGATCGCCGCGAACCTCCATGTCTATTCGCTCTGGCCCGCTGAGCAACCGCAGGCAGACGACAACAGACATCCGATCGGCCTCGACTTCTGTCGTCCTCTGCGGCTCCTGACTACCCCGAGTCCGGCTTGGACTTCATCCCCGGAAGGGAAAATGCGGAGCGGTCACGCCCGAGAATGTTGATGAAACAGGTGGCAAGAGGCCCGAATCTTACGAAGCAGGCTCAAGCGCGGTTCCACTCCCTCAATCTCCACCTCTTGCGTCCCTTCAACCCAAGCGTATTAGTAGGGACTCTGTCAGGTCGGCGGTTGACGGATAGGGTGTGAGGGACTCGTTCCTCCCGGTCCGGCACAGGGAGAAGGCGGTGGAGAACTCCTGCCAGGAGGACCGCTCCTGGCCGAGTGCGCGCCGCCCGCCCGCCGTGAGCTCATAGCTGCGCCGCCGCCGGCCGTTGACCGTCGACCAGCTGCCGCGGATCAGTCCGGCGCGCTCCAGCCGGTGCAGCGCCGGGTACACGGTGCCGGTCGGCAGGTCAAACCGGCCGCCGCTGCCAACGCGCAGCGCCTCCTTGATCGCGTAGCCGTGGCGCGGGCCCTCGGCCAGGGTGGCCAGCAGCAGCGCGTCCAGGTGGCCCTTGAGTACCTCCGCCCTCATAGGTAGCAACACTACCTTTCCAGCTCGTTCCGCGCTAGTCTGCACTATAGCTAGTGACGCTAGCTATAGCGTGTCTACCCTTAGGAGGCTCCGGATGCACGACCAACCTGCAATCCACGCGGAGGGACTGTCCAAGACGTTCGGGGACGTCCAGGCCCTGCAGGACGTGAACCTGACGGTCCCAGCCGGCAGCGTCCTGGGGCTGCTCGGCCCCAACGGCGCCGGCAAGACCACCACCGTGCGGATCCTGACCACCCTGCTGCGCCCCGACACCGGCCACGCCCAGGTGGCCGGCCTCGACGTGGTACGCCAGCCCGCCGCGGTGCGGCAGGTGATCGGCCTTGCCGGCCAGTCTGCCGCGGTGGACGAATACCTCACTGGCCGGGAGAACCTGGTCATGGCCGGCCGCCTGCAACACCTGAACCGGTCCGAGGCGCATCGCCGCGCCGCCGAACTGCTGCAGCGCTCCGAGCTGGCCGAGGCAGCCGATCGCCCGGTGCGTACCTGGTCGGGCGGCATGCGCCGCCGCCTGGACCTGGCCGTCAGCCTGGTCGGCCACCCCCGGGTGCTGTTCCTTGACGAGCCCAGCAGCGGCCTGGACCCGCGCGGCCGCCACCAGCTGTGGCTGACGATCCGCGGGCTTGTCGCTGCCGGCACCGCCGTGCTGCTCACCACCCAGTACCTAGAGGAAGCCGACCAGCTCGCCGGCCAGATCGTGGTGATCGACCGCGGCCGCATCCTCGCCCACGGCACCCCCGATCAGCTCAAAGCACAGGTCGGCGGCGACCGCCTCCAGCTCCGCCTGGCCACCGCCGCCACTGCCAGCCGCGCCGCGGAGCTGGTCGCCGACCTCGGCAGCGGCCCCTTGCAGGTGGACGCCCAGGCCGGCGAGGTGACCGTCCCCATCGCCGACGGCGTCGCCATCCTGCCCGAGGTCGTGCGACGGCTGGACGCCGCCGGCCTTGCCCTTTCCGACCTCGCTTTGCGCCGGCCCACCCTGGACGACGTCTTCCTCACCCTCACCGGCCGCAGCACCCAACTACCCGACCCATCGGAAGCACCAGCCACCGACCAACCAGGGCCGGAGCGGCAGCGTGCGACGAGGAGGCCCGTATGACGACCCTGGCCCCCCGCCGCGCCTGGACCCTCGCGATCTCCGACACCGCGGTGATGACCAGACGCTACCTCTGCCACTACCTGCGCAAGCCAAGCCTGCTGGGCATCGCGCTGGTGCAGCCGGTGCTGTTTGTGCTGCTGTGGACCTACGTGTTCAGCGGCGCCATCCAGACCCCCGGCGGCATCGACTACGTCGACTACCTCATGCCCGGCCTGTTCATCCTGGCCATCGCCTTCGGCTCGGCCAACACCGGCGTCGGCCTGGCCGACGACCTGGCCCGCGGCCTGATCGACCGCTTCCGCGCCCTACCGATGGCCCGACCCGCCCTACTGGCCGGCCGGACCCTTGCCGACACCACCCGCAACTGTTTCGTCGTGCTGCTGATGGTCGCGGTGGGCTATGCCGTCGGCTTCCGCTTCCACGCCGGCCCCGCCGCCGCGCTGGCCGCCCTCGCCCTGCCTCTGGCTGTCGGCTACCTGTTGTCGTGGATCTCGGCCCTGATCGGCCTGACGGTGCGCGACCCCGAGACCGCCGGCACCGCCAGCCTCCTCCCGGTCATCCCGTTGGCCTTCACCAGCTCCACCTTCGTGCCCGTACAAACCATGCCCGGCTGGCTGCAGGCCTGGGCCACCATCAACCCCATCACCCACGCCGTGGACGCCACCCGCGCGCTGGCCCTCGGCGGTCCCACCAGCGGGCCGCTGCGCCAGGCCGTCGCCTGGATCCTGGGCATCCTCGCCGTCGTCATCCCGCTGGCCATCTACCGCTACCGCCGCGTCACCCAATAGCACACTGGAAGTCCACCCTCCACGGGACTTGTGACCGGGCGACACAGGCTCCAGGTACTGTGGGCCGCGCAGGATCGTGGAGGGTCCAGGAAGTCAACCGCGCCGTCGAGGAGGCTCGCCGTGGCGACCATCGACACCGAGGAGCCTCTGGCGGTCGCGGTGGTCGAGGCGATCCGCACCGGCGACCTTCCGGCGCGGCGGACAGCAGCAGTGCGCGGCCTTCCTGCTGGACCGGGGCGCCGACCTGAACTGGATCCCGGCGTGGGAGGAGCTGACGCCCCTGGACGCGGCGCGTCGCAGCGGCGCCGTCGAGCTGGTCGAGTGGTTGCGCGGTCGAGGCGCCAGCGGGGCCGCCGAGCTGAGCGCCTCGTAGCCGGCGAGCCCGATCCGTGCCGATGGAGCACCCATGAGCGTCATCTTCCACCCGCCCGATGACGTGCGGCTGCTCCCCATGCCCACGCCGGGTGTGCTACGCCTGGACGACAGCATGTTCGTGGCCGTGGTGCGCTATCGCGACGTCCTCCTCTGGCCCTACCCCTCATCGACATCCAGGTCTCGGTGGCTTCCTTCGAGCCGCTGGAAGCGTTCAAACAACCGCTGGAGCGGCTGGGGTACGTGTAGCGCCGCCGTTGACTCTCACGACTGGATGCCGGTGAGGTGTAGGGCCTCCTGCCGATCGCGACAGTCGCGCAGGGCGACGATCCGCCCGTCGCGCACGGTACAGCTAGCAGCCACGGCGACGATCGCGAAGTACCCACACGACGCCCTTGGCGGGTCATCCTGGTCAAACAAGCAGCCATCGCTGAGATCCTCCGGAAGGAAGCGCATGGACCCTCGCGGACGCGCCTGCCCGCTGGCCTACCGGTACCAGCCGGAGGCGCTCGCCCAGCCGGCACAGCTGTCTGCCGACACCCTGTATGTGGTCGGCGGCCTTTACGGCAACGCCGTCGCCCTCCGAGCTGTGCTCGAGCGGGCTGAACAGGAGCCCGGCGGCCCGGCGACAATCGTGTTCAACGGCGACTTCCACTGGCTGGACGTGGACCCGGAGGACTTCCAGACGATCAGTGAGAGGGTCCTGGCCCGCCACGCCATCAAGGGCAACGTCGAGGCCGAGCTCGCCTCCGATGAGGACGCCGGGTGCGGCTGCGCCTACCCCGACTACGTCGGCGACGACGTCGTAGATCGCTCGAACCAGATCATGACCCGGCTCCACGCTACGGCTCGGCAGTTTCCGGGCCTGGTGGAGCGCCTAGGCGACCTGCCCCGACATCTCACTGCGAGTGTCGCCGGGGAACGTGTCGGGATCGTCCACGGGGATCCCGAGTCTCTGGCCGGCTGGCGGCTGGCCCTGGAGGCGATGGAACCCGGCGACCCTGTTGTCCGCCGCCAGGTCGGCTGGCGTGGCCAGCCGACCACCGCCGCCGACCTGCTGGACTGGTTCGGTCGCGCCCAGGTCGGTGTGTTCGCCTGCACCCACACCGGACTCCCCTACGCCCAGGCCATCCCCGACGGACGCCGCCGCCGGCTGGTGATCAACAACGGCGCCGCCGGCCTCGGCAACTTCACCAGCACCACCTACGGCGTCATCACGCGGCTGTCGGCCAGCCTCCAACCCCCCGCCGACAGCCTGTGCGGCACCACCATCGGCACGCTGCGCTGCGACGCCCTGCCGGTGGCCTTCGACTTCGGCGGGTGGAAGGCACGCTTCCTGGCCCAATGGCCGCCCGGCAGCCCAGGCCACCGCTCCTACTTCACGCGCGTCACCCGCGGCACCCACCTGCAGCTGCACCAAGCCGCACGAGCCGGGGTCAGTGTCTGGCCGGCCGGCGTCCCATGACGACGTCGGCGGCGGACGGGAAGGCGGCCAGACACCGGGGGTTGACCTGGTAGCGGCTGGTGGTCCCGACGTGTCCGACGGTGACGAAGCCGACTTTGGCGAGCACCTTCAGGTGGTGGGAGACGGTCGACTGCCCGACCCCGACCTGCTGGACGATCTGCCCGACGGTCATGGGCGCGCTGTTGGCGGCGAGCAGTTGCAGGATCTGGATCCGGGTGGGGTCGGCCAGGCAGCGGAACCAGCTGGCGTAGTCCTCGGCGACCTGCCGGTCGAGCATCGTGCCCTCCATCATCTATGATCGACGATCATAGATGATCTGCGTCAAGGAGACGGTCATGGAGTTCCAGGCCCTGCGGCCTGACGACTGGCCGGCGCGCCATCTACCAGGCCGGCATCGCCACCGGGGACGCCACCTTCGAGACCGCCGCGCCCGACTGGCCGGCCTGGGACGCCGCCCACCTGGCCGACCACCGACTGGTGGCCCGGCACGACGGCCGGGTGGTCGGCTGGACCGCCCTCGCCCCGGTGTCGGACCGCTGCGCCTACGCGGGGGTGGCCGAGGACAGCATCTACGTCGCCCCCGACGCCCAGGGCCGCGGGATCGGGCGCAGGTTGCTGACCGCCGTGGTCGCCTCGGCCGAGCAGGGCGGGATCTGGACCGTCCAGACCGGCACCTTCCCCGAGAACCAGGCCAGCGTCCGGCTGCATGAGGCCTGCGGCTTCCGGGTGGTCGGGGTGCGCGAGCGCCTGGGTCGGCTGCATGGCCGCTGGCGCGACGTGCTGCTGCTGGAGCGTCGCAGCCCAGTGATCACCTGACCACCACGCGATCGCTCATCGACGAGCACCCCCACGTCAGGGGTCTGGGACGGGTCGTCGAAGCGCAGCTCGACACCGGCGCGGCCGCGCCGTAGCCTGCTCACCATCCAGGTGCCTTCCTGCTTGGGGATCGGTTGGCTTCGCAACCCCGATTCTCCCAGGCCGGAAGGCACCTGTGTGCTCGCCACCTGTGCTGGCGCGCTCACCTATCCGCGTATCTAGGTCAGACGGTGATGACGACCTTCCCTCGGGCGTGCCCCTCCTCCACATACCGGATGGCCTGGGGGGCCTCGGTCAGCGGGTACGTCCGGTCGATGACCGGTGTGATCTTCCCGGATTCGATGAGCTCCTTGAGGACGAGCATGTCCTCGTGGTTCTCCTTGGAGATGAACGTGGTCAGCTTCTGGCCCACGAACCGCGACAGCAGAAGCGCCCGGAGCTGGCGATCGTAGCCTCCGAGCCACCGGCCGTCCGTCTCGCCTCCAGCGATGACGAGCGTCCCCTTCGGGGCGAGGGCCCGCCGCAGCCGTGACAACGACGAGTTCCCGCCGATGTCGAGGATCACGTCGTAGCGCTGCTCCCCCTCCGCGAAGTCCTCACGCGTGTAGTCGATGACGTGGTCGGCACCCAGGGAACGAACCATGTCCACCTTCGTGCTGCCGCACACGGCGGTGACCTCTGCCCCGAACACCTTGGCCAGCTGCACCGCGTAGGTCCCCACGCCGCCCGACGCACCGATGATCAGCACCTTCTGCCCCGGGCGCACCTTCCCGTGGTCGCGTAGGCCTTGCAGGGCGGGCAAGCCGGAGATGGCGACCACCGCCGCCTGCTCGAAGGTCAGGTTCGCCGGCTTGGGCGCCAGCTTGTTCTCGGGAGCGCGGGCGTACTCCGCGAAGGCGCCCTTGCCGATGCCGAACACCTCGTCGCCGGGCTGGAACCTGGTCACGTCCTTGCCGGCTGCCTCCACGACGCCGGCAACGTCCGCACCTGGAACGGGGGTCTTGGGTGCACGGAGGCCGTAGCCGGCCAGGCGTATGGGGTACGGCAGGCCCGTCATGACGTGCCAGACGCCCCGATCCACGCCAGCCGCATGCACGCGCACGAGTACCTCGTCGTCGGCGACCTCGGGCTTGTCGATGTCCCGGAGCTCGAGAACATCCGTCGAACCGTAGGTATCTTGGACGATCGCCTTCATGCACTGTCTCCTCGCTGGGGGCCATTCCGACCGGCATCGGTGACGCACTTACGGGGTACGCTTACGATGTAAGCTACACCTACGCGACAAGCCCGTCCACGCCTGCGGCTTACGTTGTACGTTCTCAGCGCCAGGAGGACCCCGATGCCGACAGAGACCGGTTCGAACGCCGACCGGCGAGTCCCCTTGAGCAGGGACCGGGTGTTGCGCGCCGCCGTCGCCCTTGCCGACCAGAGCGGCATCGAGTCGCTGACCATGCGCAGGCTCGGCCAGGAGCTCGGGGTCGAGGCGATGTCGCTGTACAACCACGTGGCCAACAAGGACGACATCCTCGATGGCATCGTCGACCTGGTCGTGAGCGACATCGACGTGCCTCCGGCAGGGACCGACTGGAAGACGGCCATGCGTCAGCGGGCGATCTCGGCCCACGCGGTCCTGCTGGCCCACCCCTGGGCGGCGCTGCTCATCATGTCGCGCTTCAACATCGGCCCGGGCATGACGCGCTACCTGGACGCGACGCTCGGACGGCTGCGGGAAGGCGGCTTCTCGATCGAGGGTGCGCTCGATGCCTGGAACACCCTGGACAGCCACCTCTACGGGTTCACGCTCCAGCAGCTCAACCTGCCGTTCGAGGTCGAGGAGACCCAGCAGGTGTCGGCCGACGTCCTCGGCCAACTCCCCGCGCACGAATACCCCCACGTCGTCGAGGTCATCACCGAGATCATGCGGTCGGGACGCGAGGAGGACTTCGAGTTCGGGCTCGACCTGATCCTCGACGGTCTCCAGAGAACCCTCGACCAAGGCTGACGCCGTCGCCGACGCCCACGTCAGCCCGCGCCTGATTGGTCAGGTCGCTCTCGACGTTGCCCCGGTTGGGGGCGAACTTCTCGCGGGATCCCGCCGGGTCCCGGCATGCGAGGCGACACCGCCCAAGCAAATAGGAAGCGTACGGGAAACCGGGGCAGGTCCAGCCAGGCAGGTAGAGAGGCTTCGGTTCACGCCTTCGGACGCAGGCCGGCACGGATCCCGGGCTCGGTCAGCCGGCGGTACAGCTGGTCCATCTCCTCCGGTGAGTACGGCAGGTCATTCTCGAGCCACCACCGCACGCCGAGCCCGACCAGGGCGTTGACGGCGAACTCCACGACGGCGTCCAGCGGCACCCGAGTCTCCCCCTTCGGCGCCCTGGCGGCGGCGCTGGCGATCATCACCACCACCTTCCACGGTCAAGAGCGCAACCGGGCGCTGGGGGTGTGGGCGGCGATCGCCGGCGCCGGCGCGGCCGTCGGCGTGCTCGCCGGCGGCGTGCTCACCGAGTACGCGAGCTGGCGGTGGGTGTTCTTCATCAACCTCCCGGTCGGCGTGGCCGTCGCCGCCACAGTGCCCATGGTGGTCGCCGCCGTCCGGCCGCAGGCCACCGCCCGTCGGGTCGACCTGCCAGGAGCGCTGACCGGCACGCTGGCCACCGCGGCGGTCATCTACGGGCTGGTCAAGGCCGGCAGCGACGGCTGGGGCGCCGCCGCCACCCTGGTCCCGCTGGCGACGGGACTGGTGCTGGCCGGGGTGTTTGCCGCCGTCGAACGCGCGGCCAGCCAGCCGCTGGTGCCCCTTGGGCTGCTCGCCCGGCGGCCGCTGGTGGCCGGCCAGCTGGTCATGCTGGCCGCCTCCGGCCTGCTCCTGGCGACCTACTTCCTGTCCTCGCTGTACCTGCAGCGCGTGCTCGGCTACACCGCCCTGGACACCGGGCTGGTGTTCCTGCCGGCGGCGCTGCTCACCATTGCCGGCAGCCACCTCGGCGCCCGCGCCGTCGGCCACCTGGGCCCCCGGCCGGTCGCCGCCGCCGGGTTCGGTCTGGCCGCAGCGGGCGCGCTGCTGCTGTCGCGCCTGCCCGCCGACGCTTCCGTGCTGGTCGACCTGCTCCCCGGCCTGCTGGCCACCGCAGGGATCGGCGCCGGCTTCGTGGTCGCCGCCACCACCGCCATGGCCCACGTCGACCACGACCAGGCCGGCCTGGCCTCCGGGCTGCTCAACACCGGCCACGAGCTCGGCGCCTCCCTGGGCGTGGCGTTGGTCTCCGCGATCGCCGGCGCCAGCGTCGCCGGCGGCCCCCTGGCCGGCCGGCCACCGGTCAGCGGGTTCGACCGGGCGTTCCTGGCCTGCGCCGCCGTGGCCGCCGTGGCCGCCGTGGCCGCCCCATGGCTGCTGCCGCCCGGCCGCCCGCCCGCCACCGACGGGCCTGTCTTCGCCCACTGACCGCTGACCGCACCACGAACGCAGCGGCTCGGTCGACGACCCCGCCGTGGCCGCCGAAGGCGCCGCGCTCACCAAGGAACTCGCTCGCGAACCCTCGGTCCAGCAGGCCTCCTCCTACTGGACCCTCCGGTCGGCTCCCCCGCTCCGCAGCGACGACCGGCGCCAGGCGCTGGTGCTGGCCAGGATCGCCGGGAACGAGGACGAAGTCGCGCGGGTCGACGCGGCCACCGGCTCCTACCAGCGCGGACGCAACGTCGCCCCGCCGACAGCCGGCTCGACCCGCTTCTCCAGCCAGCACGGGACGTGGCTGGCCGTCGTCCCGTCGGTGGAGCCGATCTCGCGGGCAGGCGAGCGGCTGGTCCACGACGTCCGATCCACGCCCGCGCCCTTCGAGACCCTGGTGACGGGGCCCTCGGCCGAGCTGGTGGACTCGCGCGACAGCATCTTCGGCAGCCTCCCGCTGGCGGCGGCGATCATCGCGGCGGTGACCTTCGCGCTGCTGTTCCTCATGACCGGCAGCATGCTGGTGCCGCTCAAGGCGATCGTGCTGAACCTCCTCAGCCTGACGGCCACGTTCGGGGCCATGGTCTGGATCTTCCAGGAGGGGAACCTCTCGGGCGTGCTGGGCTTCACCGCCACCGGCACCCTGAACACCTCGATGCTGATCCTGATGTTCTGCATCGCCTTCGGGCTGTCGATGGACTACGAGGTCTTCCTGCTCTCGCGGATCAAGGAGGAATACGACCGCACCGGCGACAACCAGGCAGCGGTAGCGACCGGCCTGGAGCGGACGGGGCGGATCGTCACGGCAGCCGCCGCGCTGCTGTCGATCGTGTTCATCGCCCTTGCCACCTCCGGGATCACCTTCATCAAGATGTTCGGAGTCGGCATGGCGCTGGCGGTCATCGTGGACGCCACCCTGATCCGCGCCGCCCTGGTGCCGGCGTTCATGCGCCTGGCGGGCAGCGCCAACTGGTGGGCCCCGAAGCCGCTTCGCCGTCTGCACGCGCGCGTCGGCCTCCGCGAGGCTGCCGACCCCGTCGCACTGGCGAGACCGTCGCTCGAGCGCGCTGAACCCCGGTCCAAGGACGCCGCATAGGTCCGCCGCAGCCGATTCGAGATCAACAGCGCCGGATCGGGAGCGCCGACGGCTCGTCCGCCCGGAGCCCGATCCTGCTCGCCACCGCCCAGGCCCTGTCCAGATGTGCGTAAGTGAGTGTTTGAGAACTGTCAGGCGGCCTGGGCCGGCGCTCGCGCGGGCGGGTGCTTGCGGGCCAGGCGGCGGGCCATCACGGCGATCATTGCCCACTTGACCATGGCCTCATGATG
>Ga0210378_10000199_pt1 | contig 29257 bp, 24 predicted proteins | sample PLM1_60_b1redo_FD_155465 | JGI IMG/M metagenome (GOLD analysis project Ga0210378, IMG submission 155465) | Groundwater sediment microbial communities from an aquifer in East River, Colorado, USA - PLM1_60_b1 redo | ecosystem: Environmental > Terrestrial > Soil > Riparian zone | place: USA: East... | reverse complement strand
GAACAACCAGCACGCCAACGTGAACACCATCATCAGCCGCGCCGGCAGCCGCCGATAACGGACCTCCCGAACGCCCGCCGCCTCGACCACCTCGTCCAGCAGCCGCGCCGGGAACGTCCGTGCCAGCGCCCCGATCGAGATCCGGTCCGGCAACCGCTCCCCGGCAGCCTTCGCCTCACGCGTCACACCAGCCACAGAGCGAAACTACACCCATGTAACTCTAAAGAAGCGACATTGACCTGGGGAATTCACCGTGGCATGGATGATTACGTTTTGGGGGGTGTCGAAAGAGCGAAAGTGCCCCTGACCTGGGAGAATACGGGTTGTTGAGGACCGTATCGGCTCCGAGGAGGGGGCACCTTTCGGGTGAAGGCTACAGGGAGTCGACGCGAGCTGGTGGATCCCGCGCTGGCGTGGTCGGACAGGTTGTCGGTCGAGGTCGGTGGGGCCGGGACGGTGGCGGCGGCCGGGGTGGTGCTGCCGCGGTTGCTGGCGGACCGGCTCGGGTTGACCGGCGACCTGGCGGGGGTGGTGGCCCGGGCGGGGTTCTTCCCGGTGCGTCATCGGGGTCGGGCACTGGTGGATGCGGCGTGCGCGCTGGCGGCGGGTGCGACGTGCCTGGCCGATGTCGAGGCGATGACCGCCCAGGAGGAGATCTTCGGTCCGGGCGGTGGCGCGTCGGACACCACGCTGCTGCGCGCGTTGGGCGAGCTGGCCGGGCGGTTAGGCGGCGATGGGCTGCCGGGGCGGCGGTTGGCCCGGGCCACCGCGGCGGCGCGGGCGAAGGCGTGGGCGGGGATCGTGGCCCGGCACGGGCAGCTGCCGGCGGTCAAGGTCGCCGGCAGGGACCTGACCCGCCCCGCTACCGGGCCCGGGCAGCGGCCGCGTCCGGTGCTGGTGCTCCGCCTGGACGCCACCTTGATCGAGGCCGCCAGTGCCAAGGCCGGGGCGGCCGGGACATTCAAGGGCGGTTTCGGCTACCACCCGTTGACCGCCTGGTGCACCAACGTCGGCGACGCGTTGGCGGTGATGCTGCGACCGGGCAACGCCGGCTCGTTCACCGCCTCGGATCACCTCGCGGTCCTGGCCGCCACCTTCGGGCAGATCCCCCCGTCGTGGCGCACCGATGTGCTGGTCAGCATCGACGGCGCGGGCGCCTCCCATGAGATCATCGACTACCTGACCGGCCTGAATACCGCTGTGGTGCACGGGAATCGGGGCCGGCGGGTGGAGTACACGATCGGTTGGCCGGTCGACGAACGGACCATGGCCGGGATCGGTGAACTGCGCGAGGACGACTGGGGCGAGGCGGTCGACACCGACGGCGTGCCCGACCCCGAGGCGCAGGTCGCGGACCTGACCGGGATCCTGCGCGCCGGCCCGGGCGGGGACCGCCTGGCCAGCTGGCCGGCGGATCTGCGGGTCATCGCCCGCTGCGTGCCTCGCCCGGCCGGGAAACCGGCCAAACTCGGCGAACACCCCGACTGGGAGTACGGCGCGTTCGCCACCAACACGCCCGCCGGGCAGCTCCAGTGGCTGGACGCTCGACACCGCACCCAGGCCCACGTCGAAGACCGAGTCAAGCAGTTCAAGGCCTGCGGGGCCCGCAACCTGCCCTCGATCGACTACCACCGCAACGCCGCCTGGCTCCAGCTCGCCGCCCTGGCGACCTCGCTGACCGCGTGGCTGCGTCACCTCGCCCTGGACGGCGACCTGGCCAAGGCCGCCACCAAGACCCTGCGGTTCCGCCTCCTGTCCGCCCCCGCCCGCCTGGTCACCCACGCCCGACGCAAGATCCTCAAAATCCCGCCCGGCTGGCAATGGGCACCCGACCTGGCCGCCGCCTGGGACCGCCTCCAAGCCCTGCACCCCGGCTGACCCGGACACCACCCGTCCCGACCACCCGCACCCCGCGGCCGACCCGTGGAACCGGCGCCCCACCCGAGCACCCTCGGGCGCATCAGTCTGCCCATGGCCGCCATCGGCCAGTTCGTTGATCCAAAACACTCGCGATCATGGAGTTGTGGATCAGCGTGAATGATCTAGGTTGACGCCCAGGGGGTGCCCTGGTGTGTCGACGCCATGAGCCATTGCACACAGATAGAGATGATGGGTCCATCAACAGCGCCGAGCTTCGCAACCTTCTCAACGGTACTGACGTGGGCTAGTTCCAAGTAATAGCAGTGGTACGAACAGCCTTAGGCCGTGGGACGACGAAGCGTTCATGAATAAGCTAGATGATCACCTGTATGAACTGGCGTTGGAGTAGGAGCAGAGCGGCTCCGACCAGGATCAGTCGGAGCCGCTCGTTTTTGAGGTGCGGCTCAGGCCGTCTAATCGAAGCCCTTGTCGGGGACGGTACCTGCTGAGCCGAACGGGTGGACCTTGAACCGCGGGATCACCGTTCCGTTCGCCTTGACCGCGAGCGTCGGCCGCTGGCCGGACCGGTAGAGCACCACCCGCCGGTAGGTGCCGTCGGTGAAAACCGGCGCAGGCTCGTGGTTGTGCACGTGCTCGAAGATGCCGTCCCGCAGGGCCCAGATCACCACGTGGTCCTTGTTCGGCCCGAGTCGTTCGCCGCGCACGTCCTGCGGCGTCATGGTCACGAGTACGGCGTGTAAGCCGCTCGGGTGGTTGGATACCCGCTCCTGCCTGATCCGGGTCGCCCGGGCGTCCACCCGGATCCCGGCGACGGTGGCGATGGCCAGCTGCCGGCTGAACAGGTTGCCGCTCATGTCCACGCCCTCGACGAACAGCTTCCAGCTGTAGACACCCTCTTTGAACACCCGGCCGAAGGTGTTGGTGTAGTTGCCGTCGTTGTCCGGGTCGTGCAGGAGGTCGGTACCGTCGACGAACAGCCCAGTGGGGGAGATTTGCGGCCAGGTCTTCCAGCCTTTGCGGCGGAGCGCCTCCTCGATCATCGCGGCGGGCAGGGGTGGGGCGTCCTTGGCCCGCTCGTCGACCTTGAAGTCGCCCAGGGTCGACAGCACCTCGCCGGTACCCGCCCCCGGCGCGTCCAGCACCGCCCGTACGGTGGCGCCGGGGATGGGCGACCCGTCGTGCCGGAGCAGTACGGTCAGCGTCATGTCGTCGCCGGTGAAGTACTCGGGCTGGTTCAGCCGGACGGCCGCCTTGACCCGCAGGTCTTCGTAGGCGAGTACGTTTGCGGCGGGCAGCGTGGCCAGCGGCGTGTTTGCGCCGTCCACACTCGTCACTCGCCAGATCGCCGGGGCGCCGGCGGTCACCGAGGTCAGGTCCACGACCGACGCGGCGTGGTGGGTGGTCGAGGACAGCACGGTGATGGCCTGTGGGGCGAACACGCTCGCCGCGGGGTCCCAGCGGTCCAGTTTCACGCTAGCCTCGGTGGCCGCCAAGCCGCCCCGGAGCATCGCGAAGACCAGCCGCTCGGCGCCGGTGGCGGTGGCGACGTACACCCGGCTCGGGTCGGCCGGTACTCCCGCCGGCGCGCTGTTGCTCGCGGGCAGGTGGTTGACCTCCTGGGAAAACTGGAGCATGTTGGCGAACTCGTCGGCCAGCTGGCTCGGTGTCGCAGCCGAGGCGAACTGGCCGCCCGAGCTGGTTGCCAAGTGGTTGAGAACGGCGTTCTCCACGGTGGCCCCGAGCCCGATGATGAACTTGCGAGCGGCGTTCTTCACCGTGTCCCGCAACGGGTGCGCCGAGTCGGGCAGCGGCCCGTTGAAGGCTTTGATGGTGCCCGCCGGCAGGCCCGCCCCCGCGCTCGGGTCGACCGGTCCGACGAAGACGGTACCGGCGTTCTCGAATCCGTCGGTCAATAGGATGACGGTGTAGTGCTTGTCCCCGACCGGACCATCGTCGGCGAGCAGGTCGATGCCGGCGACCAGGCCGTCGCCGATCGGTGTGCAGGACCCGGGCGCCCCGAGGTTTAGCGAGATGATGTCGTCCTTCGCCTTGTCCAGCGCGGTAAGCGGCATCTTCGTCTCGATCGCGCTGGACCGCGGGGCAACGTGCCAGGTGCAGTTGCCGTCCTCGAAGACCACGATCCCGATCCGGTCTTCCGTGTTGACGCCCTCCCGCGCTCCGGCGAACAGGTGGGTCAGCACCCGGGCGGCGGTCACCGCGCTGTCCCACCGGCCCTCCGACGCCATGCTGCCCGAGCGGTCCAGCACCAGCACTATGTGCTGCGGGCGGGCCTTGATAGTGACGTCGACCGGCGGGCTGACGGCCTCCAGGAACCCGGTGGTGTCGTTGGCGTCGGTACCGCCGAACGCGGCTTTGACCGTCACCTGGATCTGTACCGGCTGATAGACCCCCGGCATGGCTACGATGTGCGAGTTGACCGCGGTGTCCTTGGGTAGGTCGATGATGGCGATCGGCCCGGTGTGGCTCCACCGGTACCCGGCCGCAAGCCCCGGCGGTAAGGTGCCGAGGACCGTACCGAGCGACGCGTTGGCCGCGGCGAGCGTGACCATCTCGTTCTCGAACACCGAGCCGCCGGCCGGCGGGGTGGTCAGCTCGACGCGCGGGTCCGACGCCACGAAGTTCCGGGTGGCGTTCGCCGGGTCGGTCATGGTCAGGTTCCAGGTCACCGGAGCGTCAACCTTAGCGCGTATCTCCCAGGTCTCGTCGAACGCGCCGCCCGCGTTGTTCTCCACGTCGCAGGTGAGCAGGATGAGCCCGCCGGCCGGAGGGGCGATGTTGACGGTGATTTTGTAGTCCCCGACGATCGTGCCGGGCGGCACGGTCAACAGGTCGACCACCACCGAGGCGGGCAGCGGGAGGGTCCGCCGCAGGGTCACCAACAGGCCGGTCACGGTCTGCGGGTACGTGATACTAAAGCCCGTTGCCTGGAACGCCTGGATATCCAGGTTGACGTTGGCGATGAACGCCCGGGAGTTGGCGATCGTGTAGTTGTCGCTGCCTGGTGCGCCTTCGGTGACGCTGGGCAGGGGCATGACGTGTCCTCCTCCGTTGCGGAGTGATCAGATGGCGGTGAGAATCTGGCGGGCGTAGATGTCGAAGGACCCGGTCCGGTTGCTCATGTAGACCAGCCAGATCCCCTGGCCAGGGATGAGGACCGGGTGCGCCCGCTGGTCGTTGGCGGGATCCCGGGGTACTGGCTGGGGCGAGCTCCACTCGCCGGAGATCGGCGAGCGGCGGCGGAGGACGATCTCGCTGTCGTTCCCGGAAATCGGGCGGGTATAGAAGAGGTAGATGGTGCCGTCGGTGTCCCGTACCGCCGCTGGCTGGCCGTCGTTGGCGTCAGTGCCCGGGATGATCGTGTTGGTCCAAGTGACCCCGGATACGGAGGCAACCCGCAGGTCGGCCCCAGTGTCGTAGAACACCATCGCCTCGGTGGGGCTGATCGCCACGACGAACGGGTCCGTCGGCGCGCCGGCGCCGATGCTCGAGTTGGCCGTTATCGTCCCGTCGCTGGCGCTAAGGCGTAGCCCCTGCAGGCCGGTACCGTCGGCGAAGGCTACCCAGACAAAGCTGCCCGTAGCGGCCGCGTGCAGGTCGCGGGTGGTCGCCGCGACGCCGGAGAGCTGGACCAGACCGGGGTCGATGAATGCGGTGCCCGCGTGGTCGTACCGGCGGAACTGCCACTGGTTGGTGGAGCCCAGGTGGGTGAAGAACACCACCCGGTCGGTGGTCAGCACGGCGAACGGGGACTGGTCGGCGACGGCAGCAGTGGCGGCGACCTGCTGCGTGCTGGCGGCGGGCAGCCCGGACAACGGGGCGCGCTTCATCACCACGTCGGCGGTGCCGGCCACCACAGTCGGATACGCCACGACGAGGTCACCGGTCGGCAGCGGCACCACGGTCGGGTCCACGTTTGCCGAGGCGCCGCTGGTCACCGCCAATGCGGTGGAGAAACCGGTCGCCGGCCGGGATAGGTCCAGCCGGGAGGCGTACACCTGGTTGATGTTGTTCACCCGCGGCGAGTGCCAGACCACGACCAGCCCGCCGGAGGCATCCAGCACGACGGCGCGGCGCAGCACGTCGTTGCCGGCCGCCGCACCGGACACGGCCAGGTCCGAGGTGCTCGGCAGCCGGCCAGCGATCAGCGCGTTGATCGCATCCCGCAGGCTCACCGCCGGCCGTCCCTCGCCCCGCCGGTACCCCGCGTCGGTGAGGCCCAGGATCCCGACCGTGTCGGCGATCAGGTGGGCCGGCGGCAGCAGCAGCCCCCGGCCGCGCCTGTCGACGAGGTCGGTGTCGGCGATCGTGGCGACGCCGGCCCGCCGGTTCACCGTCGCCAGCGGGTAGTAGAGATGACCGGCCAGGTGGTCGGCGCCCCCAGGTACCGGCGCATCCGTGCCTGGCCGGACCCGGACGACCCACTCCCGCCGCATCCGCGCGCAGCTCTCCACGCCAAGGCCGGGGTGCACCAGAGCGGGCACCTCATCGCCGGTTACCAGCCGCTCCCAGATATCGAGGTACGCAACCAGCGTCTGCGGCGCCCCGGGTGTGGTGAGCGCGGCAACGACGGGGACACCGAGCTTGGCGGCGAGCGCCGCGGCGCCGGGCCGCGAGGCATGCAGCGACTGGGCGGTGTACTTCAGGTCGCCCGAAATAATCACGTCCAGGCCGTCGACGATGAGCCGGCCGGCGTGCCGCAGCACGGCGTCCGTTGGCGTCACACCCGCACCCGGCGCGGGTACCCCGGCCGTCACCGTGAAGTCGTTGTCCAGCCCTCCGGCGATGCGAAACCCGTCGCTGCCGGCTGGGATCCCGTCGCCGACGTACCACTTGAGGAACGCGCGCAGCTCGAACTTGCGGACGTCATCCAACTCGTTCCAGTCCGCGTCGACGATGGGTACACCCTGCTGCAGCCGCACGTTCACGTAGCGCAGCAGCGGGTCGAAGGTACTCGTGGTCATGGTGGCCATCGCGACTCCTCGCTCAGAACGTCAGCCAGATGGCCCGCTCCAGCGTGCTGGCGGGATCCTTGGCGATAACGAGATGGGTGACGTAGTTGATCAGTACGTTGTTGCCGGCCAGCTTGCCGACCAGGCCGAACTCGCGCAGGTTGCCGGTGGGGTGGTTGCCGCCGGGCCAGGGCGGCACGCCAGGGCCGAGGGTGGCCTGGATCTGTATCTGGTTGGTCGGCGTGCCGGACACCGTCCCGCCGTCGAGGAAGTCGATCTGCAGGTTGGCCGCACCGACGGTGAACGGGCTCGGATCGACCAGGGCGATCTGGCCGGTGGTCGGCGGCGGCGGCCCGGTGTCGTCCCACTGGCTGAGCCCGGCGCCGACGGCGAGCCCGAACACGCCCACCGACGAGGGAACCCCGCGCATGAATGTGGCCAACAGACGGCGGCAGTCCGCGACGATCGCGTTGTGCTGCCAGCCGCGGTCCCAGACCACCCGGCCCGCCGGGTCGCGCAGCACGTCTCGGTACGCGCCGCGAAGCCCGGTCGCGGGATGTTCCACTCGCGTCACGGTCATCTCCTCGGGTCCTCAGGGTGGTTACTGCAACGGCGGCCACCAGGTGCGGCGCCGCAGGGTGCTCAGGTCGGTCGGGTTCGCGGTCACGCTCTGCCCGTCGGTGGAGCGGAAGATGAGCCAGCCGGGGTCGACCGCGGTCGCTTCGCCGGGGCCCAGATACGTCTCGGCGAACGGGTACTCGTCCTTGTAGGCGTCGGTCAGCTCGTGGCCCGCCGGGAAGACGACCTCCTCCAGCGCGGCCGACCGCAGCACGATAACGGCCGACACGTTCACCGGAAGGAACCGGTCCAGCAGCTGCCGCAGCCGGTCCGCGTCGCGCTGGACCAGTGGCCGGCCGGCCGGACCGCGCTGCACGTACAGGCCGATGGTGGCCGGGGTGTACAGCTCGTCCGGCGCCAGCGGGCCGCCGCCGGGCTGCTGCGGTGTGTAGTCCAGCAGGTCGCCGAAGTGCCGGGTACTGCGGTTGCGGTCCAGGTCGTCCAGCACGGCGGTGACCGAGCCGGCGAACCGCCGTACCGCGGCCTCCTCCGGGGCCCGCCGGCTGGCCTCCTCGTCCACAGGGCCGGGTACCCCGCCGCCCAGCCGGCCAAGGGCCACGTTGCGGTCGCTGCGGAACAGCAGCCACTCGGCGTCGCCGGGCAGCACGACCGGGGCCGGGTCGGTGTCGGCGGCCGGGCCGGTGAGTACCACCGCGGGCGCCGACGGGGTACCGCCGGCATCGAGGTCGACCGACCACAGCCGCGGGCCGCCGCCGCGGTTGGAGCGGAAGTAGACCCGGGCCTGCCCGCCGGCGCGCGGGATGGTCGCCGGCTCGCGGTCGGTGTTCCGCCCGCCCGGCGCGGGCGTGGTCACCGCCACCGGCGCCGACCAGGAGAAGCTTGGCCAGTCGAGGGTACGCATGCGGATCAGCCACGGATCGGCCGGGCCGGACGGGAGCTGGCGTTCCGCCCAGACGAGCCGGAGCCGGTTGCCGTCGCGGGCGGCGTGCGGCTCCAGCGCCCCGTCGCCGGCCGGCGGGAACAGCAGCGGCGCCGACCACGGCCCGTGCAGCGCGCGTACCGCGTTGCTGACCAGTCCGTCCACAGTGGACACTGGTAGCCAGGCGCCGGCCGGACCGGGCGCGCGGTGGGCCAGCCCGGCCGGGGTACCCACCCAGACCGTGCCGTCCGGCATCGCGAGCACCGCCCGGCAGTCGTCGCTGGGCAGGCCGTCGGCGGTGGAGTGGCGCCGGACCCGCAGCGCCGGGGACACCTCGACCAGTCCAGCCACGGTGGCGACCCAGACCGCGATCGGCTCGTCGGGCCGCGGCGAAGAGGTGGCCGGCGCAGGGGCCGGGGCTACCGCCCGGGTGTCGTTCGTGCCCGGCCCGGCACCCGCCGCCACCAGGTCGACCAGGGTGACCGTACCGTCGGACCCGACCCGGGCCGGGCCGGTACCGGTGGCCACCCAGACTGCGCCGTCCGGCCCCGGCACGATATGCCGCACATCGGCTGGCAACCCGGCCACGGCCTGCCAGCCGGTGCTGGTACGGCGGGACAGTCCGGCACCGGTCGCCGCCCAGACCACGCCACCCAGACCGACCACCACGTGCCGCACATCGTTGCTGGGCAAGCCGTTCGCCGTGGTCACTGTCTGCCACGTACCGGCAGCGGCGCGGGCGCTGATCCCGGCCGGGTGGGCGAACCACACCGTATGGTCCGGCGCCACCGCCACCGCGCGGACGTCGTTGTTGGCCAGCCCGCCGCCGGTGGTGGCGGTGGATAGCACCGCGATCGAGCCGTCCGGCCGGCGTACCGCCCCGCCCGCCCCGGTGGCGTACCAGGTCGAGCCGTCCGCGTCCACGGCCACCCCGCGGACGTCGTTGCTCGGCAGGCCGTCGGCCGCCTTCACCGCCGACCACACGCCGGCGGTGAGCAGCCCAACCCCGGCCGACGTGGCGACCAGCAGCCGGCCGTCGTAGCGCAGCCGGGCCAGCTGCCACGCGTCATCGAGGTGGGTGCTCCAGAACAGCCGGACCGCGCCCTCCGGGTCGGGCACCGCGGCGCAACCGGCGTGCCGGCCCGCGGCTATCACGGGTACGGCGGCCGACTGTCCCCATTGGACGCTCGGATCCCAGCCGCCGCGGCCGGCCAGGTGCCTGTCGGCGAGGCCGAGCGCGCGGGCGGTGGTGGACGCCGACAGCACCACCCGCAGCGCCAGGCCCGGACCGGTGGCTGTGGTACGCAGCGCCAGCGAGCCGTCCGCCGCCACGCTGGCGCTGACCCTGGTGAGGTCGCCGTTGATCGCGGCCGCCACCTCCTCGCCGGTGGCCGCGGCCGGATTGGCGAAGTCGCCGGCCTGCACGGTGAACGCCTCGGTGTCGCCGTACCCGGTGAGGGTGAGCCTGCTACCGGGGACAAGCTTGAACGGCGCGGTCAGCTCGCCCCGCAGCCGGGCCGGGGTGAGCGGCCGGGGCACCCCCTGCCGCCAGCGCAGCCGGGCCAGCGAGGTGCCCGGGTGCTCCACCCAGGCCAGCCACAGCCGCCCGTCGGGGAGCGCGACCACGGCCGGATCGGCCTGCGGAGCCAGCGGCTGCGCCTCGACCGGCTGGGTGTCGTACCAGCGGCCGCGCAGGTGTGTCTTGACGTGCAGCCGCGGCACCACACCACCGGCCTCGACGGTGGAGGCGTGCGCCACCCAGAGCCGCCCATCCGGGTCGGTGACGGTGGCCAGCCGCCCCCTTGGCGCGCCGTCCAGCGATACCAGGCTCGCCGTGGACGCGGTCACCTCGATCCGCGAGGTCGCCGCCGGCAGCAGGGACCGCAGCCGGACGGCGCCGCCGGCCGCCTCGGCACGCAGCTCGTCCATTGCCGCGTTGATCACCGCGGCCACCTCGCCCGCGGTGGCCGCGGCCGGGTCGGCGAAGTCCGCCCCACCGAACACCACGGTGGCCGACAGCCCGCCGTCCACGGCGAGGGTCAGGCTGATCCCGGAGTGCAGCGCGAACGGCTCGACCCGGGCGCCGGTCAGCTGGGCGGCCACGTTCTCGGCGCCGATCGCCAGGTTGTTCGGCACCGCGAAGCCCAGCACACCGGCCGCGTCGTCCACTCCCTCCCAGCCGCCGGCGGCGGTCCGCACGCTGGCAAACACGTTGCGCTGCGGTGCGATGCTGGCCCGTGCCACGTGCTGGGCGAACTCGGCCACCCGTGTCGACCAGCCGGTGTAGTGGTCGACCAGGCTGCGCAGGCCGGGCAGCGTGCCGACCGCGCCGTAGAGCCGGGGAGCGTTCCGAATTTCCATCCGCTGCCGGGCGATCTCCTCGTCGGCGGTGAGATCCCAGCCGACCCACTGCGCGAGCAGTGGCAGGAACCGCGCGTCCACCGCGGCGACGTCGCGCAGCCGGCGCAGCCCCTCGGCCGAGCTGCGCAGGCTGTCCGTTGCCGCGCCGAACGTGTCGAGGAAGCGGCGCAGCTGGCCACCGGTGGTGCTGGCCTCCGGTACCAGCCCGGTGCCCTCGTCCGCAACCCGGGCGAGCGTGTCGTGCCGCCGGTACACCTCGGGGACCAGCTCGTAGAGCAGGCGGTTGTGCCCGTACACCTCGCCGGCGGTCGCGGTGGCGCGCAGCCGGTCCGCGTCCGGGCCGCCGCTGTCGAGCTGGTAGTAGTACGGCACACCGGGGTCCAGCACGGTACCGACGCCGCCGACGTCGAGCAGCTCGACCTCCTGGCGCAGCAGCGCGCGGTCGGCACCGAACACGGTCCGCACGGTCCGCCGGAGGACCTCCCGCGGCTGCCCGTCGATCACCTCGGCCACGGTGATGGTCTGCTCCCGCACCCGCCGGTCCCCGTCCGGCCGGTCGCGGTCGGCCAGGTCGGTCACGAGCAGCGCGCCGGGTACCGGCGGCGGCGGGAACGCCTCGCTGTCGTAGACCAGGTCCCCCGGTAGGAAGGCGAAGTCCCGCTGCTTGCGCCGGACCGTCACGGCGGGCGGATCCAGTACCGTCTCGCCGGGCTCGGGGAGGAATGCCCAACCCAGCCTGATCCGCCGGCCGACCAGGTCGGCGGTAGCGGTGAACCCGGCTGCCTTCACCGCTGTCCCCGCAGGTGCACGTCGAGCGCGCCGAGCGTCGGGATCTCGAACTCCCCCAGCTCGATCCGCCCCTCGGCGGGTACGTCCAGGGTGACCGCGTCGCGGAGGAACTGCGGCAGCGCGGCCAGCGGCGGCAGCCGGTACCGGGCCAGCTCCGCCTCGGCGTCGACGGGCCTGCGGTCCTGCCGGCGGAACGTGGTGATGGTGACCGCGACCACGCCCTCGGTCGCCTCGACCGCGGCGTAGAAGTCGCTGAGGAACACCGTCTGTCCAAAGTCGACTGTGTCGAAGGCGAGCACCGCGGCGATGGCCGCCTCCACCTTGCTGACCACGGCGTCGGCGGCGAAGCGCTCGTCGGCGACCAGCTCGGCGGTGATGTCGATGGCGACGCACCGCGCGTCCAGCACCCGGACCAGCGTGCCGGCCATCCGCTTGTCCTCCAGGTACCCGACAAGGCGGCGCCGCAGCTGCTCGGGTACCGGCTGGCAGACCGGGCCGGCCGGGGCCACGTACACGTCGATCTGGTTCCAGGAGCGGCTACGTGCCCGAACCTTGGCCACCGCGCCGATGCGCTGGGTCAGCGCGACGTAGTCGCTGGCGGTGACCGCTCGGTTGATCGCCCGGAACGCAAACGGCGCGTACCGGATCGCGTGGTCCGCCCGCTCGGTGTCGCTGCCGCCCGCCGCGCCGAGCCGGTTGCACACCGCCTGCAGGGTCGGGATGGCGGTGAGCGCGGTGGTGATCGCGCCGGCCGCGACGTTGCCGGCCGCGCCAACGCATACCCGATAGGTCGCCCGGACGTTATTCGGGCCGACCGGCGGCGTCCGGCCGGTGCCGAAGACCACGTGCGCGGTACCGGTGCCGTCCACGAGGACCTGGTAGTGCCGCGCCTCGGGGTGCGACAGCAGCGCCCGGCCGTCGGGTGCCACGTCGAACAGCAGGCTGTCCCGGCGGTCCCAGACCACCCAGCCGGCGCCCTCGTTGACCTCGACCAGCACCGAGTCCACCACGACCGCCTGGTCGGGCAGGCGGAAGGTCTGGTTCGCCTCGCCGGTGGACGAGCCGAGTACCGCCGGCCCGACCTGCCGGCTCTGCTCAACGGCCAAGCCGTCGTAGCGCCGTACCGGCCTGTCTTCCGCGTCCACGTCCGCGCGGAGCTGGTCGGATAGCAGCGCCAGGGCCAGGTCGGGGCCGAGGTAGGTGAACTCCACTGGCGCGCCGTCGGCCGGCCCGGTGGTGAACCGGGCGCCGTGGGGCACCACCACGGTCAGCGGTGCGGGCGGCATGGGAAAGGTCAGGGTGAGGTCGGCGCTGGCCGGGCTCGCCGTCGACAGCTCGTACCCGATCAGCCGGAGCAGGTCGACGACGCTGGCCCGCTCGGTGGCCGTGGACGGGAACATCTCGCTTGCGATGCGATCCTGGTAGTACAGGACCACGTCGCCCACGTAGGCGAACAGGTCGACGAGCAGCATGCCGAGGTCGGCAGGGGACTGGTCGGTCCACTCCGGCAGCCGCTGCTGGGCGAGCCGGAGCATGGCCGCCCGCAGCGAGCGGAAGTCCTTGTCCGTGTAGTCGATGGCGGGGGGTGCCGGCGCGGTCATCGGTGGCTCCTCAGATCAGCGGGATGATCATCTCGGCGGCCACCGGCCGGTCACTGTGCACATAGCTGAGGACCAGCCACAGCTCGCCCTCGCGGCGTTCGAGCCGGGCGTGGGTGACCATCACCCGCCGCTCCCACCGCACTACCGCCTCGTGCGCCTGCTTGCGCAGCAGGTCGGCGGTGACGTCGTCGTCCGGCTCGTGCACCAGCGAGTGGACCCGGGTACCGAAGTCCCGCAGCATCGGCCGTTCACCGAGCCGGGTGCCGAGCAGCACCCGCAGGTTCTCGCGGATCTTGTCCGCGCCGCTGGCCCAGGCCACCCCGCCGGTCTGCGGGTCGAGCCGGAACGGGAAAGCGGCCCCTCGGGGTTCTGCCATGGCGGCCTCCTCTGTGCACAGTGGACGGTCAGTCGAGCGGGCAGTCCGGCTGACCGGGTGGCGTGAAAGCCGGCACCGGCGGTACCGGCAAGCCGGGAACCGCCGGGATCGGCACCGCGATATCCGGGAACGGCGGCACCGGCAACCCCGGCAACGCCGGCGGCTTGAACGACGGCGGATCCGGCACCGGCGGCAACGGCAAACCGGGAACCGCCGGGATCGGCACCGCGATGTCCGGGAACGGCGGCACCGGCAACCCCGGCAACGCCGGCGGCCTGAACGACGGCGGATCCGGCACCGGCGGCAACGGCAAACCGGGAACCGCCGGGATCGGCACCGCGATATCCGGGAACGGCGGGAAGTTGCAGCCGCCCATCACGTCACCTTGACCGCTTTGGTGAGGTGCACGCCAGAAAGCAGCTTCATCGTCGGTACCAGCGGGAGGGCGATCGGCCCGGCCGGCGGGGTATGGGTGTGGGTCAACATGAGGTCCCACATGGTGCTGAAGGCGTCCCCCATCAACGTGGGCTCGCTGGCCCCCTTGCCGAGGGCGACCGAGGTCACCTCCACCACCACGTTCTTCGCGGCGATGTGGACGGTGTCCTCGACCACATTGATCGTCGTGCCGGCGGGGTTGATCAGGCTGATGCCCGTGTCCGCCATGGCGAGGTGGCTGCCGTCCTGCTGCACCACGGTGGCGGTGCCGTTCTCGGCATCCAGGTGCAGGTGTGAGCCCTGCGCGTTGGCCAGCAGCACGCTGCCGTTGGGGTCGATCGACACGAACGCGTTGCTGGGGTGCCGGATGAGGATGCGCTCCTCGCCCTTGGTGTCGACGATCTCGATGGTGTGCCCGCCCGGGGTCTGGATCACCCGGTGGTCCGGCGGCGAGACCTGCGCCTCCGCCGGTGCGGCGCCCTCGGCGTACCAGGCACCCACCCACAGCGGGTACTCGGGATCGCCGGCCTCGAACTCCACAAACACGTCGGCGCCCACCGGCGGCACGAAGAACTGCCCGTACGGCATGCAGGCCCGAGCCACCACCTCGACGTCGGGGCCGAACACGTCCGGCACCGTGACCACCAAGGTGCCCTGGTGCTTCTCGTCGGCGTTGTCCGTCACCTTGCCGCGGAACTTGCCGTAGTAGCGGCCCACGTGCCGGCTCAGCTCATCCGTGAACACCATGCCCTCCGGCTCATCTGGTCGCGGTGAACTTGGTGAAGTAACTGGACCGGTACTTGTTGTTGACCCGTTCCCGGCTGTAGACGTGGTTGACCTTCGACAGATACCACGCCCCTTCCGCCCACGGCGCCACGCCGGTGATGCGTGCCCGCGACTTGGCCCGGAGCAGGACGTTGCCGACCGCCGTACCGCGGCCCTGCAGGCCGAGCTGGCGGGTCGGGTCTGGCTTCACCTTTTCCGCCGCGGCCTTCGGGTCGCCGGCCTGGCCGGTCACCCGCCCCTGCGGCGGCTTCGCCCGGGCGGCGGCGGCCGCGGACAGCTCGGTCAGTGCCTCGATCGCCGTGCGCTGCCCGGAGCTGACGTTGCGGCCGGTGTTCGGTGGCGGTAGCGGCTCCGGCGGCGGGCTGGGCGGCGCCTGCTGGTTCACCTGTTCGCCGGTGGCCGAGTCGGTGGAGCTGGCCGACAGTACCGGCGTGGCACCGGAGCTGATCCGCTCGTAGTCGAACTGGATCAGCTCGCCGATCCCCCGGCAGTACCGCAGATCCCCGATCGGCTCGGCCGCCGCGAGCCGTTCGATCGGCACGAAGTAGAAGCTGGACGTCTTAGTGGTGTCGTTGAACTCGACGAAGGTCCGGCAGGCCTGCCGCTGCGCCTCCTGCAGGACGAACTGCCACTCGTTGAGGTTGCCGGCCGGCCGGCGGGCGCGCTCGGTGGCCAGCGGCGCATCGTCGGTCGGCGCGATGTCGTTGGGCCCCGCGGTGAGGTAGTAGTCCGGCCGGGTGGCGATCCGGCGCAGCACCTGGCTCGGCCGCTCCCCTACCTTCCACTCCATCGGCTCGTACTGGCGGCGGGTCATCCGGTACGTGAAGTCGAGCGCGGTCAGCTCGATCTTCTGCCCCTCGACCTGCGCGAGTACCCGGTTGCCGGTGACCTCGCCCTCGAAGATCGTCGCGGACTGCGCCTGCCAGCCCAGCGCCACCCGGACGTAGAGCCCCTCGAAGTGGACGCCGGCCAGCGCGCCGGTGTGGTCGTCGAGCACGATCGTGGCCTTGTCGGTGAGCGTGTCGTGGTCCTCGACCTCGATCGACTGCAGCGGCGCGGAGACGTCGCGCCAATCCCGCCGGTCGACGCTGACCAGCAGCTCGCCGAGCGCGGCCTCATCCTTGGGCGCCATCAGAACACCCGCTCCCGGCTGATCCGGCCGGGCTGCCCGGTGGTGGGTACCGCCACCACGTCGCCGGGGTGCAGGTCCAGCGGGAACATCAGCGGGTTGGCGTCGGCGACCCGCCACCACGTCTCGCTGTTGGAGAAGAAGCGCCAGGCCAGATCCTCGATGCCCTCGAGGCCGGTGACCCGGTGCTGGTAGCTGACCGCCTCCGGCGGGGGTGGCGCGTAGCGGCGAATCGCCACCGTCGGGTGCGGGGTTCCGGTGGCGTCGACGGCCACGTAGACGTCGAGCCCGCGGTACCGGGATGTGATCGGGACAGCCACGCTCGCCCCCTTCAGAGCTCGAAGATGGACTGGACCAGCCCGGCGCCGGGCAGTACCTGCACCACGTCCGACGTCTCCAGCTGGCCGTACGACTTGGCGACCTCGACGATCCGGCCGATCGAGTCGAGGCTGGTGGCGATCGAGTGGGTCTGCTCGTTGAGGGTGAGGCTGACCTCGGCCCGCTCCGGGCTGAGGTCCGGCTTGAACTTGGTGACCTTGATGTTCAGGTCGGTCATCACGCACTCGAGGTCGATGTCGCCGAGCTTGAGGTTGCAGGTCGGGGGCCGGGTGGGTGGGCAGAACTTCTTCGGCCCGAGCCAGGCCAGGATGTCGCTGAGCAGATCCCAGGACGGGTTCATGAACGACCGCAGGACGGCCAGGCTCGGCTCAATCCGGCCGCCGAAGCGCTTGTCGCCCTCGACCGGGGTACCGGCCTCCTTGGTCGGGATGTCCGGCAGCGACCGGGCGTCCAGCACGAAGTCGAGCGCGAACGTCCGGGGTTTACCGGCGTCGGCCTCCAGCGGCTTCGTGCCGACCAGCAGGCTGCCGAACTCCTTGAGGTCGTCCAGGATGCCGAAGACGGTGGGGACCACCCCGCTGGCCTCCGCAGTGCGGTCGAACTTCCACGCGCCGAAGTTGTTGGCTTCCCGGTAGGTGTAGCTCTTCTTCTCCGACAGCAGCTCGGGGTTGAACTGGAACCGGAAGATCAGCGGCGGGATGTTGGTGATGTTGGCCAGGTAGCCGGTTTTCCGGGGCATGCGGACTCCTAGGTGGGGACGGGCAGCCGGCTACTGCCGCCGCGCAGGTTGTAGTCGAACCACATCCGGCTGTACTTCTCGATGTCGTCCCGGTCGGGTTGGAGCGGGAAGTCACCCGGGCCGAGCGGTCCGGACCCTGGTTGCCCCTGGCCCGGCTCCGGGGTGAGCGTGGGGAAGCCGGAACCCTCGACCTCGATGATCACCTCGTCGATCTGTACGGTGGCCCGCGGCCGGTCCTGGCTGCCCTCGACGATCCGCCGCGGGATGCCGGCCTGCCCCTCCTCGCTGGTGAAGTGCCGGGTGATGGTGCCGAGCAGGGTGTTCAGGCCGCCGCCGCTGAGCCAGCGCTCGTACGCGTCGGCGATCGTCTCCAGCCCGGTCCGCGGGGTGACCCGCTCGCCCACGATGAGCTTCGAGGCCAGCGCCGTGGACTGCTCCTGGACCGTGGTCAACTGAGCGGCGAGGTTCGCGTCGGAGAGCCGCGCCTCGCTCGCCGCGGCGGCGTCCAGCTGGGTACCGAGCGACCGCAGGCCGCCCTCGCCGGTGTCCTTGATGATGCGCAGGCCGTCCGCCGTCACCTGCTCCATCCGGTTCAGCGCCCCGGTGGCCTTGTTGGTGAGGTCCTCATCGGTGAGGATCTTGCCGATATCCGGGAATGGCGGCGGCTTCAGCGGGGCTGGCGGAACCGCACCCGGCTTGCGGGCCGGCCCCGGGCTGAGCGCATCCAGGAACGGCAACTTGGCCGCGCGTTGCAGTGCCTTGAGTTGGGGCGCGGGCAATGGCCGGTCGTTCTTCAGCTCGAAGATCGGCGGCAGGATCGCCGGCAGGATCCGGATCACGTGCGTGAGTACCCGGAAGGCGCGCAGGTCGGCGAGGTTGCGCAGGATCGCGTCGACGGTCGGTACCAGCCAGTTGAGCAGCTCGTCCACGGTGGACTTGACCGCCTGGCCTAGGACGGCGCCGAGCTGGAGCACCGCGAGCAGCGCCTCGCGGATGGTGTCGAACGCCGCGGACAGGATCCCGTCGAGCGTGGTAACCAGCGTCCGGACCACGCCCGCGGCGACCCGCGCGACCATGGCCAGGGTGTCGAACACCACCACCGCCACCACTCCGCGCAGCAGCAACGCGTTGCGCAGGGCGAACTGCAGCGTCTCCGCGATAGCCAGCCGGATGTCGCCGAGCCGCGAGATCAGCGACGCCACCGCACCCAGCGCGATCGGGATCGCGATGATCAGCCCGTCGACCACCCGGCTGAGCGCGTTCAGCATCACCGTCGTGCTGTCCGCCAGCCGCTGCCAGCGCTCGCCCTCGGGGGTACTGGGCAGGTTCGATACCTGGGCCGCCCGTTCGGGCTCGCCACCGGCGGCGAGGAAGAGTCCGGTCAGGCTGTCGACGGCGGTCCGGATGCTCTCCAGCTGGGTGGCGAGCGGCGGGCCGCCGACCGGGGCGCCCCGCCCGGTCTCGGGTGGTGGCGGTTCGCCGGGTTTGGCCGGCGAACCGATGCCGAGCATCTGCAGGATGCGCTCGATCCGGATGGCGATGTTGTGGATGGTCGGCAGTGCGGCGATGAGAGACACCGAGCTGATCGTGCCGCCGACGATGCCGCCGGCCAGGTTGCCAACGAACCGGCCGACGCCGCCGAGCAGACCCTCCAGGAACGAGCCGAAACCTCCGCCGGGGGCCAAGTCGGAGATATTGACCACGTGTACCTTGAGCGCGCCGTCGACCAGCGGCGGCGCGCCGAACCGGGGGCCGGCGGCGATCACCGAGGTGAACGCGAACGTGGCATAGGTCGAGGTCGCCCGCTCGATGTCCTCCAGTGCGCGGCGGGCGAACCGGGTCTGGGTCAGCAGCAGGCCGAGGTGGGTGATCAGATCCTCTTCCACGCTCACCGCCCCCCGGCGGCGGCCAGTTCGCGCAGCCGTTGCCGGCCGGCGGCGTACGCGTCCTGGACCGCCCTGGCGAAGTGCGCCGCGACCGCGTCGGCCAGGTCCTCGTCCAGGACCCGACCACGAGCGGCGCGCAGGGTGAGCCGGGGCAGCACGACCCGCCCGACGGCGGCGCGGCGGCGCAGTATGTGCGGCGAGGTCGCGGTGATGGGTGCGGTCAGCTCGGTACCCTCGGCGACCTGTTCGCGCCAGTGCGCGGCCAGCCCGGCGACGTAACCGTCGATCACAGCGCCGATGAGCAGGAACCCGCCGGTGGCCAGCCACGACTCGAACGCCCGGGCCAACTGGTCCTCCGGCCGGCGGGCCTCCCGCTCGCGCGTCACCTCCGGCCCGAAGACCCGTTCGGCCAGCTCGGTGGACTGCGCGCCGATCCGGGCCAGCTTGCCCCCCGCCCGCAGGTCGGCCGCCCGCGCCGCGCCTTTGCTGAACTCGGTGGACAGGTCGTCGAGGCCCTTACCGGTCTCGTTCAGCGCCCCGCGCACCCCGCCCCGTACCGCCCCTTCGAGCCGGTTGACCACCCCGATAAGCCGCTCCTTCCGGCCCCCGCCGAACAGCGTCTTGGACACGTCGGGGAAGTCCGAATGGAACCGCAGCGGCGCGGCCTCGACCAGCTGTGGGATCAGGGGTGCACCCGGATATGTGGTACCCAGGATCCCGGGCGGTAGGGATGGGCCGGGGAACAGCTCGTTTACCAGCCAGCGGGCGCGCTCAAACTGGCGGTCCGGGTAGTCGGTGAAGACGTCGACGATCGGGGGCACCGCAAGTTCGGCCGCGTCGATCACCTTGAGCAGCCTGTCCCGCAGCCCGATGTTGACCCGCAACCCGGCCGGGTCGAGCAGGTCGCCGAGGCTGAACGACGGAATCCCGCCGACCAGGAACCCGATCTTCCCGCGCAGCAGCTCGGTCAGGTCGAACTTGACCAGCGCGTCGAACAACCCGCCCAGGGCGGCCAGGAACCGCATCCAGTCTCGCAGGTAGTCGGCGAAGAAGATGACGAAGTCCCGGATCCCGAGCGTCAGCTCGGTGCCGAACGCCCGCCACAACTTCAGCTGGAAGGTCACGTTCGCGGCGATAACCTGGTACCCGCCGAGGACCAGGCGTACCCCGCGGTCGGCCAGCCCGACGATCCCGGCGAACATCGCCTCGAAGAAGTCGCCGCGGAGGTCGTACACCATCCGTTCGATCGCGGTGAACTCGTCCAGCAACACCATCCGGATCCGGATGGACATCCCCTCCAGCAGGATCGTGATCATCCGGGGCAGCGCGCCGACGATCATCACGGCACCGATCAGCTGGTACGCGGCGGCGTCGAGCAGTTCGGGCTTGGAGCGGGCGAGCAGGTCGGGGGCCTCCGCCGCGGCCTGCCTTCGGGCCGCGCCCGGGGTCAGCGGGGGCGGTATCTCGTCCTGCGGCGTGATCCCGAGCACGTGCATGGTGCCCCGGAGCTGCTTGACCAGCCGCTCGATCTCGCCACCCTTACGGCTCGCCTCGGACAGCGCCCGGAACGCCAGCGCGGCGAGCCCGAACAGATCCGACGCGGTGCGCTCGTCCGGGTTGAACATCTGCGGTTTCGGCCGGAGGAACCGGCGGACCGACGCCTCAACCTCAGCCACCGCCCGGTCGACGGCGGCCAGCAGGCGCGGGATGGCGGTCTCCTGGCTTTCCGACCGGAACGGCTCGACGGCCAGGCCGAGCCCCGTCAGGAAGCCCAGCCCGCCGCGGGCGAGGTGCTCACCGAACGATGGTGGCGGCGGAGCGGCCGTGAGCACGGCCCGCTGGCCGGGTTCGAGCCACAGCGACACCGCGCCGTTGTAGAACCGCACGATCGGGAAGTCCTTGGTCGCCAGCTCGATGTCACGGCCGGCGGTGCGGCGCTTCTCCAGGGCCGGGGTGAACCCGCGCTGCGCGGCGGTCGCGGCCCGCATTTGGGTGGCGAACGCGGCGGCGAAGCGCTCGGCGATGGCGGCGAAGTCGATCGGCATCTCACCGCTCCCCCGCCGCCGGGACGGCGGCGCTCGCCCCGTCCACCCGGTACTCCTGCCGCTGCAGCCGCTCGGTGAGCAGCGCCTCGAACCGGCGGACCGTGCCGAGGGGCGCCCCGGGCATGCGTAGCCGCAGCTGCTTCACCACCGGCCGGAGCCGGTCGTTGTCGGGCAGGTCCAGTACCGGCAACCGGTCCGGGTCCACGGTGCGGTGCGGTTTCCCGTACACCTTCTCGTCGACGGCGGCGAGGACGGCGGCGAGCTGCGGTGCGGCCGTGGCCCGCAGCTCCGGCGGCAGGACCCGGCCGACGATCACGCTGAACGCCTCCCGGAACTGGTCGAGTTGAGCCCGGTTGAGCCGCAGCGCCTCGCCCAGTGGTCCGTACTTCTGCTCCAGCGCTCGCCGCTCCCGCGCGAACACGCTCGGCCGCCGGCCGGCCCGGCGCACGGCGGAACGGGACTCGGCGCTGAGCTCGATCGGCGCGACGCCGCCGCCCAGCCCGGCTGCGGCCCGTTCGATGGCGTCGAGGTCGAGGCCGGGCACCGCCGCGGCACCGAGCTCCCGCTTCAGCCGGGCCTCGTCGGGCAGGATCGGGGTCGACGGGAACGTCGGGATCGGCGGCAGGTCCGGGAGCGCCTTCAGCAGCGGGGCCAGCGCGCTCGGCTCCGGTGGCGGCGGGGGCGGCGCGCCGGGGGGCGGCGGTGGTGGGGGTGTCTTGAACGCAGTGACCATGGCGTCGATCTGGGTCTTGAACGCCTTCAGCACCTTGACAAACGGGTGGGAGGTGAACAGCTGGCGGAGGAACACACCGACCTGGTCGGCGAACGTACCCAGGGCCGAACCCAGGATGCCGGCCACCTGGCTGAACACCTCGATAAGCACGTCGAGCTGGTGGAGCAGGGTGTCCCGGATGAGCACCGCCTGCCGCTTGACCACCGCGATTACCCGGGCCACCAGCGCGCCGAACGACATCCGGCCGCCGGTGCCCAGCTCGGCCAGCCGGTCCTGCAGCCCGGAGACGATCGTGTCCAGCGCGGCGAACGTGGAGCTGGCCAGCGCACCGAGCCCGACCAGGGTCTCGGCAATCGGTTGCAACACCGGACCGACCCGGACCACGATGGTGGCCACCGCCCCGAGGATCTGGGCGAACAGCGCGGCCAGCCGGTCGGCGACGTCGAGCAACTTCCGCAGCAGCGGGTTGCGGACCTCCGACCGCGGGCCCATCAGCTGGCCCAGCAGCGTGACACCCGCATTCATAAGCCGGGCCAGCGCGCCGAACAGGTCGAAGATCGCCCGTGCGTCCCGCCGGTTGGCCAGCACAACGGCCAACACCGCGCCGATTCCGGCCAGCGACAGGCCGCCGCCGACCAGGATGGCGGTGCCGGCCGGTGCCAGCACCAGGCCGAGAATGAGCAGCCCCGGCAGGGCGACCCAGACCAGAGCCTTCAGCAGTACGCCGATGCCGAACTCGCTGAACCGCAGCATCAGGCTGGCACCGGCGATCGCGCCAACCGGGCTCATCATCACCCCGGTGAGCATGCCGGCGAAGCCGAGCAGCGGCTCGGTCAGGTTCGGCCCACCCGGGCTCTCCGGTACCGAGCGCTGCGCGGCGAGGAACTGCTGGTCCAGGGCGGCGATGTTGACGATGTGCGCCCGCAGGCTCAGGCCCTCGAACGGCAGCCGGGGACCGAACCAGTGCACCAGGAAGGCGCCGCGGGCGCGTTCGACGATCGTCGACTCGAACGAGACGATGTCGAGCCACGGCATGAGTCCCGTACTCGCCGCGCGCAGGGTACTGACCATGTCCTGCAAGAACAGCGCCAGCGGCATCCGGTCACCTCCTTCCGGCCTCGATCTGGGCGTTCTCCCGGTTGATCTGCTCAACCAGCAGCCGTACGAACTCCTGGCGCTCCGCGGTGTCCAGGTCCATCAGCTCGGTCCACGACCAGTGCAGGTGGTAGCCGAGAAAGAACACCTCGCGACGAAGCTGGTCCAGGCTCACTCCGGCGCTAAAAAATGCGTCATATCCAGGCTGGCCCGGAAGTGGTGGTCACAGGACGGGCAGTCCAGCTCGCGGATCAGGTCGATGCCCGGCGCGGCGTCGTTGAAGGCCCGGTCGATCAGCCGCCGGTCGGTCATCGTCAGGTCGGCCAGGATCTTCGTGCCCAACGCATCCAGCCGGTGCGGCGGCAGGTCACCCAGCGACCGCAGGCAGCGGGCCAGCAGCGCGTTCTTGCCGAGCGAGGCGTTCTTGCGCATCTGCGGCGCGGCGGCCGACTCGTCGTCGCCGCGGGCCAGCCGCAGCCGCATCGCGGTGTGCACCGTACCGTCGCGATCGAGGTACCCGTCGCGCAGCTCGACGATGACCTCCTCGGGCGACTCCCCGTCCGGCAGCATCCGGGTAGGCAACGCGTCGAGATCCTCTGCCTGCTCGAAGTGGTGGCCGCAGCCCGGGCAGTGGTACCCGGCGCGCAGCTCGGCGCCGAAGGTGAAGGCGCGCAACCGGATCAGCAGGAAGTTTCGGTCCACCGAGTACATCGTCTCGATGTCGGTACGCCGTAGCGGATCCAGGTCACCCAACCGGGTCACGCAGCTGTGAAGGAGCGCGGTGACCAGCCGGCCGCCGTTGCGCTGGTTGGCCGGGTCGGCCAGCAGGGCCTCGTCCCGGCCGGTCATCTTGCGCAGCGTGGCCTGCCGGTGCACCCGCCCGTCCGAGTCGAGGTACCCGACCGGAAGGGTGACCTCGACCTCGCGGGCGGTGGACGGCCCGGCCGGAGTGGTGACCGGATCGGTGGCTGGATTGGTGAACCTGGCGGCGTCGGTGGCGATGGTCATCTCAAACCACCCTCTCGAGTCCCTCGTGCTCCAGCACGATGGTCTGGATGAACAGGTTGGTGGACCCGGCTTCCAGGTCGCTGAACTTGGACGACTTGACCCAGGCGCCGTAGAAGGCGAACTGCAGCACGTCCTCGCCGAGGTGGCGTTTGATGATCATGCCGTTCTTGCGCACCTTGGACCCACCCTGCACCGGTGCGTTGAGGTGGAACGTCTGCCGCCACCAGTCCCGGAACCGCTGGTCCTGGTTGCTGCCGTCCACGTACCGCTCGATGGTCAGCGAATCGAAGTGCACCTTGGCACCGGACAGCTTGTAGACATGTTCCGACCCGCCATCGGGCTGGTCGACGGTGTCCCACTCACCTTCGCTCAGACCCGTCACCTTGCTCACCCCGGGGCTCTCCGTCCCGTCGACCACCAGGACGAACTCAGTGGCCCGGAGGCTTTCGAAGAAGTCACCAACCTTGGGCATGATTCACACCTCCCTGGCCGTGCCGCCGCTGGGCTGCTGGCCGACGATGATCACGATGGTTTCGGCGGGTCGGGATGGGAAGAAATAGACCTCGATCGTGAGCCGGCCCTGCTCGACCTGGTCCGGCGGGTTGTTGGTCTCGTCGACAATCACCGTGAACGTCTGCTCCGGCGACCCGGAGCCGAAGGCACCCTGCCGCCACAGCCCCATCAGGAACGGGGTGACAGTGCCGAACTTGACCGCGTTCCAGAGGAAGTCCCGGTTCGGTTCCTGGCGGACGAAGCGCAGCCCGTCCTTGAGGCTGCTCTTGACGAAGTTGAACAGCAGCCGGACGTTGACATACCGCCACCGCGGGTCGGTGCTCAGTGTGCGCGACGCGTCCACCACGATGCCGGCCCGGGGCACCGCCCGGATCCCGTTGACGCTGCCGTTGACCACCAGGTCGGTGTGGTCGGCGTCGGAGAGCCGGGTCTCCACGTCCAGCACGCCGAGCAGGTTGGCCTCGTCGCCGGCCGGCGCCTTCCAGATCCCGCGGGTCGTCTCGATCCGGGCGTACACCCCCATCACGTGGCCCACCGCAGGGATCGCGGGTTGGCCCCAAGGCCGATCGGGTCGGGCACGATGATCCAGGGCCCGTACAGGGCGCCGTACGCCTTCTTGGCCTGCAGCGACTGGCCGTACGCGACGGCCTGGCCACCCCCGACGTACCCCTCCGGTACGGCGGCAACCAGCATCGCGTCGCCGCGCCCCGCGCAGTACGCCAGCCCGGCCGTGACGATCGCGCTATCGGTGCGCTCGGTGCAGACCAGCTGGATGTCGTACGCGTTGAACGCGTGGAAGCCGGTACCGGCGGCCTCGTCCCCGATGAAGTGGTTCGCCGTCGGGGTCCCGTCGGCGCCGCCCAGTAGCGGCACGTACCCGGTGGTCACCGCCGGCCGGTCGGCGGCCGGGCTCGGCGTACCCACGTCGGTGAGGCGGATGTACCGCGAGCCGGTCAGCACGTGGTTCACCACCCGCGGGGCGTAGTTCGCCACATCGGCCTCCATCGACAGGCCCGCGTGCGTCTCCACCACGTGCTCGTCGTCACCGGTACCGCTGGCCACCAGCAGGTCGAACTCGGCCATGCTCACGGTGACGAGGCGGAGGTTGGTGTACGCCGCCGCGTTCGCCAGGTTCGGCGTCCAGGTCACCGCGCCCGTATCGGGGTTGACCGAGAGCACCTTGGCCCGGTCGGTGGTGGTGCCGTCGGTGATGACGACCGCGTCGCCCGCGCTGACGTCCCCCGGCCGGGCCAGCTGGGTGCCGCCCGCGCTCAACGCCGCCGGAGTGCCCTGGGTCGGCGAGGCCATCACGCTGAACCCGAGGGTGGCGTTGGCTGCCGTGACCTGTAGCCCGGTCCAGTCGCCAGTCAACCGGGCCACCTCACCGGTGGAGGTCAGTACCAGCTGGTTGTTGCTGGCGCCGCCGATCGAGCACACCAGCTGGTTGGTCTGGCGGTTGATCGCGTTGCGGATCTCCTCCCGGGTCGCGGCCGCGGGGCTGGCGAAGTCGCTTGCGGCGAAGCTGAGCACGGTGGGCGTGGCCGCACCGTCCACCCGCACCGACAAGGCCGGCAGCGCGGACATATTGACCGTGGCGGCGAGTGCGGTACCGGAGATCGTGGCCGGCGCCGTCTCGCGCAGCCGGCTCTGCGCCGAGGAGCTGTGCCGCACCCGCAGGTAGACCTTCCGGCCCCAGACCCCCGGATCGACCTGGCCGCGGTAGCCGGCCTCGACGGTGAGCGTCGCGGCATTTGCGGCGTCGTTGAGGCTACGCGCCGCGGGTGCCGCGCCGGTGCCGGCAGTCGGATCCACGATCCGATTCACGTAGGCGACCTGGCCGCCGTTGTCGAAGAAGCCCCGCACCAGGTACGCGCCCAGCCCGCCGGTGAAATGGCCGCCGAAGCGCTCGACGAACTGGACGAAGCTGGTCACCCGGGCCGGTTGGTTGGGTACCCCGCGCAGAGTAACGACGTTGAACGCGCCGACCGAGACAGCTGCGCCGGTGATCGACGGCGCGCCAGCACCGTCGACCTCGACGACGTTGACGCCGACGTTGAAGGCCATTGCGATCTCCTTAGCTCTGAGCCGTCTGGTTGCCCGGCCGTTTCCGGGCCGGATGCTCCACAGTGGACTCACTCGGGTCCGCTGCGTCTGACGCGTCCGATGTGGGTGCCGGCCCGGCAGCTGCCTGATCTGCCGCCTCCTCCACCGCCGGCGCAGGCTCAGACTCAACCGCCGCGGGCTCGGCCGCTGTGCCGGGCCGAAGCGCGAGCACACCGCTGCGGACCAACGCCTGGACCTGGCCAAGGGCGAGGTCTTCGGCCGTACAGTCGATAGTGGACAGTGGCGGTACCACCACCACGCCGGCCGCCAGGTGCAGCTCGACCGGCCGGGTACAAGTGTTTGCCAGTGCTGAGGTCATGCCGTCTCCCGTTGGTCCGCGATGAGGAGCAGTTCCCTTACGTCCCGCACCGGTTGCCCGGCGACCGACGGGCCGCGGACCCCGACCCGGTAATGCAGGATTGGAATGTCCCCGGCTACGCTGTGCGGCCGGTCTCGCCGGGCGATCCACACCAGCTCGGTGGGCAACCGGTCGCCAGCGACGACCAGCTCGTCGACCGGTCCGATCCGGTCGAGCACCGCCTCGATCAGCGCCGCCTGGGCGCCGCGCGTCGCGGCCACCGCCGCCACCGAATAGTCGATATCGTACGGGACGCCGAGCGGCGCCAGCCGGGCACCCTCGGTCGTGAAGTCCCGCAACCGCCGCACGTCGCGTACCCGATCCGGCGCATACCGCACGTCAATGTGCAGGATGTCGAGCGCCGTGCCGGCCGGCGCCGGCTCCGCAGGTGCGCGGACCGCCGCCGGTGCCGCCGTGCCGTTGACTGTGATCCCTGCGAGGCGGCCCTCGAAGGCGCGGTCGGCGTCGGCGAGCATCTGCGGCGACACGGCCACCAGGTCGTCCAGGTACGCGGTGAACGGGCGCGAGGCGTCCACGCAGCGCAGCTGGATCGCGCTCAGCCCGGTGGCGATGCCAGGAGCGAGGTCGTCGGTGCTGAGCCGGGCGACCTCCCAGGTTTGGGTCCGGCGGACCGGCAGGAGCCGATGCCAGTGGTTGTTTGGATCCGACAGCGGTACCGCGGCTGACCCGAGGCGCAGCTCGAGGAAGAACGGCGCGCCGCCGGAGCCGGCGACCCGGTCGGCCCGGATCGACAGGCGCAGCTCGGGATGATCGGAGATATCCACCGCGGGAATCGTCCGGCGCAGCGCGTGCCCGGTCGCGGCCGCGGTCGCAGTCACCCGGGCGCTCACTCCGTCGGGTCCGTCGCCGACAATGACCGTCTCGTCGTGCATGGCGAGATCGGCGGATGGCGTGACCCCGTCGGCCTGCACCGCGACCCATTGGGCCGCGTTGGCCATCGCGTCGACCGGGATCGAGCTCATGGTTCGGCCGTACCCGTCGTCATCTATGCCTCGCCAGCCGGACCGCGGATGAGGGCGGCCAGAGCCGCCGGCCCTAGCTCACCGAGCGACACCCGGTGTGGCCGCATCTCGTACAGCGTCGTCTGCGCACCGTCCGACGAGATGCCCAGCACCCGAACGCCACTGCGTTCGCGCAGCAGCCGAGCCACTGCTACATCGGAGGCGTCTTCCCGACCGACAACGAAGACATCAGGCATGGCGGCGATCACCTCGTCAAGATCGTCCAGGGAGCCCGGGACCTCGCCGACGATGTCGATGTCGGACACGGTCGCGACGGCCTCTCGGACAATCTGGCGCAACATCGTCGGCATTCCCAACAGCAGGACTCGGGTGCGCTTCACCAAAGGGCACCTCTCCCGGTACGTAGACCTCCTTGATTCTCTGTCCTTTGGTACGGGCGCCGAATGAACCGGCAGGATTCAAATGCGATCCAGTCCCGGCCGGTCCCTGGATCTAGGCGGGATCCGGATCTCGAGGTAGACCGTGCTCAGACGGAGGATCCATGAGGAGCGCGCGTGAAGATACGCAGCCAGGCGCCGCGCATTCAAACCCAAGCGCGACTAGCGCCGCCCACCCGCGACAACAAACCGGCGTACGTAGCCGGCGATATCCGTGCGCCGCTGAACCTGTAGCTTCCGCAGCACGTTGTGAACGTGGTTCTTAACCGTGGACAGCGCGATCGAGAGGGTCCGCGCGATCTCCTTGTTCGAGTGTCCTCGCTCGATCAGCTCTGCGATCTGCGCTTCGCGTGCGGTCAATGACGCTTCGACAGCGGGCTGCGGTGCGCCCGCGGAGGCAACCACTGCGAGCCGCTCGAACAGGTCAGCAGTCACATGAGGTGGACAGAGCGTCTCACCTCGCGCCGTATACTCGATCGTCTCGACGAGGTCGGAAAGCGTACCGTCGCGGGTGAGGTAGCCACGTATCCCGGCCTCGGCGCACGCGATCACATCCGTACCGACCCCGGTCACGGCAAGGGCGATCACCTTCGTCGTGGGTATCGCGGCGCGGATGTCGCGTGCGACCCGCAGGCTCGTTGCCAGACCCAGATCAAGAAGGACCACGTCGGGCTGGAGCGAGGCCATCGACTCCATCGCCTCCGCCGGCGCCGCCGCCATGCCAACCACCGACACTGTCCCCGTCGACATGAGCCACTGCTCAAGTCCTTCACGGTACAGCCGCACGCCGGCCAGGATGAAGACGCTGGTCACGTTCGCTCCAGCTCGGTTCGTGGATCACGAGCGTGCCCGATACAAGGGCGGGTGAACTTGCCGAAGGCATACGCCACAAATCGATCACAAACGAAGGAGCGCGGAAACTTTACCATCGGTAGTGGACCCATTGCCATCGGCTTTCCGTCAGGCCGGTGTTGGCGATGACCACCGGCTCTTCGCTACTTCGCGTGGGTTACGTAGAGTGACGCTAGGACTGGCGGTTAGGCTGGGTTGGGGTTGGTGACGGTGGGTAGTGGGAGTTTGCCGGCGATGAGGTAGGCGATGGTGATCATCTTGGTTTTGGTGCGGTAGCCGCGGGCGCGGGCCTTGGCGGCCTGGATGAGCGAGTTGGTGGCTTCGAGCAGTCCGTTGGACA
>Ga0210378_10000198_pt1 | contig 29312 bp, 27 predicted proteins | sample PLM1_60_b1redo_FD_155465 | JGI IMG/M metagenome (GOLD analysis project Ga0210378, IMG submission 155465) | Groundwater sediment microbial communities from an aquifer in East River, Colorado, USA - PLM1_60_b1 redo | ecosystem: Environmental > Terrestrial > Soil > Riparian zone | place: USA: East... | reverse complement strand
TTCGGGGGCCGCGTCTTCCGGACAATCATCGCCAAGACCATCCGGTTCGCCGAAGCGCCGGTGGCCGGGGAGAGCATCCTGACCTATGCCGGCTCGTCGTCGGGGGCGGTCGCGTACCGCGAGCTGGCCAAGGAGGTACTGGCGTCATGAAGGGTCGGGCGAGCCTGCCCGGGGCCGACGAGCTGTTCCGCGTCACCTCGATCGACAAGGGTCGGGGGGGCAGGGCAGCCAAGCAGCCGGCCGGCGAGGACCAGCAGGACGACCGGCAGCCGACCGAGCGCGTGCCCAGCGGGCGCCAGCGGCACGACGAGAAGGTGACCTTCTACTGCACCGCCGATGAGCTGATGGACCTCGAGAACGCCCGCCTGCTGCTGCGCCGCGCCCACGGCATCGGCGTCGACCGGGGCCGGATCGTCCGCGAGGCGCTCGCCCAGGTGCTCTCCGAGCTGGAGCGCGACGGCGCCGAGGCGACCCTGGTCAAGCGGCTCTCCGCCCGGTGACCTCCCTGCGCGCCGTCGACGTCATCGCCCGCAAGCGCGACGGCGGCGAGGTCCCCGCCGCCGACCTGCGCGCGTTCGTCCTGGCCTACGCCGGCGACCAGCTGCCCGACTACCAGATGGCCGCCTTCCTGATGGCCGGCTACCTGCGCGGCTTCACCAGGCGGGAGACCGAGGCCCTCACCGAGGCGATGGTCGCCTCCGGCGACCGGCTCGACCTGGCCCGGCTGACCGGGCCGACGGTCGACAAGCACTCCACCGGCGGCGTCGCCGACGGCACCACCCTGGTGGTGGGGCCGCTGGCCGCCGCGCTCGGCCTGCAGATGGTGAAGCTGTCCGGCCGGGGCCTCGGCCACACCGGAGGCACGCTCGACAAGCTCGAGTCGATCCCCGGCTTCCGCGTCGATCTCGGCGCCGAGGAGCTGCTCGACCAGGTCGAGCGCGTCGGGCTCGCGGTCGCCGCGCAGACCGCCGACCTGGTTCCCGCCGACAAGGCGATCTACGCCCTCCGTGACGTGACCGCCACCGTCGGCAACGTCGCCCTGATCGCCTCCAGCGTGATGAGCAAGAAGCTGGCCGGCGGCGCGGGCTGCATCCTGCTCGACGTCAAGTCCGGCTCCGGGGCGTTCATGCGGGCGACCGCCGACGCCGTCGAGCTGGCCCGGCTCTGCGTCGAGCTCGGCCGGGCCGGCGGCCGCCGCACCGCCGCCCTGGTGACCGACATGGATCAGCCGCTCGGGGAGCTGGTCGGCAACGCGGTCGAGGTGCGCGAGGCGGTCGAGGCCCTGCGAGGAGAGCGCCCCGGACGGTTCCTCGACCTCTGCCTCACCCTTACAGGCCATCTGGTGGCGCTGGCGGGCGCGGCGGCCGACCCCCAGGAGGGCCGCCGCAGCACCGAACGGGCCCTCCGGAGCGGCGCGGGCCTGGAGCGGTTCCGCGACTTCGTGGCCGCGCAGGGCGGCGACCCGCGGGTGGCCGACGACCTCTCGATCCTCCCTCAGGCGCCGGTCGCCCTGGAGGTCGAGGCGCCGGCGAGCGGCTGGCTGGCGGCGGTGGACGCCGAGGCGGTTGGCCGGGTGGCGGCCGCCCTCGGCGCGGGCCGGCAGCGCAAGGACGACGCGATCGACCCGGCGGTGGCGGTCGAGCTCGACGCCAAGCTCGGCGACCGGGTCGACGGCGGCCAGCCGATCGGCCGGATCCTCGCCCGCGACGAGGCGGCCGCGCGGGCGGCCGCCGACGGCCTGCTGGCCGCCCTCGGCTGGAGCGACCGGCCCGGCCGGCCACCGCCGCTCGTCCACGAGGTCGTCGGCGCCTGAGCTGCTGGCCGTGCTAGGGTAGCCGCCGGACGGCGCCCGCGCTGGGGCGCCGAATCATTTGGCCGAACGAGGTCCTGGCATGGGCTCCTCACCGCTGTTCCTGCTGCGCGACGACCCGAGGCTGTTCGCCGCCTTCGTGATCGCCGTGATCGTCGGGATCACCTTCCACGAGTTCAGCCACGCCGCGGTGGCGACCCTCCAGGGCGACCAGACCGCCAGGTCGCAGGGCCGGCTCACCCTCAACCCGCTCTCGCACCTGGACCCGCTGGGCAGCATCGCCCTGATCCTGGCCGGGTTCGGCTGGGGCCGGCCGGTGCCGTTCAGCCCGATGCACCTGCACAACCGCCGCTGGGGCGCGGCCCTGGTGGGCCTGGCGGGCCCGGCCGCCAACTTCGTGGTCGCCCTGGCGTCCGTGATCGCGCTGCGGCTGCTGCTCTCCTCCACCCCCCTCGACGGCTTCGAGGTCGACTTCAGGGTGAGGCTCCTGGAGATGCTGGTGCTGCTCAACGTCGTCCTCGGCGTGTTCAACCTGCTGCCGATCCCGCCGCTGGACGGCTCCCGGCTGCTGTCGATCTTCCTACCGCCGTCGCGCCAGAACATCGTCTACTTCCTCGACCAGTACGGGATCTTCCTGCTCCTCGGCATCCTGATCCTCGCCCCTGGCCTGCTGACGCCGGTGTTCCGGGGGATCACCCGGTTCCTCTACAGCCTGGTCGGCCTCATCTGAGCAGGTCCCCGAGACCGCCGGCCTCGGCCTTCGCCTTCGCGATCGTCTCGCCGGCCTCCGCGACCGCGTCGTCGACGGGGACCCGGACGGTCTCGCCCGAGCGGCGGGCGGTGAGCTCCACCACGCCGTCGGCCAGGCCGCGGGGCCCGACCACCAGGCGGTAGGGGATGCCGACCAGCTCCACGTCGGTGAGCTTGGCGCCGGGATGGTCGGGCCGGTCGTCGATCACGGCGTCGACCCCGGCCGCCACCAGCTCGGCGTACAGCCGCTCGGCGACCGCGGCGGCGGCGGCGGCGCCCGTGGCCAGGGGCACGACGGCGAGCTGGAAGGGGGCGACCTGGAACGGCCAGACGATGCCGGCCCGGTCGTGGTGCACCTCCACGATCGTGGCCATCGCCCGCTCGACGCCGATCCCGTAGCTGCCCATGACGAGCGTGCGGGCCTTGCCCTGGTCGTCGAGCACGTTGGCGCCGAGCGCCTGGCTGTACACGCGGCCCAGCTTGAAGATGTGGCCGACCTCGACGGCCCGGAGCTGCTCCAACGGCCGGCCGCAGCGTGGGCACGGGTCGCCGCCGCCGACGCGCCGCAGGTCCGCCCAGCGGCGCACGCCGATGTCGCGCTCGACGTCGACGTGGCGCAGGTGGAAGCCGTCGACGTTGGCGCCGGTCACCATGTCGCGGCGGCCCTGCAGGGCGGTGTCGGCGATCACCGGCAGGTCGCCGACGCCGACCGCGCCCAGGCTCCCCGGCGAGGCGCCGAGCGCCGCCTTGACCTCGTCGGGATGGGCGGGCCGGATCGCCTTGGCGCCGGCCTGGTCGACCAGCTTCTGCTCCATCAAGGTGTGGTCGCCGCGCAGCAGCACCAAGGTGAGCTGGCCGTCCAGGACGTAGGTCAGGGTCTTGACCTGCCGCTCGCCGGGGACCCCGTAGGGCGCCGCCTCCAGGTCGGCGATCGTCTGCACGCCGGGGGTGGCGAACCGTTCCACCGGAGGCACCTCGGCGGGGTCGTCGACCGCCGCCACCGGCGAGGTGGCCTTCTCGACGTTGGCCGCGTAGTCGCCGGTTGGGCACCTGACGATGTCGTCCTCGCCGGCCTCGCAGGGGGCCACGAACTCGATCGAGGTGCTCCCGCCCATGGTGCCGCTGGACGCCTCGGCGGGGATGAAGGGGATGGCGAGGCGTGTGAAGATCCGGCTGTACGCCTCGTGGTGCAGGTCGAACGCGCGGTCCAGGCCTGCCTCGTCCAGGTCGAAGCTGTAGGAGTCCTTCATGGTGAACTCCCGTACCCGCAGCAGGCCGGACTTCGGGCGCGGCTCGTCGCGGAGCTTGGTCTGGATCTGGTACCAGATCTGCGGCAGCTCGCGGTAGGAGCTCAGCTCCAGCGCGAGCAGCGTGAAGATCTCCTCGTGGGTCATGCCGAGCGCGAGGTCGGCGCCCCTGCGGTCGCGCAGCCGGAACATCTCCTCGCCCATGCCCGTCCAGCGGCCGGTCCGCTGCCAGACCTCGGCCGGGTGCATCACCGGCAGGAGGAACTCCTGGCCGCCGATGCGGCCCATCTCCTCGCGGATGACCTCGACGATCCTGGCCCGGACCCGCATCGCCAGCGGCAGCAGCGAGTAGTGGCCGGCCATGAGCTGGCGGATGTAGCCGGCCCGGAGCAGCAGGCGGTGGCTGGTGGAGTCGGCACCGCCGGGGTTCTCCCTGAGGGTTGGTACAAACAGCTGTGTCCAGCGCATCGCGCCTGCGACCTCGCGTCGTCCGTGGGCGCATGCCACGGGCCGGCGGCAACGCACGTGGAGCAAGCGCACACAGGGGTGGCATCCCGCCGGTGGACCGCGACAGCGCGTTTCCGTCTGGGGTGAGAACGTGCAGTCGATGGACCATATCACGGGGACCGGGGGCCGGCAGGTGCGCCGCTCGTTGTCCGCGGGGGCGGGCGCTGGCTACCATCGGCCGGCCGTACCGCCGCCCGAGCGACCCGCCGATCCGGCGACCAAGCGACAAGTAGATAAGTTGACATATGGACTACGTGGTCAGGACCGAGGTGTTCGAGGGGCCGTTCGACCTGCTCCTGCACCTGATCGCGCGCCAGCGGGTGGACATCTGGCAGGTCTCGCTGTCCCGCATCACCGAGGACTACCTCGCCGAGGTGCGCCGGATGCGGCAGCTCAACCTGGAGGTCGCCACCGAGTTCCTGGTGGTCGCCGCCACCCTGCTCGAGCTGAAGGCCGCCCGCCTGCTGCCCGCTCCCGACGCCGACCCCGACGAGGCCGAGGCGACGCTGGAGGAGCGGGATCTGCTGTTCGCGCGCCTGCTCCAGTACCGGGCGTACAAGCAGGCGGCCGAGCTGTTCGGCGGTCGCCTGGCGGAGCAGGCCGCCTACCTCCCGCGCCGCGTCGGGGCCGAGGACGTCCTGCGGGGGATCGCCCCGGATCTGCTCGCCGGCGTCGAGCCGGCCGAGCTGGCCCGCCTGGCGGCGGCCACGCTCACCCCGTCGCCGCCGCCGGAGGTCAGGACCTCGCACATCGCGCCGCCGAAGCTCTCGGTCGCCGAGGCGGTCGCGGACCTCGCCGTGCGCCTGCGCGAGCGTGGCAGCAGCAGCTTCGAGGAGCTGGTCGGCCGCCAGGCGCTGCCGATCGAGGTCGTCGTCGGCCTGCTTGCCCTTCTGGAGCTGTACAAGCGATCGTTGGTCGAGATCGAGCAGACGGCCACCTTCGGCGCCATCGCGGTGCGCTGGACGGGCGGCGACGCCACCGAGCCGACCGCCATCATGGTCGAGGAGCCCACATGACCGACGTGACCAGCCGACCGCCGACGCCGCCCGACCCGCCCGAGCCCGCCGGCCCGGTGGCGCGGCACGACGGGGAAGCTTGGGAGTACGCCGCCGGCCCGGGGGTGCGGCACGACGGGGCGGGCCAGGCGGCCGCCGCCTCCTCGGAGGTGGGCACCGGGCCCGAGGGTGGCGGCGGGGGACCCTGGCCGCCCGACGAGGCGTTCGACGCGGTCGAGCTCGACGACCGCGGCTGGGTCCGGCGCAACCTGGAGGCGATCCTGCTGGTCGCCGACGAGCCGGTGGCCGCCGCCGTCCTCGCCGAGGTCGTCGGCGCCCGGCTGTCCCAGGTCGAGGAGCTGCTGGTCGAGCTGGCGGGGGAGTACGCCCGCGACCGCCGCGGCTTCGTGCTGCGGGCGGTCGCCGGCGGCTGGCGGCTGTACACCAACCCGGCCGCCGCCGGCGCCGTCGAGGCGTTCCTCCGCCTCGGCCAGCGGAGCCGGCTCACCCGCGCCGCGCTGGAGACGCTGGCCGTGATCGCCTACCGGCAGCCGGTGACCCGCTTCCAGGTCGCCGCCGTGCGCGGCGTCAACGTGGACGGGGTGTTCCGCACGCTGCTGGCGCACGGGCTGATCCAGCAGGTCGGCAGCGACGACGGACCCGGACAGGCCTCGCTGTACGGGACCGCCCCGGCATTTCTCGAACAGCTCGGCCTCAACAGCCTCGACCAGCTGCCTCCGATCAAGGACTACCTGCCGGAGGGGGTCGACCTGATCGAGCTCCAGGAGCAGCCGTGAGCCCGTCCGGCCCGGCCCGGCCCGGCCGCCGCGGCCCCACGGGCGCCGGGGAGAGCGCCCGTGGGCGCCGTTCCGGGGCGGCGCCCTCCTCCCCCCGGCGCTCGCCCCGCACGCGGGCGGACGACCACGGCGCGGCCGCCAAGCGACCGGCCAGGCCCGCCCAAGGGGGCGACGCCCGGGACGGCGGGCAGGCAGGGGCCGGGAAGCTCCGCCTCAACAAGGCGTTGAGCGCGGCCGGGCTCGGCTCGCGGCGCGCGGTCGAGGACCTCGTGCGGGCCGGCCGGGTCTCGATCGACGGCGAGGTCGTCAACGACCTCGGCCGCCGGGTGGACCCGGCCCACGACCGGGTCACCGTCGACGGCTCCCGCATCGTGCTCGACGAGCGGCGCCGCTACTGGCTGCTCAACAAGCCGGCCGGCGTGATCAGCACCGCGGCCGACCCGTCCGGGCGCCCCACGGTCGTCGGGCTGGTGCCCGACCAGCCGCGCGTCTTCCCGGTCGGGCGGCTGGACCGCGACACCGAGGGGCTGCTGCTGCTCACCAACGACGGCCCGCTGGCCTACCGGCTCACCCACGCCCGCTACGGCGTGGAGAAGCGCTACCTGGCCGAGGTCGAGCGGCTGCCCGCCGACGCCCCAGCGCGGCTGCGAAAGGGCATCGAGCTCGAGGACGGTCTCGCCAAGCCGATCCGGGTGCGGGTCGTCGGCGACGCCGGCCGGCGCCGCATGATCGAGGTCGTCCTGGTCGAAGGGCGCAACCGGGAGGTGCGGCGGCTGCTGGAGGCGGTCGGCGCCCCGGTCCGCCGGCTGGTGCGGACCGCCGTGGGCCCGATCCGGCTGACCGGCCTGGCGCCGGGGGAGTACCGGCCGCTCCGACCCGACGAGATCCGCCGTCTCTACCAGGCGGTCGGCCTATGAAGCGCTACATCGACAAAGCAACCTATCGCTATGTCGCTTCGTCTCGGCCACCCGGGGACGGCCGGTGACCGCCGAACGGCTGGTCGCGCTGCGGGGCGCGACCACGGTCGAGGCCGACACCCGCGAGGCGCTGCTGGACCGGACCCGCGAGCTGCTGGCCGCCCTGCTGGACCGCAACGGCGTCGACCACGACCAGCTCGTCTCCATCATCTTCACCGCGACCGAGGACCTCCACAGCGAGTTCCCGGCGCTGGCCGCCCGCTCACTCGGCCTCGGCGACGTGCCGCTGCTGTGCGCCCGCGAGCTGGACGTGACCGGCGGCAACCCGAGCACCATCCGCGTCCTGATCCACTGCTACTCGACCCGCCAGCGGGCGAGCCTGCGCCACATCTACCTGCACCGCGCCAAGCACCTGCGCGACGACCTCCCGGAGTGAGCGGATGACCCCGACGGGCAGATGGCCGACACGGCTGGCGATCGTCGGCACCGGGCTGCTCGGCGCCTCGGTGGGCCTGGCCGCCAGGGCGGCGGGCGTGGCCGAGGTGGTCGGCGCCGACCGCGACCGCCGCGAGCTGCGCGACGCCCTGGACCGGGAGGCGATCACCAGCCGGGCCCGGTCCGTCGAGGAGGCCGCCGAAGGCGCCGACCTGGTGGTGGCGGCGACCCCGGTGCGGGCGCTCGCCGGCGTGCTCGCCCGTGCCTACGCGGTCAGCCCGCAGGCGGTGCTCACCGACGTCGGCAGCACCAAGTCCCACCTTCTAGCTGAGCTCAAGAGATCATCCACAGACCTTCGCCGCGTCATCCCCGGTCATCCCATGGCCGGGTCCGAGGAGCGCGGCGCCAGGGCGGCACGGGCCGACCTGTTCCACGGCGCGGCGTGGGTGCTCACCCCCGCCGCCCACGTCGACCACCAGGCGCTGCGACGCCTCACGGCGTTCGTGCGCGACCTCGGGGGCCGGCCGCTGATGCTCGACCCCGAGCTGCACGACCAGGTGGCCGCCTTCGCCAGCCACCTGCCCCAGCTCGCCGCCACCGCCCTGATGAGCGCGGTCGCCCAGGTCGAGTCGCCGGCGGCCCTCCGCCGCCTGGTCGCCAGCGGCTTCAGGGACACCACCCGGGTGGCCGCCAGCGACCCGGACGTGTGGGTCGACATCTGCGCCACCAACGGGCCGAGCATCGTGGCCGCCCTCGACGTCCTCGCCAAGCGGCTCGAGGTGCTGCGCGAGCTGATCGCCGCCGGTGACCGGGCCGGCCTGCGGGAGGAGCTGGTGGCGGCTCGCTCGGCGCGCCTGCGGATCCCGACCAAGCCCGGTGCCTCGCCGCGGGGCCTGCGCGAGGTCGTGGTCCACGTCGCCGACCGGCCGGGCAGCCTGGCGGCGGTGTTCCATGCCCTCGGGGCCGCCGGGGTCAACGTCGAGGACCTCGCGATCGACCACGAGCTGCAGGGCGGCAGCGGCGCCCTGCGCATCTGGGTCGCCGGGCGCGAGGCGCTCGCCGCCGCGCTCGCCGCCCTGGCGGCGGCGGGCTGGGCGGCCCACGAGGGCACCGGTGCCCCCTGACCGCCCCGAGCCCGGGCGGCCGAGGCGTTCTAACGATTAGTCTCTAAGTCGCTTTATCGCTAAATAGAGGGAAGGGAGCAGGACCTCCTGGTCGTCGCGTCGCCGACGCCAGCGGGTAGACTTCGCGACATGGCTCGCTCCCGGGCATTCCGGCCGGACGTCCGCCAGCCCGGCCGGCGCCCTCACCGACCGCCGGCGTTCCCGCGCCAGCGTGCCGGCGTGCCGGCCGGGCCAGCCGACCCGGCCGCCGCCGGAGGGGCGTGGTGAGGGTGGTCGGGCTGGGCGAGGACGACTCCCCGGAGGGCGTCCTCGGCGTGGTCGTCGCCATCGACGGCCCGGCCGGGTCGGGCAAGAGCACCGTCGCCCGGCGGGCGGCCGAGGTCGCCGGCCTACGCTACCTGGACACCGGGGCCACCTACCGGGCGCTGACGCTGGCGCTGCTGCGCCGAGGGATCCCGCCCGAGGACCAGCAGGCCGTCGCCGACGCCGCCAAGGCGGTCGACCTCACCCTCGAGCTCCCCCCGGGCCACACCGGCACGGCGCGGGTGCTCCTGGACGGCGTGCCGGCCGGCCCGGAGCTCCGCTCGCCAGAGGTCAACCGCGCGGTCTCGGCGGTCGCCGCCGTGCCGGCGGTGCGGGAGCTGCTCGTCGCCCTGCAGCGGTCGCTGGCCGGCCTCGGCGGGATCGTGGTCGAGGGCCGCGACATCGGCACGGTGGTGTGGCCGGACGCGGACGTGAAGGTGTTCCTGACCGCGTCCGACGACGAGCGGGCGCGGCGGCGGACCCGCGACCGCGAGGGCGGTGGCGAGTCGGCCTCCTCGCTCGCCCGCCGCGACCGGCTGGACTCCGGGCGGGCCACGTCGCCGACCCGGCCCGCCGAGGACGCGGTGGTCATCGACTCCACCGACCGCGCCGTCGACGAGGTCGTGGACGAGATCCTGAGGCTCGTCGAGGCGGCCAGGACCCCACGCCCGCGATGAGCGCCGACGCCGGCCGCGGGGCGGGAGGCGCCGACGGCGGCGCCCCGGCGGGCCGCGACCGCGGTTACCGGATGGCGGCGGTCGTGGTCAAGCCGCTCATGCGGACCTGGTTCCGGATCCGGCTCGAGGGGGCCGGGCACATCCCCGCCGGCGGCCCGGTGATCCTGGCCTCCAACCACCGCAGCAACCTGGACCCGGTGCTGCTGGCCGCCGCCGTCAGGCGGCCGGTCGCGTTCATGTCCAAGGTCGAGCTGTTCGTCTGGCCGCTCGGCTGGATCCTCCGCTTCATCGGCCAGTTCCCGGTGCAGCGCGGCGGGATCGACCGGGAGGCCCTGCGCCGCACCTCGGATGTGCTGGCGCGGGGCGGGGTGCTCGGCCTGTTCCCGGAGGGCACCAGGGGCGACGGCAGCTTCGCGTCGGTGCATCCCGGCCTGGCCTACATCGTCCTGCGCGAGCGCTGCCCCGTGCTGCCGGTGGCGATCTTCGGGACCGAGCGGGTGCGGCGACGCTTCGGCTGGCTGCCGTTCGCCTCACCGGTCAGGATCGTGATCGGGCCGCCGGTCGACCTGCCGGCGTCGACCGCGGACCGGTCGGGCCGCCGGACCGCCACCGAGGCGCTCCAGCAGCGCCTGCAGGCGTTCGTGGCCACAGCGTCCGGGCCGGCGGCTCCCGCCGCGATCGATGGATCGAGCAATGAATAGACAAGACGATATAGCGACAAAGCGACAAGGCGATGGACCGGCAGGCAAGCTCGCCAGGGTCGCGGTCGTCGGGCGGCCGAACGTCGGCAAGTCGACCCTGGTCAACCGGATCCTCGGACGGCGCGCGGCGATCACCCAGGAGCAGCCCGGGGTCACCCGCGACCGCGTGGCCTACGAGGCCGAGTGGTCGGGCAGGCACTTCGAGGTGGTCGACACCGGCGGCTGGGAGCCGCGGGCGACCGGGCTGCAGGCCCGGGTCGTGGCCCAGGCCGAGCGGGCCATGGCCGAGGCCGACCTGCTGCTGTTCGTGGTCGACGCGACCGTCGGCGTCACCGAGGAGGACGCCGCCGTCGCCGCACACCTGCGCCGCGGCCAGGTACCCGTCCTGCTGGTCGCCAACAAGGTCGACAGCGAGGCCGTCGAGGCCCAGGTCGGCGACCTCTGGTCGCTCGGCCTGGGGGAGCCCCTGCCCGTCTCCAGCCTCCACGGGCGCGGGTCGGGGGACCTGCTCGACGTGGTCGTGGAGCGGCTCGGGAGCGGCCGCGCCGCCGCCGGCGAGCCGCCAGCACCGGCCCTCGCGATCGTCGGGCGTCCCAACGTCGGCAAGTCGAGCCTGCTGAACCGCCTGGCCGGCGCGGAGCTGGCGATCGTCGACCCGACCCCGGGCACCACCCGCGACACCGTCGACTCGACCGTCGCCCGCGACGGACGGCGCTACCGCCTGGTGGACACGGCCGGCATGCGGCGGTCGATCCAGCGCGCCGAGGGTGCCGACTACTTCGCGTTCGTCCGCAGCCTGGAGGCGGTCGACCGGGCCGACGTCGCCCTGCTGGTGCTGGACGCGCCCGTCGGCATCGCCGAGCAGGACCAGAAGGTGGCCATCAGGGCGGCCGAGGCGGGCTGCGGGCTGGTCCTGCTCGCCAACAAATGGGACCTGATGGACGACGACGCACGCCAACGCTTCGACCTCGACCTGGAGCGCAAGCTCTACCTCGTCGCCTGGGCACCGTTGCTGCGCACCTCGGCCCGGACCGGCCGCGGCGTCGAGAAGGTCTGGGGGCTCGTCGACGGCGTCCTCGCCGAGCGCACCCGCAGGGTCCCGACCGCCGCCCTCAACCAGTGGCTGGGTCGCGCGACCGAGCATACCCCGCCGCCACCCGTGCGCGGCCGTACCGTCAAGGTCCGCTACGCGACCCAGGCGCGGGTCGCCCCGCCCGAGCTGGTGCTGTTCACGACCGGGCAGCTCAGCCCGAGCTACCGCCGCTACCTGGAGAAGGACCTGCGGCGCACCTTCGGGTTCCAGGGGACGCCGCTGCGGCTGGTGGTCCGCGTCCGGACCGGGGAGCGCGGCCCCGGGGCCGGTCGACGACCGTGATATCCTGACGGCCGTTTCGGGACGTGGCGCAGCTTGGTTAGCGCACCAGTCTGGGGGACTGGGGGTCGCCGGTTCAAATCCGGCCGTCCCGACCACCACCGATCGCGGCCGCCCGCAAGCTCAAGGTAGCGCTGAGGTTGAGCCTGCCCGTGGGCGGGGCTGGCCGGGCGTGGGCTACGCTCCTTGCCATGAGCGACGGCGACGCAAGCGAGCCGCGAGCCCGGCCGGCCGGCCCGACGGACGGGCCGGTCGACGGCCGCCCCGGGAAGGCCGAGGCCGCACCGGGGCCGCTCGGGCCGGCGTGGCGGCCGTCGACGGCGATCGTCACCGCGCCCAACGCCGTCACCCTGGTCCGGCTGCTGCTCATGCCGGTCTGCGCGCTGCTGCTGGCGAGCGGCCGCTACGGGTCCGGTCTGGTGCTCACCGCCGTGGTCGGCTCCACCGACTGGGTGGACGGCTGGCTGGCCAGGCGGACCGGGACGGTGAGCCGGCTCGGCCAGCTCCTGGACCCGCTCGCCGACCGCCTGCTGATCGCCTCGGTGGCGGTCGCCCTGCTCGCACGGGGAGTCCTGCCATGGCCGGCGGCGCTGCTGCTGGTCGCCAGGGACGTCGTGCTGCTGGCCGGCTGGCCGCTGCTCAGGCGGCGGGGCGTGGAGCCGCCGGAGGTCGTGTGGGTCGGCAAGGCCGCGACGTTCGTGCTGCTGTTCGCGCTTCCGGTGCTCACGCTCGGGGCGACCGGCGTGGCCGTCGCCCCGGTCGCCGAGGTGCTCGGCCTCGCCCTGCTCTGGTTCGGGGTCGCCCTCTACTACCTCGCCGGAGCGGTGTACGTCAGAATGGCGGTTGAACGGCTCGGCGAACGGACGGCGGCCGGCTCCTAGGCCGAACCACAGCATCGGCAGGAGCGGGGCCTCCAGCCGGGCCGTCGAGCCCGGTCCGGTCCCGGGCTCTCCGGCGCGCCGGCGACCTTCCCCGCCAGGCGCGAGCGACGGCCGTGGTCGACACGCGCCCCGACGGGGTGCCGAGCAGACAAGGACCCAATCCCGATGGTCGAGAGCGTCTCCCACGCCGCCGGAGGCGGCCCGTGAAGGCGGTGATCATGGCAGGCGGCGAGGGCACCCGCCTGCGTCCGCTCACCGCCAACCAGCCAAAGCCGATGCTCCCGCTCGGCAACCGGCCGATCATGGAGCACATCGTCAAGCACATCCGCAACCACGGGTTCAAGGACATCGTGGTGACCGTCCAGTTCCTGGCCAGCCAGGTCCGCAACTACTTCGGCGACGGCTCCGACATGGGGGTGGACCTCGCCTACGCCACCGAGCCGACCCCGCTCGGCACCGCCGGGAGCGTCAGGAACGCCGCCGAGATGCTCGACGACACCTTCGTGGTGATCTCCGGCGACGCCCTGACCGACATCGACCTCGACGAGGTCGTCGGCTTCCACCGCCGCCAGGGTGCGCTGGCGACCGTCGCCCTCAAGCGCGTGCCCGACCCGCTGGAGTTCGGCATCGTCATCACCACCGACGACGGCCGCGTCGAGCGCTTCCTCGAGAAGCCCCACTGGGGCCAGGTCTTCTCCGACACCATCAACACCGGCATCTACGTGCTCGAGCCGGAGGTGTTCGAGCACATCGAGGAGGGGCAGCCCGCCGACTTCGCCGCCGACGTGTTCCCGAGGCTGCTCGCCGAGGGCGCGCCGCTGTTCGGCTTCGTGGCCGACGGCTACTGGGAGGACGTCGGCAGCCTCGAGGCCTACCAGCGAGCCCACCAGGACATCCTCGACGGCAAGGTCAAGGTGGACGTCCGCGGCTTCCAGGTCCGCCCGGGGGTGTGGCTGGGCGAGGGGGCCGAGCTGGACCCGGACGCCACGCTCACCGCGCCGGTGCTGATCGGCGACTTCACCAAGGTCGAGGCGGGTGTCCGGCTGCGCGAGTACACCGTGGTCGGCTCCGGTGTTATCGTCAAGCGCGACGCCTTCCTGCACCGGGCGATCGTCCACGACAACGCCTACATCGGGCCGGGAACCAGCCTGCGCGGCTGCGTGGTCGGACGCAGCGCCGACGTCAAGCAGGGCGGCAGGGTCGAGGACGGGGTGGTCGTCGGCGACAACGCGGACATCGGTCCCGGCGCCATCCTTCAACCTGACGTCAAGGTATATCCGTACAAGACGGTCGAGCCCGGGGCGATCGTCACCAAGTCCATCATCTGGGAGGGCCGCGGCGCCCGCGCGCTGTTCGACGAGCACGGTGTGACCGGCATCGCCAACATCGACATCACCCCGGAGCTGGCGCTGCGGGTCGCGATGGCGTTCGGCTCGACCCTCAAGAAGGGGTCGAAGGTCACGCTCGGCCGGGACGCGAGCCGGGTGTCGCGCGCCCTCAAGCGCGCCCTGGTCGCCGGGCTGAACTCGGCGGGCGTCACCTGCGAGGACCTCGAGCTGGCGCCGGCGCCGTCGGTGCGCTTCTCGACCAGCAGGCTCGGCGCGTCCGGCGGCATGTACGTGCGCACCTCCCAGCAGGACAGCCAGTCGATCGAGCTGGTCGTCTTCGGCGACGACGGCAGCGACCTGGACGAGGGCGCCCGTCGACGGATCGAGCGCACCTATTACAGGGAGGAGTTCCGGCGCGCCTTCGGCCAGGAGATGGGGGAGCTGCGCTATCCGCCCCGCGCCATCGAGCACTATGCGGCCGCCCTGGTCCACTCCCTGGACGTGGCCGCGGTGCGCCACCGAAGCTTCAAGGTGGTGATCGACGCCGGGGGCGGGACCGCGGCGCTGGTCCTTCCCTACCTGCTGTCCCGGCTGGGCCTGGACACGCTGATCGTCAACGGCCAGCTCGACGAGGCGCGCGTCGCCCCGACCCCCGAGGAGCGCCAGCACGACCTGGACCGCCTGGCCACGCTGGTCACCTCCTCCGGCGCCGACCTCGGCGTGCGGTTCGACGCCGTCGGGGAGCGGCTCACCCTGGTCGACGAGACCGGCGCGATCCTCGGGCTGGACCGGGCCCTGCTCCTCTACGTCGACCTGGTGGTCCGCTCCGAGCCCGGTGGCGGCATCGCGCTGCCCGTCTCGACCACCCGACTGGGGGCCGCGCTGGCCAGCCGCCACGGCTGCCAGGTGCACGGCACCAAGCGCGGCGCCAGCGCGATCATGCGGGCCGCCCAGCGCGACGGGGTGGTGTTCGCCGGGGACGGGCGCGGCGGCTACGTGTTCCCGGTGCTCCACCCCGCCTACGACGGCCTGCGCTCCTTCGGCAAGCTGCTGGAGCTGCTGGCCGCCCACGAGACCGGCCTGGCCGAGGCGGTCGCCGCCCTCCCAGACCCCTTCATGGTCCGGCGCCGGGTGCCGACGCCGTGGGAGCGGAAGGGGGCGGTGATGCGTCAGGTGGTCGAGGCCGCCAAGGGCCGGCGCGTGGACGACACCGACGGCGTGAAGGTCTTCCACCCCCCGGCGCACGGCGACGCCCACGCCGACGGGCCCTACGGGGACGACTGGGCGCTGGTCATCCCCGACACCGTCGAGCCGGTGACCCACCTGTGGGCCGAGGCGGGCAGCGAGGCCTGCGCGAAGGACCTCGCCGACGAGTACGAGGCGCTGATCCGTCGCGTCGTCGAGGGCGACTGACCCGGGCGCCGGCCCGGCCGGACGCCGGCGGGTTGCCGAGGCGGGGCGGGCGCCGTAGGCTTTTCGTCCGCCCGGCTGCGCTTCCCCCGGCGGCCCCTGGTCGGCCGCTCGCGCTGGTCGAGCCCGGGTGGCATGCGGAAAGGAGCCCGTCATCGCGGTCGTGGAATCGTCCGCCGCCCTGGCCACCGTCCGCCGGCGCCTTGGCCAGGTGCCCCGCCCGTTGCTGGTGGTGCTGCTCGCGGTCGCGGTCGTCGCCGGCCTGGTGGCCGCCGACGGGCTCACCTTCGCCGGGCGGGTCCGTCGCGGGGTCCGGGTCGGCGGGGTCGACCTCTCGGGCCTGACCCCTGCGGCCGCCGAGGCGCGGCTGCGCGCCGCGGCCGGCGCGGTCGAGGCGCGGCAGGTGGTCCTGGCCGCCGATGCGGCGACCGTCCGCCTGCCGAGGTCCCGAGCCGGCCTGCAGCTGGACGTCGCCGCCAGCGTCGCCGCCGCCCTCGCGGTCGGCCGCCGCGGCCCGCTCGACGGCGACCGGCCGCGGACCTGGTTCGGCCGCGTGGACCTTCCGTGGCACAGCCGCGTGCTGCGCGGCCGGCTCGACCGCGAGCTGGCCGGCCTCGACCGGCGGATCGGCCGCCCGGTGCGGGAGCCCACCCTCCGCATCGGCGGCGCCGCGGCCGCGGGCACCGGCGGGCTGGCCGCCGGGGGCGCCGGCGGCGCGGCGGGTGGCGCCGGGGCCGGGGCGGCGGGTGCCGTGCCGGTCGAGCTGGTCGCCGGCCGCCCGGGGCGCGCGATCGACCGGGCGGGCGCCGAGGTCGCGCTGCGGGCGGCGGCGGCCGCCCCGGCCGGGGCGGTGGTGCGGCTGGCGGTCACCGAGCGCCCGCCGACCGTCGGCGTGGACGCCGCCCGAGCCGCCGCCGACCAGGCCGCCGCGCTGCTGGCCGCACCGGTCCAGGTGACCGCGCTGGGCGGCAGGGCCGACCTGGCACCGGCCGAGCTCGCGCCGCTGACCCGCGCGGAGGCGCGCGACGGCCGCCTGCTCGTGCGGCTCGACGCCGACGCGCTGGACCGGCTGCTCCACCGCCGCGCCGGCTTCGCCTACCGCCCCGCCCGCGACGCCGGCTTCCGCCCCATCGGCCGGCGCATCCGCGTCGTCCCGGCGGTGACCGGGACCAGGGTCGACCCCGGCGAGGCGGCCGCCGCGGTGCTGGCCGCCGGCGGCGAGACCGGGACGGCCAGGCGGGCGCCGCTGCCGACCGTCGCCACCCAGCCGGCGCTCACCACCAAGGCGGCCAAGCGCCTGGGCGTCAGGGAGCTCGTCTCCACCTTCACGACCACGTTCAACGCCGGCGACGTGCCCCGGGTCCACAACATCGGCCTGATCGCCGCGGCCGTCGACGGCAGCCTGGTCCGCCCCGGCGAGGTCTTCTCGATGAACCGCGCGACCGGTGAGCGCACCGCGGCCAAGGGCTACCGGACCGCCCACGTGATCCGCAACGGCGAGATCGTCGACGGCCTCGGCGGCGGCGTCTGCCAGGCCGGGACGACGATGTTCAACGCGGTGTTCTTCGCCGGCCTGCCGGTGCCGGAGCGGCGCAACCACTCGCTGCACATCAGCCACTACCCGATGGGCAGGGACGCGACCCTCAACTGGCCGGGCACCGACCTCAAGTTCCACAACGACTCGCCGTACGGGATCTACATCACCGGGCACGCCACCGCCTCGACCCTGACCTTCACGTTGTGGTCGACCTCCAGCGGCTACCAGGTGGCGTTCACCACCTCGGCCGCCAGCAACTTCCGCGACCCTCCGACCAGGTACGAGGACGATCCGACCCTGGCGAAGGGCGAGGAGGTGGTCGAGGAGCAGGGCGCGTCCGGGTTCGACGTGACCGTGTCCCGGACGGTCACCAAGGGCGGGGCGGTGGTCCGCAGGGACCACTTCGTCTCGGTGTACCGGGCGTGGACCAGGGTCGTGCGCCGCGGCACCAAGCCGAAGGCGGCCACACCGGCGGCCGGCGGCGGCTCGGTCTGATCGCTTGTGGGCGGGCCTCTGGCAACGTCGGCACGGCTGTGCTTGGCTACCGGCGCCCGGGCGCCAGCCGGGACGGCCGCACGACCACATCTCTGGGGAGGGACCGGATGTACCCGGACGACCTCAAGTACACGCGCGAGCACGAGTGGGCCAGGGCCGAGGGTGACCGGGTCACGGTCGGCATCACCGACTACGCCCAAGAGGCGCTCGGCGACATCGTCTACGTCGACATCCCGCCGGCGGGCACGGCCGTCAGCGGCGGCGAGGCCTTCGGCGAGGTCGAGTCGACCAAGTCCGTCTCCGACCTCTACAGCCCCGTCAGCGGGACGATCGTCGAGCGCAACGACGAGCTCGACAAGAGCCCCGAGCTGATCAACTCCGACCCCTATGGCCAGGGATGGCTGGTGGTGGTCCAGATGACCGACGCCAACGAGCTCGATCAGCTCATGGAGGCCGACGCCTACGCCGAGATGGTCGCCGAAGCCTGACCATCACCGTATCGTGGAGGTTGCCGGAGATCCGCCAGCGCGTTGACCCTGTTTCGACCCGTCCTCTACAGTCACCGTCCACACGAGGGGTGACCCGAGCCGAAGCCCCGGGAGGGCCAGCATGTTCTGCACCCAGTGCGGTCACAAGAACCCCGAAGGGGCCCACTTCTGCGCGAACTGTGGGGCTGCGCTGGTCACGACCCCCGACGACTCCACGACCACCATCAGCCTCGCCGCCCAGGACCTGGAAGCTGAGGTCGAGGAGGAGGTGGTCGCGCCGGTCGAGGAGCTGCGCGAGAACACCGCCATGCTGGTCGTCCGGCGGGGGCCGAACGCCGGCAGCCGCTTCCTGCTCGACAAGGAGGTGGTGACCGCCGGGCGCCATCCGGAGAGCGACATCTTCCTCGACGACATCACCGTGTCGCGCCGTCACGCCGAGATCCGCCGCGGCGCCAACGGCTTCACCGTCCACGACGTGGGCTCGCTCAACGGCACCTACCTCAACCGTGAGCGGGTCGAGGACGGCGAGCTGGTCGCCGGCGACGAGCTGCAGATCGGCAAGTTCAAGCTGGTGTTCTTCGCCGGCAGCCGACCGGGAGGTGGCGGGTCGGGTTGAGGCGGGATCCGGTCGAGCGCAAGACGCCACCGCCGGAGGGCGGTGGTGAGAGACAGGGCTCGACCGGGACGATGAGCATCGGTGAGGTGCTGGCGGTCCTCAAGCCGGAGTTCGCCGACATCACCGTCTCCAAGATCCGCTTCCTGGAAGGCGCCGGGCTGGTCCAGCCCGACCGGTCGGCGTCCGGCTACCGCAAGTTCTCCGACGACGACGTGGCCCGGCTCCGCTTCGTCCTGCGCGCCCAGCGCGACCAGTACCTGCCGCTGCGGGTGATCCGCCAGCGCCTCGCCGACCTCGAGCAGGTGGGCGGCCTGCACGCCAAGGGCGGTCCGGCCGCCGGCGAGCCGTCCCGCGCGGCTGCCGCGGCCACGGTCCAGCCGGGGAGCCGGCAGGACCAGGGGCCCGGGGCCGCTCCTGCCCTCGGCGCCGCGCCGCCGTCGGACGCCCAGTTCACCCGGGAGGAGCTCTGCCGGGCCGCCGGCGCCACCGTCGAGCAGCTCCTGGAGCTCGAGTCGTTCGGCCTGGTCAGCGCCCGCGGCAGCGGCGAGCGGGGAGCCTGGTACGGCGGCGACGACCTGGTGCTCCTGCGGCTGGCCCGCGAGCTGGCCGACTACGGCCTGGAGGCGCGGCATCTCCGGATGTACAAGCTGTTCGCCGAGCGCGAGGCGGCGCTGTTCGAGCAGGTGGTGGCGCCGCTGGTCCGCCAGCGCAACCCCGAGGCGCGCACCCGCGCGCGCCAGACCATCGAGGCGCTGGCGCAGCTCGGCAGCCGCATGCGCGAGCTCGCCCTGCGGGCGGCCGTCCGCGGTCTGACCGAGGCCCGCGAGTCGCACCGATGACCCCACCGTAGCTTTGTCGATGTAGCGACATGTTGCTAGAGATACAAATCGCTATATCGCTTCGACGACGCCGGATGGGGCGTCAATGCTGCACCGCCGCGCTGGTGGTTGCCGTGCTGGCGGTGACGTCGGGGGCCCCAGCGGGGATCGCCGCGCCGGGCGCTCCGCCGCAGGCCCGGGCGGTGCCAGCCGTCGACGGCGTCGCCGGCGTGGTGCCCCAGGACCCGTGGCCGGGTGCCTCCGGGCCGGCGCCGGGTCCGGTCGCCGAGCCGCGGGTGCTGGCGCGGGCGGCCGTCCTCGCCGACGAGTCCACCGGCCAGGTGCTGTTCGAGCGTGCCGCACGCCAGCCGCGGGCGATGGCGTCCACGACCAAGGTGATGACCGCGCTGCTCACGATGGAGCGGCTGGACCAGCGGCGGGTGGTGGTGATCGGGACCGGACCGCCACGGGTGGGGGAGGAGTCGCTGCGGCTGCGCCGGGGCGAGCGCCTGACGGTCCGGCAGCTCCTCCTCGGCCTGCTGGTGAAGAGCGCCAACGACGCCGGCGTGGCGCTGGCCGAGGCGGTGGACGGTAGCGAGGCGGCCTTCGTCCGGCGGATGAACCGCCGCGCGGCCGAGCTGCGGCTGGCCGCCACCCACTACGTGACGCCCTACGGGCTGGACCGCACCGGCCACCGGACCAGCGCCCGCGACCTCGCCCGCCTCTGGGAGACCGCCATGCGCCGGGCCGACTTCCGCGCCCTGGTCGCCACCCGCGAGGTGCGCCTGCCGGGCGGGCCGCTGCGTCTGCGCCGGTTCGTCAACTCCAACCAGCTCCTCGGCGCCTACCGCTGGACCGTCGGCGGCAAGACCGGCTACACCAACCTGGCGGGGCGCTGCCTGGTCGCCTCGGCCAGCCGCGGCGGCCGCCGCCTGGTCGCGGTCGCCCTCGGCTCGCCGGACGCGTTCGCCGACGTGCGGGCGCTGTTCGAGTACGGGTTCTCGCGGTTCGTGCGGGTGCGGCTGGCCGCCAAGGGGCAGGCGGTGTCGCTGGGGCCGGCGCGACCGGCCGCGCTGCGGGTCGAGGCCGACGTCGACGCCCTGCTCCGCCTGGACCAGCTCGGCGGCGTGCGGCTGGCGGCGCCGGCCCCGGCCGGCGCGACCAGGGACGTCGCGTCCGCGTGGTTCGTGGCCGGGCGGCGGCTGGTGCCGCTGCGGCTGGGGCGCCTGCCCGCCGCGGGTCCGGCGCCCACCTCCACCCTGGCCCCACCGCCCGCCTCGGCCGGCCCGCCCGGCGCCACCGCGCCGGCGTCCGCTGCCCGGGGAGCCGGGCCGCTCGCCGCGACCCTCGTCGCCGGGACGGCGGTCCGCCCGTGGCCGGTCCCGCCGGGCGCGCCGGCGCCCGCCATCGACGCCTTCCTGCGGCGGGAGCCCCCGTGACGGCCGCCGGCGAGCCCGGAGGGGTCCAGGGAACCCCGAAGGGGTGCCCCGGTGAGTCGGCCGGAGGGGTCCGGCCGGGGGGGTCCGGGGGACCCAGGGGGCGTCCCCCGGTGGAACCGGACCCGAAGGGGTCCCCCGGTGGACCGGGTCGCCGCCTGGCCGCGGCGCCGCCGCCTCCGACCGGCCCGGCGCCGGCCGTCGGCGTGCCGCCGGACCCCTCGCGCCCCGCCGCGGAGCCTGGCGCGGTGCTCGCCGGCCCGCCGCCGGTGTGGCTGCTGTTCGACCGCGCGACCGTGCAGGCGAGGGTGGCCGAGCTCGGCGCCGAGCTGCGAGCCGACTACCGCGGCGTGGAGCCCGTGCTGGTGTCGGTCCTGCGGGGCGGCGTGATGTTCCTGGCCGACCTGGTGCGGGCGGCGGCCATGCCCTGCATGGTCGACTTCATGGCGATCTCGCGCTTCGACGCCTCCGAGGAGACCGGGGTCGTGCGCATCGTCAAGGACCTCGACCTGGACCTGTCCGGCTCGCACGTGCTGGTGGTCGAGGACGTCGTCGACACCGGCCTGACCCTCACCTACCTGCTGCGGGTGCTGGCCGCCCGCGACCCCGCCAGCCTGCGTGTCTGCGCCCTGCTCGACAAGCGGGCCCGCCGCATCGTCGACGTGCCCCTGTCCTACGTCGGCTTCGAGGTGCCCGACGTGTACGCCGTCGGCTACGGGCTCGACCTCGACGAGCGCGAGCGGGGCAGGGGCGAGATCCTGGCCGTCGGCGACCTGGAGGCCGTCCGCCGCGACCCCGCCCTCCTCGAGCTCGGCCTCGGCCAGGGCGCGGGGGCCTCCTAGCCGCACGGCGCTGGCACCTTCGCTCGGTATGTCGCATCGGCCCTGGGCGTCTGATAGCCTCAACGGGCAGCAGGCGCCCGCCAGGGCGCAGGAACCTTCGACGCCCGAGGGGGTCTCGCGTTGGTCGAGCTGACCCTCGTCGGCGTCAGGATCGAGCTTCCCACGCAGACGCCCATCGTCCTGCTGAAGGAACGCGACGGCGAGCGGTTCCTCCCCATCTGGATCGGCAACGTCGAGGCGACCGCCATCGCCTTCGCGCTCCAGGGGGTGGCCACCCAGCGGCCGCTCACCCACGACCTGCTCAAGAACCTCCTCGACGAGCTGGTGGTCTCCATCGAGCGGGTGGTGATCACCGAGCTCAAGGAGGGCACCTTCTACGCCACCATCGAGCTGCGCCAGAACGGCTCCAAGTTCTCGGTGTCCAGCCGCCCGAGCGACGCGATCGCGCTGGCGGTGCGGGCGAACACGCCCATCTACGCCGAGGAGGAGGTCCTCAGCGAGGCGTCCATCCTCATCAAGAGCGACGACGAGGAGCGCGAGGTCGAGAAGTTTCGCGAGTTTCTCGACCAGGTCAGTCCGGAGGACTTCGAGTAGGTTCCTCCCGACTTCACCCTCTGGTGGAGGTCGAGAGATCGCAGCTCGGTAACGGTGCGCTTGCATCGTTGACGTGGCGGAGCGGGACCCCTACGCTGGACCTCACATCGTTGTAATTCGACGCCGGGAGCGGCAGGGAGGTTGGCATGGCCGCGCGCTCGTCCCCGGCCCCGTCGGAGCCTGGCTATCGCGGCCCCACCGTCACCAAGCTGGTCGGGATCAGCTACCGGCAGCTCGACTACTGGGCCAGGACCAACCTGGTCACGCCCTCGGTGCGGGCCGCCGACGGCTCCGGCAGCCAGCGGCTGTACAGCTTCACCGACGTGGTCGAGCTGCGCATCATCAAGCGCCTGCTGGACGCCGGGGTGTCCCTGCGGCAGATCCGCACCGCGCTCAGCTACCTGCGCCGGGAGTCCGGCGGCAAGCCGCTCACCGACGTCACCCTGATGTCCGACGGCCGCCGCATCTACGCCTGCCACTCCGGCGAGGAGGTCGTGGACGTCCTCTCCCAGGGCCAGGCGGTGTTCGGCATCGCCGTGGGGCGGGTGTGGGCCGACACCGAGGGCGACCTCGCCCACCTCTCGGCCGACGAGCGGCCCGCCTCCAGGACACGGGCCTCGGAGGACCAGCCGGTCGCCAGGGCGGCCGGGGGGCTTCCCGGCCGGGGCGCACCCCCGGGCGCGGAGGCATAGCGCCGGCCATGGCCAGCAGCGCGAAGGCGACCCGGCCGACCGACCAGATCGTCTTCGCGCACAACTCCGAGCGCCAGTTCGCCCGCCTGCTCGACTTCTACCGGGTGGACTGGGACTACGAGCCGACCGCCTTCCCGATCGAGTGGGATTCCGCCGGCAACCCCGTGCAGTACTTCCGGCCCGACTTCCACCTTCCCGGCTTCGACCTCTACATCGAGATCACCACCCTCAACCAGCGGCTGGTGACCAGGAAGAACCGCAAGGTGCGTCGGCTGCGCGAGCTCTACCCGCAGGTGCGCATCAAGGTGCTGTACCAGCGGGACTACCTGTCGCTGCTGGCCAAGTACGGGCTCGAGCGGCCCAGCCAGATGTCCGGCCGGGACGCGCCCGACGAGCTCGGGCCGCCTCGGGACGCCGGCCCGCAGACGCCCGCCGCGCCGACGGCGGCGCCGGGCGGAGCCGCTCGCGTGCGGGCGGCCGGGCGGCCGCGGGCGTTACCCGATCCACCAGAGCCGCCACCGCCGCTGCCCGCCGATCCCGAGCTCGTGCGCCTGGCCGCGGTCCCGCTGCCGGCGGAGCTGGAGCGTCAGGCGCCACCCTCCGGCGCCAAGCGGGCCGGCTGACGGCCGGGCCTCCAGCCAGCGCGCTGGCAGGGCGCGTTGCGGTCGCTCGAAGGGCGGTGGTTCAATCGCCGCGCTCCCGGCCGGGCGCCGCACCCGGATCCCGGAGCGGGCGAGATGGCGATAGGTCGCCATGGAGATTCGTAGACATACCGATAAATCTCTAAGTCGATTCCCACCGGGGACGGGTCAGGAGGGGAGCGGTTGAGCTACCAACCCCACACCAGCGAGGACGTCGGCCGCATGCTGGCGACCCTCGGCCTGGACGACGTCGACGAGCTGTTCCGGCCCATCCCGGCGGAGCTGCGCGCCCCGGCCGGCCTCGACCTGCCCAGGCCCCACGCCGAGCAGGAGGTCGCCACCGAGCTGGCCCGCCTCGCCGGCCGCAACCGGCACCTGGACGAGCTGACCTGCTTCCTCGGCGCCGGCGTGTACGACCACTACGTGCCCGCCGCCGTCTGGTACCTGGCCGGCAGGGGCGAGTTCGCCACCTCCTACACCCCCTACCAGCCGGAGATGAGCCAGGGCGTGCTCCAGGCGCTGTTCGAGTACCAGACGCTGATCAGCGAGCTGACCGGGCTGGAGGTCTCCAACGCCTCCCTCTACGACGGCGCGTCGGCGGTGGCAGAGGCGGCGACCATGGCGGTCACCGCCACCCGGCGCGGCGAGCTGCTGGTGAGCGGCGCGGTCGCCCCACGGGTGCGGGAGCTGCTCGACACCTACAGCCGGGGGCTGGACATCAAGCTGGTGGAGGTGGGCGCCCTCGACGGCCACACCGACCTGGAGGAGGCCAGGGGCAAGGCCGGCGACCAGACCGCCGCCCTGCTGCTCGCCCAGCCCAACTTCCTCGGCGTGGTCGAGGACGTGGGCGCCGCGGCGCGGGTCGCCCACCACGCCGGCGCCAAGCTGCTGGTCAGCTTCGACCCGCTGTCGGCCGGGCTGCTGGAGCCACCTGGACGGCTCGGCGCCGACATCGTGGTCGGGGAGGGCCAGGCGCTCGGCAACCATCCCAACTTCGGCGGTCCCGCCTTCGGCTTCCTCGCCTGCGGGTCGGAGGACGTGCGGCGGCTGCCCGGCCGGCTGGTCGGCGAGACCCTGGACACCGCCGGCCGGCGCGGCTACGTGCTCACCCTCCAGGCGCGCGAGCAGCACATCCGGCGCGAGAAGGCGACCAGCAACATCTGCACCAACCAGACCCTGAACGCCATCGCCGCGGCCGTGTACCTGAGCTGGCTCGGGCCAGGCGGCCTGGAGGAGCTCGGGCGGCTCTGCCTGCGGCTGGCCCGCTACGCGGCCGACCGGCTGGCCGCCATCCCCGGCGTGTCGCTGGCCTTCCCCGGCCAGCCGTTCGTCAAGGAGCTGGTCGTCCGCCTGCCCGCCGACCCCGCGGAGGTGTGCCGACGGCTGGTCGGCCACGGCCTGCTCGCCGGGCTGCCGCTCGCCGGGCTGGCGCCCGGGTTGGCCGACGGCCTGCTGGTGGCGGTGACCGAACGGCGCACCAAGGCCGACATCGACCGGCTCGCCGAGGCGATGGCGACGGTCCTGGCCGAGCTGGACGCCGGCGAGGCCGAGGAGGTGGCACGGTGACCGGCGTCGAAGCGGTCCCGTGGGCGGCCGGGTTGCCCGCCAGCGAGCCGGAGCGGCTCATCTTCGAGCGCTCCTCGCCGGGACGGCGCGCCTCCACCATGCCCGACCCCGGCGAGCTCCCGGAGGCCCACCCCGAGCAGGCCCTGCCCGCGTGGGCGCGCCGGACCGCGCCCGTGCGGCTGCCCGAGGTGTCCGAGCGCGACCTGGTGCGCCACTACACCCGCCTGGCCCACCGCAACTACGCCGTCGACCTCGGCTTCTACCCGCTCGGCTCCTGCACCATGAAGTACAACCCCAAGGTCGCGGAGGTGGCCGCCGCGCTGCCCGGCTTCGCGCGGCTGCACCCGGCGCAGCCCGCCGAGCAGGTGCAGGGGGCGTTGGAGCTGCTGGCCCGCCTCGAGCACGCCCTGTGCGAGCTGACCGGCCTGGCCGCCGCCACCTTCCAGCCGGCCGCCGGCGCCCACGGCGAGCTGACCGGCCTGCTGCTCATCCGCGCCCACCACGAGGCGCGCAACGACCCGCGCCGCCGGGTGGTCATCCCCGACGCCGCCCACGGCACCAACCCCGCTTCGGTGCGGCTGGCCGGCTTCGAGGTCACCACCGTCGCCAGTGGCCCGGAAGGGCTGCTCGACCTCGACGCGCTGGAAGCCGTCCTCGGCGACGACGTCGCCGCCTTCATGATCACCAACCCCAACACCCTCGGCCTGTTCGAGCGCAACATCGCCCGCGTCGCCGAGCTGGTCCACGGGGTCGGCGGGCAGCTCTACTACGACGGGGCGAACTTCAACGCCATCCTCGGCAAGGCCCGCCCCGGCGACATGGGCTTCGACGTCGTCCACCTCAACCTCCACAAGACGTTCGCAACCCCGCACGGCGGCGGCGGCCCGGGCGCCGGACCGCTGGTGGTCGCCGAGCACCTGGCCGACTTCCTGCCGGCCCCCGTGGTCGTCCGCGACGGCGACCACTACCGCTGGGACAGCGACCGGCCGAGGTCCATCGGCCGGGTGCACGGCTGGAACGGCAACTTCGGCATCCTGGTCCGCGCCTTCGCCTACCTGCTCGCCAACGGCGGCGACGGCCTGCGGGGCGTCGCCGAGCGGGCGGTGCTGAACGCCAACTACCTGCTTGGGCGGCTGGAGGCCGCCTACCAGCTCGGCTACCCCTCCAAGCCCGTCATGCACGAGTTCGTGCTGTCGGCCCGCAGGCAGAAGGGACAGGGGGCGCGCGCCCTGGACGTCGCCAAGGGCCTCATCGACCGCGGCTTCCACCCTCCGACCGTCTACTTCCCGCTGATCGTCGAGGAAGCCCTGATGGTGGAGCCGACCGAGACCGAGAGCGTCGAGACCCTCGACGCGTTCGCCGACGCCATGCTGGACATCGCCGCGCAGGCCGAGGCCGACGCCCACCAGCTGCACCAGGCGCCGGTGACCGCCCCGGTCGGCCGGCTCGACGAGGCCCGCGCCGCGCGCAACCTGGTCGCCCGCTGGCACCCGCCGCCCGAGCCCGAGCAGGCCGGCTCCGATCCCGACGACGAGGGCCCGCCCGACAAGCCGACCTCCTAGCCGGGTCCCAGCCGCCGCGCCGCCGGACCCGGGCCGCTCCGCTCCCGGCGCGTCGGCCACCCCTTCGCCGGGTACGCCGCCTCCACGACACGGAAGGGAACCCGAAGGGAACCGGCGATGGCGGAGCGGACCAGGACGACCGGGAGGCGGGCGGCGACCCGCGACAGCAGCAGCAAGGCGAGCGGCGCACGGACTCGTGCTCGCCCGACGGACGGCGCCGCCAAGGCCGCGGCCAAACGGGCCACCGACGAGGCCGCCGCGGTGACCCGCCCGGAGCGGCTGGTCGTCGACCAGCCCCCGCCCGACCCCGACTACCCCCGCTACCGGGTGGAGCCCGGCAGCCGGCTGCGGCTGGCCGACGTCGACCCCGACGAGTCCGAGCACTACCGGCGCAAGAAGGACGTCGCCGACGGGCTGCAACGCCAGCGCGAGCGCATCGCCGACCTGCAGGGCCGCCTGTACGCCGAGCACGGCCGCAGCCTGCTGATCGTGCTGCAGGCGATGGACACGGGCGGCAAGGACGGCACCGTCAAAGGCGTCCTCCAGGGCGTCAACCCCCAGGGCTGCCAGGTCGCGTCCTTCAAGGCGCCGTCGGAGGACGAGCTGGACCACGACTTCCTCTGGCGCTACCACAAGCAGGCCCCCGCCAAGGGCATGATCCAGATCTTCAACCGCTCCCACTACGAGGACGTGCTGATCGTCCGCGTCAAGCAGCTCGTCCCCGAAGCCGTCTGGCGGCCCCGCTACCAGGTCATCAACCAGTTCGAGCAGGCGCTGACGCTGGCCGGCACCACGGTGCTCAAGTTCGTGCTGCACATCTCCAAGGACGAGCAGAAGCGGCGGCTGGAGAGCCGGCTGACCAACCCGGACAAGCGCTGGAAGTTCAAGCTCGGCGACCTCAAGGAGCGCGCCCTCTGGGACGACTACCAGCGCGCGTTCGAGGACGCGGTCAGCGAGTGCTCGACCTCCCACGCGCCGTGGTACGTGATCCCCGCCAACAAGAAGTGGTACCGCAACCTGGTGGTCGCACGGACCATCGCCGCCAGGGTGTCGGCGATGGACCCGCGCTACCCACCCGCCGAGCCTGGCCTGGACAAGGTCGAGGTCCCCGACTAGCGAACGAGGTTTCCGTCGCCGGGCGACGGGCATCCCTGGACCTTGGGACGAGCATGACCCGGGAGGGGGCACCCGATGGCGAAGGTGGCTTCGACGACCAAGCAGGGTCCGGGGCTGACCGCTCGGATGGTGCGGCGGGCGGCGCGGCTGGGCGTGGTGGCCGCGGCCGTCGCGGTCGGACGGCGAACCGCCAGCAGGAAGCCTTCGCAACCCCAGGACGGACAGGGGACCGGCGCCGGCCCGCAGGACCCCGGCGCGGCGGCGGGCAGCGAGCCGCCGGCCCGCCATACCACCAGCCAGGCGGAGATCGCCGACGGCGGCCGCGGCCGGCGGGCCGAGCGCCCACAGCAGATCCCGCCCAAGGGCTGGAAGGAGATCGCGCTCCGGCTGAAGACCGAGGTCAAGCAGGACCAGGTGCCGCTGCTGGCGGCCGGGGTCGCCTTCTATGCGCTGCTGTCGCTGTTCCCGGCGATCATCGCCGCCGTCTCGATCTACGGCCTGGTCGCCGACCCCGACACGGTCCGCGGCCAGCTCGAGCGGCTCACCGAGCTGCTGTCGCCGGAGACCGCCGCGATCCTCGGTGACCAGATCAAGCAGATCACCGCGGGTGCCGGCGGCGCGCTGGGGCTGGCGACGGTGCTGGGGATCCTGATCGCCCTGTGGAGCGCCTCCAGCGGCATGAAGGCGCTCATCACCGGCGTCAACATGGCCTACGACGAGACCGAGACCCGCAAGTTCCTCAAGCTGCGGGGGCTGGCGCTGCTGCTGACCCTTGGCGCGATGGTGCTCATGGGGGTCGCCCTGGCGTTGATCGTCGCCTTCCCCGCCCTGACCAACGACTGGCCGACGGCGCTGCGGTGGACCGCCTCGGTCCTGCGCTGGCTGCTGCTGGCCGCGCTGCTGATCGTCGGCCTGGCGGTGCTGTACCGCTACGCGCCCGACCGCGACGAGCCGAGGTGGAGCTGGGTGACCTGGGGGTCGGGGATCGCCACCCTGCTGTGGGTGGCCGCGTCGTTCGCGTTCTCCTTCTACGTCGCCCAGTTCGGCAACTACAACAAGACCTACGGGGCGCTCGCCGGGATCGTCATCCTGCTGTTCTGGCTGTTCCTGACGGCGTTCGTGGTGCTGGTCGGCGCCGAGCTGAACACCGAGATGGAGCTGCAGACCGCCAAGGACACCACCGCCGGGCCCGAGCGGCCGTTGGGGGAACGCGACGCCCACGCCGCCGACCACGTCGCCGCATCGCCCTAGGTCGCCGGGACCGCCGGCCCTCCAGGCCGGCGGTCCCCGTGAACCTGAGGAGGCTGCGTCAGGCGGTGACGGTCAGGGTGTGGTGCCCCGCGGTCGTCGACACCGTCACCTCGGTCCCGCGATTGGTCTCGCGGACGCGATAGTTGTGCAGGGTCCGCCCGTCGAGCACGACCGTCAGAGGCCGGGTGCCGCGCGGGAGGGTGTGGCCGATGGTGACCTCGTCGGCGCCGACGCCCCTGCCGGTGCGGATCTCGGTGCGGTAGGAGTCCCCGTCGTGCGAGGCCAGCACGTCGGCGGACCCGCCGCCGAGCCGGATGTCCCGTCCCTGCACCGAGGTCTGACCCTGCGGCACCTGCGGAACGAACTCGACACGCCCATGGCCGAGATCGGGCCGCACGCCCAGC
>Ga0210378_10000197_pt1 | contig 29428 bp, 27 predicted proteins | sample PLM1_60_b1redo_FD_155465 | JGI IMG/M metagenome (GOLD analysis project Ga0210378, IMG submission 155465) | Groundwater sediment microbial communities from an aquifer in East River, Colorado, USA - PLM1_60_b1 redo | ecosystem: Environmental > Terrestrial > Soil > Riparian zone | place: USA: East... | reverse complement strand
GCCCCTCGCGACGCCGATGGCTCGCCTCCAGGCTCGCTCCGCTCCTCGGCGCCCTGGGGGCGCCTGCGATGCTCACTCACCTGTCGCCTCGCGACGCCGATGGCTCGCCTCCCGGCTCGCTCCGCTCCTCGGCGCCCTGGGGGCGCCTGCGATGCTCACTCACCTGTCGCCTCGCGACGCCGGTGGCTCGCCTCCAGGCTCGCTCCGCTCCTCGGCGCCCTGGGGGCGCCTGCGATGCTCACTCACCTGTCGCCTCGCCGTGCCGATGGCTCGCCTCCAGGCTCGCTCCGCTCCTCGGCGCCCTGGGGGCGCCTGCGATGCTCACTCACCTGTCGCCTCGCGTACGGTCGGCAGGTGACTCTGTTCGACGCGGCGGCCGAGCAGGCGGCCGCGGCGACCGCCCCGCTGGCGGTCCGGATGCGGCCGCGCACGCTGGACGAGGTGGTCGGCCAGCGGCACCTGCTCGGGCCCGGGACCCCGCTGCGACGACTGGTCGAGGGCGACGCGCCGATGTCGCTGATCCTCTGGGGACCGCCCGGCACCGGCAAGACCACGATCGCGCACATCGTGTCCCACGCCACCCGTCGCCGATTCGTCCCGCTGTCCGCGATCAATGCCGGGGTCAAGGAGGTGCGGGCGGTCATCGAGGAGGCCAAGCGCGACCTCGGCATGTCCGGCCGGCAGACCGTGCTGTTCATCGACGAGGTGCACCGCTTCTCCAAGACCCAGCAGGACTCGCTGCTCGGCGCGGTGGAGGACCGGCTGGTCACGCTGGTGGCCGCGACCACGGAGAACCCGTTCTTCTCGGTGGTCTCGCCGCTGCTGTCCCGGTCGCTGCTGCTCACCCTGGAGCCGCTGACCGACGAGGACATCCGGGTCGTGGTGCGCCGGGCGCTCGCCGACTCACGGGGCCTCGGCGGCGCCATCGCCCTGGACGACGACGCGTTCGACCACGTGGTGCGGATCGCCGGCGGGGACGCCCGCCGGGCGCTGACGGCGCTGGAGGCCGGGTCGGGGGCGGCGCAAGCCCGCGGCGCCGACCGGATCGACCTGGCCACGCTGGAGGCGGCGGTCGACCGGGCCGCGGTGCGCTACGACCGGGACGGCGACCAGCACTACGACGTGGCCAGCGGCTTCATCAAGTCGATGCGCGGCTCCGACGTGGACGCCGCGCTGCACTACCTGGCCCGGATGATCGAGGCGGGGGAGGACCCGCGTTTCATCGCCCGCCGGATGATGATCCTGGCGTCGGAGGACATCGGCGAGGCCGACCCGACCTCGCTGCCGATCGCGGTCGCGGCCGCGCAGGCGACTCAGCTGGTCGGCTTGCCGGAGGCCGGGATCATCCTCGCCCAGGTGGTGATCCACCTGGCCACGGCGCCGAAGTCCAACGCGGTGATCGCGGCGCTCGGGGCGGCCCAGGCGGACGTGCGGGCCGGGCTGGCCGGGCCGGTGCCGGCGCACCTGCGGGACGCGCACTACGCCGGGGCGAAGCGGCTCGAGCACGGCCGTGGCTACCGCTACGCGCACGACTTCCCCGGCGGCGTGGTGAGGCAGCAGTACGCGCCGGATCCCGTGGTCGGCCGCGACTACTACGCGCCGACCGACCACGGGGCGGAGCGTGACGCGGCCGAGCGGGTAGCCCGGCTCCGCGCGGTCCTCCGCGGCACCCCACCGCCCGCCCCCGACCGGGCCGCCGACGGGGTCGACGGCGTCGCCGGGGTGGACGCGACCAAGGAATGGCGACCGCGGTGCGATCCGGCCGTCCCGTCGGCCGACGAGAGGACGACGCTCGGCCACGCGCCGCCGGCGCCGGACGGGGGCTGAGGTTCGGACAGGCCGTGCCGGGCGGCCGACGCCGGGGCCGCGCGGCTCCCGGGGCGGGTGGACCCGGCCCGTTATGGCCGGTCAGCGGTCGACGACGCGCTGTGATCGGACGCTGCCCTAACCGGGTGAATAGCGGTGCGGCCGTGCTCCGACCGGCCCACAACCGCGTCGAACCGCTGGCGCCGAGGCGGTTCGTCCACTAAGCACACACGCACGGCATCGGTGCGGCCTCCGCACCGCCGCGCCGCCGCTCGCCCGAGCGGCGGGGGGACCTGTGCACCCTTCCGGCCGGTCAGGGCCTGCGGTCGCGGTGCGCGGTCACCGGTCACGTACGGAAGGACGACCGTTGGCACCTCCACTTCTGCGGCGGCGCAACCAGGCGCTCGCCCTTGTCGGTAGCGCCGGGCTGATCGTCGGTCTCGCCACCGCGATTCCGGCGACGGCGACGCCGGCCGCCGCACCCACGGCGACCTATCTCGTGCAGCTCGCCGATGCCCCAGCCGCCACCTACACCGGCGGAATACCGGGCTACACCCGGACCAGGCCAGCCACCGGTGCCAAGCTGGACGCCTCCCACCCCGCCGTCACCCGCTATCGCAGCTACCTGCGGCAGCGCCAGGACGGCGTGCTGCGGCAGGCCGGCAGCGCGAGCAGGCTCTACGACTACTCGGTCGCCTTCAACGGCGTCGCCGCCCGGATGACTGCGGCCGACGCGGCCAAGCTCGCCTCGACGCCGGGTGTCAACGCCGTTCTGAAGGACGAGCGCCGCAAGGTCGACACCACGCGGACGCCGGAGTTCCTCGGCCTGACGAAGCCGGGCGGGCTCTGGGATCAGCTCGGTGGGCCCGGCAGCCGTGGCGCCGGGGACGGCGTCGTCGTCGCGAGCCTCGACCAGGGGCTGTGGCCGGAGTCGCCGTCGCTGGCGCCGCTGGCCCGTCCCAAGGCGGTGAACGGCTTCAGCGGGGTCTGCCAGACCGGTGAGGAGTGGACGGCCGCCGACTGCACGACGAAGATCGTCGGTGCCCGCTTCTACACCGCGGGCGTGACCGCCGGCGTGGGCGACATCAAGAAGGCCTTCCCGTACGAGTACCTCTCGGCCCGCGACGCGAACAACCACGGCACCCACACCGCCACCACGGCCGCCGGCAACCACGGCGTCGACGTGGTGGTCGACGGGGTGGAGCTGGGCAAGGCGAGCGGCATGGCGCCGAACGCGCGCGTCGCCACGTACAAGGTCTGCTGGGGCCGGACCGAGGACGAGGCCGGCTGCTACACCACGGACACCGTCAAGGCGATCGAGGACGCGACCGCCGACGGCGTGGACGTGCTCAACTACTCGATCTCGGGCAGCACCACCAGCTTCCTCGATCCGGTGGAGGCCTCGTTCTTCGGCGCCGCGGACGCCGGTGTCTTCGTGGCCACGTCGGCCGGCAACAACGGTCCCGGCGCCAGCACCGTCGCGCACAACAGCCCGTGGGTGACCACGGTGGCGGCAAGCACGCTCGACCGCACCGGCAAGGCGTCCGTGACGATCGGCAACGGCTCGACGTACGAAGGTGTCGGTGTCGGCGCCGCGGTGCCGAGCTCGCCGCTGGTGCTGTCCACCGCGGCCGGCGCCGCCGGCGCCTCGGCCACCGATGTGCGGCTGTGCGCGCCCGATTCGCTCGACCCGGCGAAGGTCACCGGGAAGATCGTGCTCTGCGACCGCGGCGTGGTGGCCCGGACGGACAAGAGCAAGGAGGTCAGGCGGGCCGGCGGCGTCGGCATGATCCTGGCCAACACGGCGGCGAGCTCGCTGAACGCCGACCTGCACTTCGTCCCGACCGTGCACGTCGACGAGAAGGTCGGCGAGGCGATCAAGGCGTACGTGGCCGCGACCGCGAGCCCGACCGCGTCGCTGTCGAAGGGTGAGCTGCAGTTCGGCGTGCGGGCGCCACAGATGGCCGCGTTCTCGTCCCGCGGGCCGGCCCGGGCGGGCGGCGGCGACCTGCTCAAGCCGGACATCAGCGCGCCCGGCGTGGACATCCTCGCCGGCACCTCGCCACCGGGGACCAACGGCCGGCTGTACGACTACCTGTCGGGCACCTCGATGTCGAGCCCGCACCTCGCCGGCCTCGCCGCGCTGCTCGTCCAGCAGCATCCGGGCTGGTCGCCGATGCGGATCAAGTCGGCCCTGCTGACCACGGCCGACCAGCGGGACAACACCGGCCAGCCGATCTCCAGGGACACCGGCGTCGCCGGTGCGCTGGACTACGGCTCCGGGCACGTGAACCCGAACGCGGCCGCCGACCCGGGCCTGGCCTACGACAGCGACTCGCGCGACTGGCTCCGCTTCCTCTGCGGCGTCGGGCAGCTGTCGCCCACCGGTCCGACCTGCCGGAAGTACGGTCGGATCGACCCGAGCGACCTGAACACGCCGAACATCGCGATCGCCGCGCTCGCCGGCAGCCAGACCGTCACCCGCACGGTGACGAACGTGACGTCCCGCTCGGTGACCTACGCGGCCGACCTGCAGGCTCCGGCAGGCCTGGACGTGACGGTGTCGCCCTCGCTGCTGCAGGTCCCGCCGGGCGGCCGAGCCAGCTACCGGGTGAGCTTCACGCGCACCACCGCGGCCTTCGACAGGTTCGTGCTCGGCGCGCTGACCTGGAGCGACGGGGAGCACCGCGTGCGCAGCCAGCTTGCGGTCAGGCCGGTCGCGGCGGCGGCACCGGCCGAGGTGAGCGGCACCGGCACCGCCGGCTCGACCGCGTTCCAGGTGACGCCGGGCTACTCCGGCCAGCTGACGACCTCGGTCGCCGGCCTGGTCCCGGCGCGGGTTGAGAAGCCGACGCTGCAGCCGACGGAGTCGGACTTCAACCCGGGCGCGCCGGCGCCCAGCCCCGGGACGGCGAAGTTCAGCGTCACCATCCCGGCGGGCACCACGCTGGCGCGGCAGGCCACCTTCAACCGTGACGTGCCGCCCGGCACGGATGTCGACCTCTACCTCTACCGGGGTGGGACGTCGACGCTGGTGGGCGTCAGCGGCGGCGCGACGTCGAACGAGCAGATCCAGCTGCTGAACCCGGCGGCCGGGGACTACGACCTCTACGTGGTGCTCTTCGGCGCCGCCCAGGGGCGGACCCCGGTCGAGGTGCCGACGTTCCTCTGGTCGCTGGGCAGTGCGGCCGCGGGCAACCTGACGGCGGAACCGGCCAGCCAGCCGGTCCAGCAGAGCAGCCCGGTGACCGTGACCGCGGCCTGGACCGGGCTCGGCGCCGGCCAGCGCTACCTGGGCCGGATCGGCTTCGGCGACGGCACGGCGGGAGTGGGCGGCACGTTCGTGCGGGTCGACGCGTGAGCGTCCATCGGCACGGCCGCGTGAGCGTCCATGGCATGGCCGCGTGAGCGTCCATGGCATGGCCGCGTGAGCGTCCATCGGCACGGCCGCGTGAGCGCCCATCGGCACGGCCGCGTGAGCGTCCATGGCATGGCCGCGTGAGCTGATCGCGGCGATCAGCGCGAGGTGCCCCACCGGGTCCGTCCCGGTGGGGCACCTCGCCGTCCGGACGGGTAGGGTTCGGCGGTCCGCGACCCGACCACCAGGTGAAGGAGAGTGGCACGCGTGTCCGGTGGGGAGATCGCCGCGCTCGTCGCCGCCGTGGCGTTCGTGCTGCTCGTGCTGCTGCTGGCCGTGCCGATCCTCAAGCTCGGCCGCACCCTCGACGAGGCCACGCTGGCCATCCGGAAGGCGCACGAGGGCGCGCAGCCGCTGCTGGCCGGGGCGGCCACCACGGTCGACCAGGTGAACAAGGAACTGGAGCGGGTCGAGGGCATCACCCAGAACGCGCAGGCGATGACCAGCAACGCGGCGGCCCTGTCGTCGGTCTTCGCCACCACCCTCGGCGGACCGGCGATCAAGGTCGCCGCGTTCTCGTACGGGATCCGGCGGGCCGCGCAGAACCGGCGCCGCGCCGAGGCCGAGCGGGCCGCGAAGGACGCCGCGAAGGCCGACCGGCGGGCCCGGCGGGCCGCCCGGCGAGCGGGGATCTGACCGACCGGCGGCCCCGCCCGAAGGCCGTCCGGCAGCCCCGCGCCCGGGGACCGGGCGACAAAGCCCTGGCGGCGGCGCGCACCATGGGAACTGACGGGACACGAGGCGACGGTGATCGGGCAGGGGAGGAGTCAGGCGTGAAGCGGCTGTTCTGGCTGGCGCTGGGAGTCACGGTGGGCGCCCTCGTGGTGCGCAAGCTCTCCCGCACCGCCGAGGCCTTCACCCCGAAGGGCGTGGCCGGCTCGGTGCAGGGGCTGGCCGACGCACTGCGCGACTTCGTCGACGAGGTCCGGGAGGGTGCGTCGGCGCGCGAGTCGGAGCTGCTCGAGGGCACGGGCATCGACGGGAAGCTCGGCGCGAAGCCCGAGGACTTCCGGTGAGGTCGGCCGAGATCAAGGAGCGCTTCCTGCGCTTCTTCGAGCAGAACGGGCACACGGTCGTGCCCAGCGCCAGCCTGATCCTGGACGACCCGACGCTGCTGTTCGTCAACGCCGGCATGGTGCCGTTCAAGCCGTACCTGCAGGGCGAGGCGCCGCCGCCCTACCCGCGGGCGACCAGCGTGCAGAAATGCGTGCGCACGCTGGACATCGAGGAGGTCGGCAAGACCACCCGGCACGGCACGTTCTTCCAGATGGCCGGCAACTTCTCGCTCGGCGACTACTTCAAGGAAGGCGCGATCGCGTACGCCTGGGAGCTGCTCACCACGTCCCAGGACGACGGCGGCTACGGCTTCGACCCCGAGCGGCTGTGGGCGACCGTCCACACCGACGACGACGAGGCATACGACATCTGGCACCGGGTGATCGGGCTGCCGGCCGAACGCATCCAGCGCCGCGGGATGGCGGACAACTTCTGGTCCATGGGCGTGCCCGGCCCGTGCGGCCCGTGCTCGGAGATCTACTTCGACCGCGGCCCCGAGCACGGCCCGGACGGCGGCCCGGCGGTCGACGAGGAGCGCTACCTGGAGGTCTGGAACCTCGTGTTCATGCAGTACGAGCGGGGGCCGGGGCCGGGCAAGGAGGGCTACCCGATCCTCGGCGAGCTGCCGGCGAAGAACATCGACACCGGCATGGGCGTCGAGCGGATGGCCTTCCTGCTGCAGGGCAGGGACAACCTGTACGAGATCGACGAGGTCTTCCCGATCCTGCAGCGGGCGGCCGAGCTGTCCGGCAAGCGGTACGGCGAGCAGCGCGAGGCGGACGTCCGGCTGCGGGTGGTCGCCGACCACGTCCGGTCCGCGCTGATGATCATCGCGGACGGGGTGACGCCGTCCAACGAGGGCCGCGGCTACGTGCTGCGCCGGCTGCTTCGCCGGGTGATCCGCTCGATGCGGCTGCTCGGCTACGACGGCCGGTCGCTGCCCGAGCTGCTGCCGGTCGCGCGCGACTGCATGGCGCCGTCGTACCCGGAGGTGGCGACCGACTTCCCGCGCATCTCGACGTACGCGTACGCGGAGGAGGAGGCGTTCGCGCAGACCCTCCGGGCGGGCACGGCGATCCTGGACAACGCGGTCGCCGCCGTCCGGTCGGCGGGCGGTGACACGCTCCCCGGCGATCGCGCGTTCCAACTGCACGACACGTACGGCTTCCCGATCGACCTGACCCTGGAGATGGCGGCCGAGCAGGGCCTGACCGTCGACGAGGCGGGCTTCCGGCGGCTGATGGACTCCCAGCGACAGCGGGCGAAGGCGGACGCCGCCGCCCGCAAGACCGCCGGCGCCGGGAGCGCCGCAGCCTCCGCGTACCGGGCGCTCCGGGACTCCGGGCCGACCGAGTTCGTCGCGCACAGCACGCTGGACGCGGACGCGACGGTGGTCGGGCTGGTCCGCGGCGGCGAGCCGGTGCCGGTGGCCGCCGAGAGCGAGGTCGTCGAGGTGGTGCTCGACGTCACGCCGTTCTACGCGGAGTCCGGCGGGCAGGACAGCGACGCGGGCCGGATCGTCGGCGACGGCGTCGAGCTCGAGGTGACCGACGTCCAGCGGCCGGTGAAGGGCCTGATCGCGCACACCGTCCGGGTGGTGCGCGGCGAGGTCACCCCGGGCACCCCGGTGCACGCCGAGGTCGACCACGAGTGGCGGCTCGGCGCCTGCCAGGCGCACTCCGGCACGCACGTCGTGCACGCCGCGCTGCGGCAGGTGCTCGGGCCGAGCGCGCTGCAGTCGGGCTCGTACAACAAGCCCGGCTACCTGCGGCTGGACTTCTCCTGGCCGCAGGCGCTGTCGCCGGCCACCCGCAGCGAGGTCGAGGAGGTCGCCAACCTGGCGATCCGCCGGGACCTGCCGGTGCAGGCGTTCTACACCTCGCTCGCCGAGGCGCGCCGGATCGGCGCCCTGGCGCTGTTCGGCGAGACGTACGACGAGGAGGTCCGGGTCGTCGAGATCGGCGGGCAGTGGTCGCGGGAGCTGTGCGGCGGCACCCACGTCGCCCACTCGTCGCAGGTCGGCCCGCTGGCGATCACCAGCGAGGCGTCGGTGGGCGCCGGGATGCGCCGGGTGGAGGCGCTGGTCGGGCTGGACTTCTTCGGCTTCCTGCGCCGGGAGCGGGCGCTGGTGGAGGGCCTGACCCAGGCGCTGCGGGTGCCCGCGGACCAGGTGCCGGAGCGGGTGCAGTCGCTGGTGGACCGGCTGCGGACCGCGGAGAAGGAGCTGGACCGGCTGCGCGCGGAGTCGGTGCTGGCCGGCGCCGGCGCGCTGGCGGCGGCGGCGAAGGACGCCGGCGGCGTCGCGGTCGTCGCCGCCGAGGTGCCCGGCGGCCTGGGCGGTGGGGAGCTGCGCACGCTGGCGATGGACGTCCGCGGCCGGCTCGACCCGGGCCGGCCCGGGGTGGTGGTGCTGGCCTCCCGCGCCGACGGCAAGGTGTCGTTCGTGGTCGCGACCAACGAGGCGGCGCGGGTGCGCGGCATCTCGGCCGGCGACGTCGTCCGGGCGATGGCGGCGCCGGTGGGCGGCCGCGGCGGCGGCAAGGACGACCTGGCCCAGGGCGGCGGCGCCGACCCGGAGGGGATCCCCGAGGCGCTGCTGCTGGTGGAGCACGTCATCCGGCGGCGGGTGAGCGGCTCGGCGTGAACTCCTCCGGGTCCGCGTCATCGTCCTGGGTGGACGGGGTCCGCATCGGTGTGGACGTCGGCGCCGTGCGGGTCGGGGTGGCCGCGAGCGACCCCGCCGGCGTCCTCGCCTCCCCGCTGGCGACGCTGGCCCGGGACCCGGCCGGCGGTGCCGACCTGGCCAAGCTGGCCCGGCTGGTGCGGGAGCGGGAGGCCGTCGAGGTGATCGTCGGGCTGCCGAAGTCGCTGTCCGGCCGGCACGGCCCGGCCGCCCGGGCGGCCCAGGTGTACGCCGCCGCGCTCGCTGAGCGTGTCGATCCGGTTCCTGTCCGTCTGTCCGACGAAAGGCTGACAACCGTCGCTGCTTCCCGCCGGCTCGCCGAGGCGGGCACACGGGGGCGTAAGGGACGTTCGGTCGTTGACCGTTCGGCCGCCGTCCTCATACTGCAAGGGTGGCTGGACGGCGCCCGGAGGGCGCGGTGACCTACAGAGCTCCGCAGGACCTCGGGTTCTTCGGCCAGGAGCAGTACGAGCGGCCCAGCCGGTCGGACCGCCGGCGGCAGGAGTCGCACCGCCGGCGCCGGCGCCGCCGCCGGCTGCTGGTCCCGCTGCTCGCGCTGCTGCTGCTCGCCGGCCTCGGCGGCGGCGCGCTCTACGGCGGCCGCTCGCTGCTCGGCAAGGTGGGCAGCACCCCGGACTTCGAGGGCCAGGGCAGCGGCTCGGTGCTGGTCCGGGTGCAGCCCGGCGACACGGCCACCGACATCGCGGCCACCCTGGTCGGCCAGGGCGTGGTCAAGAGCGAGAAGGCGTTCCGGAACGCGGCGAAGAGCGACCCGCGCTCGGTGGGCATCCAGCCGGGGACGTACCGGCTGCGCAAGCAGATGAGCGGCGCGGCCGCCCTGCTGCTCATGCTCGACCCGGCGTCCCGCGTGCTGGCGCGGGTGACGGTGCCGGAAGGGCTGACCGTGGCGGCCACCCTGAAGCTGATCGCGGAGAAGACGAAGCTGCGGCTCGCCGACCTGCAGGCGGCCGTGCGGAACACCAAGGCGCTGGGCCTGCCGAGCTACGCGAAGGGCCGGCTGGAGGGCTTCCTCTTCCCGGAGACGTACGACCTGGAGCCGGGCACGTCGGCGACCGGGCTGCTCGCCTCGATGGTGGCCATGTACAAGGAGAGGGTCGAGGGCAGCGGGCTGTCCCGGCGGGCCGCGGACGTCGGGCTCGACCCGTACCGGCTGCTGATCGTGGCGTCCCTGGTGGAGCGGGAGACGCAGCGGGTGGAGGAGCGGCCGAAGGTCGCCCGGGTCATCTACAACCGGCTCGACCAGGACTACTACCTGGGCGTGGACGCGGCGATCCTGTACGGGCTGGGCCGGTCCGGGGGCACCCTGACGGCCGCCGACCTGGCGAGGCGGACGCCGTACAACAACCGGCTGGTCAAGGGGCTGCCGCCGACGCCGATCTCGAACCCGGGGCTGGCCTCGATCCGGGGCTCGGTGGCGCCGGCGGCGGGGCCGTGGCTCACTACGTGCTCGACGCGGACCGGAGCGGGCGGCACCTGTTCACCGACGACCGGGACGAGTTCAACACCGCCAAGGCCAAGTGCGTGGCCGCCGGCCTCTGCTGAGGGGGTGGGTGGCAGGCGGGGGGCGCAGGCGCCGGTAGGGTGACCGCCCGTGTCGCTGGCGGTCGGGCTCGGGTGTGCCCTGCTCGGCCTGGTGCTCGGGCCGTTCCTGGCCGGGCTCACGCTGCGGGTGCCGGCCGGCGACCCGATCGTCGCCCCGGGCGGCTGGCGCGGTGTCCCGGCCGGCCGGCCGCGGATCGGGGTCGTGACCGGGCTCGCGGTCGTCGTGCTCGGCGCGCTCGGGGCGGCGCTCGGGGCCGGGCCGGAGCTGCCCGCGTACCTCTGGCTCGGCGCCGTGGGGGTCACGCTCGCGGTCATCGACGTCGACTGCTTCCGGCTGCCGGACCGGCTGACGCTGCCGTCGTACCCGGTCGGCCTGCTGCTGCTCGGCGTCGCCTCCGCGGTCGACGGCGACCTGGCCGCGCTGGGCCGGGCCCTGCTGGCGGCGGCGGTGGTCGGCGGCGCGGCGCTGCTGGTCGCCCTGCTCGCGCCGGGCGGCGGCCTGGGCCTGGGGGACGTCAAGCTGCTCGGCCTGCTCGGCCTCTACCTCGGCTGGCTCGGCTGGGACGTGCTGCTCGTCGGCGTCGCGCTCGGTTTCGGGATCGGCGCGGCCGCGGCGATAGTGCTGCTGGTGCTGCGGCGCGCCGGGCTGACCGACCACCTCGCGTTCGGGCAGTGGCTGATCGCCGGCGCGGTGGTCGCGATGGTGGCCGGCCGCCCGCTCGCCGACGCGTACCTCTCCGCGGGGACGTCGGGCTAGGCATGGGAGCATGGTCGGCGTGCTGCGCTGGCTGACCGCGGGGGAGTCGCACGGCCCGGCGCTCGTCGCCGTGCTGGAGGGGCTGCCGGCCGGGGTTCGGATCACCACCGACGAGGTCGCCGGGGGGCTGGCCCGCCGGCGCGGCGGGTACGGCCGCGGCGCCCGGATGTCCTTCGAGCGGGACGACGTGGAGCTGCTCGGCGGGGTCCGGCACGGCCGGACGCTCGGCGGCCCGGTCGCCATCCGGATCGGCAACACCGAGTGGCCGAAGTGGGAGCGGGTGATGAGCCCGGACCCGGTGCCGGCCGCCGAGCTGGCCGGGCTGGCCCGCAACGCGCCGCTGACCCGGCCGCGGCCCGGGCACGCCGACCTCGCCGGCATGCAGAAGTACGGCTTCGACGACGCCCGGCCGGTGCTGGAGCGGGCGAGCGCGCGGGAGACGGCGGCGCGGGTGGCGCTCGGCGCCGTGGCCCGCGCGTTCCTGGAGCAGGCGGTGGGGGTGACGGTGCTCTCGCACGTGGTGGGCATCGGCCCGGTGTCCGTGCCCGACGGGGTGCTGCCCGGGCCGGACGACCGGGACGCGGTGGACGCCTCGCCGGTGCGGTGCTTCGACCCGGCGAGCTCGGACGCGATGGTCGCCGAGATCGACGCGGCCCGCAAGGACGGCGACACCCTCGGCGGCGTCGTCGAGGTGGTCGCGCACGGCCTGCCGCCCGGCCTCGGCAGCCACGTGCACGGCGACCGGCGGCTGGACGCCCGGCTCGCCGCCGCGCTGATGGGCATCCAGGCGATCAAGGGCGTCGAGCTCGGGGACGGCTTCGCGCTGGCCCGCCGCCGCGGCTCGGCGGCGCACGACGAGATCGAGGGCGGGCCGGAGGGACTGCGCCGGCGCACGGGCCGGTCCGGCGGCACCGAGGGCGGCATGAGCACCGGCGAGCCGCTGCGGGTCCGCGCCGCGATGAAGCCGATCTCGACGGTGCCGCGGGCGCTGGCGACCGTGGACGTCGCCACCGGCGAGCCGGCGGTCGCGATCAACCAGCGCTCTGACGTCTGCGCCGTGCCGGCGGCGGGCGTGGTCGCCGAGGCGATGGTCGCGCTCGTACTCGCGGACGCGGCGCTGGAGAAGTTCGGCGGAGACTCGGTGGCCGAGACGGCGCGCAACGTCCGCGGCTACCTCGACACCCTGGTGGTGAAGTGATGCCCCTGCTCGTGCTCGTCGGGCCGCCCGCGGCTGGCAAGACGACCGTCGGCACCCGGCTCGCCGAGCGGCTGGGAGTGGCCTTCCGGGACACCGACTCGGACATCGTGGCCAGGGACGGCCGGGCGGTCGCCGACATCTTCGTCGAGGACGGCGAGCCGGCCTTCCGCGCGATGGAGCGGGTCGCGGTGGCGGAGGCGCTGGCCGGCCACGACGGCGTGCTCGGACTCGGCGGCGGGTCGATCCTGGCCGCCGAGACCCGGCTGCTGCTCACGGCGCACCGGGTCGTCTTCCTGTCCGTCGGCGTCACCGCCGCCGTCCGCAGGATCGGGATGAACCGGGACCGCCCGCTGCTGCTCGGCAACCCCCGCGCGCAGCTGCGGGCCCTGCTGGACGCGCGGCTCCCGCTCTACCGCGAGGTCGCGACGGCGGTGGTGGAGACCGACGATCTGACGCGGGACGAGGTCGTCGACGCGGTGCTGGCCGCGGTCGACCTGGTCGGCGATGCACACTGAGCCGACCAGGATCCCGGTCACCGGAGCGGGGTCGTACGAGGTGGTGGTCGGGACCGGGCTGGACCGGGAGCTGACGCCGCTGCTCGCCGCCGCGGAGCGGGTCGCGCTGATCCACCCGCCGACCTTGCGGGCGCGCGCCGGCGAGCTCGGCGAGCGGCTGCGGTCGGGCGGGCTGGCGGTGCTGCCGCTGGAGGTCCCGGACGGCGAGGCGGCGAAGACGCTCGCCGTCGCCGGCGACTGCTGGGACGCGCTCGGCGCGGCCGGCTTCGCCCGGACCGACGCCGTGGTCGGGCTCGGCGGCGGCGCGACCACCGACCTGGCCGGCTGGGTGGCGGCCGCCTGGCTGCGCGGGGTCCGGGTGGTGCAGCTGCCGACCACGCTGCTCGGCATGGTCGACGCGGCCGTCGGCGGCAAGGCCGCGATCGACGTCGCCGCCGGCAAGAACCTGGTCGGCGCCTTCCACCCGCCCGCCGGCGTGCTGTGCGACCTGGCCGCGCTGGCCACCCTGCCGCGCGCCGACTACCTTGCCGGGCTGGCCGAGGTGGTCAAGTGCGGCTTCATCGCCGACCCCGCGATCCTGGAGCTGCTGGAGCGGGACGGGGTGGGCACCCCGGCCCGGCCGCTGGTCGAGCGGGCGGTGCGGGTGAAGGCCGGGGTGGTGTCCCGCGACCTGCGGGAGACCGGCGAGCGCGCGTACCTCAACTACGGCCACACCCTGGCGCACGCGATCGAGAAGCGGGAGCGCTACCGGGTCCGGCACGGCGAGGCCGTGTCGGTCGGGCTCGTGTACGCCGCCGCGCTCGGTCGGGCGGCCGGCCGGCTGGACGGCCCGACGGCCGACCGGCACCGGGCGCTGCTCGGCGCGCTCGGCCTGCCCACCCGGTACGACCGGGACGGGTGGCCGGAGCTGCGCGAGGCGATGCGACTGGACAAGAAGGTCCGCGGCTCGGTCCTCCGCTTCGTCGTCCTCGACGGGCTGGCCCGTCCGGCGATCCTCGCCGACCCGCCGGCGGACCTGCTCGAAGCGGCCTGGGCGGAGGTGGCCGAATGACCGATGCCGTCGGTGCAGCGGACACGGTGCTGGTGCTCAACGGGCCCAACCTCGGCCGGCTCGGCACCCGCGAGCTGCACGTGTACGGCAACCGGACGTACCCGGACCTGGTCGCCCGCTGCGAGGCGGAGGCCGCCGCCTGCGGGCTGGCCGTGGACGTCCGGCAGACCGAGGACGAGGGCACCATGCTGCGCTGGCTGCATGAGGCCGCGGACTCCGGTGCCGCCGTGGTGCTCAACGCCGGGGCCTGGACGCACTACTCGGTCGCCGTCCGGGATGCCTGCTCGATGCTCACCGGGCCGCTGGTCGAGGTGCACATCTCGAACGTGCACCGCCGGGAGGAGTTCCGGCACACCTCGCTGGTCTCCGCGGTCGCGGTCGGGTCGATAGTCGGCCTCGGGGTGGAGGGCTACGCCCTCGCCCTCCGCTGGATGGCCGCCACGTCCGCCGCCGGCGGCTGAGCCGACGGTCCCCTGCCGGGTAACGTCGCCCGGGTGAGCACCCCCGCGTCCCGTCGCGAGCGGCTGCGCGAGGCCGCCCGGTCCGCCGGACTCGACGCCGCGCTGGTCACCCGCCTGGTCAACGTCCGCTACCTGACCGGCTTCACCGGCTCGAACGGCGCGCTGCTGGTGCCGGCCTCCGGCAGCGCCGCCGACCGCCCGGACGTGCTGGCGACCGACGGCCGCTACACCACCCAGGCCGGCGCCCAGGCCCCGGACGTCGAACTGCTGGTCGATCGGGCCACCGCGCCGGCGCTGGCCGGCCGGGCGGCCGCCGACGGGCACCGCCGGCTCGGCTTCGAGTCGCACGACGTCACGGTCGACCTGCACCGCGTCCTGGCCGACCGGGCGGCCGGCGCCGAGCTGGTCAGCCTGCGGCAGGCGGTCGAGGCGCTGCGGGCGGTCAAGGACGACGACGAGATCGCGCGGCTGCGCGAGGCCTGTGCGATCGCCGACCGGGCACTGGCCGGCCTGCTCGCCGCCGGTGGCCTGCGCGCCGGCCGCACCGAGCGCGAGGTCGGCCGCGACCTCGACTCCCGGATGCTCGACCTCGGCGCGGACGCGCCGTCGTTCGAGACGATCGTCGCGGCCGGGCCCGACTCGGCCATCCCGCACCACCGGCCGACCGACCGGGTGCTGGAGCGCGGCGACCTGGTCAAGCTCGACTTCGGCGCGACGTACGGCGGCTACCACTCGGACATGACCCGCACGCTGGTGCTCGGCGAGCCGGCGGGTTGGCAGCGGGAGGTGTACGAGCTGGTCCGCGCGGCGCAGGCGGCCGGCCGGGCCGCGCTGGCGCCGGGCGCGGACGTGCGCGCGGTGGACGCCGCGGCCCGGGACCTGATCGCCGCTGCCGGACGCGGCGACGCCTTCGCGCACGGGCTGGGCCACGGCGTCGGCCTGGAGATCCACGAGGCACCGGCGGTGAGCCCGCTCGGCGCGGGTACACTCGCCGACCGGATGGCCGTCACCGTCGAGCCCGGGGTCTACCTGCCCGGCCGCGGCGGCGTCCGGATCGAGGACACGCTCGTCGTGCGCCACGGCGGCGACCCCGAGCTGCTGACCACCACCACCAAGGACCTCGTCGTCCTCTGACCGTGCGGAGAACCCGACCCCCGTGGCCACCACCAACGACCTGAAGAACGGCATGGTGCTCGACCTCGACGGCCAGCTCTGGTCCGTCGTGCAGTTCCAGCACGTCAAGCCCGGCAAGGGCGGCGCGTTCGTCCGCACCACGCTGAAGAACGTGCTGTCCGGCAAGGTCGTCGACCGCACCTTCAACGCCGGCACGAAGGTCGACACCGCGACGGTCGACAAGCGCGGCATGACGTACCTCTACCGCGAGGGCGACGAGTTCGTCTTCATGGACTCGGACACGTACGAGCAGGTGCACGTGCCGGCGGCGACGGTCGGGGACGGCGCCGGCTACCTGCTGGAGAACACCGACGCGGTGGTCGCGGTCCACGAGGGCACCCCGCTGTACGTCGAGCTGCCGACGAGCGTCGAGCTGGTGGTCTCGCAGACCGACCCGGGCCTGCAGGGCGACCGCTCCACCGGCGGCACCAAGCCGGCGACGCTGGAGACCGGCGCGACCGTCCAGGTGCCGCTGTTCGTCACCACCGGCGCGAAGGTCAAGGTGGACACCCGCGACGGGCGCTATCTCGGCCGGGCCTGATGACCGCACGCAGCAAGGCGCGCAAGCGGGCGGTGGACCTGCTCTACGAGTCCGACCTGCGCGGGAGCGACCCGGTCCGGATGCTCGCCGAGCGGCTGGCGCAGGCGGACCCGCCGGTGCCGGAGTACGCGGTGGAGCTGGTCGAGGGGGTGGCTCGACACCGCGGCCGCATCGACGAGGTGCTCGGCGAGCACGCCGAGGGCTGGTCGGTGGAGCGGATGCCGCCGGTGGACCGGGCGGTGCTGCGGCTGGCCCTCTACGAGCTGCTCTGGCGCGACGACGTGCCGGACGCGGTGGTGATCGACGAGGCGGTCGAGCTGGCGAAGTCGCTGTCCACGGACGAGTCGCCGCGGTTCGTCAACGGCGTCCTCGGCCGCGTCTTCCGGGAACGCCCCGTCCCGCCCCCTCCCGCCCACCCCTGACCGCCTCCAGGCCGGACGAACCGCCCTCGGATCCGGCCGCGGCAACCGAGTCGACCACGCGGGCAGGGGAGCCGCCGGGGCCCTCCGCCTCCGGCGGGGCTCGCTGGACGAAGCCCGGTCGAGACCGGACCGGCGGCACCCCCTGGACGCCCGGGGGTGCGGGGGCCCGGCCCCCGACAAGTCATGGCCGCCCGGGGGTGCGGGGGCCCGGCCCCCGACACGTCATGGCCGCCCGGGGGTGCGGGGGCCCGGCCCCCGGAGAATCAACGGTCGGCGGACCGGCGGTCGAGCGCCGGGTCGATGCTGCGCGCGTCCGGCGCGAGCACCCCCCACTCGATCAGCCGCTCGGTCAGCTCGCCCTCGGAGAGGTCGTAGATGATCGACAGGGACCGGAGGTCCTCCCCGCGGATGGAGAGCACCTTGTTGTTGTAGTCGCCGCGCTGGCTCTGGATCGCCTGGGCGTACCGGGCGAGCGGGCCGACCTGGTCCGGCGGCAGCTGGAAGAGCCGCTCGAGGTTCAGCACGATCTTCTGCGCCGGGGTCGCCGACGAGGCCGCGCGGCCCTCCGGCAGCAGCTCACTGACGGGCACGCCGTAGAAGTCGGCGAGCTCGGCGAGCTTCTGCACGGTCACCGCCCGGTCGCCGCGCTCGTACGAGCCGACGACGACCGCCTTCCACCGGCCCTTCGACTTCTTCTCCACGCCGTGCAGCGAGAGACCCTGCTGCGTGCGGATCGCGCGCAGCCGGGCGCCGAGGGCCCTGGCGTAGTCGCTGGTCATTCCGTTGCGCTCCATCTCCGGTGCGACACCGAGTACAGGCATCTGACAGGCCCCCCGCGCTTTCGACTACGGAGCGTAACCGTATCCAGGGTCACGCTGCGAGGTCAAGCCGACCACGCGAAGATCGTTCCTAGTTGTCACCCGGAGTGGCTCGCTTGACGCACAGGGAGCGACGGAAATCACCCGGTCGGGTGACGTAATTTCGGAGAAGGGACTTCGGGCGGTGGCCGACACGCCGGTCCGGCGGCCTGGCCACGCCCGACCGGTTGATGTCGGTCGGCTGCTACCGTGGACGTGTCCGACGTCCTTTAACGACCCGTCCCGTGAGGCGGGGAAGGAGGTCCCGTGCCGCGCGCGCTCTTCGACGCCGCAGACGTCGCCCGCGTTGTGGACCGCATCGCCCACCAGTTGCTGGAGAAGACCGGGGGTGCCCGCGACACCGTCGTCCTGGGCATCCCGACCCGCGGCGCCCCGCTGGCTCGCCGGCTCGCCGCCCGGGTCCGGGCCTTCGAGGGCGTCGACGTGCCCGTCGGCACCCTCGACGTGACCCTGCACCGGGACGACCTGAGGCTGCGCGGGGTCCGGGCGCTGGCCGAGACCGAGGAGCCGCCGGGCGGGGTGGACGGCAAGCTCGTCGTCCTGGTCGACGACGTCCTCTTCTCGGGCCGGACCGTCCGGGCCGCCCTGGACGCGCTGCACGACCTCGGCCGGCCCCGCGCCGTCCAGCTCGCCGTCCTGGTCGACCGCGGCCACCGGGAGCTGCCCATCCGGGCGGACTACGTGGGCAAGAATGTGCCGACCTCCCGGAACGAGACCGTCCGGGTGCTGCTGTCCGAAGTGGACGGGCGGGACGCGGTGCTGCTGGAGCCGGCCGCCGACCGCGGCCGCCCGGACGGCCTGCCGGCCGGGCTGGCGTCGGAGCGGACACCGTGAAGCACCTGCTGTCCGCCGGCGACCTCTCCCGCGACGAGGCGCTGTCCCTGCTGGACACCGCCGAGCGGATGGAGCGCGCGCTCGCCGGCCGCGAGGTGAAGAAGCTGCCCACACTGCGCGGCCGCACCGTGGTCAACCTCTTCTTCGAGGACTCGACCCGCACCCGGACCTCGTTCGAGCTGGCGGCCAAGCGGCTGTCGGCCGACGTGGTCACCTTCTCCGCGAAGGGTTCGAGCGTCTCGAAGGGAGAGTCGCTCAAGGACACCGCGCTGACGCTGGAGGCGATGGGCTCGGACGCGGTGGTGATCCGGCACTCGTCCTCGGGGGCGCCGCACCGGCTGGCCGGCTGGGTGCGCGGCAGCGTCGTGAACGCCGGCGACGGGACGCACGAGCACCCGACCCAGGCGCTGCTCGACGCGTACACGATGCGCCGGCGGCTCGGCCGGCTGGACGGCCTGCGGGTCACCGTCGTCGGCGACGTCCTGCACAGCCGGGTGGCCCGGTCGAACGTGCTGCTGCTCGCGACCGTCGGGGCCGAGGTCACGCTGGTGGCTCCGCCGACGCTGCTGCCCGTCGGGGTGGAGGCCTGGCCCGCGGCGGTCTCGTACGACCTGGACGCGAGCCTGCCGAAGGCGGACGTGGTGATGATGCTGCGGGTGCAGCGGGAGCGGATGGGTGACTCCTACTTCCCGTCCGCCCGCGAGTACAGCCGGCGCTACGGGCTGGACCGCCGCCGGCTGGCGCTGCTGCCGGACGACGCGATCGTCATGCATCCCGGCCCGATGAACCGCGGCATGGAGATCGCCGCCGAGGTCGCCGACGACCCGCGACGCTCGACGATCGTCGAGCAGGTGTCGAACGGGGTGAGCGTGCGGATGGCCGTGCTGTACCTCCTTCTCGGGGGAAGGGGCCCCCGAGAGACGACGGAGCCGGGGGGACGCTCGGAATGAGCAGCGCGAGGGCTCGCAGCGCTGCGGGGAGCGACGGCGGCCGTTCGGCCGGCGCTCGCGTCGGGCGGACTGTCGTCGGAGCGGGCACCGGCGCATGGCTGATCGAGGGCATCGCCCGGTACGGCGAGTCGCCTGTGGACGTCCTGGTCCGGGACGGAGTGGTGGCCGAGGTGGGGCCGGGGCTGAGCGCGCCGCGGGGCGCGCGCCGGCTCGACGCCGCCGGCCTGGTCGCGCTGCCCGGCCTGGTGGACCTGCACACCCACCTGCGGGAGCCGGGCCGCGAGGACGCCGAGACGGTCGAGACCGGCTCCCGGGCGGCGGCGCTCGGCGGCTACACGGCCGTGCACGCGATGGCGAACACCGAGCCGGTCGCGGACACCGCCGGCGTGGTCGAGCAGGTCTGGCGGCTCGGCCGCGAGGCCGGCCTGGTCGACGTGCGCCCGGTCGGCGCGGTGACCGTCGGGCTCGGCGGCGAGCGGCTGGCCGAGCTCGGCGCGATGGCCGACTCGGCCGCCCGGGTGCGGGTCTTCTCCGACGACGGTCGCCCGGTCGCCGACGCCGCGTTGATGCGGCGGGCGCTGGAGTACGTCAAGGCCTTCGACGGCGTCGTCGCCCAGCACGCGGAGGAGCCGCGGCTGACCGCCGGCGCCCAGATGAACGAGGGCGTCGTCGCCGCCCGGCTCGGGCTGGCCGGCTGGCCGGCCGCCGCCGAGGAGGCGATGATCGCCCGGGACGTGCTGCTCGCCGGACACGTCGGCTCCCGGCTGCACGTCTGTCACGTGTCGACTGCCGGCTCGGTGGAGATCGTCCGCTGGGCGAAGGCGAAGGGCACCCGGGTCACCGCCGAGGTGACCCCGCACCACCTGCTGCTCACCGACGAGCTGGCCGCGACGTACGACCCGGTCTACAAGGTCAACCCTCCACTGCGGACGGCCGAGGACGTGGCGGCGCTGCGCGCCGGGCTGGCCGACGGGACGATCGACGCGGTCGCCACCGACCACGCGCCACACGCGCTGGAGGACAAGGAGACCGAGTGGGCCGCCGCCCGGCCCGGGATGCTCGGCCTGGAGACCGCGCTGTCGGTGGCGGTGCTGACCATGGTGGAGACCGGGTTGCTGGACTGGCGGGGCCTCGCGGAGCGGATGTCCGCCGGGCCGGCCCGGATCGGCGGGCTGGCCGGCCACGGCCGCGGGATCGTCGCGGGCGAGCCGGCGTCACTGGTGCTGCTCGACCCGGCCGCCCGGTGGACCGTCGACCCGGCCGGGTCGGCCAGCCGCAGCCGCAACTCGCCGTACGCCGGCCGCGAGCTGCCGGCCCGGGTGGTCGCGACCTTCCTGCGCGGCGAGCCCACCGTCCTGGACGGGAAGGCGGTCCGGTGAGCTTCCCCGGGGCCGACGGAGCGGGCACGGCGCTTCTGGTGCTGGAGGACGGGCGGACGTTCCACGGCGAGGCGTACGGGGCGGTCGGCGAGACGGTGGGGGAGGCGGTCTTCGCCACCGGGATGACCGGCTACCAGGAGACGCTCACCGACCCCTCGTACCACCGCCAGGTGGTGGTGATGACGGCCCCGCACGTCGGCAACACCGGTGTGAACGACGAGGACCCGGAGTCCGACCGCATCCACGTCGCCGGCTACGTCGTCCGGGACCCGGCCCGCCGGCCGTCCTCCTGGCGGGCGACGGGATCGCTGCAGGACGAGCTGGCCGCGGCCGGCGTGGTGGGCGTGTCCGGTGTGGACACCCGCGCGCTGACCCGGCACCTGCGGGAGCGCGGCGCGATGCGGGTCGGGCTGTCGAGTGTGGAGACGGACCCGGCCGCACTGCTGGACCGGGTGCTGGCCAGCCCGGGCATGGTCGGCGCCGACCTCGCCGGCGAGGTGTCCACTCCGGAGCCGTACGTGGTGCCCGCGGCGGGCCCGAAGCGCCGGGTGGTCGCCGCCCTCGACCTCGGCATCAAGCGGATGACGCCGCGCCGGATGGCCGAGCGGGGGATCGAGACGCACGTGCTGCCGGCCTGGTCCACTCCGGACGACGTGCTCGCCGTCGACCCGGACGGCGTCTTCGTCAGCAACGGCCCGGGCGACCCGGCCGCGACCGAGGGCCCGGTCCAGGTGGTCCGGGCGATGCTCGACGCCGGCCTGCCGGTCTTCGGGATCTGCTTCGGCAACCAGATCCTCGGCCGGGCGCTCGGCCTCGGGACCTACAAGCTGCGCTACGGCCACCGCGGGATCAACCAGCCGGTGCGGGACCGATCCACCGGGCGGGTCGAGGTGACCGCGCACAACCACGGCTTCGCGGTCTCCGCCCCGATGGACGGCCCGGCCGACACCCCGTACGGGCGGGTGGAGGTCAGCCACGTCAACCTCAACGACGGGGTGGTCGAGGGGTTGCGCTGCCTGGACCGGCCGGCGTTCGGCGTGCAGTACCACCCGGAGGCGGCGGCCGGCCCGCACGACGCGGGCTACCTCTTCGACCGCTGGCTGGGGCTGCTGGGCGGGGTCGGCTGATGCCGCGCCGGGACGACCTGCGCCACGTGCTGGTGCTCGGCTCCGGTCCGATCGTCATCGGCCAGGCGTGCGAGTTCGACTACTCCGGTACCCAGGCCTGCCGGGTGCTCAAGGCCGAGGGGCTGCGGGTCAGCCTGGTCAACAGCAACCCGGCGACGATCATGACCGACCCGGAGTTCGCCGACGCGACCTACGTCGAGCCGCTGACGCCGGAGTTCGTCGAGAAGGTGATCGCCCGGGAGCGGCCGGACGCGCTGCTGGCCACGCTGGGCGGGCAGACCGCGCTGAACATCGCGGTCGAGCTGGCCGGGACCGGCGTGCTCGACCGGTACGGGGTGCGGCTGATCGGCGCCGACGTGGAGGCGATCCGGCGCGGCGAGGACCGGGAGCGGTTCAAGGAGATCGTCCGCGCGGTCGGCGGTGACGTGCCCCGGTCGGTGACCTGCCACTCGCTGGAGGGGGTGCTGGCGGCGGCCGGCGAGCTCGGCTACCCGCTGGTGCTGCGGCCGTCGTTCACGATGGGCGGCGCCGGCTCCGGGGTCGCCCGGGACGAGCCGCGGCTGCGCCGGATGGCCGCCGCCGGGCTGGCCGCCAGCCCGGTCACCGAGGTGCTGGTCGAGCAGAGCGTGCTCGGCTGGAAGGAGTTCGAGCTCGAGCTGATGCGCGACCGCGCCGACAACGTGGTCGTCGTCTGTTCGATCGAGAACGTCGACCCGATGGGTGTCCACACCGGAGACTCGGTCACCGTCGCCCCGGCGATGACGCTGACCGACCGGGAGTACCAGCGGATGCGCGACCTCGCGATCGCGGTGCTGCGCGAGGTGGGCGTCGACACCGGCGGCTGCAACATCCAGTTCGCGGTGCATCCGGACAGCGGACGGATGGTCGTCATCGAGATGAACCCGCGGGTGTCCCGGTCGTCCGCGCTGGCGTCCAAGGCGACCGGCTTCCCGATCGCGAAGATCGCCGCCAGGCTCGCGGTCGGCTACACGCTGGACGAGATCCCGAACGACGTGACCGGCGAGACGCCGGCGTCCTTCGAGCCGACGCTGGACTACGTCGTGGTCAAGGTGCCGCGGTTCGCGTTCGAGAAGTTTCCCGGCGCGGACCGGGAGCTGACCACGCACATGAAGAGCGTGGGCGAGGCGATGGCGATCGGCCGCAACTTCCCGGAGGCGCTGGGCAAGGCGCTGCGCTCGATGGAGACGACCGCGGCCGGCTTCTGGGTGGCGCCGGAGACCGAGTCGTCCAAGGAGGACCTGCTGCAGGCGCTGCGGACGCCCACCGACGGGCGGCTCTACACGGTCGAGCGGGCGCTGCGGGCCGGCGCGACGGTGCCGGAGGTCTGCGCGGCGAGCGGGATCGACCCGTGGTTCGTCGACCAGGTCGCGCTGGTCGGCGAGGTCGGCGCCGAGGTCCGGGACGCGCCGACGCTGACCACCGGGCTGCTGCGCCGGGCGAAGCGGCACGGCCTGTCCGACCGGCAGGTCGCGGCGCTGCGCCCGGAGCTGGCCGGCGAGGCCGGGGTGCGCACGCTGCGCCGGCGGGCCGGCATCCGGCCGGTCTTCAAGACCGTCGACACCTGCGCGGCCGAGTTCGCCGCGGTGACGCCGTACCACTACTCCACCTATGACGAGGAGACCGAGGTCGTGCCCCAGCCGGACCGGCCGAAGGTGGTCATCCTCGGCAGCGGGCCGAACCGGATCGGCCAGGGCATCGAGTTCGACTACTCGTGCGTGCACGCCGCGCTGGCGCTGCGGGCGGCCGGCTACGAGACTGTCATGGTCAACTGCAACCCGGAGACCGTGTCCACCGACTACGACACCTCCGACCGGCTCTACTTCGAGCCGCTCACCCTCGAGGACGTCCTCGAGGTGGTGCACGCCGAGCGGGAGTCCGGGACGGTGGCCGGGGTCGTCTGCACGCTCGGCGGGCAGACCCCGCTCGGGCTGGCGCAGCGGCTGAAGGACGCCGGCGTCCCGATCCTCGGCACCCAGCCGGAGGCGATCCACCTGGCCGAGGACCGCGGCTCGTTCGGCCGGCTGCTCGCCGACGCCGGGCTGCCGGCGCCGAAGCACGGCACCGCGTCGTCCTTCCCGGAGGCGCGGGCGGTGGCGGAGTCCATCGGCTACCCGGTCCTGGTGCGACCGTCCTACGTGCTCGGCGGTCGCGGGATGGAGATCGTGTACGACGAGGCGTCGCTGGAGTCGTACCTGGCCAAGCACCTCGCCGGCGCGGGCGAGGGCACCAGCGCCGAGCACCCGGTGCTGGTGGACCGGTTCCTCGACGACGCGGTCGAGATCGACGTGGACGCCCTCTTCGACGGCGAGGAGCTGCATCTCGGCGGCGTGATGGAGCACATCGAGGAGGCCGGCATCCACTCCGGCGACTCGGCCTGCGCGCTGCCGCCGATCACGCTCGGCTCCTCTGACGTGGCGGCCGTGCGCCGCGCCACCGCCGAGCTCGCCCGCCGGATCGGGGTGCGGGGCCTGATCAACGTGCAGTACGCGCTCAAGGACGGCGTGCTGTACGTGCTGGAGGCGAACCCGCGCGCGTCCCGTACGGTCCCGTTCGTGTCCAAGGCCACCGCGGTGCCGCTGGCGAAGGCGGCCGCCCGGATCGCGCTCGGCGCCTCGGTCGCCCAGCTGCGCGCGGAGGGGCTGCTGCCGTCCACAGGCGATGGTGGCGACCTGCCGGCGGACGCGCCGATCGCGGTGAAGGAGGCGGTGCTGCCGTTCCACCGCTTCCGCGCCGCGGACGGGTCCGGAGTGGACACCGTGCTCGGCCCGGAGATGCGCTCCACCGGCGAGGTGATGGGGATCGACGCCGCCTTCGGGACCGCCTTCGCCAAGTCGCAGGCGGCGGCGTACGGGTCGCTGCCGACCCGCGGGCGGGCCTTCGTCAGCATCGCCAACCGGGACAAGCGGGCGGCGATCCTGCCGGTGATGCGGCTGGCCGACCTCGGCTTCGAGGTGCTCGCCACCGAGGGCACCGCGCTGGCGCTGCGCCGGCACGGGGTGGCCGTCGAGGTGGTGCCGCGCTACCGGCGCGGGTCGGCGGACGTCCCGGACTGCGTGCAGCGGATCCTCGGCGGCGACGTGGCGCTGGTCTTCAACACGCCGTGGGGCTCGCCGGGCAACTCCGGGCCGCGGCTGGACGGGTACGAGATCCGCACCGCCGCCGTCGCGGTCGGCATCCCGTGCGTGACGACCGTGCAGGGCATGACCGCATGCGTGCAGGGGATAGAGGCGCTGCGCCGGGGCGACGTCGGGGTGCGGTCGCTGCAGGAGCTGCAGGCTCAACTCAGGGGGGTGGCTCCGTGAGCGCGAGTGCTCGCAGCGCGAGCGAGAGCGAGGACGGCCGGTCGAGCGGCGCTCGCGCCGGCCGACCTGTGGGTCGAGCGGACACAGTGCCGGTACAGGTGAAGGGGGAAGTGCTGAACCGGCGGCGGGTGGGGGCCTACCACCTGCTCGAGGTGGCGGCCGGCGGCATCGCCGAGCAGGCCAGGCCGGGTCAGTTCGTCGCCGTGTCGGTGGGCGGGCCGGCCAGCTCGATGCTGCTGCGGCGGTCGTTCGCGCTGTACCGGGCGACGCCGACCGGCGCGTACTCGGGCACCGTCCAGTTCGTGGTGGCCGTGCACGGCAAGGGCACCGAGTGGCTCGCCGGGGTCCGGCCGGGCGACCCGCTGGACCTCGTCGGTCCACTCGGGACACCGTTCCGGATGCCCGGCTCGCCGGTCGGCTGCCTGCTGGTCGGCGGCGGCTACGGCTCGGCACCGCTCTTCCCGCTGGCCGAGGCGCTGCGGGCCCGGGAGTGCCGGGTGGACTTCCTGATCGGGGCGTCCACCCACGAGCGGGTCTTCGGCGAGCTGGAGGCGAAGCGGACCGCGGGCGCGGTGACCGTCACCACGGACGACGGCTCGGCCGGCTTCCGCGGCACCGTGGCCGACGTGCTGCCCGACGAGCTGGAGCGCACCGGCGCGCTGGTGGTCTACGCGTGCGGCCCGATGCCGATGCTGCGTGCGGTCGGCGCGGTGGCGGCCTCGTACGGGCTGCCCTGCCAGGTCGCCGTCGAGGAGTCGATGGCGTGCGGGATCGGGGTGTGCATGACCTGCGTGCTGCCGGTGGTCGGGGAGGACGGGATCACCCGGATGACCCGGTCCTGTGTGGACGGACCGGTGTTCCCGGCCGAGCGGGTGCGCTGGGACGACGTCGGCACCGTTCCACCCGACGCCCTCGGCGCCCCCTCCGCGGCGCCGTGGGAGGCGGAGATGCCAGGCGCCGTCGCCGGCTTCGGCGGCGGCCCGGACACGCCGGTGCTGGTCGGCGGTCCGGATGACGAGCCCCGCGCCGGGGGGCGGCCGTGACCGCCGTGCCGCCGGAGAGCGTCGACCTGCGGACGGCGCTCGGGGCGGCGGCGCTGCCGAACCCGGTGCTGACCGCGTCCGGGTGCGCCGCCGCCGGCCGGGAGCTGGAGCCGTTCTCGCCGGTGGCGTCGCTCGGCGCGGTGGTGACCAAGTCGGTCACGCTGGCGCCGCGAGCCGGCCGGCCGACCCCGCGGATGGCCGAGACGCCGAGCGGGATGCTCAACTCGATAGGCCTGCAGAACCCGGGCATCGACGCGTTCCTCGCCTACGACCTGCCCTGGCTGGCGGACAAGGGCGCCCGCGCGGTGGTGAGCGTCGCGGGCGGCGGCGTCGGCGACTACGCCGAGCTGGCCCGGCGGCTGCGGCACGCTCCGGCGCTGGTCGCGGTCGAGGTGAACATCTCCTGTCCGAACGTGGAGGACCGCGGCCAGGTCTTCGCCTGCGACCCGGAGGCGGCCGCGCGGGTGGTGGAGGCGGTCCGCGCCGAGCTGCCGGCCGGGATCCCGGTGCTGGCCAAGCTCTCCCCGGACGTCACCGACATCGTCGGGATCGCCCGGTCCTGCGTCCGAGCCGGCGCCGACGGGCTTACGCTGGTCAACACGCTGCTCGGCATGGTGATCGACCCCGACACGCTGCGCCCGGCGCTGGCCGGTGTCACCGGCGGCCTGTCCGGCCCGGCCATCCGGCCGGTCGCGGTGCGCTGCGTCTGGCAGGTGCACGCGGCGCTGCCGGAGGTGCCGCTGCTCGGCGCGGGCGGGATCAGCAGCGGGCTGGACGCGCTGCAGTTCGTGCTCGCCGGGGCGTCGGCGGTGTCCGTCGGGACCGCGGTCTTCGGCGACCCGTCCGCGCCCGCCCGGGTGCTGGCCGAGCTGCGGACCGCGCTCGCCGAGCGCGGCTTCGCCCGGTTGTCGGACGCGGTCGGCTACGCGCACCGGGCGAAGGTGGGCGACGAACACCGCCCGGACCGCACCCCGGCACCGTCGCCCCGCCCGGCCTGGCGGCTCGGCGAGGACGACCTGTGACCGCGCCGCCGGCGCCGTTCGGGTCGCGGCTGGCGGCGGCGGTCGCGGAGCGGGGGCCGCTCGTCGTCGGCATCGATCCGCACGTCACGCTGCTGCGCGACTGGGGGCTCGGCGAGGACGCGGCCGGGCTGGAGCGCTTCTCGCTCACCGTGGTGGAGGCGCTGGCCGACCGGGTCGCGGTGCTCAAGCCGCAGTCGGCCTTCTTCGAGCGCTTCGGCAGCCGCGGCATCGCCGTGCTGGAGCGGGTGCTGGCCGGGATCCGGGCCGCCGGCGCGCTCGCGCTGCTCGACGTCAAGCGCGGCGACATCGGCTCCACGGTCGCGGCGTACGCCGGCGCGTACCTGGATCCGACCTCGCCGCTGGCCGCCGACGCGGTGACCGCGAGCCCGTACCTCGGCTTCGGCTCGCTGCGGCCACTGCTCGGCGCGGCGTACGCGCACGGCGCCGGCGTGTTCGTGCTCGCGCTGACCTCCAACCCGGAGGGCGCGACGGTGCAGCTCGCCACCGGACCGGACGGGCGGACGGTCGCGCAGCGGGTCCTCGACGACGTGGCCGAGGCGAACTCGGCCGAGCTGGCGGTGACCGGCGGCCGGCTCGGCTCGGTGGGCGCGGTGGTCGGCGCGACCCTGGGCGAGCACGGCCACCGGCTCGACCACCTGCGCGGGCCGGTGCTGGCGCCGGGTCTGGGCGCCCAGGGCGCGACCGCGGCCGACCTGCCCCGGGTCTACGGCCCGGCCCTGCCCGACGTGCTGCCGTCGGTGTCACGCGAGGTGCTCGCCGAGGGCCCTGACGTGGCCGCCCTGCGCTCCGCGGCGGACCGGCTGGCGGGGGAGCTGTCCGCGGTCCTCTCCTCTGCCTGAGGCCACCCCCGGGCCGGTCGCGCGGCGGGCCGGACGGCCGCCCGATCGGGCGGTCCGGCTCCCGGATGAGTGGCGGACGTTGCCCATGGGGGGTGCTGCTCGCTAAGTTGCCGCTCATCGTCCGCCCCTGTCGAGGAGAACCCAGGTGCCCCTGCCGCCCCTCACCCCGGAGCAGCGTGCCGCCGCGCTGGAGAAGGCCGCCGCGGCCCGCAAGGCCCGGGCGGAAGTGAAGGAGCGCCTCAAGCGCAACGGGGCCTCCATCTCCGAGGTGCTCAACGCCGGCGGGTCCGACGACGTCATCGGCAAGATGCGTGTGTCGGCCGTGCTGGAGTCCATGCCCGGTGTCGGCAAGGCCCGGGCCGCCAAGATCATGGAACGGCTGGAGATCTCGCCGACGAGGCGGGTACGAGGTCTGGGTGCCAAGCAGCGCACCGCCCTCGAGCGCGAGTTCGGCGCCGGCACCGAGACGTCCTGAGGCCATACTCGGTCCCGTGGAGCTCGTCCCCGACCTCGACGAGCCCGCCGAGGCGCGGCTCACCGTGCTGTCCGGCCCGTCCGGGGTGGGCAAGGACGCCGTGCTGGCCGCCGTCCGCCGGCGCCACCCGGACGTCTGGGTGTCCACCTCGGTGACCACCCGGCCGCCGCGCCCGACCGAGACCGACGGCGTCGAGTACCACTTCGTCGACCGTGACCGGTTCGCCGCCATGATCGAGTCCGGCGAGCTGCTGGAGCACGCGGAGTACGCGGGCAACCTCTACGGCACCCCCCGCGAGCCGGTGGTCCGCCGGCTCGCGGAGCGCCGGCCGGCCTTCCTGGTGATCGAGTTGCAGGGCATGCGGCAGGTGCGCAAGCTGATGCCCGACGCGCAGTTCGTCTTCCTGGCGCCGCCGTCGTTCGCGGAGCTGGAGCGGCGGCTGACCGGCCGCGGCACCGAGTCCGACGAGGTCCGCCGGCAGCGGCTGGACCAGGCCCGGATCGAGCTGGCCAGCGAGGCGGAGTTCGACGTGACCGTGGTGAACGACTCGGTCGAGCGCGCGGCGGACGAGTTGGTAACGTTGATAGAGCACCCAGTTCCCCGGCGTAGGAAGTAGTGACGCGAGTGTCCGGCACCGCCGCAGTCCCCGAGGGCATCACCAACCCGCCCATCGACGAGCTCCTCGAGCGCACCAGCTCGAAGTACGCGCTGGTGATCTACGCGGCGAAGCGCGCCCGGCAGATCAACGCCTACTACAGCCAGCTCGGCGAGGGCCTGCTGGAGTACGTCGGCCCGCTGGTCGACACCCAGCCGCAGGAGAAGCCGCTGTCGATCGCGCTCCGCGAGATCAACTCCGGCCTCCTCACCCACGAGCAGGTCGCGGAGTAGTCTCG
>Ga0210378_10000195_pt1 | contig 29465 bp, 27 predicted proteins | sample PLM1_60_b1redo_FD_155465 | JGI IMG/M metagenome (GOLD analysis project Ga0210378, IMG submission 155465) | Groundwater sediment microbial communities from an aquifer in East River, Colorado, USA - PLM1_60_b1 redo | ecosystem: Environmental > Terrestrial > Soil > Riparian zone | place: USA: East... | reverse complement strand
AGGCCCCGCGCGATCAGCACCGAGAAGTAGATGGCCAGGGCGAAGAGGACGAGGGTGAGGACGGTGTCGTTGGAAACGGTCAGACGCCCTCCAGGGCGCGATCGGCATCTTCGATGAGGTCGGCGGCGTCCTCGACTCCGAGCGCGACCCGCACGGTGCCGGGGTCCACGCCCGCGGCCTTGAGCTGCTCGTCGGTGTAGCCGTGGTGGGAGGTGTGCACGGGCAGGCTCACCAGCGTCTCCACGCCGCCCAGGCTCGCCGCGCGGGCCATGAGGCGGAGGCCGTCGTAGAAGCGCTCGGCGGCGGGGAGCCCGCCGTGGAGGACGACGGCGAGGATCCCGCCGAAGCCGGACATCTGCAGCCGCGCCACCTCGTGGCCCGGGTGCGTGCGCAGCCCGGGGTAGAGCACGCGCGCCACTTTCGGGTGGCTCTGGAGATGGAGGGCGAGGGCGAGCGCGTTCTCGGACTGGCGGTGGACACGCAGGTGCAGCGTCTTCAGTCCGCGGAGGGCGAGGAACGCGGAGTGCGGATCGAGGCACGCGCCCAACACCCTCATGAGCGACCGCGCCTTCTCGATGCGCTCCCGCGAGCCGACGAGGGCGCCGCCGATGATGTCGCTGTGCCCGCTGAGCGCCTTCGTGAGGCTGTGCATGACGAGGTCGGCGCCGAGGCAGATGGGACGCTGAAGCACCGGGGTGGCGAAGGTGTTGTCGACCATGACCGCGACGCCGTGGTCGTGCGCGATGGCGCTGACGGCCGCGAGGTCAACCACGTCCAGCGAAGGGTTCGTCGGGCTCTCGACGACGACGGCCCGGGTGCGGGGGCCGGCCAGCGAGCCCAGCTGCTTCAGCTCGGCGGGAGGAACGATGCGCGACGAGATCCCGAGGGAGGGCAGGATCTCGCGGACGAGGCGGGTCGTTCCGCCGTAGAGCGAGGCGCTGGCCAGCACCTCCTCCCCGGCCTTGACGAGCGAGAGGAGCCCCGTAGTAGAGGCGGCCATGCCGGACGCGAGCACCAACGCGTCTTCTCCCTCCTCGAGGGCGGCCAGGGTCTGCTCCAGCTCCCGCAGGGTCGGGTTCGCGTAGCGCGTGTAGAGGTAGAGCTCTTCGTCGCCGTCGAGGTAGCGGCGCATCTCGGCCGAGGAGCCGAAGACGAAGGTCGAAGACTGCACGATGGGCGTCGTGAGCGGTCCGGGGCGCGGGTCCTTCGCCCCATGCACCGCCCGCGTGCCGATCCCGCGCTTGCTCACAACTCCACCGGCTGGGTTTCCGCGGCCTCCGGCGCGCCGCGCCGGCCGCGCGGCTCCGGGACCGCGCCGACGACCGGCTCCACGAACATGCGGTACGCGTCGCGGTACCCGTGGTCCATGAGGTCTTCCGGCGTCTCCAGCGCCTCCGTGGCCGGATCCTGGGCGCCGTCCAGCTCGAGCGGACCGAAAGCGCGGCGATCGGGCCTTATGACGTAGACGGGCACGTCACGATAGATGCGCCCGGTGGCCGGGTCCTGCCAGGCCCGGCTGCCGTCTTCCAGACGGTGACCGAGGCTCTCGACCATCCGGCTCGTGCGCTCCGTCCCTCGCACGTCTCCTTCCACGGCCTGTCGCTCGAGGGTCGCCAGCACTCCGTCGGCCGCGGCGAGCGGCCCGCGTCGGCGGGGCGGCGGGCTCGCCGAGTGCGGCGAGCCGGAGGCCACGATCACCTGCTCCGCTCCCGCCGCCACCGCCTCCGAGATGCCGCAGCCGGCGGCCAGGGTGGCGTCGGTCAGCCGGTGCATCTCGCCGGCGAAGATCCCGCCCTTGGGAAACGAGACGCGGCGCACGGGGGCGGCCAGAGGCGGCAGCAGGCCGGTCACGACCGCGTCGAAGAGCAGGGTGTCGTGGCCCGGCTCGCGCAGGTCGACTGCGCCGGGAATGCCCTCCAGCCGCGAGCGCGGCCCCCGCGCGCGAGTGGAGGCGAAGGCGGCGCGGGCGGCATCGTGGAGAAGCACGAACGGAAGCACGTTGCCGGTCTCGAGGTCCGCGGTCCGCAGGATCAGCTCGCGGAAGCCGGGCTGGCCGAGGTTCTCCGCGAGGAGGGCCACGTAGCGCTTGCCCAGCTCCGACTCGGAGGGCGGGTCCCCGGAGATGGCCGAGCCGCGCGCCACCTCCCACAGGGCGTGTGAGAGCCGCTTGCGCGCCGGGCGGGCGTCGATGGGAGTCTCGAAGGCCTCCGCGAACCGCCGCCCGCTGCGCAGCCAACCCAGGAGCACGTAGACGACCGCCAGCACCGAGAGCGCGAAGACAGGCACCGCGAGCGCGGCCAGGTAAGGCGCGCGCAGGACGGCGGGCGCCGCCCACAGTCCCTCGATGAGCCGGGAGGGCAAGCCGGGCGCCACCACGTCCACGATGAGGACGAGGGGGAACAGCAGGCCCGCGAGGAGGGCGAGACCCACCGGGAAGAGGAAGACGCCGAACGCGGTGGCGAGCAGGAGCAGCGCGATCCGAAGAGCCGGCTGCAACCGATAGAAGGAGTCCCAGCCGGCGCCGTCCCACAGGCCGCCGTCGCCGTAGAGCTTCTCCCCCCCGGCCACCGCGGCGAACGCCGCCGCCACCGCGCCGACGCCGGAGCCCACCACGAGGTCGACCTTGACGCCGCTCTCGTCCAGCGCGCGCAGCACCCCGGCGTGATAGGCCCCCGACGCGCCGCTCCCGGTGAGGACGAGAGCCGTGCGGCGCTTCGGCGAGTATTCCCTCATGGCGCGCGAGACTTTCTACGTTACCACACCGGTCACGCCGGCAATCCTTTGTGCCAGGCCGCGAGCGCCTTCGCCCTCGTCCACGACGAGGTAGACGCCCGTGCGCCGGGGGGCGTGGAGCCACGACGAGAGCCAGCGGCGGTCGTCGCGGGGCGTCTCGACCTCCGGCCAGCGCAAGCTCTCCACCGCCTGCTCGAGCCGTCCCTCTTCGACGCGCACGCCCGCCTCCTCGAGGACGGCGCCTTGCCGCACCGGATACAGCTCGAGCCCCTCACGTCCGCGCTCGATCACCAGGCCGCGTCCCCCTTCCACCGCCGCCACCCACGGCGGCGCCCACGAGGCGGTCTCCGGTGGCCGGCCCTCGGGACGCGCGAGGAGCGCCTGCGCTCGCCCGGCGAGGTCGCGGTAGTCCGCCTCGCTCACCCGAACGAGGCAGGGGGCTGCGCACGTGCGCACCTGGGCATAGATGCAGCCCAGGCCGAGGGCGAGGTCGACGGTCGGCTCGAAGGTGAAGTCGCAGGGGCGCAACGGAACGAGCTTGTGCAGAGCGTCCACGGCGCGCGTCGCCGCGCGGCGATCACGAAACGGCCCGTAGAGGTGGCGCGGGCCCGCATCGGCGCCGCGAACGGACAGACGCGGGAAGCGCTCGCCGGTGTCCAGGTGGACGTAGGCCGGAGGCTTCAGGTCCCGGCGAGCCTCCGGCTTCACGTACCCCGCCATGAGGCGCTCGTAGACGAGGCGTTGATGGAAGGCCGACGTCGTCGTCGCCCAGCGCACCTCCGTCGCCACCGGCCGCAGGTCCGTGCGCGGACGCCGACCCTTCGGCACGGGGCGGCCCTGGCCGAGGTGGCCGGCGGCCCAGCGCCGGAGGTTGGCCGCCCGGCCGATCACGAGGTTCTTGCCGTCGGGCCCGAGGATCTGCCCCACGCCGGCACGCGTAGGGAGGGCGCCGAGCGCGGCGACCGGGTCCGGCTCGAGAGACGCGGTGGCGAGTGGCGGCGCGACCACGGCGGGCGGCGGGGGCGTCAGGCCTCCGCGGGCGAGTCCCCCGCCTGATCGTGCATCGTGACCAGGCGGGTGATTTCGTACTCCTTGGTGCCGGAGGGCACGCGGACCTCGACCACGTCGCCCTCCTCGTGGTTCAGGAGGCTCTTGCCGATGGGCGACGAGGGCGAGATCCGTCCCTGGGTCGGATCCGCTTCCTCCGGGGTGACGAGGTCATAGACGATCTGGTCGCCGCTGGACGTCTCGCGCAGGGTCACGGTCGAGCCGAGCCCGACCTTATCCTTGGGGATCTTGTCGAGGTTGACCATCGACAGGGCGACCAGGCGCGTCTGCAGCTGGGCGATCCGTGCCTGCAGGAAGGTCTGCCGCTCCTTGGCCGACTTGTACTCGGCGTTCTCCCGCAGGTCGCCGTGCTCCCGCGCCTTCTGGATCTCCTTCGGGAGCTGGACCTTCAGCTCGTAGTCGAGCGTGCGGATTTCGTCTTCGAGCCGCTTCTTGATGTCGATCATTGCTATTTCGCGATAGTATCACGGCGCTTCATGGATGACGCCCTCATCCGCAGCCGCAGCAATCCCTTCGTGCGCCGCCTGCGGGCCCTCAAGGAGAAGTCGGGCGGGGAGCTGATGCTGCTCGAGGGGCCGAAGCTCATCGCGGAGGCGCTGGGCTCGAGCGTCGAGGTGGTGGAGGCCGCCGCCTCCCCTCGACTGGCGCAGAGCGACCGCGTGGGCGTGATCCATGCGCTGCGAGCCGCCGGCGTCGCCGTCCGCCTGCTGGACGACGCCGTGCTCGGCTCGCTGTCGGAAGTGGAGACGAGCCAGGGCATCCTCGCCCTCGCCCGCCGCCCGGCCTTCGACGAGGAGCGCATCTTCACGGGCACGCCGCTCGTGCTGGTCGCCGCCGGGATCCAGGATCCCGGCAACCTCGGCGCCCTCTTGCGCAGCGCGGAGGCGGCCGGGGCCACGGGGGCCTATCTCACCGACGGCACCGCCGATCCCTTTTCGTGGAAGGCGCTTCGCGGCTCCATGGGCAGCGCCTTCCGGCTTCCCCACCGCCGGCGGATGACCACCGCGGACGCGCTGTCGCGTCTGGAGGAGCGCGGGGTGAGCGTCATCGCGGCCGATCCCGGTGCCGCGCTTCCCTACCACCAGGCCGACCTGCGCCGGGCGGTGGCCCTCCTGCTCGGACCGGAGGGCTCCGGGCTGCCGGCGGCGCTGACCGCGCGGGCCGACCTCGCCGTCGCCGTTCCCATGGCGCCGGGCGTGGACAGCCTCAACGTGGCCGTGGCCGGCGGCGTGCTGCTCTTCGAGGCGGCCCGCCAGCGCCGGAACATCGCGCTTCGCCCGGTTTCGAGTTAGTCTTTCCCCATGCCAGCCTCAAGGGACGATTCCTCGCGGCTGCTTTTCCCATCCCCACCGGCGCCGCCCGACACCCCCCGCCCGGACGCGCCCCTGGCCGACCGGATCCGGCCGCGCACGATGGAGGAGATCCTCGGCCAGGACGAGGTGCTCGGTCCGGGCAAGCCGCTGCGCCGGGGGATCGAATCGGACTACCTCCGCTCCCTCATCTTGTGGGGGCCGCCGGGCTCGGGCAAGACCACCCTCGCCCATGTGATCCGCCTCCGCACCCGCCACCACTTCGAGTCGATGAGCGCCGTGCTCACCGGCGTGAAGGAGCTGAAGCAGGTGCTGAAGGAGGCGGAGGTGCGGCGCAAGCGCGACCAGCGCCGGACGATCGTGTTCATCGACGAGATCCACCGGTACAACAAGGCCCAGCAGGACGCGCTCCTGTCGCACGTGGAGTCCGGCGACGTGGTGCTCATCGGGGCCACCACCGAGAACCCCTCATTCGAGGTGAACGCCGCCCTCCTCTCGCGGTGCCGCGTGGTGGTCCTGAAGCCGCTCGGCGCCCCCCAGCTGGTGGAGGTGCTCAAGCGCGCCCTCACTGACGCCGAGCGTGGCCTCGGCGCGGCCGGCGCCGACGTCAGCGACGACGCGCTGGAGTTCCTGGCCCAGGCCTCCGACGGCGACGCGCGCACCGCCCTCAACGTCCTCGAGATGGCCGTGATGACCTCGCCGCCCCAGGACGGCCGCCGACTGGTCGACCTGAAGGGCATGCGCCAGGCGTTCGCGCGCAAGTCACTCCTCTACGACCGCGCGGGCGAGGAGCACTACAACATCATCAGCGCGCTGCACAAGTCGGTCCGCAATTCCGACGCCGACGCCGGCCTCTACTGGCTGGCGCGGATGCTGGAGGCGGGCGAGGACCCGCTCTACGTGGCACGACGGCTGGTACGCTTTGCCTCCGAGGACGTGGGCATGGCCGATCCCCAGGCCCTCGTCCAGGCGATGGCCGCGCAGCAGGCGGTGCATTTCGTGGGCCTGCCCGAGGGGAGCCTCGCCCTGGCACAGGCCGTCGTCTACCTCGCCGCCGCTCCGAAGAGCAACGCACTCTACACCGCCTACAACGCCGCGGCGTACGACGCCCTGGAGACGCGGGCCGAGCCGGTGCCGCTGTGGATCCGCAACGCCCCCACCCCGCTCATGAAGCAGCTCGGGTACGGCAAGGGCTACCGCTACGCCCACGACGAGGAGGAGGGCGTGTCGGGCATGGACTGCCTGCCCGAGTCGCTGGCGGGAAGGCGCTACTACGAGCCGACGAAGCGCGGCGACGAGGCCGGCATCGCCGAACGCCTGAAGGAAGCCCGCCGGCTGCGGGAAGAGAAGAAAGATAACGAGCCCAAGTAGTCCCCTCTCCCTGGACCCTCACCCTGAAGGGGAGATAGGGTGAGGGTCACTCCTCCTCGAGCGCCTTCGCCAGCTCCCGCCGCTCGCCGGGAGTGAGTTGGCTCGCCGCTCTCAGCAGTGGCCGGACGTCGCCTCGCTCGTCCGGCGTGGGTGCCACCAGGGTCAAGCCGGCGACGTAGAGAGCGAGCGTAAAGAAGGAGATGTACCCCGTGGCTGGCGCCACCGCCGGCGCCTCGAGCGTTCCAAACGACAGCCCCTCGAAGATGAGCCCGGCCAGACGCCGCGACCAGCTGCCGCCCGGCGCGTAGAGCCCGGCCAGGATCATGTGCTTGAGCACGAACGCGGTGCCGAAGAGCACGCCCAGGCTGCGGAGCAGACGGAACGGCTCGAAGGCGGAGAACTGGTCGTTCCAGAGCGTCCACAAGAAGAAGAACGCGAACATCCAGTGGAGCAGGCCCTGCTCCGGCAGCACCGAGTTGAAGGCCTGGGCCGAGGCGAAGAAGAGCGTCAGCAAGGTGAGGGCGTGCGAGACGTTGGCGAGCACGCCGTGACGGCTTCCCAGCCAGGCCTCGAGCCGGACCAGCCGCCCGCGCAGGAAGAGCGACGCGAGCAGCGCCGCCATGACGAGCGTGACGAGAGGCGGAGGCAGGAAGACGAAGGACCGGTCGGTGGTCACGCGCATGCCGCCGAGCAGCGCCACCGTGAGGAACACGAGCGGCAGCAGCAGCACCCGGGCGGCCGCCCGCCGCCGGACGGGATCGTCCCTCATTCAATGACCCCCCACCCTTCATTGGGCCCCTCCAGTCCCCACGTAGGGGGAGGGGAGGGCCCCCGCCTCCTCACTTTCTCTCCTCCAGGACCCGCAGCGGGTTGAGGTCGCTCCACGTCTTCTCGCGGCCCTTCTCCAGCTCCGCTCTCAGCTCGGCCGCGGTGTGGATCTTCAGGTCGGGGTCGTCCACGATCAGGGTGCCGGAGGGCGTGAGCGCCAGGGCCCGGTCCGCCGCCTGCTGCCCCTGGGTGTAGAGCGCGTCGTCGTGGTACAGGCGGCCCCAGCCCTCGCGATAGAAGGCGTAGGCGACGTAGAACTGCGTGCGCGCGTCGGCGCGGGCCGGGTCGGCCCGCTCCCACTCGTCGCGCGCGGCGCGGTAGAGGCCGCGATGGAAGAGCGACAGCGCGGTTTCGAAGCGGACGGGATCGACCTTGTAGGCGCCGGCCGCGACCCGCACACCCTGCGTCACGTCCTCGAGGCTGCGCGGCTGCGTCGCATAGACCCATACGACGAACGCCGCATAGAGCAGCGTGGCCAGGATGCCCGTCGCATGGAGCAGCGGGTAGCGCATTACGACGGGAGCAGCCCCTGCCGCACGGCATGGATGAAGTCGGTGTAGGCCGGGGTGAAGCCGGCGGCGCGCAGCTCGCTGGCCACCTGGCCCCGATGGTAGGCCGAATGCGCCACGACGTGGGTGAGGATGTCGCCGACGGTGCTCGTCCACGACTCGCCAAGCGAGTTGCGGTACGCCACCGTCCGCTCGAGATCGGCCGGCGGAGGGCCGTCGAGGAAGCGCGGCCAGTCGCCCGCCACGGACTCCGCCTCCGCCGCGCACTGATCGAGCGTCAGCTCGGGCCACACGACCACCGGTGCGGGATCCTGCCGCAGGCGGCCGAGCCACAGTCGTTCGGTGGCCGGAACGTGGCCCATGAAGCGCAGGGCGCGGGACGGAGGGGTGGCGGCGGCACGCAACGAGGCGATCGCCTCGCGGTTGGCCCACGCGTCCCAGGCCAGCAGCCGGCGGTGATGGGCCCTGAGGTCCACGTCGTCCTCCGGGACGAAGCATAGCGCATGGATTCCGGGTTGCGCGCGGCGGGAACCGCTGTTAGCGTGGCCGTCTCATGGAAAGCGCCCTCGTGGTCCGCGACGCGACCGCCGCCGACGCGCCCGCAATCCTCGCCATCGGTCGGGAGCTGGTGGAGGACGGCGACACGTACGTCTTCGCGCCCGCGACCTCGGACGACGAGCTGAAGGCCTACTGGCTGTCCCCGGCCGGGCGGACCTTCGTAGCCGTCCTCGACGGGCAGGCGGTCGGCTGCTACCTGCTGCGCACGAACTATCCAGGCCGCGGGCGCCACGTGGCCAACGCGTCCTACGCCGTGAGGCGCGGCTTCACCCGCCGCGGCATCGGCCGCGCGATGGCGGAGCATTCCCTCGAAATGGCGCGGAGCCTCGGCTTCCAGGCCATGCAGTTCAACCTCGTCGTCAGCACCAACGACGCGGCGGTCACCCTGTGGCGGACCCTCGGCTTCCGGATCGTCGGGAACCTGCCGAAGGTGTTCGACCACGCGAAGCGGGGGCTGGTCGACGCCTACGTGATGCACCGGTTTTTGTAGGCGAAGCGCCGCGGATGGGCTATCGCTACGTCATGAAGAACGGCATCGTCGTCGCGTCCACGCGGCCCGAGCACGCGCTCCCGCTCGCGGAGCTGCAGGAGGTGTGCTTCCCCACCCTCGCCCCGGAGCTGCTCTTCCGCGCGGAGCACTACCGGAAGCATCTCGAGTTCTTCCCGGAGGGCCAGTTCGTGGCCCTCGACGGCGACCGTGTCGTGGCCGGCACCACGACCTGCCGCCTCGATTTCGACTTCGACCACGTCGGACACACCTTCGCCGACGTCATCCAGGGCGGCTGGCTCACGTCGCACGAGCCGGACGGAGATTGGCTCTACGGAGCCGACGTCTCGGTGCACCCGGACCAGCGCGGGCGCGGCCTGGCCCGGGGCCTGTACGCCGCCCGGCAGGACACGGTGCGCCGGCTCGGGCTCAAGGGGCAGGTCACGGCGGGCATGATGCGCGGATACGGGGCGGTCAAGGACCGGATGTCCGCCGAGGAGTACTACCGGGCCCTGCGGGCGGGCACCCTCCACGACCCGACGCTCTCCGCCCAGATGAGCATCGGGTTCGAGCCACGCCGCCTGATGCCGAACTACGTGCAGGACCCCGTCTGCGACAACTACGCCGTTCTCATCGTCCTCGACGCCTCGCGCGAGGTGCCGAGCGAGACGATTCCCGGCTGACCGCGCGGAGGCTGCCCATGGGAGCCATTCGACTCCAGACCGAGATTCCCGGCCCCAAGAGCCGCGAGCTGCTCGCGCGCCGGATGGCCGCGGTGGCGGGGGGCCTGGGCAAAGCCACCGACGTGGTCGTCGAGCGGGCCGAGGGCTGCCTCGTCCACGACGTCGACGGCAACACCCTCATCGACTTCGCGGGCGGCATCGGGATGCTCGCGGTGGGCCACAGCCCGCGCGGCGTCGTGGAGGCGCTCGCCGCGCAGGCGCGAAAGCTCATCCACGTTTGCGCGCTCGTCGCCACGTACGAGCCCTATGTGCGCCTGTGCGAGGTGCTGAACGAGATCACGCCCGGCGACTTCGCCAAGAAGACGCTGCTCGCCAACAGCGGCGCCGAGAGCGTCGAGAACGCGGTCAAGCTGGCCCGGCGCTACACGGGCCGCCCGGCGGTCATCGCCTTCGAGGGCGCCTACCACGGCCGGACGCTGCTGACGCTGTCGCTCACCAGCAAATACGGCCTCTTCAAGAAGGGCTTCGGCCCGTTCGCGCCGGAGATCTACCGGCTGCCGGTCCCCAACCTGTACCGGACGCCGGACGGCATGAGCGAGGAGCGCTACGTCGACTGGAGCATCCGCCAGCTCGAGAACGCGTTCGTGGCCCAGGTGGACACCTCCGCCGTGGCCGCCATCATCATCGAGCCCGTGCAGGGAGAAGCCGGCTTCGTCCCGATTCCTCCCCGCTTCCTCCGGCGCATCCGCGAGCTGTGCGACGAGCACGGCATCGTGATGATCGCCGACGAGGTCCAAAGCGGGTTCGGCCGCACCGGCCGGCTCTTCGCGATCGAGCACGCCGGCGTCGTGCCCGACCTCGTGACCACCGCCAAGTCCCTCGGGGCGGGCATGCCCATCAGCGCCGTCACCGGGCGGGCGGAGGTCATGGACTCCGCGCACCTCGGAGGCATCGGCGGCACCTACGGCGGCAGCCCCGTGGCGTGCGCGGCGGCGCTGGCGGCGGTGGAGACGATCCGCCGGCCGGCCTTCCTGCAGCGCGCCGAGCGCATCGGCGTGATCATGCGCGAGGCGATGGAGGGCTGGAAGCGCCAGTGGCCCCTGGTGGGGGACGTGCGCGGCCTGGGACCCATGATGCTCGTCGAGCTGGTCCGCGACCGCTCCACCAAGGAGCCGGCGTTCGAGGAGACGCTGGCCGTCGTCCGCAACGCCGTCAGCCGGGGCCTCATGGTCATCCGCGCCGGGCTCTACAGCAATTGCGTGCGCCTGCTCCCGCCGCTCACCATCGGCGACGAGGAGCTGCGCGAAGGACTCCAGGTACTGGGGGCCGCCGTGGGCCACGTCGAGGAGGAGCGCGCCGCCGCCCCGCAACGGGCTCGATAGGGAATGGCCGGCCTCGTCTTCGTCAACGGGAACCTGCTCACGCAGGATCCCGAGCGCCCGCGCGCGGAGGCGCTGGTTGCCGACGGGGAGCGCATCGTCGCCGTGGGCTCGCGCGCGGAGGTGGAGCCGGCGGTGCGGCCGGGAAGCCGGCGGGTGGACTTGGGCGGACGTACGCTCATCCCCGGCTTCGACGATGCCCACGCCCACGCGTGGAAGCTGGGGCAGCTCCTGACCGGCGTCCTGGACGTGCGCGGAACAGACGGCCTGGCCTCGCTCCAGGCGTCGCTCCGCGGCTTCGCGGCGCGGCTCCCCGAAGGCACCTGGCTCCAGGCGCGGGGCTTCAACGAAGCGCTCATGAAGGAGGGCCGGCCGCCTTCGCGCGGGGACCTGGATGCCGCCGTCGCGGATCGTCCGGTCGTCCTCACCCGCGTCTGCGGGCACGCGCTCGTGGCCAACAGTCGAGCCCTGGCCGTGGCCGGCGTCAGCGCGGCCTCCACCTCGCCGCCCGGGGGGCGGGTCGAGCGGACGCCAGAGGGCGAGCCCACCGGCCTGTTCTACGACACCGCGATGGGCCTCGTGTCGGCGCGCGTCCCGCCGCCTTCGGAAGCCGAGTACGAGGCGATGGTTCGCGCGTTCGGGCGCCACCAGCTCGAGCGCGGCATCACCAGCTCCAGCGACTGCGGCGTCCGCCCGGAGCTGCTCCAGGCCTACCGGGCCATGGACGGCCGCGGCGCCTTGACCCAGCGCCTCGACGTGATGCCGCTGCGCCGGCTCGATGGAGCCACGACGAACCTTCCCTTGCCCGAGCGGTCGGTGACGGACCGCCTCCGGATCGACACGATCAAGCTGTTCGCCGACGGCGGCCTGAGCTCGGCCACCGCGGCGCTGCGCGAGAGCTATCGCCACGCCGACACGCGCGGCGTGCCTCGCTTCGAGGCCGGCGAGCTGCGCGAGCTGATGCGGGAGACGCACGAGGCGGGCTGGCGCCTCGCGGTCCACGCCATCGGCGACGAGGCCATCGACCGCGTCCTCTCCGGCTACGAGAGCCTGGGCCCGGAGGCCGCCCAAAGGCGCCATCGCGTCGAGCACTTCGGGCTGCCGGATCCGGAGCAAGTCCGCCGCGCCGCCCGCCTGGGGCTCGTCGCCGTGCCCCAGACGGCGTTCATCCCCAGCCTCGGCCGCAACTTCCGGCAGTACCTGCCGGACCGGCTCCTCGCCCGCGCCTATCCGGTTCGGGAGATGATGGAGGCCGGGATGACGGTCGCGCTGTCGTCGGACGCGCCGGTGGTGGAAGACGACAGCCCGCTGCTGGGCATCCAGGCGGCGGTGCTCAGGCGGGATGCCGATGGCCACACGATCGCGGCCGATCAGTCGATCAGCGCGGCCCGGGCGCTCCGCGCCTACACGCAGGGCGGCGCCGTCGCCAGCGGGGACGAGGGCAACCGCGGAAGCCTGAGCCCGGCCAAGTGGGCGGACCTGGCCATCCTCAGCGACGACCCGACCGCCGTCGAGCCGGAGGCGCTGACCGCGATCCGTGTGGACATGACCGTGGTCGGCGGCAGGATCGTGTTCGAGAGATAGACGCGGGGGTGAGCCGTGGCCTACACGTACAAGCAGCACATCGACGGCGAGTGGGTGGACGCCGCGAACGGAGCGACCTGGGACGTGATCAACCCGGCGACCGAAGAGGTGATCCGAACCGTTCCCTACGGCAACGGAGAAGACGCGCGGAGGGCGATCGAGGCCGCGGCGCGGGCCTTCCCCGCCTGGCGCGAGCGCACGGCCTACGACCGCGCCGCGATCCTCAAGCGCGCCTCCGACCTCATGCGCACGCGGATCGAAGACCTGGCCCGCACGTCCGTGCAGGAATGCGGCAAGCCGTTCGCGCAGGCCAGGGGCGAGTGGGGTGTCGTCGCCGACCTGTTCGAGTGGTTCGCGGAGGAGGGTAAGCGGGCCTACGGCCGCTCCATCCCGTCGCGCGTCGGAAGCAAGCGCCTGATGGTCCTGAAGCAGCCGATGGGAGTGGCGGGCGTCATCACCGCCTGGAACTTCCCCGCCTACAACCCCGGCCGCGCGTGGGCGGCCGCCCTCGCCGCCGGCTGCACCGTGGTCGGCCGCGCGTCGGAGTTCACACCTCTCACCGCGATGGAGATGGCCAACATCGTCGTGGAGGCCGGCGTGCCGCGCGGCGTGCTGAACCTGATCAACGGCGAGCCGGATCCGATGGGCCAGGCGATGCTGGATAACGCGGCCTGCCGGAAGATCAGCTTCACCGGCAGCGTGCGGGTCGGGAAGCTCCTGATGGACGGCGCCTCCCGCACCGTCACTCGCCTCGGCCTCGAGCTGGGAGGAAACGCCCCCGTCCTGATCTTCCCCGACGTGGACCTGGAAGAGGTCGCCAAGGGCTCCGTGGCCACCAAGTACCGCAACGACGGTCAAGTCTGCATCTCGCCTCAGCGGTTCCTCGTTCACCGCAAGGTCAACGACGAGTTCCTGGAACGGGTCGTGCCGCGGGTGAAGGCGCTCAAGCTGGGCGACGGCCTGGACCCCCAGACGCAGGTGGGCCCCCTCATCAACGCGCGGCAGCGGGACCGCGTGGACACCCTGGTCGCCGACGCCCGGCGCCAGGGCGTGGAGGTCCTGGCCGGGGGCAGCCGGCTCGAGCGCAAGGGCTACTTCTACGCGCCGACCGTCCTCGCGCAGGTTCAGCCCTCGATGCCCATCTACACGGACGAGATCTTCGGGCCGGTCATGCCGGTCGTGCCCTTCGACGAGCTGGACCACGCGCTCGCCCTCGCCAACGACACGTCGTACGGCCTGGCCGCCTACGTGTGGACGAAGGACCTGAAGACGGCCATGCGCGCCTACGAGGGCCTGGAGTTCGGCATGATCGGCGTGAACGAGTGGAGCCCCAACGCGCCCGAGGCGCCCTTCGGGGGGTGGAAGCAGAGCGGCATCGGCCACGAGTGCGGTCAGGAGGGCCTGGAGGACTACCTGGAAACGAAGCTGGTGGCCGTGGGAGGGCTCTAGCTCGTGTGATCGTGCACGATCTTCCAGTCTCCTGCCATGCGACGGAGGAGGAGGGTGAACAACCCATTGGGCTCGGAGCCGTCCTTCATCGCGAGGTGCCAACGGCCTCGCACGAAAGCCGCCTCCGGACCCACGACCTGGACCTCCACGTCGTCGAAGCGCAGGCGGCCCATCTCCTTGCCCTGCCCCTGGTAGCGCTGCCGGTACCGCTCCAGGGTCGCCCGCCAGCCCTGCGTCCGCTTGTCGCCGGACTGGAAGACGAGGCCGGGCGAGTTCCAGTAGGTCGCCATGAAGGCCTCCAGGTCACCCCGGTTCCAGGCCTCGACTTGCTTGTCCAGCACGGCCCGGACGGCCGCCTCGCGCACGCGGGCTTGCGTGTCCGTCTGCGCCGGGGCGAGGCCCGCCAGAGCGGAGAGGACCAGGCCGCCGGCGATCGCGCGCTTCATGGACGCGGCCTCAGGATCCACGCCTGGGGGTGATGCTCGAACCCGATGTGCGGGTAGTACTTCTCGGCCGCCGGCGCCGAGAGGAGGATGAGCGTCGCCTTCGGGGCGGCCTCCTGCGTGAGGCGCACCAGCTCGCGGCCGATCCCCTGTCGTTGGTGGGACAGCCTCACGGCGAGGTCGGAAAGGTACGTCGCGTAGGCGAAGTCGGTCAGCGAGCGCGAGATGCCGACCATGCGCGCGCCCTCCCACGCGGTGATGACGAGGTTGGCCTCCGCGAGCATGCGCTGCATCCGGTCGCGGTCGGACACCGGCCGCCGCGCGCCGAGCGTCGAGTCGACGTAGACGTCGATCACGGCGTCCAGGTCCAGGTCGTTCCCGGTGCGATACGCGATCATGTATGGACCCAGTACGTCATCCCGCCTGGGCTCCGTTGGGCACCTCTCGCTCGGGCACGGCGAGGACCGGCGTGATCCCGTCCGTATACCCGATGTCGAAGAGCATCCCTTCGGACAGCTCGCCGCGGATCCGCTTCGCCTCGAGGTTGACCACGAACAGGGCCTGCTTGCCCCGGATCTCCGTCGGATCGGCCCGTTCGGTCCTGATCCCCGCCACGATCTGGCGGCGGTGATCCCCGAAGTCGACGGTCAGCCGGACGAGCCGGTCCGAGTTCGGCACCTCCGACACCGACGCGATCGTCCCCACCCGGATGTCGAAGGCCTTCAGGCCTTCGAGGGACACCACGGGCTTCACCGGGGCGGGCGTGAACGGCTTCATCTCAAAGCCGTTCGAGCTGCGCGAGATGATTGAGGTCGTGCCCCGCCAGCAGGCGGACGACGGTCCCCAGTTTCTCGGGCCCCCGCGCGGGATGGACCGCCTCGCGCTCGAGGTCCTCGGCGCTCAGCCCCCGGAACAGCGCGAGGTTCCACCGCCGGAGCGCCATGTAAGAGCCGAGGGCGCTCTCCACGTCGACGTTGGTGTACCGGCGCGCCCAGGAGCCTTCGTCCCAGGGTTGGATCGTGTGGTTGTCCTCGGACAAGATCTGTCGGACCCGGAACCCGATTCCCATCTCCGCGTCGGCCAGATGGGCCAGGATCTGCTTGCCCGTCCACTTGCCGGGGCCGTAGCTCCGCGAGAGTCCCGCGTCGCCCAGCCTCCGCGCCACCGTCTCGACGCGCTTGGAATTGGCCTCCAGCGCCTCGAGCGGGTTGCGATCGCCCAGAAGTCCGAGAATGCGTTCCCGATACCCACCGTCGGCTACCGTCGTCATCTCACCCTCACTCGCAGATCAAAGCCTGCTCTCGAGCACAGCGATGAACCGTTGGGCCGCGTCCAGCTCCGCCTCGCTGAAGACGCGCACCTGGCTCTCGGCCAGGAGCGCCGCCGTGGCGCCCAACCCCGCCCGCCGGCGCCCGCTGAAGGTCCCGTCGTAGATCTCCGTCGAACCGCATGATGGGCTCCCGTCCTTCAGCACGGCGACGCGGGCACCGGAGCGCAGCGCCGCTTCCAATGCCGCACGCGCCCCGGCGAGGAAAGCGTCGGTCACATCGGCTCCCGCGGACGTTATCACCCGGGCGGTCCCCTCGAGGACCGCGCGGCCTCCGGTTCCCTGGATTTCCGCGGCCGGCCGCGGAACGGGCAGGCCCCCCGCGACTTCCGGGCAGAACGGCACGAGTCGGCCCTCGCGCCGCCAGCGCTCGAGGATGAGGCTGGACAGAGCGGCGTCACCCCCGTGATAGCGGACCCTCTCGCCCAACAGGCACGCGCTGATCAGTATCTTGATCATGCTTCCGGACGAGTTCGATTCAAGCATGGAGCAGGCGGGAACGCGAAATCGTCACGGCTCGATGCGCAGGCCGCCCGTGGGTCCGGCCCGCTCGTAGATCTCGCCGTAGCGCTCGTAGCTGTTGAGCACCTTGCGGACGTAGTTCTTCGTCTCGTCGAAGCTGATCGCGGTGAAGAACGCGTCCGGCCGCGGCTCCGCTGAGAGCCGCCACCAGAGCTTCACCTGGTTCGGACCGGCGTTGTAGGCGGCGGCGGTGCGATAGGGGTCTCCTTCGAACTGCTTCGACAGGTCGGCGACGTACTTGGCCCCGAGCTGGATGACGATGGCCGGGTCGTAGAGATCCTCCGCGTTGAGGTCGACGAAGCCGACGGTCCGGCCGACGTCCCGGGCGGTGGTGATGATGAATTGAAGCAGGCCTCTGGCAGCGGCGGCCGACTTGGCCCGCGGGTCGAAGCGCGACTCCTCCCGCATGACGGAAAGCACCAGGCGGGGATCCGCGCCGTGCTTCTTCGCCTCCGCCACGATGCGGTCGTAGAAGTAGCGCGGGTAGAGCAGCTCCCGCAGCACGCGCGGCAGCAGCTCGGGCACGAAGTCGTCCGGCACCGCACGCATCAGGACCTCGGCCGCGTAGATCGAGCCGCGAGGGGCGGCGCCCAGGTGCAGGGCGAGCGACCGCGTAAGGGCCACGGACGGCGGGCTCAGCGCCCAGCGCACGGGGACGAGATCGACCGCATCGTCGAAGAGGCCCATGGCCAGGAGCAGGTCCAGCCGCGGCGGCTCCGCGGCCGGCGCGGGCGAGCTTGCGGGGACGTCCTCGGGAGCGGGAGGCGCGGGCAGGGGGAAGCGCGGGAAATCCCATGGCCTGAGCTCCAGGATCTCGCGATAGAGGGGCAGCTTCTCGTAGATGGACCGCAGCTTGTCGACCTCGCGCGACCGGTCCGCGTCGAGCGCGAGGAGGACGACGTCGGTCTGGATCGCACGCGCCCCCTCGAAATCGCCGGCCCCGATCAGCCGGTCGACCTCCGCGATCCGGGTCTTCAGGTCCTCGGCCAGCCGCAGGGCCAGCGGCGGATCGACCAGGCGCCGGCGGGCGAAGTACGCGAAGTGGGTCGGCACCGTGGCGCGCAGCACCAGCAGGTACTCGCTCAGCGCCTGGCCGGCGTCGTTCGTCGCCTCGTGGGCTCGCGCCTGCCAGTAGTCCACCTCCGACGCGACGTAGCGGTCGGAGGGAGGTGACAGCGCCTGAAGCGTCGCCAGGGCGGAGGACGCGCGGCCCGCGGCCACCAGCGACACCGCGTAGGCGATGGTCGCGTCGGCGGCGGCCTCGCCGGGGAACCGCTGGAGGGCGTACCGCAGATCGGCCTCCGCCTCCTCGAATCGCTTCTGGGCCAGGCGCGTGCGCAGTCGCTGGACGAGGGCGGCGGCACCCGGCGATACCGACGTGATCGGGCTGGGCGGACCCGCCCGTGGGGCGGGCGGTGCCTTGGCCCGGCGGGCGGGTTTCCGCGCGCGCGGCGCGGACCGTTTCACGGCGGCGCGCACTATCCGCGCTTCGCGTAGTGCGGGCAGCGGCGCGGGCAAGAGCACGTCGCTACGCTTCGTCCGCGCAGGACGGCGCGTGGCCCTCCGCTTTGGCGTGGGCGGCGGCTTTCCCGGACCGGCGGCCTTGATCGCCTGGCCCATCTCCTGCTCGGCCCGGGTGTCGTCGCCGAGGAGCTGCGCCGCCCGCGACGCGTGGTAGTAGAACATCGCCTTCACGTCGCCGGAGCCCGCCTCGGTCGCGCCGCGCAGGTACAGCTTCTCGGCCTCCGCATAGCGCTCGGCCCCGAAGTGAGCGCGCCCGAGCGCGAAGAGCAGGTCGTCGCGCCGACCGGGCAGGCGCCCGATGGTCTTGCCCAGGATCTCGACCCCGCGATCGTAATGGCGATGGCTGCGCAGGCTCTCTCCGAGCAGCATCAGCTCTTCCGGCCGCATGCGCTTGACGAGCTCGGGGTGATCGAGGGCACGGGCCGCGCGCTCGGCGGCGTCGTCGGCCAGTTGCTCCTGCAGCAGCCGGATCCCGAGCGTGAGCGCCTGGGCGAAGTCGCCGGCGCCCGCCAGCATCTCGACCCGGCGCGCTTCCAGGTCGCGGCGGCGTGAGGCGTCGACGGTGGGCGCGAGGCGGGTGGCGAGCTCCTGCATCTTCGCCGCGGTGCCGTGGGCCTGGACGTAGGCGGCGAGGCTGGCGATGGCGCTGTCGCGCCACGTGGCCTGGGGATACTGGAAGACCAGCTCTTCGCGCAGGCGCGCCGCCTCCTCGTCGTTGCCCTCTTCCTCGGCAATCTCCGCGCGGTAGTGGAGCGCGAGGTCGCGGAGGGCGTTACCGGGGGCCAGGAACGGCTCGAACGCCGTGGCCGCGTCGCCGAGCCGTTCCGCCTCGAGGAGGGCCCGGCCGTGCAGGTACCCGAGCCGCCATGCCTCGTACCGCTCCGCGTGCTCGGCGCGGACGTCGTCGAGCTGGCGGGCGAGGGCCTTCCACTCCCCCGCCCGCTCCAGCTCGATGAAGCGTGGTGTCCATTCCTCGACCGGCAGCCGGCCTATCTCCGCCCGGGCCTGCGTCTGGGCGCGCGCGGAGCCGGGCAGGGGCGCCGGCTCCCGTCGCCGCAGGGGGGAGCGCCGGGCGACCACCGTCAGTCCGACCGAGAGGAGGATGAGAGCGATGCCGGCGATTATTCGGTAATACGGGGGGGTAAGGATCGAACGGAAGTACCCCCCCGCGCGCATTCGCGCTCCCCCCCATGTCGCTCGCTCGGGAGTGAATCCCTCGCTCGCTGCTACGGGCTCAGTCGCTACCAATCACGACTCGAACGACTCCACAGGCGGGCAGGAGCAGAACAGGTTCCGGTCGCCGTAGACGTTGTCGATGCGGGCCACTGCGGGCCAGAACTTGTGCTGGCGGGTCCACGGCGCGGGAAATGCCGCCTGCTCACGCGGGTAGGGCCGGTTCCATGCGTCGGCCGAGACGGCACGAGCGGTGTGGGGCGCGCGCTTGAGCACGTTGTCCTTGCGGTCGGCCCGACCCTCTTCGACGGCACGGATCTCCTCGCGGATGGAGATGAGCGCATCGCAGTAGCGGTCCAGCTCCCCCTTGGCCTCGCTCTCAGTGGGCTCGATCATCAGCGTGCCCGCCACCGGGAAGGACATCGTCGGGGCGTGGAAGCCGTAGTCCATGAGCCGCTTCGCGATGTCCTCCACTTCCACGTCGGCGCTGCGCTTGAAGGGCCGCGCGTCCACGATGAACTCGTGCGCGACCCGGCCGCCGCGTCCGGTGTAGAGCATCTCGTAGTGGCCCTGGAGGCGCTGGGCCATGTAGTTGGCGTTCAGGATCGCCACCTCGCTCGCGCGCTTGAGCCCGTCCGGCCCCATGAGGGCGATGTACACCCAGGAGATCGTGAGGATGCTCGGGCTGCCGTACGGGGCCGCGGAGACCGTCCCCAGCGACTGCGCGCCGCCGAGGCCGGTGACGGGATGGCCCGGAAGGAAGGGCGCCAGGTGGCGGGCAACGCCGATCGGGCCCATGCCGGGACCGCCGCCGCCGTGGGGAATACAGAACGTCTTGTGCAGGTTCAGGTGGCACACGTCGGTGCCGATGTCGCCGGGCCGCGTCAGGCCCACCTGGGCATTCATGTTCGCCCCGTCCATGTACACCTGGCCGCCGTGCTCGTGGACGATCTGGCAGACCTCGCGGATCGACTCCTCGAATACGCCGTGCGTGGAGGGATAGGTCACCATGAGGGCACCCAGGTCGCGGGCGTGCTGCTGCGTCTTGGCCCGCAGGTCCTCCACCTCGATGTTGCCGCGCGCGTCGCACGCCACCGCCACCACCTTGTACCCGGCCACCGCGGCACTCGCCGGGTTGGTGCCGTGCGCGGAGACGGGGATGAGGCAGACGTTGCGGTGACGTTCGCCGCGGCTCTCGTGGTACGCACGGATGGCGAGCAGTCCCGCGTACTCCCCCTGCGATCCGGCGTTGGGCTGCAGCGACACGGCGGCGAAGCCGGTGATCTCGGCCAGCCACGCCTCGAGCTGGGCGAACAGCTCCTGGTAGCCCCGGGCCTGGTCGGCCGGCGCGAACGGGTGGAGGCTCGCGAACTCCGGCCACGTCACCGGCAGCATCTCGGTGGTGCCGTTGAGCTTCATCGTGCACGAGCCGAGCGGGATCATCGAGGTGGTGAGCGAGAGGTCCCGCGACTCGAGCATCCGCATGTAGCGGAGCATCTCGTGCTCGGAGTGGTGGCGGTTGAAGACGTCGTGGGTGAGGAAACCCGTCGTGCGCGCGAGGGGCGCGGGAAGCGCGGCCGAGGACCCCGCCAGCTCCTCCACCGCCGGCACGCGCCGGCCGCCCGCGAAGGCGGCCAGCAACGCACCGAGGTCTTCGGCCGAGGTCGTCTCGTCGAGGGCCACGCCCACCGAGCCGTCGTCGTAGGGGCGCAGGTTGATGCGCCGCTGGCGCGCGGCCGCGATCACCTTCTCGCCGGCCGCGCGGTCGAGCCGAACCCGCAGCGTGTCGAAGAAGGGCTCGCCGCCGACGTCGAGGCCGAGCCGGCGCAGGCCCTCGGCGAGCGCCGCAGCCAGCGTGTGGACCCGGCGCGCGATGCGCTTCAGGCCCTCGGGCCCGTGGTACACCGCGTACATGCTCGCCATCACCGCCAGCAGCACCTGCGCGGTGCAGATGTTGCTGGTGGCCTTCTCCCGCCGGATGTGCTGCTCGCGGGTCTGCAGGGCCATGCGGTAGGCCACGTGGCCTTCGGCGTCCTTGGAGACGCCGATGATCCGGCCCGGCATCTGCCGCTTGTACTCGTCCCTGGTCGAGAGGAACGCGGCGTGGGGCCCCCCGTAGCCCATCGGCACGCCGAAGCGCTGCGAGGAGCCCAGCGCGATGTCCGCGCCGAACTCCCCCGGCGGCCGCAGCATCGTGAGGGCCAGCAGGTCGGTGGCCACCGCGACGTGCGCGCCCGCGTCGTGCGCGCGCTGGATGAGCCCGGAGTGATCCACGACCCGGCCGTCGGTCGTCGGGTACTGGAGCAGCACGCCGAAGACGCCGCCGCCGGAGAGGTCGAGCGACTCTGCGCGTCCCACCTGAACCTCGATGCCCAGCGAGCGAGCGCGCGTTTTCACCACGGCCAGCGTCTGCGGATGGCACTCTTCGGCGACGAAGAAGGTGTTGCCGCCAGGCCCGGCGAGGGCCCGGCACATGTGCATCGCCTCGGCGGCGGCGGTGGCCTCGTCCAGCAGCGACGCGCCCGCGAGCGGCAGGCCGGTGAGGTCGGCGACCATGGTCTGGAAGTTGAGCAGCGCCTCCAGCCGGCCCTGGGCGATCTCCGCCTGGTACGGCGTGTAGGCGGTGTACCAGCCGGGGTTCTCGAGCACGTTGCGCTGGATGACGGCGGGCACCAGGCAGTCGTGATAGCCCATGCCGATGAAGGAGCGGAACACCTGGTTCTTCGCCGCGAGCGCGCGCAGGTCTGCGAGCAGCTCGTGCTCCCCCCGGGCCGGCGGAAGCGTCAACGGACGGCGCAGGCGGATGTCCGCCGGGACCGTCTCCTCGATGAGGGCGTCCAGGGACGGTCGCCCCAGCCGCTCCAGCATCTGCGCCACCTCGGCCTCGTCGGGGCCGACGTGGCGAGGGACGAAGCCATCGGTGGGCGCGAGCGACGGGTGGGCGGGGAGACGGTCCTTGACCGCGGAGGTCGGGCGGTCGTCCAACTCTACTTCGCCTCCTTCGCCACGTAGTCCGAGTATTGCTGCGCGTCCATCAGGTCGGTGGGCTGCCCCTCGAGCCGCACGCGGATCATCCACCCCGCGCCGTACGGATCGCCGTTGACCGTTTCCGGCTTGTCGACGAGGGCGGAGTTGACGTCCACGACCTCACCGGCCACGGGCGAGAACAGCTCCGACACCGCCTTGACGGACTCCACGGTCCCGAAGCGCTCGTGGGCCTTGAGCTTCTTGCCCGGCTCCGGCAGCTCGAGGAAGACCACGTCGCCGAGCTGCTTCTGGGCGAAGTCGGTGATGCCGACCGTGCCCTGGTCGCCCTCGATCTTCACCCACTCGTGCTCCTTGGTGTACTTGCGGTCGGTCGGCTCCATCTCGGGCGGCTCCTCGACGCTACTGCGGTCGCTTGTAGAAGGGCGTGGGGACGACCCGGGCCGCCACCCGCCGCCCGCGGATGTCCACGTGGAACGGCGTGCCCACCGCCGCGCGGGGCGCGGGCAGGTAGCACAGGCCGATGTTCTTCTGCAGGAACGGGGCGTAGCTACCGGACGTGACGGAGCCCGCAGGATCGTCGCCGAGGTACGCGGGATAGCCGTGGCGCGCGATGCCGCGGTCCACCATCTCGAAGCCCACCAGCTTGCGGGGAGCGCCCTCCTTCTTCTGCGCCTCCAGGACGCCGCGGCCGACGAAGTCCCCTTTGCTCTCTTCGAGCGACACGATCCAGCCGAGGCCCGCTTCGACCAGTGTCGTCGTCTCGTCCATGTCGTTGCCGTAGAGGCACATCTTCGCCTCCAGGCGCAGGGTGTCGCGCGCGCCCAGGCCAGCCGGCACGAGGCCACTTTCCTGGCCGGCCTCGAGCAGTTTCCGCCACACGTCGGCGGCGGCGGCGGGAGCCACGAAGATCTCGAAGCCGTCCTCGCCGGTGTAGCCCGTGCGCGCGACGGTGGCGGGATGGCCGGCCACGTCTCCCTCGGCGAAGTGGTAGTAGCGGACGGAGGCGAGGTCCACGGCCGTGAGCGGCTGGAGGACCCGCGGCGAACGCGGTCCCTGCAGCGCGATGAGGGCGTAGTCGTCGCTGCGGTTCGTCACCGTGCACTGGACCGGCCCCTGCTCCTGGAGCCAGCGCAGGTCCTTCTCGATGTTGGTGGCGTTCACGACGAGGAGGAAGCGCTCGGGGCGGCGCCGGTAGACGATCACGTCGTCGGCGGGCGCTCCGTTGAGCAGCGGGAGCGCCGAGTACTGGGCCTGGCCGTCGGCCAGCTTTCCTACGTTGTTCGAAGTGACGCGCTGCAGGAAAGCCAGCGACCCCGGGCCCTCCACCTCCAGCTCGCCCATGTGCGACACGTCGAAAAGGCCGGCCGCGTTGCGTACCGCCATGTGCTCGTTGATGAGGCCCGAATACTCCACCGGCATCTCCCACCCGCCGAAGGCGACCATCTTGGCCCCCAGCTCGCGGTGGACGGGGTTCAGGGATGTCTTGCGCAGTGTCCCGACGGTCTCCAACGTCCCTCCATCATGTCAGAAAGCATGCGATCGCGCGGGGGTTTCAAAGCTACCACACGCCGCGACGACGGGTCAACGAAACGGCCCATTGATGGCTATGGCAGCTGGATGCGCGAAACCGCGGCCGCCCGCCGCCCGCCCTCCGCCTCGGGAAGCCCCTCGCTGAAGTGCAGGCAGAGCAGGTTCTCGCCGGGCGCCAACAGCGCCAAGGGAAGTGTCACGGGCACGTCGGCCCATTCGTCGCCCAGCGCGGTCTGCTTCAGGACGGTCCCGTTCAGCGCGACCGTCATCGTCTGGCCTTCCAGTCGGCCCGGCGCACGCGCGGTGACCACCGTACGCAGCGGGATGGCGGGCCGATCGAGGGGGAAGCGGACGCAAGCCTGGGGGAACAGCGCCCACCGGAACGTCGGCGGACCTTCGCGGTTCTGTGCCTCCGACCACCCACCCGAGAGGTAGCGCGGCTCGATTCGCGAGAGGTCGATGGTGCCGTCGAGGTGGGTGTTCCAATAGAAGAACTTCCCCACGAAGAACTTGTAGGCCAGCGCGCGCCCGCGGCGGCCGCCCACGCGCTCGGCCGCATCCTCGGCGGCCCGGCGAAGCTGCCGCGCCTGTCGGGCCGCCAGGTCCTCGAGGGTCGGAGCCTCGACGAAGACCCCGTTGCGGAAGAGCCGGATCACCCCCAGGTTCCAGAAGGCCAGCGCGGCCAATGCGAGCGTGGGCACGAGCAGCGGCCGCGTCCGGCAGACCTCGAGCAGGGCGGCCAGCCCGACGGCCATGAAGGGCACGACCACATCGAACCGACGCGCCCCGAAGGCATCGCTCCCCCACCAGTCGGCCAGCGAACCGCTGACCCATGCCGTGGCGAGCAGCACCATCAGGCCCCCGGCGGCGAGGAGTCGCCAGCGGCGCAGGGCCACGAGCAGGCCGGCCACCCCCAGCATCATGGCGGGTGTCCAGGTGAACAGCCCGTGATCGGTGGCGATGAGCACGTCCACCATGCGCGGCGAGCGCGGATCGAACCAGCCCTGCCCGGACCCCCACGTGCGCAACCCTGGCCCCGCCGGCACACGGAAGAAGCTGCCGTACAGGATCTTCCAGGCGACGAGCTGAGGCAGCAACACGACGGCGCCCGCCCCGGCCGCGTATAGGAGCCAGACCGGGCGGATCTGTTTGCGGAGAAGCTGGACCGCGGCCAGAAGGAGGGGCAACAACGCGAAGACGGCGGCCTGCAGGCGGACGAGGGCGAGCGCGCCCGTGAGCGCACCGACCACGATCCAGGCACGCCGCGACGGCGCCGCGCGCGCCCTGTCCACCGCCCAGACCAGCGCGGCGGCCAGCGCGAAGGCCGGGGCATGGGACATGCCGGGCTGGACGAACACGTAGAAGAGGACGGGCGAAGTCGCCACCGCCGCGATCACGGCCAGCGCCGCCACCCCGGCGCCCACGTGCGCCGCCAGCGCCGAGCCCAGCAGCCATGAACCGGCCACCACCGCGGTGATCGTGCCGAGGGCAATCGAGCGCAGATACGGCAGGCTGTATCCGTCGGCTTCATAGCGCCCGGCACCGAACACCTTCACGTACACGTGCGCCGCCATGAAGAACGGGCTCCACAGCAGCGCGGGCCCCACCGTGTATTGGCTGAAGCGCCGTCCGGTGGCGGTGACCGGCAGCTCGGGATAATCCCAGCGGGCCCACTCGTTGGCGAAGTCGAGGTCGCGATCGAAGGCCACTGAGCGCAGGTAGACGTAGTAGCCGGAGGAGTCGGCGCGGAGGAGGTCGGGACTGCTGAGCGCCCCCATGGCGTACGCGACGGCCAGGGTCGCGGCGACGAGGTGAGACTTCCGGAGCGGCCGGTGAAAGAGCCGCTGGAGCGCCAGGCCCAGTGCGGCCAGGACGGGGCCGCCCACCGTGCCCGACGACCAGGCGGGGTCGAGCAGGGACAGAGCCGACCAGGAAGCGCCGGCGGCCACGGCCGCGGCCGGCACGTTTCGCATCGTCCCCTGCAGCGTCGGCCTTGCGCCCCCCGGCTCCGCCATTGGCGCGCAGTCTAGCATCTGGGAAACGCAGCGCCTTGACCGGCAAGGACTTGGCGTCTAACCTCGGCGGTCAGGAGGGCATTGCCTCTGGCGTTCGAGACCTACCTGACCACGTGCTGGAACTGCCTGAGCGAGTTCGACGCGCTCGGCGCCGTGTGGTGCTCGGACGACCCCAAGAACCCGACGAAGCTCTGCCCCTTCTGCTTCCGCTGCTTCTGCGAGGCCACCGACACCTACAAGCAGGAGTTCTGGCGCAAGGCCCCCACCCGGCTCAAGGAGGAGCTGAACACCCTCCACAAGAGCCGCGACCGGCTGGGCGACATCCTCATCCGCCAGCGCAAGCTCACGACCCCGCAGCTTCTCGCCGCGCTCGTCGAGCAGAAGGCCACCGGCCAGCGGCTGGGGGAGATCCTCGTCCAGCACGGCCACGTGAGCACGGAGGACATCGGCAACGCGCTGCGCACGCAGGGGGTGAATCCCCTCACCGACACGCAAGGGGTGGCCTTCGCGGCGAGCCCGGTGTGGGAGCAGAGCGGGCCGGAGGCGATCCTCGACTACATCCTCACCCTCGCCGCCCGCAAGGGGGCCTCCGACGTGCACCTCGAGCCGAAGGAGGACTCGGTCGGCGTCAAGTACCGCATCGACGGCTTCACGTTCCGGCTGGACCCCATCCCGAAGCGCTTCCAGGCCGGCGTGGCGCAGAAGATCTTCGAGATCTTCGGCCTGGACACCAGCCGGGAGGTCAAGCCGCAGAAGAGCCTCGTCACCCGGCACGTCGCCGAAGGTGAGTACGACCTCGTCGCGCAGACCCTGCCCACGACCTACGGCATCAGCGCCACGATCAAGCTCATCAACCGCGCCACCTTCATCAAGGACTTTCCCACCCTGGGTCTGGAGCTGGAGGACCGGGTCCGCCTGATGGAGGAGCTGCGCGCCGCCTTTGGCATGGTGGTGCTCTCCGCCCCCGTCTACCACGGCGTCAAGACGACCGCCTACTCGGTCCTGAACTTCCTCGTCCGGGGTGAGCGGGAGGTGATGTCGCTCGAGCAGCCGGTGCAGTGGCGGATCGACGGCGCCCGCCAGGTCGAGGTGGAGCCCGACCAGCATCCTTCGCGCATGGAGGAGACGCTGCGCTCCGTGATGGCGATCCGGCCGGAGGTGCTGGTGCTGGCGACCCTGCCCGATCGGGGCACGGCTCTTCTCGCCAGCCAGCTCGCGTCGAGCCTGCTGGTCGTGCCGGTCGTGAACGCGCCGAGCGCGGCGCAGGCCGTCGCGGGCCTCCTGCAGCTCGGGGTCACGGGGCCGGCGCTCTCCACGATCCTCAGCGCCGTGACCTGCCAGCGCCTGGTCCGGCAGATCTGCGCCGTGTGCCGCCAGCCGGCCGAGCCGCCGCCCGCGCAGACCCTGGCCGCCCGCGGACTGGCGGGAGCGGGACCGATGCAGTTCTTCCGCGGCACCGGCTGCCCGCGATGCAACCGGACCGGCTACCACGGCCGGCGCGCGATCTTCGAGGTGCTGCCGGGAACGCCCGATGTGCGCGCCGGGATCCGCCAGGGCCTGACCCCTGGGGAGCTGGAGGAGGTGGCGGTGGCCGGCGGCATGATGCGCCTGCGCGACCGCTGCCTCAGCCTGGTGAGCGAAGGCGTCACGACCTTCGACGAGATGGTCCGGCTCAGGCTTTGAGTTTCTCCTCCACGATCCCCGTCATCCGCTGCACGACGGCGTCGGGACCGAGGACGGTGGTGTCGAGGTATATCGCGTCGGGTGCCCGCGTCAGCGGGGAATCGGGGCGCGTCGAGTCGGCGTGGTCCCGGACGCGGATCTCCCGCTCGATCGCCGCCACGTCGGAGTCCACTCCGGTCGCGGCCAGCTCGGCGTGGCGGCGCTCCGCCCGGCGCCGGGGATCGGCGTCGACGTAGAACTTGACGTCGGCGTCGGGGAAGACCACCGTGCCCACGTCACGCCCGTCGAGCACGACCCCGCCCCCACGGCCCAGCTCCTGTTGCCGGGCGACCATCAGCCGGCGGACGGGGGGATGGACGGAGACGCGCGACGCCGCCGCGCTCACCTGCTGCGTCCGGATGGCGGAGCTCACGTCCTCGCCGTCGAGCGTGACCACCTCGCCCCCGACGTCGAGGTCGATCCGCGTGCGGCGGGCGAGGTCGGCGAGCGCCTCTCCCGCGTCGAGCGGCACGCGCTCGCGCAGCGCCTTGAGCGCCAGGGCGCGGTACATGGCGCCCGTGTCGAGGAAGGTGTAGCCCAGACGGCGGGCCAGCGTGCGGCCGGCGGTGGACTTGCCGGCGCCCGAGGGCCCGTCGATCGCGATGACCAGCCGCCGGCTCACGCCTCGCCGCGCACGGCGTCGAGGGCTTCGAGGCCCTCGAGGTGGACCGGCGGGCGCAGCGCCCTCATGAGGCGCGGGAGCGGCGGGGGCGGGCCGGCCGCCCGGACGCGGCGGGTGGCCGCTTGTATGGCGGCCGCTTCGCGTCCCCGGGGCCGCCCGACCGGAGGGCCCTCACCTCGTAGGGCGAGAGGGAGCGGAACTGTCCGGGCTCCAGCCCGCGGGCGGTCACGGGCCCGAGCGCCACCCGCTTGAGCTTGGACACGGGATGGCCCACCGCCTCCAGCAGCCGTCTCACCTCGTGGTGCTTGCCCTCGTGGAGCGTCAGCTCCAGCCAGGCGTTGTTCTCGGCCTGGAGGACTCGGGCCGCATCCACACGCAGCCGCTCTCCCTCGACCCTCACCCCCGCCCGCAACCGGGCCAGGGTGGCCGGCTCGGGGACTCCGCGCACCTTCGCGTGGTAGACCCGAGCCACCTCATAGCGGGGGTGGGCCACGCGCTCCGCGAAGGCGCCGTCGTTGGTGAGGAGGATGAGGCCTTCGGTCGTGACGTCGAGCCGGCCCACCGGGAAGAGCCCGGCCACCGCGGGCACGAGGTCCATGACGGTCGTCCGGCCCTCGGGATCGTGCCGCGTGGTGACGACGCCCTTGGGCTTGTTGAGGAGGAGATAGACGGGCTCTCGAGGTGGGCGCACCCTCACGCCGTCGACGCGGATGTCGTCGCGCGCGGCATCCGCCTTCGTACCCAGCTCGCGGACGGTGGCGCCGTTGATCGTCACACGCCCCTCGCCCATGATCTTCTCGGCCCCGCGCCGAGAGGCCACGCCCGCGCGCGACAGGATCTTCTGTAACCGTTCGATCATTCGTCAATCTCGGGGGGGTACAGACCGAACAAGAGTACCCCCCCGCGCGCATTCGCGCTCCCCCCCAAGTCGCTCGCTCGGGAATGAATCCCTCGCATCTATCATCAATGTCGGGGAGTACCAGCATCCGCACCCCCCGAGCCCCCCAAGTCGCTCGCTCGGGAATGAATCCCTCGCTCGCTGCTACTGGTCATTTTGCTCGATGGCGCGCGCGGTCAGGGAGCGGGAAGCCGCGTCGCCTGCCAGGCCACCATCTGCCACTTCCCGCCGCGCCTCACCCACACGTTCGTGTAGCGGATCTTGAAGGTCGCCGGCGGCTGCCCCTGGTTCTCGACGGAGACGGTGGCCACGCCCGTGTTCACGGCGGAGTCGCCGAACAGGCGCGTGCTCGACTCCTCGCGCTGGAAGCCCTTGTACTTCGAAGCTCCGGACCGCAGGTTCTCGATGAACGAGGCCTTGGTGTCGACCTTGGTCGACGAATGCACGTAGCTGAGATCATCGCCGAGCAGCCGGTCGAGGGTGGCGAGGTCGCCCTTGACCATCGCCTCGGTCCGCTCCTCGTCGAGCCTTCCGACCGCGCTGCTGGCGGCAGAGGCGCCGGCCGCCAACGCGAGCGGCCGGACGCTGACCTCCTTGAAGTAGACCACGTCCTTGTCGGAGTGGTTCTGGAGGCCGATGTAGCCTTCGGCCGGGCGCGGACCGCGGTCCGGCTCCGACGTCTGCACCTTGGGCGGCACGGGCTGGCCTTCGGTATAGTCGGTGACCTTGTCGCCGTTGACGA
>Ga0210378_10000194_pt1 | contig 29557 bp, 22 predicted proteins | sample PLM1_60_b1redo_FD_155465 | JGI IMG/M metagenome (GOLD analysis project Ga0210378, IMG submission 155465) | Groundwater sediment microbial communities from an aquifer in East River, Colorado, USA - PLM1_60_b1 redo | ecosystem: Environmental > Terrestrial > Soil > Riparian zone | place: USA: East... | reverse complement strand
CGCCGGTGCCCACCTCGGCGCCCACCGCGAGCAACTCCTGCACCGTGACGAGCAGCGCGGACAGCCCGATCATGGCCCGCGGATGGCGCCGGATCGTGCCGAAGGTCCCGTCCAGGATGTCGCCGAGGTCGAGCGGCCGCAGCGGAATCCCGCCGGGCCGGCCCAGTGCCGACAGCGGCGCCTGCCGGTCCGGGGACGGCGTGCCGGCCGGTCCGGGCCGCGGTAGCGGCGCGGGCGCTTCCGCCGCAGGCCCGGCCGGCGCTGCCCAGGCCGGCGCAGCCCAGACCCCGTCGCTGGTCGCGGCGGAATCGCCGGAGACCGGCGAGGCGTCGAAAGCCGCAGGGCCGGTGACCTCCAGGTCCGGCGAGGCGTAGGGGGCTGCGGGGCCGGTGACCTCCGGGGTTGGCGAGGCGTAGGGGGCCGCGGAGGCGCCCAAGGAAGCAGCATCGGGTGACGTCCCCGGGGTAGCCCGAGGGACACGCGGCGGCGTGGGTCCGTGGCGACCGCGACCCAGGTCCTCGCTCATCGGCGCTTCCTCGCCCTCCGCGTTCGCCGGGTCGCCGCCAACCGTGCCGGACCATCGTGCCACGAGTGGCGTGCGGGCGTGCTCGCCCCGCATCCGGCCGAGTGCTCGCTGTGCGCGCCCGGACCTGTCTACGCATGCCCCGGTCAGGTGACACCATGGAGGTCATGAAGGGACGCGTCCTCGTCGTGGATGACGACCCCGCGCTCGCCGAGATGCTGGGCATCGTGTTGCGGGGCGAGGGGTTCGAGCCGTCATTTGTCGCCGACGGGGGCCGGGCGCTGACCGTCTTTCGCGAGTTCCGACCGGACGTTGTTCTGCTTGACCTGATGCTGCCCGGTATGAGCGGCATCGACGTCTGCAAGGCGCTGCGGGCCGAGTCAGGCGTGCCGATCATCATGCTCACCGCCAAGAGCGACACCGTGGACGTCGTGCTCGGTCTGGAGTCCGGCGCCGACGACTACGTCGTCAAGCCGTTCAAGCCCAAGGAACTGGTCGCCCGGGTGCGGGCACGCCTTCGGCGCACGGACGAGCCGCCGGCCGAGAGCCTGACGATCGGCGACATCAGCATCGACGTTCCGGGCCACTCCGTGTCTCGCAACGGCACCGCGATCGCCCTCACCCCGCTCGAGTTCGACCTGCTCGTCGCACTGGCCCGGAAACCGCGGCAGGTCTTCACCCGCGAGGTGCTCCTCGAACAGGTCTGGGGTTACCGGCACGCCGCGGACACCCGGCTGGTCAACGTCCACGTCCAGCGGCTTCGCTCCAAGGTCGAACGCGATCCCGAACATCCGGAGATCGTGCTGACCGTGCGGGGCGTGGGCTACAAGGCAGGGCCGCCCTAGATGTCCGGTACGCGAGCGCTTCGGGGGGACCGGCACGGCGGGGACCGGCCCGTGGTCGAGTCGAACCTGCCGGCCGCGGCGGCTGCGTCGGCCGAGGGCGACGGATCCGCCCAGGACCAGGGCGTCGACCTGGCCACCGGCGTCGATGAGACCGGTGGCGTCGATGAGACCGGTGGGGTCGATGAGACCGGTGGGGTCGATGAGACCGGTGGGGTCGATGAGACCGGTGGGGTCGATGAGACCGGTGGGGTCGATGAGACCGCCGACGTCGGCCTGGCCGCCGAGCGTACCGCCGGCTGGCCCTCTCGCGCCGCGCCCCCCGGCCGAGCTAGCCGTCAGCCCGCCGAACCCGCGGTGCCGACTCGGGCCACCGCTCCCGGTCGCGGCGTCGGCAGCCCGTTCGAGGTCGCAAGGCTTGCGCTGGTTCGCCTCCGCCGGCACGCGGTCGAGGCGGTCCGCTGGGCTTCGGACCGGTGGCGGCGGTCGCTGCAGTTGCGCGTCGCCACGACAACGCTGCTCGTCTCGACGTTGGTCGTGGTCGTGGTGGGCGTCCTGCTGGTGAACACCATCACCGCCCGGCTGCTTGACGCCAAGCAGGCGGCTGCCTACGCCGAGACCAAGAACGGCCTGCGGATCGCCGAGCGCCAACTCTCGGTAGTGGTGAGCAGCGACGACCGCGACAGCCTGCGAGCGACGCTGAAAACGGTGACCGAGGATCTGGCGAGCCGCGGGACGGATGCCGGCCTGTTCTCGATCGCGGTCGTGTCCGAGGGAAAGGAGCGGCAGACCTACTACTCCGGCGACGTGCAGCCGGTCAGCATCCCCGACGACCTGCGACACGTGGTCGATCAGGGCCACTTGGCGGACATGTACGCGCCGATCCTCTTCAAGGACGGCCGGGCCGGCACGGGGCTGATCGTCGGCGCACCGGTGACCGCTCCGCTCGGCTCGTTCCGACTGTTCTATCTCTTCCCGCTGCAGGCGGAGGAGCGCACGATCGCGCTCGTCCGCCAGACAGTTGCGCTCACCGGCATCCTTTTGGTGCTCCTCCTCGGCGGCATCGCCGCGCTGGTGACCCGGCAGGTGGTCCGTCCGGTCCGGGCCGCCGCGCAGATAGCCGAGCAGTTCGCCGCGGGCCGGCTCGAGCAGCGCATGCGTGTGCACGGAAAGGACGAGCTCGCGCTGCTGGCCTCGGCCTTCAACGACATGGCCGACAGCCTGCAACGCCAGATCAGAAAGCTGGAGGACATGTCGCGCCTGCAGCGCAGGTTTACCAGCGACGTGTCGCACGAGCTCCGTACGCCGTTGACCACCGTCCGCATGGCGGCGGACGTGCTCTACTACAGCAGCCGCGCCGACTTCCCGCCGGAGGTCGCCCGCTCGGCGGAACTGCTGCAGGACGAGTTGGACCGGTTCGAGTCGCTGCTCGCCGACCTGTTGGAAATCAGCCGGTACGACGCGCGGGTGGCCGTGCTCGAGGCGGAGGCGGTCGACCTGCGCCGGCTGGTACGGGGAGTGGTCGAGGCGACAGCGGCTATCGCCGGGCGGCAGCACACCGTGGTGCTGGTCGACACGCCCGACGAGCCCGTGGTCGCCGACGTCGACCCGCGCCGGGTGGAACGGATACTGCGCAACCTCGTAGTCAACGCGATCGAGCACGGCGCGGGCCACCCCGTCGAGGTGCGCCTGCTCGGCAGTACCGAGGCGATCGCAGTCACGGTGCGCGATCACGGCGTGGGCCTCCGTCCCGGCGAGGCAGGCATGGTTTTCGACCGCTTCTGGCGGGCCGATCCATCCCGAGACCGGCGGACCGGCGGCACCGGACTCGGCCTGGCGATCAGCCTCGAGGATGCGCGGCTGCACGGCGGCTGGCTGCACGCCTGGGGCCGGCCGGGCCAGGGAGCCCAGTTTCGGCTCACGCTGCCCGTGCACAGCGGCGCTCCGCTGGTCTCCTCGCCGCTGCCCATCGAGCCCGAGAGCGCGACGCGTCCACCGGTGGATGTCGGCTTTCCACCGGTCGGCAGCGACGGTGCCACGTGAGCGCTGGTCACGGGCGAGTCGCCACTCGGGCGGGAGCGGCGCTGGCGGCGTGCCTCGTGCTCGCTGGTTGCGCCGGAATTCCGCAGTCCTCGGCACCCCGAATCGTCGAAGCGGTCCCGAGCACTGGACCGACCGAGGAGCCAGACGTTCGCTTCCAGCCGAGACCGCCCCAGACGGGACAGACTCGCGAAGAGGTCGTGCAGGCGTTCCTGGATGCCTTGGGCAGCGCGGAGCACCAGCACGGCGTCGCCCGCCAGTTCCTGACCGCTGCCGCTGCCGCGAAATGGCGCGATGATGCTGGTGCGACCGTGCTGGCGCATGCGCCCAAGGTCGAGCAGGAGAACGGGGGAGCCGAGGTCAGCATCAGCGGCATACAGGTGGGCAGCCTGGATCCGCGCGGCTCCTACACCTCCGTTGCGCCCGGTGGACCCCTGTACCGCTACCGCTTGCAGTTCGCCCAGGTCGACGGACAGTGGCGAATCGCGAACCCGGCGCCGGGCGTGATCATGACGGCGTCCGGCCTCAACCAGGTATACCGCCGTCTCAACGTCTACTTTCTCGCCAGGAACCGGTCGCGGGTCGTCCCGGACCCCCGGTGGTTCGCGGCGTCTCGCGACGCTCTGCCGAACCTGCTGATGAAGGCGCTGCTCGGCGGCCCCTCCACCAGCCTGGCCGACGCGGTCACGACGAAGTTGGGGGACGGCGTCCTGCTGGCGAGCAACGTCGTGCCGGAGTCCGATCGGCTGCGGGTCTTCCTTTCCGGTCTGGCCGACCGGGGCGCCGCGGCACAGGCCGGGGCATCGGCCCAGATCGTCTGGACGCTGAGCCAACTGGGCGACGCCCCGGCTGTCGAGGTCTACGACGATGGGCAGCCACTCACCGTGGACGGGGTGGGTGCGGTGCAGCGCATCCAGAACTGGCGGTCCTACGACCCGGACAGCTTGCCGCTGGATACATCCGGATACTTCATCAGGCGCGGTGCGGTCTGGACCACTGATGGCGAGCCGACGCCTGGACCGGCCGGCCGCGGCGCCTACCAGGCGCTGTCGGTCGGCGTGTCGACCGACCTGAGCCGACTGGCAGTCGTGGGCCGCCTCCGCAATGGCGTGGCCCTCTACGTAGGCCCGGCACGAGGCGTGCTTACCCGGCGACTGACCGCCTCCGCCTTGGCAGACCCCACCTGGGACACGGCGACCGGCCGGGTGTGGACGGTCCGCAACGGCACTGAGATCATCCAAGTGCCGGCTCGTGGCCTGCCCGTCCAGGTGATGGCGCCGGGTCTGGATCGGCAGCAGGGGATCGGCGCGATCAGGCTCGCTCGGGACGGCAGCAGGGTCGCTCTGCTCGTTGGGTCCCCCGGTGCCCGGGTGCTCTACGTCGGAGCCGTCAGTTCGTCCGGATCCGGTGTGACCGAACTCCGGTCGATAGCGCCCCGGCTGACCAACGTCATCGATGTGACCTGGGCGTCCGCCGACAGCCTCGTCGTACTGACCACCAAAGGGGCGGGCGAGGCAAGCATGTACTCGGTCGGCGTCGATGGCTCGTGGTCGAACATGGTCACGACCGCCGGTCTGCCGGCGTTGCCCACCGCCGTCACGGCGGCGCCAGGCCATGCCACCTTGGCCATCGCCGAAGGCGGCATCTGGAGAATGCGCGACTCGCACGAGGGGTGGACCGGCGTCTTTCCGCGGCGCAACGGCCTGGCCGCCGACTCCGCAGCCGCCTATCCAGGCTGACGAGCCTTCACCCAGACCACTCAGAACGCCCCACATGACTGCCTCCTGCCCGCGCCCGTGTTGTCGCCCTGCATGGGTACCGGCTGATCGCCGATGACTCAACCCGTCATCCACAGGCAGACGCGTTATCCACAGATCCGACCTGGCCCCTTCCGCGTCCAGCGGTCTCCAGGGACGGTCGTCGCATGTCGTCCGCTCTTGTCGACCTCGTCCTGCCGGCTGGCTGTGCCGGCTGCCATGCCGACGCGCGGGGTTTGTGCGTCAGTTGCCTGCGCTCGTTCGGCGATCCATTCGCCCACCGGCCGGACCCTTCGCCAGCGGGCCTGCCGCCGCTCTGGGTAGCCGCCCGGTACGAAGGCCCTGTGCGGGCCGCCATCCTGGCGTACAAGGAGCGAGCTCGGCGTGACGTCGCCGGGATCCTTGGCCGCGCTCTGGCCTTGGCGGTGTCCCAGATCAGCTGGGTTCGCGCCCCGGCACGGCTCCTGCTCGTTCCGGTGCCGTCTCGACGCCGCGTTGCCCGCGCTCGGGGCGGTGATCACGTGCGTCGGCTCGCGGCCCGTGCGGCGGCGCACCTTACGGCCGCGGGCATCCACAGCAGTGTCCTGCCGGTTCTCCGGCTCGCGACCCGGCCGCGTGATGCCGCCGGCCTGACGGCGAGCGAGCGGGCGGAGAATGTGCGTGGTGCATTCACTCTATATCATCAGATAAGGGTCCGGCTGGACACTGCCCTTGTCGTCGTCGATGACCTCGTCACCACCGGCCACACGATGGCCGAGGCCGCTCGGGCGCTGCAGGCCGCGATGCTGCCCGTTGCCGCCGGTGCCGCCGTCGCGGCGACATCACGGCAGCGGCCGGCCACAAGCCGGCCGGCGACGGGTGCCGGGCCGGCCAGCGAAGGCCTCGCCGGCGCTGCCGGGGCGTCTGATAGCACCAACGCTGCTCCAGAGGGGGCTGTGCGGAATGCGTCGGCTCGGCTAGCGTCAGTAGTTGCCCAGGGAGAGGAGGCGGTCCGTCAGCGCTGCCCTGGATGCAGGGCGACGTCCATCGCCGCGAGGCCACCGCCCCACCACGCGGCGACTCCGCCGGGCACCGGCTGGCGGTAGCTGATCATCGCTAGGGAGGTCGCGTGGACATTCTGGTCAGGGGTCGCAACGTCGAGGTGCCGGATCATTTTCGGCAACACGTCGCGGAGAAGTTGCAGCGGGTCGAGCGCTTCGACCACAAGATCATCCGGGTTGACGTCGAGCTCTACCACGAGCGGAACCCGCGTCAGTCTGGCTCGTGTCAGCGGGTAGAGATCACCTACAAGTCCCGGGGGCCGGTGGTCCGCGCCGAGGCCTGCGCTGCCGACTTCTACAGTGCGCTCGACCTGTCGGTCACGAAGATCGAGGGCCGACTACGTCGTTCTGCAGACCGGCGGCGGGTACACCACGGCATGCGGACGCCCACCTCGGTGGCGGTTGCCACGAGTTCGATCGTGGCGAGCGAGGTGGCCCCTCCGGAAGGCATCAACGGCGCCGCCCCCGCTGAGGACCGGGCACCGACGGCGGTGTTTGAGGGCCCGGCGTCCGACGAGAACGACGGACCCGGCCGGATCGTCCGGGAGAAGGAACACCCCGCCAAACCCATGACGATCGACCAGGCGCTGTTCGAGATGGAGTTGGTGGGGCACGACTTCTATCTCTTCTCCGACGCAGACAAGGGTCAGCCGAGCGTGGTCTACCGGCGCAAGGGCTACGCCTACGGCGTGATCCGGTTGAGTTCCTGACTGACGGAGAGCGCCTCCTGACGACTTGCTGGCCGACACCCGGGCCTGGTCCGCTGACCGACATGGCACGAGCGGCGGTTGCGACCTGGCCACGAGGAACGTCAACTCTGCCACACTACTTGGCGGTGGGTAGTGGGCCGATGTCCGTGGGTGGTCAAGCCCGTACGCTCCGGCCCTACGCCATCGAAGCCGGCCAATACGGGGAGTTGCCGTGACCGAGCGCGCAGCGCAAGCCTCCGTGGTACAGGACGACGCCATCCGCGTCCTGCTCGTCGATGACCATGCGTTGTTTCGTCGAGGGTTGCAGGCGACCCTCGACCTCGAGGCGGGCATCGTGGTGGTGGGGGAGTGCGGGGACGGTCGGGAGGCGCTCGAGCGTGCGGCCGAGACACTGCCGGACGTCATCCTCATGGACGTGCGGATGCCACGGCACGACGGTATCCGGGCGTGCTCCAAGATCAAGGAAGCTGTGCCGTCGGCGAAGATTCTCATGCTGACGATGAGCGAGGACGAGGCGGACCTGTACGAGGCGATCAAGGCAGGGGCGAGCGGGTACCTGCTGAAGGACCTGCCGATCGACGAGGTCGCCTCGTCGGTCCGGGCAGTTCACACCGGACAGTCATTGATCAGTCCGACGCTTGCCTCGAAGCTGCTCACCGAGTTTGCGGCGATGGTGAAGCGGGGCGACAGCACCCAGCCAGTCCCGAACCCTCGACTCACCCCGCGAGAGATGGAGGTCCTGCGACTGGTCGCCCGCGGTCTGAATAACCGGGACATTGCCCGCGAGCTGTTCATCAGCGAGAATACGGTGAAAAACCACGTTCGGAACATTCTGGAGAAGCTGCAGCTGCACTCCAGGATGGAGGCCGTCGTCTATGCCGTGCGGAAGAAGCTGCTGGACATCAGTTGACCTGGCCGCTGAGCGTCGGACGGGCTTGCCGTGCCGAGGCGCCGCCATACGCCAACTCCACTACTCGCAGGGCCGCGGCGGTCATCCGCAGCCCCACGATCCTGCGGACTCCCACTGGCCCGTCGATGACGCGAACCGGGCATCGCTGCCGGCCAGCCAGCGAGCCGCTGCCGACCGTGCCAGCCGCTGGACGTCTGCACGGGGGCGCACGGGCGCGCAGCCACCGCCGCGCCTCCGCATCCGACCGCTCGTCGCGGAGTGCCCCCTCGTCACCGGCGCAGACCGGGCGGACTGACACGACCCCGCCGCCCAGTTTGTCCCGGATTCTGGAAGTGCGCGGGAGTCGGGGTGCCCGCGTCGGTGGCCAGCCGGGAAGAGACGACCCGCGTCGGCGGACTCGGCCCCGAGGGACACTCGAGCGAACCACCCCTTCGCGCTCGAACTCGGCGCGATACCGCTGAAAGGTCACGTTCGGCACCGTGGCGAGCAATTCCACCCGCACCACGCCGCGCTCGTACCACGACTGGCACAGCCAGTCCTGCCTCGGCGCGACCGGCGACCTCGAGCCCATGGGCGATCCAGCACCGATCTCCGCACCGATGCGCCGGTCGGATGCAGGGATCTCGCATGACCCAGACCGCGGCGGCCCTCGACCGTGGGTTCCGCCTCGCCGCGGCACCAACGGGCACGCTCGTCTCGACGGCGTCCACCCCGCCCCGGGCACATCGGCGGTCGGCGGCACGTTCACGCTCGGGCGGCTGCGCCGCCTACGATGACCGGTGAGCCGTCCTGAGGAGCTGAGTTTCCACCGTGGTACTCCAGAAGCTGCTGCGCGCCGGCGAGGGAAAGATCCTTCGCCGGCTCAGGGCCATTGCCGACCACATCAATACGCTTGAGCCCGACTACGTCGACATGACCGAGGCCGAGCTCAAGGCACAGACGGGCGCTTTCCGGGAGCGGCTGGCCGACGGCGAGCCGCTCGACCACCTGCTGCCCGAGGCATTCGCCGTGGTGCGCGAGGCGGCAAAGCGCACGCTGGGCCAGCGGCACTTCGACGTGCAGCTCATGGGTGGCGCCGCGCTGCACATGGGCAACATCGCCGAGATGAAGACTGGCGAGGGCAAGACTCTGGTCAGCACGCTCCCGGCGTACCTGAACGCCCTCGCCGGCGACGGCGTGCACATCGTCACTGTGAACGACTACCTGGCCAAACGCGACTCGGAGTGGATGGGTCGGGTGCACCGCTACCTCGGGCTCGAGGTCGGAGTCATCCTCTCCCAGATGCAGCCGGACGACCGGCGGCAGGCGTATGCGGCGGACATCACCTACGGCACGAACAACGAGTTCGGCTTCGACTACCTCCGCGACAACATGGCCTGGACCCGCGAGGATCTGGTCCAGCGCGGACACCACTATGCGATCGTCGACGAGGTCGACTCCATCCTGATCGACGAGGCGCGCACCCCGTTGATCATCAGCGGCCCGGCCGAGCAGAGTGCGAGGTGGTACACCGAGTTCGCCCGGATCGCGCCGATGCTAAGGCGTGACGCCGACTACGAAGTCGAAGAGGGCAAGCGCACGGTCGCGATCACGGAGGAGGGTGTCGAGAAGGTCGAGGACCAGCTCGGCATCGAGAACCTGTACGAGGCTGTCAACACGCCTCTGGTCGGCTACCTCAACAATGCGCTGAAGGCTAAGGAGCTGTACAAGCGCGACCGCGACTACATCGTCGCGAATGGCGAGGTGCTCATCGTCGACGAGTTCACCGGCCGCGTGCTGCACGGCCGGCGTTACAACGAGGGCATGCACCAGGCCATCGAGGCCAAGGAAGGCGTGCAGATCAAGGACGAGAACCAGACGCTCGCCACGATCACCCTGCAGAACTACTTCCGCCTCTACGGCAAGCTCTCTGGAATGACCGGTACGGCCCAGACAGAGGCAGCCGAGCTGCACCAGATTTACAAGCTCGGAGTCGTTTCGATCCCCACGAACATGCCGATGATTCGCAACGACCAGTCCGACGTGGTCTACAAGACGGAGCAAGCGAAATTCACCGCGGTCGTGGCCGACATCGCCGAACGGCACGAGGCCGGGCAGCCGGTACTGGTCGGCACGGCGAGCGTGGAGAAGTCGGAGCTGCTCTCCGCGATGCTGCTGCGGCGCGGGATCCCGCACGAGGTGCTCAACGCGAAGCACCACGAGAAAGAGGCCACGATCGTTGCTCAGGCAGGCCGGCGCAGTGCGGTGACCGTGGCCACGAACATGGCCGGACGCGGCACGGACATTATGCTCGGTGGCAACCCGGAGTTCATGGGCGACCTGGAGCTTCGTGAGCAGGGGTTGTCGCCGGCGGAGACGCCCGAGGACTACGAGGCGGCCTGGGAGCGCACGGTCGAGGATGCCAAGGGCCGGGTGGCGAAGGAACACGACGTCGTCGTCGAGGCCGGCGGGTTGTACGTGCTCGGCACCGAGCGGCACGAGTCGCGGCGGATCGACAACCAGCTGCGCGGCCGGTCTGGCCGGCAGGGGGATCCGGGGGAGTCCCGGTTCTATCTCTCTCTCGGCGACGACCTGATGAAGCGCTTCAACGCCAACGCTGTGGAAACCATCATGACTCGCCTCAACATCCCCGAGGACGAGCCGATCGAGTCGAAGATGGTCTCGCGCGCCATCAAGTCCGCGCAGACCCAGGTTGAGCAACAGAACTTCGAGATCCGCAAGAACGTCCTCAAGTACGACGAGGTCATGAACCGGCAGCGCGAGGTGATCTACACCGAGCGCCGCCGCGTTCTCGAGGGCGCGGACCTGCACGAACAGGTACGGCACATGATCGGCGACGTGGTGACCGCCTACGTCGAGGGCGCGACAGCCGAGGGGTACCCGGAGGACTGGGATCTCGACGAGCTGTGGAAAGCGCTCCGGACGCTCTACCCGGTCTCGCTGACCGTAGAGGACGTGGTCGCCGAGGTCGGCGGCGATCGCAACGCGCTGTCTGCGGACCTGCTGCTCGAGGAGGTCCGGGCGGACGCGCAGGCGGCGTACGACGCCCGCGAGGCCGAGTTCGGCGCCGAAACCATGCGCCAGCTGGAGCGGCGCGTCGTCCTCATGGTGCTCGACCGCAAGTGGCGGGAGCACCTCTACGAGATGGACTACCTACAGGAGGGCATCGGGCTGCGGGCAATGGCCCAGCGCGACCCGCTGGTGGAGTACCAGCGGGAGGGCTTCGACATGTTCAACGCGATGCTCGACGGAATCAAGGAGGAGTCCGTCACCCTCCTCTTCCACGCCGAGATCCAGCAGGCGCCGGAAGCACAGCCCGACGAGGAGGCTGCGATCGAGGAGGAGTCGGTCGACGGAGTCGCGCCGGCCTCGGCCGTTGCGGCGCCCGCGTCGGACGCGCGGACCGAGCGGACCCATGGCCGCCACGCCGCCGCGCCGGCCGGCGGCCGGCACGCAGCCTCGCTGTTGTCCAGAGATGAGCACCCGCGAACGGACAACCTGCAGTACTCCGCGCCGACGCTGGACTCGGCCGACCGGGAGCGCACCTCGACCTCCTCGGCGCCCGCCGCGTCCAGCAACGAACCGGGCCGCAACGCGCCGTGCCCCTGTGGTTCGGGTAAGAAGTACAAGCGCTGCCACGGGGCGCCGCAGGGCGCACGCTGAGGGTGGCTGCCGCCTTTCTCCGGCAGGTCGGAGGAGCGGGTAGCAGCGTTCCCGACGCGCGGCGTTTCGCCGGGCGAGGCGTCTGAGCGCCGCGGCCTCACCGACGAGTCGGACCGGGCTGGCGTCTCCCTGTGACCGGTCAGTTCGGGCGGGTGGCGAGGGTCCGCCGCCGTCTGTCGGGGGTGTGGTGCCGCGTCGTGGCGCCGGGAGCTACCGGGGTCGGCTGGCCTCGTGGGGTCGGTCAGCCCAGGCGAAGGGCGACGCACCGCCATCGTCCGTCGAAGCCCTCGAGCCGCGCCGCGGTCGCGAAGTAACGCCGGCCTCGCTGGATGACGGCGCAGACCTCGGCGACGCCGTCGGCCGGCTCGCCAACTCGGATCGAGCGCACCATCGGCGGCGGCAGACCGGGAGCCGCCCAGCGGCGCCGGCCGGCGGCGGTGGTCAACCCGGCCAACACTGGCGGGCTCGTCCATTCCTGGAGCTGCGCTGCGGGCCGGCGTCCCACCAGCATCTCCAGCACCGCCTGCACGAAGAGAGCTGCCCACGGCTCCACCTCTGGCAGTTGGAACCGCGAGGTGGGCTGCGGGTCGAAGAAGTCGACTGGCCGTTCGAACCGCCGCGGCGCAGGCTCGTCGAACGGCAACTCGGCTTGCGCCGGCATAAGCCAGAGCAGGCGTCCTTCGGCCTCGTCGTCGTACGGCGGCTCGAGCCGCGGCGCGCGGCGCACTGTGGGGAGCAGGCCGGCCGCCTGGCGCGTCGCCGTCGTGTCTGGCAGCGGGCCGGCGCGGTCGACTACGGCAGGAGCGGTCACCGAGGCCTCCAGATCGAGAACGACGCCGTGCCGGCTGGATCCGACGGGGCGACCAAGACTTGGCCGGGGCGGATGAGGTCTGGGTCGGCTCCGATGAGCTGTCGATTTGCCACATACCAGCGTGGCCACTCGCTGGCGACCTCGGCGGCAGTCGCCTGCGGTCCGAGCCGCTGGGCGGCGATGAGCCAGAGGCAATCCCTGGGCCGAACGAGCGCTGAACGGGGCAGCGCGCCACCATCTGCGGGCACAGCGACCGGTGTGGGCGCGGATGCCGGCCGGGTCCCGCTCCGGGTGCCGGACTGTGCCGGGCCCGAGTCCTTCCCGGTCCGCGCAACCCGCGTCGCCGGGCCCGGCTCGATCGGTCTCGACCCGACGGCCGGCGCCGGACGGGTTGCGGTCGCCTGACCCGCGGCTGTCGTCGGGACGACCGACGTGGAAGGCGGCGCTCGATGCGGATCTGTTGATCCGCTCGTGCCGGTCTGCCCACCGGTTGGGCTGGTCGATGGGCCGCCTCTGCGCGGCGTCGCCGCGGTCCGGGCCGGGTCGAGCGGCCAGTCCACGCCGGCCGCAGCAGATGCGCTGCCGTGGGGCGCGTGGTCCTGGGCGTAACCGACGGCCGCCGCGGACCTGCCGGCGTGCGAGCTCGCCCGGGGAGTCGGCTCGGCGGCCGCAGTCGAGGTGAGCGCCGCCGTGCCGAGCGAGACGCCGAGCGCCACTGTCGCTCCCCGCCGGAGTGCGGCGGGCACCAGGTAGCCCGCAAACGCCTCGGCGCAGAGTCCGATGGCGCCAGGCGCGGCTGCGCTCGCGACGAGAAGCAAGATGATGGTGACCCAGAGCAACGTGGCCCAACAGAGCAGACCAGCAATCGTGGCCGCGACCGCATCTGGCCCAACCCGGTCCACCCAGCCCTGCGGATCGGCCGCAGCCGCCCGGATGGCCGCTGGGTTGGGGCCGGTCCAGTGAAGCAGCCCCATCAGCACGAGGTCCACCGCCAGCCATGCCGCCAGCCGAGGTCGGTCTGTCATTGGATCCCCCAAGGTGTTGTTTGTTTGCGTTTACCTTCGTACACTGTCTTTGGCCATCGATCAAGTGCGAATGCTTGTCGAGGAGGTCGACCTGTAGGACGGTGGCGGAGGTGCTCGGGATGCGTCGAGACGAGGCGGGAGGAACGTTGTGCGCTGGCAGCGGTTGTTTGCGGACCTGGAGGCTCAGGCCGAGGCACTGGCCGCGAGCGAGTTCGAGGCAGAGGTCGCGGAACGGACTCGCATCGAGGTCGGAAGGCTCCGTCTGGTCGACCGGCTCCGGCCGACGACGGGGCACGCCGTCCAGGTCACGTGCCTGGGGGCAGGGCTGGTCTGCGGTCGGCTTGATCAGGTCGGTGCTGACTGGCTACTCCTCACCGAGGACCCGGCTCGGGAGCTCCTGGTCTGCCTGCATGCTGTTACCTCGCTTCTTGGCATGGGGGCGCTCTCCGCCACGCCGGGAAGCGAGGGCCAGGTGGGGTCGCGGCTGGATCTCCGGCACGCCCTGCGTGGCCTCGTACGCGACCGGGCGCCCGTCCGGGTGGTGCTCGTCGACGGGGGCACCGTCGCGGGCACGCTCGACCGGGTCGGCGCAGACTTCGTCGAGTTGGCGGAGCATCCGCAGGGGGAGCCTCGCCGCGCGACGTCGGTGCGGCAGGTTCGGACGATCCCGATTGCGTCCCTGGCGGCCGTCCGGGCGTGGTGAGTTTGGCATCCGCGGTCTGCTCGTCGGCTCCGGCGGCGGTCGCGGCGGGTTCCGGCGGTCGCGGTGCTCCGGCGGCGCTCCGCCGGCGGGTCGCGGCAGGTTCCGGCCGGGGGCAATCGACGTCCCGACATGGCTCGCTGGTGCGTGTCTCCCGGCTCGGCGGGCTGCTGTGGCGATCCAGGTCAAGCGGCGGCGGGCGCAGGCCGGTGCTGGTGTTGCCCGGGCGACGACGACAACGCGCCCCGGTCGTTGTCCTGATGGCCCCGAGCGCCGCGGGCCGCCGAGATCCCGGTGACGGCCAGATCCTGTCCTGTGGATCTTCGGCGGCGTCCACGACGCCCAAGTGCCGACACGGCTTGCCAGGCGCCGCGGGCGCGAAGCTGCGTTGTCGTCGTCGCCGATAGCGCTGCTATCGGCCTCCTCCTCCGCCAGCTCGTCACGACGCCTGGATCGCCGCGGGGCACCCACCAAGGTCTACGGGTCGGGCCCTTACCGGCCGGCGCTGCCCGGGACGTGGCCACGGGCCCGCCGCCGGGCCGGTTCAGTCTGGCGGCACCGGTTCGTCCCGGCCGAGTGGGTGCGCCTCGACGAAGCGCCGAGTCTCGTCGTACATCCGCTCGATGTACGCCTCGAGTTGCTCCCGTTCGATCCGCCACTGGCCCCGTCCGCCGATCTTGATCGCCGGCAGCGCACCGCTCCGGACCAGGGCATACGTCTGTGAGGCCGAGATGTTGAGGATCTCTGCGACATCGCTGAGCGTAAGGAAACGGTCGCCGGCCATCGCGTCCTCTCACCCTGAGCGGGGCCTCACCGGGCGCGGTTGCCCCCGGTCGGCGCCAGTGTGGCATCGCACGCCGCCCCGCCGCGGTCGTCATCCACAGGGTGCCGGGACCTGGTGTCGACCATGCGGTCGCCCTGTGGACGACGTCAGCGCGGGTCAGCCGGATTACGCAAGGATGCGCCGGTCACGTCTGCGTAGTCCGTTCCCCTATAGGAGCCTTCGTGATTGCCCAGCAATTCGCGTCGCCCTCGGCCCGCCGCCTTCGCCACCCGTCGTGGCTGGATCTGCGGCTGCTGGTCGGAATACTGCTCGTGCTGATCTCGGTCCTGCTCGGAGCCAAGGTTGTCGCCACGGCCGACCGGTCCGTGCAGGTCTGGGCGCTGGCCCGAGACGTGTCGGCAGGGACGACCCTCGCCGCCGAGGACCTTCGGCCGGCCCGGGTCCGGCTCTTCGACAGCGCGAACGCGTACTTGCAGGTGGGCCGGTCACCGGCGGGCCGCACAGTGACCCGGGCCGTGCATGCTGGCGAACTGCTTCCTCGTTCCGTGGTCGTCGCCACTCCACCGGGGGCGATCGTCAGCATCCCCGTTCAGCCTGGGAACGCGCCCGGCCTGGCGCGCGGACAGCTGGTGGACATCTGGGCGACCATCAAGGGCTGCGCTCCGGTCCAGGTCTTGTCCAGGGTCGCCGTGCAGGAGGTCCGCAGCGCCGGTGGCAGTGCCCTAGCGGTCAGCGCATCGACCCAGGTGATCATCCGCGTCGCGCCGGACGGCGCCCGACGGGTCGTCGCCGCGCTCGGCACCGAGAGCACGATCCGGCTGGTCGTGCTCGACGGCAACGTGCCGAAGGCCCCGGCGCTGAACGGGTCGGTCGACAGGTGCGAGCCGGCCGATGCTGGCCACGGGAAGTCCCAAGGCGGCGCTGGTGGCGTGACGGCCGACCCGCTGCCGGCTCCGGCCGCGCCGTCCGCACCGGCCGGCCAATCTCCCGCGGCGCCGTCGGCACCGGCCGGCCAATCTCCCGCGCCGCCGTCCGCCTCCGGCACACCCACCGGCGGGACCCGCTGATGGCCGTGCCAGTGCTGACCGCCGTCACCGGCGCAGCATGGGAGGCGGACCTGGTCTCCGAGCTAGGCCGGGCCGACCACGGTGTAACCGTGGTACGCAGGTGCGTCGATCTCGCCGAGCTGTTGTCCACCGCCGCTGCCGGGATGGCTCGTGCCGCGTTGCTCTCGGCGGACCTGCGCCGGCTCGACCGCGACGCGATAAGTCGGCTCGCCGTCACCGGGGTCGCCGTCGTGGGGCTGGTCGACCCCGGCGACGATGAGGCCGAACGCCGGCTGCGCCAACTCGGCGTTGCCGCCGTGCTTCCCGCAAACGCCGGGGCCACCAGGATCTCGGCCGCCATCGTGCAGGCGGTCGCCGAGGTCCGCACCGCCCGGACGCGCCACGCCCATACGGCAGGCAGCGAGGGCCGTGACGGGCTGGCGGACCCGCGCGCCGCCCTGCCGGATCTCGACACTCCGATACCTCCTCCGTCGCCCGCGGCCGGGCGCGGTCGAGTGGTCGCCGTCTGGGGTCCGACCGGCGCTCCCGGTCGGAGTACGGTCGCAGTCGGCATTGCCGACGAGGCGGCTCGGCTCGGCGTTCCCACGTTGCTGGTCGATGCCGACGCCTACGGTGGGACAATCGCCCAACTGCTTGGTCTGCTCGACGAGTCGCCTGGGCTGGCGGCCGCGTGCCGGGTAGCGGCCAACGGCCAGCTGGACACTGCAGGGCTGGCCCGCCTGGGTTGGACGGTGCAGCCGATGTTGCAAGTGTTGACCGGCATCGTGCGAGCCGAGCGGTGGACAGAGTTGCGCCCGTCGTCCATCGAGGTTGTGCTCGGTCAGGCTCGCCATCTCGCTCGGCTGACCGTTGCAGACTGCGGTTTCAGCCTGGAGCGCGACGAGGAGGTCGCGTTCGACACGATGGCGCCACGTCGCAACGGTTCGACGCTCGCGTTGCTCCGGGCTGCCGACACGGTGGTGTGCGTTGGCGGCGCCGACCCGGTGGCCCTGCAGCGACTCATCCGGGCGATCGCCGAGGTGCAGGAGCTGCTGCCTGGTCGTATGCCACTGATCGTAGTCAATAGAGTACGTAAGGTAGTCGTCCCGGGGACTCCTAGGCAAGCGATCGCGACCGCGCTGGCCCGCTACGCCGGTGTGACCGATGTGGTCTTTCTGCCACACGACGGCGCTGCAGTGGATGCGGCGCTCGGGGCCGGCCGGACGCTGGCCGAGGTCGCTCCGGATAGCGCGCTGCGGGCGGGCATGGTGGACCTAGCGAGACGCTTGTCAGGCACCCCGGCGTCGGACGGGCGCCGGCGAGACCGAGGTCGCAAGGCGTGAGGTCGGACGCGTCGACACCTGCGCCGTGCGCTCGCCGAGGGAAGCGAGGCTCCAACCTGATCGTTATACCCGGCGGCGTGGGTCGCGCCGTGTCACGATGGAGAGATCTGCCCGCAACCCCAGCTGGGGCGAGGGCGAGGCGTCCAAGGAGGTGCGTCGAGGATGACCGACCGGCTTAGCGCCCTCGACGTGTCCTTCCTCTACCTCGAGGAGCCCACCACGCCGATGCACGTCGGCGGGGTTGCGGTATTCCAGCCGCCAGACGAGGGTTTCGACTACGACAAGCTCGTCGCGCTCATCGAGCAGCGGATCAGCCTCGTTCCGCGGTACCGCCAGAAGATCAAGTGGGTGCCGGGGCACCTCGCCAGCCCGGTCTGGGTCGATGACGCCGACTTCGACGTGACGTTCCACGTGCGCCGGTCCGCGCTGCCACGACCGGGCTCCAACGCGCAACTGCGCGAACTGGTCGGCCGCCTGATGTCCCGCCGGCTCGACCGCACCCGCCCGCTCTGGGAGATGTACCTGGTGGAGGGCCTCGAGGGCGGCCGCATCGCGGTGATCACCAAGACGCACCACGCGATGGTCGATGGCATCAGCGCAGTGGACATCGGCCAGGTGATCCTTGACGTGACCCCGACTCCCCGGGACGTGCCGGCTGACCTCTGGATGCCGCAGCCGGCGCCCAGCTCGGTCGGCCTGCTGGTCGACGCCGTCGCCGATGTCCTGCGGCGACCTACCGCGGCCATCGACAGCATCCGGCTCGGGCTCCTCGACGCACGGGCGACCGCCGGCAAGCTGGTCGGCGCGGTCGGTGGCCTGGCCGCCGCCGCCCGCATCGCCGCGCGACCCGCGCCCGATAGCCCGCTCAACGTTCCCATCGGCGAGCAGCGCCGGTTCAGCGTGGCTCGAACGGAGCTCGACGACTACAAGCGTGTACGCAAGGCGCACGGCGGCACGGTCAACGACGTCGTCCTTGCCACGGTGACGGGCGCCCTGCGTAACTGGCTGCTGTCCCGCGGCGAGTCGGTGACCGGCCGGACCACGATTCGAGCGATGGTGCCGGTCTCCGTGCGGGCGGGGAACGAGCAGGGCTCTCTCGGCAACCGCGTCTCGTCCTACCTGGTGGACTTGCCGGTCGGCGAGCCCGACCCGGTCGTCCGGCTGTCGCAGGTCAGCTTCGCGATGCGGGCGCACAAGGAGTCGGGGCAGTCGGTGGGGGCCGACGCGATCGTCGCGCTCTCCGGATTCGCCCCGCCGACGCTGCACGCCCTCGGCGCCAGGGTGGCGAACGGGATCAGTCGCCGGCTGTTCAATGTCGTGGTCACAAACGTGCCCGGGCCGCAATTTCCGCTGTACGCGGGCGGCGCGCAGATGCTTGAGATGTTCCCGGTCGTGCCCTTGGCGAAGGGCCAGGGCCTCTGCATCGGCCTCACGTCCTACAACGGCGGTGTCTTCTACGGCCTGAACGCCGACCGCGACGTCATGGCCGACGTCGATGTGGTGGGGTCACTGCTTGAAGAGTCGCTGGCAGAACTCGTGGAGACGGTGCGGTGAGCGCGGGCGACGCCGCCGGGCTTGCACCGCCGGACGGTGACGAGACGAAGGCGGAGAGTCGTGGTAAGGCACCCTGGCTAGCCGGCGCCCGGCCCGCGCCGGTAAGTGCCTACGACACAGCCGGGCTGCTGGAGGAGGGTGACGACGGGACCGGGCCGCGGCGTCGCGCCGAAGTCGGCGGTCGGACGGGGGTGCGTCGCGGGCTGGTGCTCGGCGGCGGCGGGGTTCTCGGCTTCGCCTGGACGGTCGGTGCATGCCCTGGAGAACGAGGAGGGGCTCGACGTTCGGGACTTCGAGATCTGCGTAGGGACCTCGGCAGGCTCCATCCTCACCGCCCTGATCGGTATGCACGTCGGGGTGGACGCGATCCTTCGCCACCAGCAGGGCATCCCGCTGCCCGCCGATCCGCGCATCGACTGGGACCACGCCACCGACACCGGCAGCGCGCTGCCGCCGCGCCCCAGCTTCGGCCTCGGGTCTCCCGATCTGCTTCGGCAGGCTGCGCGTCATCCCCGTCAGGTGCCGCCCCTGGTCGCCGCGAGCGCCCTGCTGCCCCGCGGGCGCGGGACGCTCGAGCCGGTCGGCCGGATGATCGAGGGCTTGGCCGTCGTGCTGCTGGATGACCGGCAGGGTGCCGCTGGCCGAGCGGGTGCCGCTGGCCGACCGGGTGCCGCTGGCCGGCAGGGTGCAGCGAGACCGTGGCCCAGCCGCCCCCAGACCTGGATCGTCGCCATGGACTACACCGGTGGCCGGCGTGTGGTGTTCGGCCGGGAGGGAGCGCCGCCCGCGTCGATCTCCGAAGCCGTCCAGGCGTCCTGCGCCATACCCGCCTGGTACGCACCGATCATGATCGATGGCCGCCCGTACATCGACGGGGGTACCTACTCGCCGGCCTCGATCGATGTGCTGGCCGACGCGGACCTGGACGAGGTCTGGGTGCTGGCCCCGATGGCGTCGTTCGCCTTCGACCGGCCGCGGTCGCCGGTGGCTCGGGTTGAGCGACGGTTCCGGCGTGCGGCGACCCGCCGGCTGCTCGCCGAGGCTACCCGCCTCTGCGAGGCCGGCACGGCGGTCACCCTCCTCGGGCCGGGGCCGGAGGATCTCCAGCTGATGGGCGCCAACCTCATGGACCCCCGTCGCCGGAACGACGTCCTCGCGACGTCGCTGCGCACCAGCGCCGCCGCGCTGCGCCGGGAAGGTCCGGGCGTGGAACTGGTCGCTGCCCCGACCACGCGTGTTGCCCAGTGAGGGTCTACCTGCCAGGGACCGTGCGGATGCTCTCGGCTCTCGTCGACTCCGGCGAGTTCCGGCCGCCGCTCACCGCGTTCGCGGTGACCCCCGACCTGCGCGAGTGGTACATCGACAACGACTCGGAGGAGTTGGAGCACGCGGCCCTGCTGGAGGCTGCGCGGGGCTCGCTCCGCCTGCTTGACGAGGACCCCGCCGCTCCGCGCCGCCGGGTGGTGGTAGCGGCCGATATGCCGGATGCCGCCGTGACCGCGCGCCCTGATCTCGACCGGGCAGCCGTTCGGATTGGGGCGCCGCTGCCGGTGCAGCTGGTCGCCTCCGTGCACGTCGACGGTCCGGCTGCGGAGCCGGCGGTACGGGCAGCGGTCGAGGCGATTCTTGCGGCAGACCTCGGTGGCGAGGACGCCCAGTTCCTGGTCGACGAGGCCGAGGATCACGAGTTGCTCTGGTACGCCAGTCAGGAGATCGCGCCGCTGCTGGAGCTGCTCTGACCGCGCGCTCGGCTGGTGGTCCCGTCGGCACGACAGCCGGGCGGCCGGCACGGCGAACGCGCTTTGCGGGTGGTCGCAGTGGTGCTTGCCGTCCCAGTGCCCGGGGTAGTGTCGTCGGCTTTCGCAGAACCACGCGCTGACGGGGGCGCGACCGGCGGCCGGAGCGGTCCCCGCACTGACCGCATCGGCGCGACGACGAGCATCGATCCTGCCCCCGGCCGCAGCGCAGGTGGTCAGCGGCGACCGCCCAGGCGGCCACGGCTCGGGGACCCTGTCGCCGGCCTGGCTCGGCCGGAGCGACGGGTCGAGTGGGAGAATGGGTGTCGGCCGCGGTCCGTCGTCGTACCACGGGAGAGTAGCCATGGATGCAGTCACCCAGCCGCCCATCCCGGTCAACGAACCGGTTCGCAGCTATGCCCCGGGCAGCCCGGAGCGAGCGAGCCTGGAGGCCCGCCTGAAGGAGATGGCCGGCGAGCAGGTCGAGCTCGCCATGACGGTGGGCGGCCAGCAGCGCATGGCCGGCGGCGACCGTTTCGACGTGGTGCAGCCACACCGGCACGCCGCCGTGCTCGGGGTGAGCGCCCAGGCCACGGCCGGGGACGTGGAGGTCGCTGTCGATGCCGCGCTGGCGGCGGCGCCGGCATGGCGCGACCTGCCGTACGACGAACGGGCTGCCGTGCTGCTGCGTGCGGCCGAACTGCTGGCCGGGCCGTGGCGGGACATCCTCAACGGCGCCACGGTGCTCGGCCAGTCCAAGACCTGCTACCAGGCCGAGATCGACGCGGCGTGCGAGCTGATCGACTTCCTTCGCTTCAACGTCCACTTCGGACGTTCCATCCTGGCCGAACAGCCGCTGTCCGGCCCCGGCGCGTGGAACCGAATGGACTACCGGCCGCTGGAGGGCTTCGTCCTGGCGATCACGCCGTTCAACTTCACCTCGATCGCGGGCAACCTGCCGCTCGCGCCGGCGCTGATGGGCAACACCGTGGTCTGGAAGCCGTCTCCGACCCAGCAGTTGGCGGCGCACTACATCATGCGGCTGCTCGAGGCGGCCGGCTTGCCTCCTGGCGTGGTCAACTTGGTGACCGGGGACGGGCGAGCGGTCTCCGAGGCAGCCCTGACTCACCCGCAGCTCGCCGGCATCCACTTCACCGGGTCGACAGCGACGTTCCAGCACCTGTGGTCGACGGTCGGCGCGCACATCGCCGACTACCGCGGCTATCCGCGGCTGGTCGGCGAGACTGGCGGCAAGGACTTCGTCGTCGCCCACCCCAGCGCCGAGCCCGCGAGCCTGGTCACCGGACTCATCCGGGGTGCGTTCGAGTACCAGGGCCAGAAGTGCTCGGCGGTGTCCCGGGCCTACCTGCCGCGCTCGCTCTGGGACGGCGGGGTGCGGGACGCATTGGCCCAGACCGCCGCTGGGCTGACCTACGGCGACGTTACCGACTTCACCAACTTCGGCGGAGCGGTGATCGATCGGCGAGCCTTCGACCGACTGTCGGGGGTGTTCGACCTGGTCCGCTCGGACCCGTCGACCTCCGTGCTGGTCGGCGGTAGCGCCGACGGCGGCGAGGGATACTTCGTCCGGCCGACAGTCTTGGTCGGCACCGACCCCGCCCACGAGATCTTCACCAGGGAGTATTTCGGGCCGATCCTGGGCGTATTCGTCTACGACGATGCCGACTGGGCCGATATGCTGGCCCAGGCCGCCGATGTCGCCGCGTACGCACTGACCGGTGGGGTCTTCGCCACCGACCGCGCCGCGATCGACGAGGCCGGTCGAGTGCTGCGATACTCCGCCGGCAACTTCTACGTCAACGACAAGCCGACCGGTGCGGTGGTCGGGCAGCAGCCGTTCGGCGGGGCCCGGGCCAGTGGCACCAACGACAAGGCCGGATCTGTGCTCAACCTGCTGCGGTGGGTCTCGCCACGGGCGTTGAAGGAGACGTTCGTTCCGCCGACCGACCACCGTTACCCCCACATGGCCTGATCGGTTCCCTCGGCCGGCCCGGCCTCGGTCAAGGCAACCTGCACCGGAGTCTGCCGGTCGCCGCCGACCAGGACGCCACGTCCGGGCACGGTCTCCGGGTCGCCGCGGGGCAGTCGTGCGCCGAGCAGGTCGCCGTCGGTCCAGCTCGGACACAGCAGCAACCCGGCTCTGCACCGACGCACCTCGGCCGCCGTTCCGCGGAAGGTCGTGGCGAGCTCGTCAGTGCGGCCAGCGACCACGACCACGTGGCTGCCGCCGCCGGAACGGAGCATTTCGGCCAGCGCCCGGTCGACTGGTGAGTCGAGGAGCGTCGTGACGTCATCGACGATGACGGCCACAGGCTGTGCCGCAAGGGCCGCCAAGAGCGCCTGGTCGTCCTCGGGCCGGAGCACGGCCACCGCGCCGGTCCGGCAGGGAAGGGACTGGAGCGGAGACCGCGCGGGCGCCACGAACAGGACGGGCGTGCCGCTGGCCCGCAGCCCGCAGGCGAGCGTGGCCAAGGCGGTCGACCGGCCGCTGCGGCGCGGTCCGGCCACCAGAAAGCCGGGCCCGTCGCGAGCGAGGTCGACCCCGACCGGCCCCGCCTGGTCCCCTCCGACGCCGACCAGTGTCCAGAATGGACTCCTCGGCGTCAGCCGACCGCCCGGTGCGGCCTCGCCGCACATGGCTCTATCCAGGCCAGGGGGCGGGTCGTCAGCGGCCTGGCCCCGGAGGTCGGCCAGCCGGACCAGCCGGGGAAGGGCGTTGACCCGGAAGGGCCGATGCCGGGGCGGGTCGGCCGCGGTCCGGTCACTGGCCGCCGCCGCGACCCTAGCGAGCGCGGCCGCCTGCGCTGGTCCGCTGGCCTGCCCGTCGAGCAGGGCGACCTGCACCTCGACGGCTCCGGCGGCGAGCAGGCCCCGGCCGGCCGGCATGGTCTGCGGCACCGCGCGGGCCGGGATGCCGGCGAGCCCGTAGTCGAGCCGGTCGGCAAGCTGAAGCAGCAGTTTCTCCGGGAATGCTGCCGCGAGGCGGCTCAGCAGGCCCTGGCGGTCGCTGGTCACGGCCAGCTTCAGACCGACCGCCGGTCCTTCGCGAGCCAGCCCGAGCAGCGTGGTGACCGGGCGACCGTGGTCTACTGCCTCGTAACCGGCGGCGAAGCCCTCCCAGCCATCAACCAGCAGCAGCAGCCAGGGCAGCCGCTCGGCCGCGGTCACGGTCGCCCGCTGCTCGGCGACCGACCCGAAGCCGGCGCGGGCGAGCAACTCCTGCCGCCGGCGAACCTCATCGAGCAGCAGCACGAGGACCCGGTCGCCGCGCGCCACCTCGTCCCGGCGGACCACGGCGCCACATTGCGGCAGGTCGGCAAGCCGGTGCAGCGCCCCGCTCCCACAGTCGAGCGCATAGAGATGGACGTCGTCCACCGACCAGTACCGGGCGACGCTGCCGGCGAGCGTCCGCAGCGCGGTCGACCGGCCACTGCGCGGCCCGCCGGCGATGAGCAGCGAGCCACCGCTGGCAATGTCCAACCCGAAGACTTCCTGCCGCTGCTCGGCCGGATGATCAGCGAGACCCAGCGGAACGAGCGGGCACGCTGCTGGCGGCACGGCCCGGGCGACGCCGTCAGCGTGGCCGTCCAGATCGTCGAGGGTCAGCAGCGGCGGCAGCGGCGGCAGCCAGGGGCTCGGCGGTGGCGCGAGCCGGCGCACGGCAGCCGCCGCGCGGATCGCCGAGACCAGCCGCTGGAGGTCGGTCGGGCCCTCCTCGGCTGAGGGCTCCGCTGCCGGCTGCGGAGATCCGAGTGAGCGCCAGGGTGCCAGCGCCACGGTCGGCGGTCCGAGGGTGTTCCGCGTCGGCCGGCCGCCGACGCGCGCAACCTGAAACTCGGTGGGAGCGCCACCCACCACCCGCAGGTAGCCGCGGCCGGGGGTGGTTTTGTTGATGCGGGCGGCGTGGGGGGTGTCGATGACGTCGGTGGATTCGGTGTCGTCGGTGACGCGCAGGGCGATGCGGAGGTTGGTGTTGGCGCGGATGGCGGGGGAGATGACGCCGGTGGGGCGTTGGGTGGCCAGGATGAGGTGGACGCCGAGGGAGCGGCCGCGTTGGGCGATGCCGAGCAGGCCGGTGACGAAGTCGGGGAGTTCTTCGGTGAGGGTGGCGAATTCGTCGATGATGAGCAGGAGTCGGGGTAGTGGGTCGGTGGGGGTGGGGTGGGTGTGCCAGTAGTCGGTGATGTCTTTGGTGTTGGCGGCGGCGAGGAGGGTTTCGCGGCGTTTGAGTTCGGCGGTGAGGGATTGCAGGGCGCGTTGGGTGAGGTGGGGGTCGAGGTCGGTGACCATGCCGGTGGTGTGGGGGAGGTGGGTGCAGTCGGTGAAGGCGGCGCCGCCTTTGTAGTCGACGAGGACGAAGGTGAGGGCGTCGGGGCGGTTGGTGGTGGCGAGGCCGGCGACGAGGGTTTGCAGGAGTTCGGATTTGCCGGCGCCGGTGGTGCCGGCGACTAGGGCGTGGGGGCCGTCGGTGGTCAGGTCGATGCTGAGGGGGCCTTCGGTGCTGGCGCCGAGTGGGGTGGTGGCCGACCGGCCGCCGCGGTCCCAGCCGGCCAGCACCGCTTCTGCCGTCGGCGGCTCCAACCCCAGCACATCCAGCAGCCGGCAGGTTGCCGGCGGGGCGCACGACGCGTCGGCGCCGCGGTCCCGCAGCGGCGCCAGCGCCCGGGCCACCGCCTCCGACCACGACGGCGACACCCCGTCGGCAATAACGTCCTCGATCGCCGGCTCTCCGCTGACCCGGATCCGCAGCCGGGTGCCGACTTCGCCGGTGACCTCGACGACCGCTCCGCAGCCCGCCGGGAGCAGGTGTGGTGCGGCATCAATGCAGATCGCGAACATCCCGACGGCCGGGCCGTCCGCGAGCAGCCGGCCAAGCCCGGGAAGCGGCCGCAGCTCGCTCCACCGGTCGATGACCGTCACGGTGCATGGCCCGCGCCAGCCGGGCGAGCCGGCCCGCTGCGCCTGCCTGCCCTCCATCTCACGCACCAGCTCTGCGACCAGTGCGCTCTGCTGCTCATCGGTCAGGCCGACCCGCGCCGCGCGCTGGCCGGTCCCGTCGGTGAGGTGTGGCAGCCAGCGCGCCCAAGCCCAGTCGTCGGTGGCGGATCGGCCGGCGAGCAACACGGCTGCCAGGTCCCTCGGCCCGTGCAGGGTGGCCAGCGCCGCCAGCGCGAACCGGGCCAGCGCTGCGACCGGCCGCCGCGGGCCGGCCAGCCCGAGCGCTCCGACTCGCGGCAGCGCCACCGCCACCGGCACCGACGGGGCCATCTCTGGCCTGCCGGCGCCCAGGCCGGCGCCGCGGCGCCGGACCCGAGCCGGAAGGTCCGCCGTGCCAAGGCGGACGTGGCAGAAGTCGGAGTCTGCCGGGCGGCGCTCCCAGATCCGATACCCCGGGCCGCCCGCCGTCCGGCGTACCGCGGCCGGGTCGGGGTCGGCTTCGCGGCGCAGCCCTACCTCCTCGGCAAGAGCCTCCGCCAGCGCAGCCTCAGCGTCGGCCAGCGCCTGCCGGTATGCCGCGAGCTCGCGGGCGCCGCGCCGACGCTGCCCGCGGCGCTGCAGCCATGCCCCGGCTACGAAGAGGGCAGGGGACAGGACGCCCAGAACCACGAACAGGCCGTTGTGCAGAAAGACGCCAGCCAGCACCGCGGTCGCGACCGGGACGAGGCCAGTGACCACCGGCAGACCGGTGCGCTCGGCGGCCGGCGGCTCGGCCGGGACATCGACGTCCACCTCGGCCCTCGGCTGTGCGAGCCGGGGCGGGCGGTGCACGGCGACGGTGCCGTCGTCGGCGGCTCGAACCGCGGCCGGCGGCTCGTTCGGGCCGGCGAGTGTGAGCGTGCTCTCACCGACCCGGACCTGTTGGTCGACCAGGAACGGAACGGGCTGCGCCCCGACCGGCACGCCGTCCAGCTGGGTGCCGTTGGTCGAGCCGAGATCGCGCACGCTCACCCCTGCGCCGGACACCGCGACCGCGGCGTGCCGGCGAGAGACGTCCGGATCGCGGATCCGGACATCCGCCACGGCACCCCGGCCGACGACGAGCTCGCCCCGCGGCAACGGGTGGATGCCGCCGCCGTCTGGACCCCCGATGACCCGCAGCTCGAGCACCCCGGCCGGGTCGGGGCAGCGCGGCCCCGGTGTGCCGACCCCGACCACGTCGCCGCACCGCAGCCCCGGGCCGCCCAGCACCGCCGCTGCGGGCAGCCGGCGGGACCCCGCGTACAGCGGGGCGTCTGGACGCCCCGCTGCCCGGCGGAGCGCCTCCTCGACGGCCGCCAGCGGCGTGCCGGGTGCGGCCCTAATCCGCACATCTAGGGCTGGCCCGCCGGACGGCTGCAGCGTCAGGGTGATCTCCATGCCGGCGAGTCTGGCCGGCCGGACCGGCCCGCCGCGCCACCGGGCGCAGATCTGTGGACAACGGATTGGCCTGTGGACAACAGCCGGCGGCTGTCCGCCGGTCCACGTAGTGTGCTGGCTCGTGAAGGACCGTAGGTTCGGCGAAGAGGGGGCGCTGCAGTCGTACGGCAGCTACCTCCGGCTGCCCGAGCTGCTCGACCAGCAGCGTCCGCAGTCGGGCGGTGCCACGGCCGGCGGCGACCACTCGCCGGCCCACGACGAGTTGCTCTTCATCACAATCCACCAGGTGTACGAGCTGTGGTTCAAGCTGCTGCTGCACGAGCTCGGTGACGCGCGCGACCTGATGCTGGCCGGCGAGGACTACCGGCCGCGGCTCCGGCTCGAACGCGCGCACGTGGTCGAGCACGTGCTGCTGGAGCAGATCGACGTGCTTGAGACGATGACCCCGCAGGACTTCCTCGCGTTCCGGGCAATGCTGGCGCCGGCCAGCGGCTTCCAGTCGGTTCAGTTCCGGGAGATCGAGTTCCTGTCCGGGGCCAAGGATCGTGCCTTCGTCAACCGCCTGGGCCACGCCAGCGCCGCCGAGCGCGAGCGGCTGCGCCGCCGGCTCGCTGAGCCGACGCTCTGGGACGGGTTCGTCGCGCTGCTCGGCAAGGCCGGCTTCGACGGGCGGACGGTCGAGTCCCGCCGCGCGGCGCTCATCGAGGTGAGCCGGGACCGGGGATCCTACGGACCGCTCTGGGACCTCGCCGAAGCGCTGATCGAGCACGACGAGTTGTCCGCCCGCTGGCGTGCCCAGCACGTCCTGATGGTGGAACGGCAGATCGGCACCAAGTCGGGCACCGGCGGCTCCACCGGGGCGCCCTACCTGCGCGGACGGCTCGGGGTGCGGTTCTACCCGGAGCTCTGGGACCTCAGGTCGTATCTGTAGAAGAAGTACAGAAGGGAGATTCGGAAAAATTCTGGACGGGGCTTCCATTCTACCCGAAGGTTCGCCTAGTATCTGACCGTTCATCAGAGATCTCACCCCGGACGGGGCTCCCCAAAGACAGCCGAAGACACCCGAAGACAGACGGAGGTAGCCACCATGGCTGGTGGACTGGTAGTCACTCCCGCCCAGCTTGAGGCGCTGTCCAGCACGATCGCGAAGACCGCGGGCGAGGTGCACGGTCTGCACACCGCTCTGAAAAATCAGCTGACCCCGCTGTACGGCGCCGAATGGGTGGGCACCGCCTCGCAGCGGTTCCAGCAGCTGTACAACGATTTCGACGCCAGCGCGACGAAACTGAACGAAGCCCTGGAGGGCATCTCGCAGCTCCTCGGTGCCGCCGGTCAGTCCTACGCGCAGGCAGAGCAACAAATCGCCCAGTCCTTCAGCAGCTGACGGCCCTGCCGTGGTGGCCCCCGTGCCTCGGCGCGGGGGTCGCCTAACATCTCGGCGCCTGTACGGCCGCGGTACGACCGGAGGCAAGCCGGCCGTGAGCCATCCGCTCGGAGCGCGGTTCCGTGAGCAGGCACAGGGGTGTCTGCCCGGCTCGCCCCTGTCCTCCGTGCTGCTGGCGGCGATGGCCGACGACCTCGACGCCGGCGGAGTGACCGCCGACGTGGTCGCCGGCCACGAGGGTGACCGACCCGGCACCGTACTGCCGCTGCGGCTGCTGGCGGCGCTGCACCGGCTGGTCCTCGAGGGCCGCGCAGCCGGTCTCGCGCCGTACTACCCGAGCGTCGGCGGCACGGCGCCCGCCGAGGCCGTCTGGCCGGCCGCGGCCGCGACCATGCGGGAGCACCTCGGCGAGCTGCGCCGGCTGGTCGACCGGACCGTGCAGACCAACGAGCCGGGGCGGGCCAGCCTCCTCTTCGGCGGTCTGCTGGTCGCCGCCGAACGCACCGGCTGGCCGGTGCGGCTGCTTGAGATCGGTTCCAGCGCCGGGCTCACGCTGCTGGTCGACCGCTACGGGTACGCGGTGGGCGGTCGCGTCCTCGGTGATCCGGCCAGTCCGCTGCGCTTCGACCAGCCCTGGGTCGGCCAGCCGCCGGCGAGCCTAAACCGCCGGCTGCACGTGGTCGAGCGGCGCGGGTGCGACCCCAGGCCGGTGGACCCGACGAGCGCCGAGGGCCGGCTCACCCTGACCTCCTATGTCTGGGCGGACTGGACCGAACGGATCGAGCGGCTACGCGCCGCCCTGCGGGTGGCCGCCGCGATGCCGCCGCCGGTCGACCGGGCCACCGCCGCCGACTGGCTGGCCGCACACCTCGCAGCGCCTCACCAACGGGTGGTCACCGTGATCTGGCACTCGATCGTCTGGCAATACCTCGACCGGGAGGAGCGGTCGGCGGTCCGGGCGGTGCTGGCCGAGGCCGCCGCCGCGGCGACCGGAAAAGCACCGCTCGCGCACCTGGCGTTCGAGCCGCGGCGGGAGGCCGACCGGTCGGTCCGGTTCGAGCTGAGCGTGAGCCTGTGGCCGGGGCCCGGCCGGCCCGAACTGCTCGCCCGAGCGCCCGGGCACGGGCTGCCCACCCGGTGGCAGGCGACCGCCCGGACCGCTGGGGACAGCCCTAGAGCCAGCCGTTGCGGTGGAAGCCGCGGTGCAGAGCAAGGCAGATGACCAGCGTGACCAGCAGGACGAGCGGGTACCCGTACCGCCAGTGCAGCTCGGGCATGTGCTCGAAGTTCATCCCGTAGATCCCCGCGACT
>Ga0210378_10000193_pt1 | contig 29636 bp, 23 predicted proteins | sample PLM1_60_b1redo_FD_155465 | JGI IMG/M metagenome (GOLD analysis project Ga0210378, IMG submission 155465) | Groundwater sediment microbial communities from an aquifer in East River, Colorado, USA - PLM1_60_b1 redo | ecosystem: Environmental > Terrestrial > Soil > Riparian zone | place: USA: East... | reverse complement strand
GAGGTGGACGCTCTCTACGAGGACTTCCAGTTCGCCAAGGCCTCCGACGCGCTGTACCACTTCGCGTGGGACGAGGTCTGCGACTGGTACCTGGAGCTGAGCAAGCCGGTGTTGCTCGCCGGCGGACCCGAGGCGGCGGCCACCCAGGCGGTGCTCGGTCACGTCCTCGACAACGTGCTGCGGCTGCTCCACCCGATCACCCCGTTCGTCACTGAGGAGCTGTGGACCGCGCTCACCGGCGAGGAGTCGGTGGTGGTCGCGTCCTGGCCGACTCCCGACGCCAGCCGCGAGGACCCCGCCGCCGAGGCCGAGATCGCCGCGCTGCAGGCCGTCGTCACCGAGGTTCGCCGGTTCCGCTCCGACCAGGGGCTCAAGCCCGCGCAGCGGGTGCCGGCGCGCCTGACGGGGCTTTCCGGGGCGGGCCTTGCCGCACAGGAAGACCGGATCCGGGCAATGACCAGGCTCGACGTGCCGGGCGGGGCGTTCGAGTCCGCCGCCTCGCTCGCCGTGGCCGGCATCACCGCCGAGCTGGACCTCTCGGGTGCGATCGACGTCGTCGCCGAGCGGAAGCGCCTCGACAAGGATCTCGCCGCCGCCGAGAAGGAGCGGGCGCAGGTCACCGCCAAGCTCGGCAACGAGGCGTTCATGGCGAAGGCGCCGGAGCCGGTGGTCGCGAAGGTGCGCGAGCGCCTAGCCGCCGCCGAGGCCGATATCGCCCGGATCACCGCGCAGCTCGCCGCGCTGCCGTCCCGATGAGCGCCCGGCTTTGCGGAAGCGGTCGGGGTTTTCCGGGCTATAGCCCGAAAAACCACCGCCACCTCGGGGCGGCACGGTGAGTGCCGCCGACGCCGCTGCCGAGCTGGCCCGGGTCGAGGCGGCGCTGGACCAGCGCGGTCCCGGGCGGATGGTGCCCGATCGCGAGCGGATCGAGGCGCTACTCGACCTGCTCGGCAACCCGCAGCGGGCGTACCCGTCGATCCACCTGACCGGGACCAACGGCAAGACGTCGACCGCACGGATGGTCGACGCGCTGCTCCGGGCCTTCGGCCTCCGGGTCGGGCGCTACACCAGCCCGCACCTGGACAGCGTCACCGAGCGGATCAGCATCGACGGCGTTCCGATCGAGACGGACAAGTTCGTCGCCGCGTACGACGATGTGGCGCCGTTCGCGGACCTTCTCGACGCCAAGAACCAGGATCCGATCACCTACTTCGAGCTGACCACGGCCACCGCGTTCGCGGCGTTCGCCGATACCCCGGTGGACGTGGCCGTCATCGAGGTCGGACTCGGCGGCGAGTGGGACGCCACCAACGTCATCGAGGCAGGCGTCGCGGTGATCACGCCGATCGGGCTCGACCACGCGGAGCTGCTCGGCGGGTCGCTCGCCGCGATCGCGACGGAGAAGGCCGGCATCATCCACGACGGCGCCACGGTCGTGACGGCCGTGCAGCCGGCCGAGGCGGCCGAACCGCTGCTGCGACGGGCCGTCGAGAAGGATGCCACCGTCGCCCGCGAGGGGATGGAGTTCGGGGTCGTCGGCCGGACCGTCGCCGTCGGCGGCCAGATGCTGACCCTCCAGGGCCTCGGCGGCGTGTACGACGAGATCTTCATCCCGCTGCACGGCGCGTACCAGGCGCAGAACGCGGCCGTGGCGCTCGCGGCCGTCGAGGCGTTCCTCGGGGCGGGTGCCGACCGGCGGCTCGACATCGACGCCGTCCGGGAAGGGTTCGCCCAGGCGACTGCGCCCGCCCGGCTGGAGCGCGTCCGTACGTCACCGACCGTGCTGGTCGACGCCTCGCACAACCCGGCCGGCATGGCCGCCACCGTCGAGGCGCTGGGGGAGGCGTTCAGTTTCAGCCGGCTCGTCGCGGTGGTCGCCGTGCTGGCCGACAAGGACGCGCGCGGCATCCTCGAACTCCTCGAACCGGTCGTGGACGCTGTCGTGGTCACCCAGAACTCGTCGCCGCGCGCGTTGCCGGCCGACGATCTTGCCGCATTGGCCGTGGACGTCTTCGGCACCGACCGAGTGGAGGTGTCGCCCCGCCTCGACGACGCGATCGAGTCCGCCGTGACGATCGCCGAGGAGGAGGGCGCCGAGCTGATCAGCGCCGTCGGGATCCTCGTCACCGGTTCGGTCGTGACTGCAGCCGACGCGCGAAGGCTGCTCCGCAAATGAGCGAGCCCGGCGAGGAGCCGACGTCCGGGTTGAAGAACCCGCTCGCGGCGGCGCGTGGCGTCGGCATAGGCACGCTCATCCTGGAAGCGATCGCGCTGCTGCTGGCGATCCAGCCGATCCGGGTCATTGCGCCGGACACACCTGGGTGGGCGCTCGGCGTGGTCGCGGCGCTCGCGCTCAGCTGCATCGGCGTGGCCGGGTTGCTGCGGCGGCCGTGGGGCTGGCACGCCGGTACGGCGCTGCAGGTGGCGGTGATCCTGACCGGGGTGTTCCAGTACGCGCTGTTCATCTTCGGCGCCGTGTTCCTGGCGACCTGGCTGTACGTGCTCAAGGTCCGTGCCGACGTTGGCAAACCCGCGAAGTTCGACCATTAAATCGGGCGGCGCGCCGCTACGCTGACGCCCGTGACTCGCCACGACCTTCCCGCCCTGACCCCGCGCGACGCGCAGTTGCGCGCCGTACGCAGCGCCGCACTCGCCATGTTCCCGCCGGCGGCCGTCGTGTTCCTGCTCGAGCTGCCCGCGCGTCCGGCCACGTACGCGGCGATCGGCGCCATCGCCTTCATCTGCCTACAGGGCGCGGCGTACTGGGGGCTCAAGTACCGGCAGGTCACCAGCCGCGCGCCCCGGCCCGTCGGGTTGGCGGTGTTCCGCTGGCTGCGGCTGATCGACGTCGCGGTGCTGGTCGGCGCGCTGGCGGTGATCGTCACGGACCCCGAGGTCGGCACCGTCCTGCTGTGGGTGCTGGCCCTGGGGGAGTACGTCAGCCTCTACCTCGTCCACCTCTACTACGTGACACCGCCGCCGTCGAAGCGGGCGGCCGAGCCTGAGTGGCTCCACGCACCCCGGCTCGCCCGCGACCTGCGGGCCGGGCCGGTGCAGGCCCACGCTCCTGGGCGCGGCAAGCCGGCGCGCCGCCGCCGGTAGGCTGGGCGCGTTGGCCCTACCGAGTCCCGGGAGCACCGCAGTGTCTGAGCGCACGCTCGTGTTGATCAAGCCCGACGGCGTCCGCCGTGGCCTGGTGGGGGAGATCCTCTCCCGGTTCGAGCGCAAGGGGCTGACCATCGACGCCCTCGAACTGCGCACGCTGGACGTCGCCACCGCCGACGAGCACTACGCCGAGCACGTCGCCAAGGCGTGGTACCCGCCGCTGCGCGACTTCATCACGTCCGGTCCGCTGGTCGCGCTGGTGCTCTCCGGCGACCAGGCCATCGAGGTCGTGCGCGGGCTCAACGGCGCTACCGACGGCCGCGCGGCGGCGCCCGGCACGATCCGCGGTAACCTCTCCCTGTCCAACCGGGAGAACCTGGTGCACGCGTCGGACTCGCCCGAGTCGGCGTCCCGCGAGCTCAAGCTCTTCTTCCCGGAGCTCTAGCGAGTGTGGGCGCCGACCAGGAAGGTCGGCGCCCACGTCACTACACCGACCGCTGGTAGCTGCGGAACGCCAGCGTGGACAGCCACGCGACGGTGACCGCGAACAGCAGCAGGAACCCGCCACGCCACGCCACGACGCCCCAGTCCGGGCTGGCCGAGAGCGCCTCCCGGCTGGCGACGACGGCCCAGTCGACCGGGTTGTACCGGGCCGCCGTGGCAACCCAGTCCGGTGACAGCTTCGGATCCATCATCACCGACGACAGGAAGGTCAGCGGTAGCGAGACGAACTGGAAGATCCCGATCAGCGCGTTGTGCTGACGGGTGAGCAGCGCGACCGCGTTGGAGAGCGAGCAGAACGCCACCGCGAGCAGCACCGCTGCGCCGAGCGTCACCACGAAGCCGAGTGGTACGCCGTCATACCTGGCTCCGGCGGCCATCCCGATCAGGAGCACGATCACGCCCTGGATCAGGATGGAGGTGGCCTGCGATGCGAGCTGTCCGGCCATCAACGCGCCGCGCTTGACCGGCGAGGTGAGCATCCGGTCCATGACGCCGCGTTCTATGTCCATCAGGAAGTTGGTGCCGCTCCAACCGCTCGACAGCAGCGCCGTCATGATCACGATGCCCGGCGTCAGGTAGGCGATGTAGGACGTGTCGCTGAAGCCCGGCAGGTTGACGATGCCCTTGAAGAGCTGGCCGAAGAGCAGCAGCCAGATCGCCGGTTGCAGCAGGCTGAAGACCAGGAAGAACGGTTGCCGGGCCTGGCCCCGGAGCCAGCGGGCGGTGATGTATCCGGTGTGGGTGAGGAGCCCGCCAGGCGCCGGGGGAACGGCGGCGGTGGCTGGGGCGGTGAGCGTGGCGGTGGTCATCAGGCTGCCCTCGCTGCGTCGGCGCGGTCGGCGGTGTCGAACGAGCGGCCGGCGTGCCGCAGGTAGACGTCGTCGAGCGAGGGCCGCGACATCGTCACCGACGACACCGCGATACCGGCGTCGTCCAGTACGGCCAGCACGGCGGGGACGGCCGCCGACCCGTCCTCGACCCGGGCGCGCAGCATCGCGCCCTGCACGTGGATCTCGCCGACGCCGGGCACCCGCTCGATCAGCAGGCGGGCGTGGCCGTCCAGGTCGGGCTCCTTCAGGTCGATCTGGACGGCGTCGCCGCGCAGCTGAGCCTTGAGCGACGCGGGCGTGCCCTCCGCGACCACCCGTCCCCGGTCGACGATCGCCAGCTGGCTGGCCAGCCGGTCAGCCTCCTCCAGGTAGTGCGTCGTCAGCAGGACGGTGATGCCGTCCTGGGTGGACAGCCGCTCGATCTCTGCCCACATGTCGGCGCGCGCCTCGGGATCGAGCCCGGTGGTGGGCTCGTCGAGGAAGAGGACCTGCGGGCGGTGGATCAGCCCGAGCGCCACGTCGAGCTTGCGCTGCATGCCGCCGGAGTACGTGCGAACGAGCCGTCCTGCGGACTCGGTGAGCCCGAAGCGGTTGAGCAGCTCGTCCGCGCGGTGCTGGGCCTGTCCGCGGGACAGCCCGTAGATGCGGCCGGCCAGCATGAGGTTCTCCCGTCCGGTCGCTTCCGGATCGGTGCCCGACTTCTGGGAGACGTAGCCGATCGCCAGCCGTACGCGCTGCTGGTCCTTGGCGACGTCGAGGCCCATGACCCGGGCGGTGCCCGTGTCGGCCCGCGACAGGGTGGTGAGGATCTTGACGGTGGTGGACTTGCCGGCGCCGTTCGGCCCGAGCAGCCCGAAGACGATGCCCGGCGGGACGGTGAAGCTCACCCCGTCGAGCGCCCGGACCTCCTTCTTGCGCCCGTACGTCTTGACCAGGTCTACGACTTCGAGCGCCGAGGGGGTTGAGGTCTGCTGCGCCCGCGTTGGGGCGGGTGTGGGGACGGTCATGTCCGTGACTCCTCCTGGAACACAGGATCGATAGAACACAGGATCGATAGGGGAGTCAGCCCGGACAGCGCGGCTATTGTGGTGCGTGCGCCTCGGGTGCCAGGCCGTCAGGGCCGACTCGGGGAACTGCGGCCCTTGGCCTGGGTGTTGCCGCACTCAGGTCGGGGGCCGTCCTCGGTGAAGAGCGCTCAGCGGCTCTCCTTGGGTAGCTTCGCCAGCCAGCTCCCTTCTTCGCCGAAGTACTTGACGGGGTCGGCCATCAGGTCGCCGTAGCTCAGGCCGGTCTCCTCGACCAGCTCGTAGCCGCGCCGCCAGAAGTGGGTGCCCTCGAGCGTGCCATCGCGGATCTCCCCGATCAGCGTGCGCACGTAGGTGAGCTCGGCCCGGACGAGTGCCACCCGGAACTCCAACTCAACCCAGAAGATTCGTGGCAGGACCTGGGCCTCGGGCGTCTGGTAGAAGGCATCCAGCTCGGCGAGGTTCGCCGCCAGGGCGGCGGCCCGCTGTTCGAGCAGGCTCACGACCCGGTCGGGCGCGAAGGCCGGCATGTAGGCCAACCCGGCCTCGAGTTGGCTGTACTCCCTGACCGGGGTGCCGAGCAGTTCGGCGAGCCAGTCCTCGAACTCGGACCGGCCCGCATCGGTGATCGCATAGATCGTGCGCTCGGGACGGTTGCCGTCGCGGATGGTCTCCCTCGCCTCGATCAGGCCGTGCTTCTCCAGCGCGGCGACCACGGAGTAGAGCGAACCGTAGTTGAGCTTGATGCTCTGGTCCTTGCCGCGCGTACGCAGCATCGTGGAGATCTCGTACGGATGCATCGGCCGCTCGCTGAGGGAGCCGAGCACGGCGAATGCCAGCGGGTTGGACACTCTCCGCTTCGCCATGGCCACCTCCTCGGGCTCGAATACTCGAAACAAAGTATTCGATCTCAGCTACTCCATGTCAAGTGATCGCGCGTGCCTCTTGACACCGGACCGCAGCGTTCTAGCGTGGAAGTGCGAGAGAACTTCACTTCGCAACTAAAGCGTTCGCCGGCGCTGTGGAGACGCACGCGCCAATCGCCCGCTCGACGAGAGGTGGGCGCATGGAGAGCTTCACTCGCGATGTGCAGCCGCAGCGTGTCGTCTTCGGCGTCGGGGCGTTCGCGCGTCTGCCCGACGAGGTGGCCCGGCTGGGGGTCCGGCGGATCCTGCTGATCGCGGGCCGCTCGGCGAAGCCGCTGGGGGACGCCGCCGCAGAGCGGCTGGGCGACCGGATCGTCGCCCGGTGCGAGGAGGTCCGCCAGCACGTGCCGGAGCTGCTCGCCGGCGCCGCGGGAGCCGCCGCGCGTACCCATCGGGCCGACGCGATCGTCACGATCGGAGGCGGTTCGGCAACCGGGCTCGGTAAGGCTGTCGCGCTCACCACCGGGCTGCCGATCATCGCGGTGCCGACCACCTATGCGGGGTCGGAGCTGACCGAGATCTACGGGATCACCGGCGAACAGAAGCGGACCGGCCGCGACTCCCGGGTACTGCCGAAGGTGGTCCTGTACGACCCGGCACTCACCGTGGGGCTCTCCCCGCACGCCACCGGCAGCAGCGGATTCAACGCGCTCGCCCACTGCGTCGAGGCGCTCTACTCGCCGCGCGTGGACCCGGTGGCGACGCTGCACGCGGAAGAGGGGATCCGGGTGCTCGCCGGCGCGCTGCCCGCTGCGGTCGGCGACCCGTCCGACCTGGCCGCCCGATCCCGGGCGCTCTACGGCGCCTACCTGGCGGGCACCGCTCTGGCGGGTGGCGTCACCGCACTCCACCACAAGCTCTGCCACGTACTCGGCGGCAGTTTCGGCCTTGTCCACGGCGAGGTCAACGCCGTGCTGCTGCCCTATGTCGTGGCCTACAACCAGCCGGCGGCGGCTGCAGCGATGGACTGCGTCAGCCGGGCGCTGGGTCAGCCCGATGCGGCTCAGGGCCTGCGCGCGCTCGCCGTCGCGCTCGCCCTGCCGACCAGCCTGGCCGAGATCGGCATGCCCGCCGACGGGCTCGACACCGCCGCCGAGCAGGCCCTGGCCGCGGTCGGCGCCAACAACCCTCGCGCCGTCGACGTGCAGAGCATCCGGTTGCTGCTCGGGGACGCCTATGCCGGGCGGCAACCGCACCACCACGACCAGCCGACACATCCGGAAGGGGAGCGTCATGAGTACCTGGAACCCCATGAGCTACGAGGGCAAGGAAACCATCCTCCGGGTGGTGCAGCAGGAGGCTGAGGGCTTCCGCGAGCTCGCCAACGACCCGACGAGGTGGGCGGCGACGACGCCGTGCACCGAGTGGCAGGTACGGGACATCGTCGGCCACCTCGTCGACACCACGGAGGCGTACTTCGTCGCGTTCGACGCCGCCCGCAGCAAGACGGAGGTCGGGCCGCCGTACGGAGTCACCGGCATGGCCGCTCGGGTCAACACGCAGGCGCAGGCTCTCCGGAATGAGCCGCAGGCGGCGCTCCTGGAGCGGCTCGACGCCGATTTCCACAAGATGATGGAGATCTTCGAGGCGCTAGGCCCGGACGAGTGGGGTGGGCTCCTGGTCCCGCACTTTTACATGGGCCCGCTGCCGGCGTTCTTCTTCCCCGCGTTCCAGCTGATGGACTATGGGGTGCATTCCTGGGATCTCCGCTCGGCCACCGGCCGGTCCCACGGACTATCCGGCGAGGCCGCCGACGTGCTGGCGCCGTTCATGTTCATCCTCTGGCAGTCGACCACTAACCCGGTGAGCGAGGGTGCCGAGCCGTACCGGGTGGGCATCAGGATCCTCAGCGGCGAGAATGCCGGTGACTACCTGGTTACCGTCGGCCCGGAGGGTATGAGCTATGAAGCGGGTCCGGTTGACGAGGCGCCGTGCGTGCTCGAGTTCGATCCGGGCAGCCTGGTCCTGACCGCGTTCGGCCGGTGCAACGCCGGCACCATCCGCGGTGACCGGCGCGTTGCCGACACGTTCCTCAACCAGTTCTTCCGGCTCTGAAGGGGGCAGCGCATGACGGATATCGACCTTCCTGCCATCGAGGCGGAGCGCGAGCGGATCCGGGCCACGTATCTCGTGGAGCACGAGGAGCGAGCGCCGTCCTCGGCGCGGGGCGTGCACCACGTCGCGCTGCTCAGCTCGGACGTGGAGCGGACCGTCCGCTTCTACCAGGGCGTGCTGGAGTTCCCGCTCACCGACATCTTCGAGAACCGCGACTACAAGGGGTCGAACCACTTCTTCTTCGACATCGGCAACGGCAACCTGCTGGCGTTCTTCGACTTCCCGGGGCTGGACCTCGGCCCGTACGCGGAGGTGCTCGGCGGGCTGCACCACATCGCGATCTCGGTGGTGCCGGAGACCTGGGAACGGCTCCAGGGAAAGCTGGCGGAGGCTGGCGTGGAGTACCAGTCGGAGAGCGGCACCTCGATCTACTTCCGTGATCCGGACGGCGCCCGCGTGGAGCTGATCGCCGACCCGCTCGGCGAGATGTACGGCCACCGGGTGCTGTAGTCCGCTGGCGCTTCCCTTGATGAAGGTGCCCTTCATGCGGCTATCGCCCCATGAAGGGCACCTTCATCAAGAAGGCGGGCGTGGGGAAACGGGCGCGCGGTCCGGCGGCGCGGTCGGGTAGCCTGGACGGACAGGCATCGACCCGGCTATCACCGGTGAGCCTCCGGAAGAACGGGCCCCGCACCTCAGCATCAAGCGGCGGCCTCAGTAGAACCGGACGGGACGGCCCGTCACAGCCGGCCAACGAGCGGGTCTGCCCACGGGTAGGCCAAGCGGGGTGGTACCGCGGGAAGGCGCAAGGCGCGCTGACTCGTCCTCGCACACCGGGAACGTGTGCGAAGGAGAGCGGGCCAATGGCCTACCCCAAGAACGATCCGAGCCGGAGCGTGCCGGCGAGCGCGTCGTTCCCGGAGATCGAGCAGCGCATCCTCGACCAGTGGGCCGCCGACAAGACCTTCCAGGCCAGCGTCGAAGCGCGCCCGGCCGGCACCAATGGCCACAACGAGTTCGTCTTCTACGACGGTCCGCCGTTCGCCAACGGCCTGCCGCACTACGGCCACCTCCTCACCGGGTACGTCAAGGACGTCGTGCCGCGTTACCAGACGATGCGCGGCCACCGGGTCGAGCGGCGTTTCGGCTGGGACTGCCACGGCATGCCCGCCGAGGTGACGGCCGAGAAGCAGCTCGGGATCTCCGTCAAGCGCGAGATCCTGGAGATGGGCGTCGGCGCGTTCAACGACGCGTGCCGCAAGTCCGTCCTGCGGTACACCCAGGACTGGGAGCGGTACGTCAACCGCCAGGCCCGCTGGGTCGACTTCGAGAACGACTACAAGACCCTCGACCTGCCGTACATGGAGAGCGTCCTGTGGGCGTTCAAGACCCTGTACGACAAGGGTCTCATCTACGAGGGCTTCAAGGTCCTGCCGTACTGCTGGCGCTGCGAAACGCCGCTGTCCAACACCGAGACCCGGATGGACGACGTCTACCGGAACCGCCAGGACCCGGCCGTCACGGTTGCGTTCCAGCTGGAGTCCGGCGAGAAGATCCTGGTCTGGACGACCACCCCGTGGACCCTGCCGAGCAACCTCGCGCTCGCCGTCGGCCCGGATGTGGACTATGTCGTCGTCGAGCAGGACGGGCAGCGCTACATCCTCGGCGCGGCCCGGCTCGGCGCGTACGCCAAGGAGTTGGGCGAGGCCACGCCGGTCGCCGCGCTCAAGGGCGGCGACCTGGTCGGGCGGCAGTACACGCCGCTCTTCGACTTCCTCGCCGACACCCCGAACGCGTTCCAGGTGTTGCCGGGCGACTTCGTCACCACTGAGGACGGCACCGGCGTCGTGCACATGGCGCCCGCGTTCGGTGAGGACGACCAGAACCTCTGCGCCGCGTACGACATCCCGGTGCGGGTCACCGTCGACGACCACACGCGCTTCACCGCGCTCGTCCCGCCGTACGAAGGGATGCAGGTCTTCGAGGCGAACAAGCCGATTGTCGCGGACCTGCGTAAGGCCGGTGTGCTGGTCAGGTTCGACAGCTATGACCACCCGTACCCGCACTGCTGGCGCTGCGACACGCCGCTGGTCTACAAGGCGGTGTCCAGCTGGTTCGTCCAGGTCACGAAGTTCAGGGACCGGATGGTCGAGCTGAACCAGGAGATCACCTGGACGCCCGAGCACGTCAAGGAGGGCTCGTTCGGCAAGTGGCTGGCGAACGCCCGCGACTGGTCCATCAGCCGGAACCGGTTCTGGGGATCGCCGATCCCGGTGTGGAAGTCCGACGACCCGGCCTACCCGCGCGTGGACGTCTACGGCTCGCTGGACGACTTCGAGCGTGACTTCGGCGTGCGCCCGACCGACCTGCACCGGCCGTACGTGGACGACCTGACCCGGCCGAACCCGGACGACCCGACCGGCAAGGCCACCATGCGGCGTGTCCCCGAGGTGCTGGATTGCTGGTTCGAGTCGGGCTCGATGCCGTTCGCCCAGGTGCACTACCCGTTCGAGAACGCAGACTGGTTCGAGCACCACTACCCAGGCGACTTCATCGTCGAGTACATCGGCCAGACCCGCGGCTGGTTCTACACGCTGCACGTGCTGGCCACGGCGCTGTTCGACCGGCCGGCGTTCCGTAGCTGCGTTTCGCACGGGATCGTCCTCGGCGACGACGGCGCGAAGATGTCGAAGACCCGGAAGAACTACCCGGACGTCTACGAGATGTTCGATGTGTACGGGTCGGACGCGATGCGCTGGTTCCTGATGAGCTCGCCGATCCTGCGCGGCGGCGACCTCATCGTCACCGAGAGCGGCATCCGCGACAGCGTGCGGCAGGTGGTGAATCCACTCTGGAACGCGTGGTACTTCTTCACGCTCTACGCCAACGCGGACGGGTACTCCGCGAGCGCCCGGACGGACTCCGAGCACGTGCTCGACCGGTACGTGCTGGCGAAGCTGCGTGATGCGGTCGAGACCGTGACGACCCAGCTCGACGCGTACGACATCTCGGGCGCCTGCGCGTGGGTGCGGTCGTTCCTCGACGGGCTGACCAACTGGTACATCCGGCGCTCGCGGGACCGGTTCTGGTCCTCGGACGCGGACGCCTTCGACACCCTCTACACGGTGCTGGAGAGGGTTAGCCGTCTCGTGGCACCGCTGCTGCCGATGGTGAGCGAGGAGATCTACCAGGGACTGACCGGCAACCGCTCGGTGCACCTCACCGACTGGCCGGCTGCTTCAGACCTGCCCGCTGACCCTGAGCTGGTCGCGACGATGGACCGGGTGCGCGAGGTGTGCTCGGCGGCGCTGTCGCTGCGCAAGGCGAAGGGGCTACGGGTGCGGCTCCCGCTCGCGTCGCTGACCGTCGCTGTGCCGGACGCCGAGGCCCTGGCTCCGTTCGCCGACCTGGTGGCCGACGAGGTGAACGTCAAGAACGTGGTCCTCTCGTCCGACGTGGACGCGGCCTGCTCGTCGGTGCTGGCCGTGGTGCCGAAGGTGCTCGGTCCGCGGCTCGGTAAGGACGTGCAGCGGGTGATCAAGGCCGTGAAGTCCGGTGACTGGTCGGCCGAAGGTGGCCGGGTCGTCGCGGGCGGGGTCGAGCTGGCCGAGGGCGAGTACACCCTGCGGCTGGTACCGGCCGACCCGGAGCGCTCGGCGCCGCTGCCCGGTGACGTCGGGGTGGTCGTGCTCGACACCGCGGTCACGCCGGAGCTGGAGGCCGAGGGCGTGGCCCGGGACGTCGTCCGTGCGGTGCAGCAGGCCCGTAAGGACGCGGGCTTCGACGTCGCCGACCGGATCCGGCTCACCGTGGACGCCGGCGGTGCGGTCGCCGACGCGGTCCACGGCCACCAGGCGTTCGTGGCGGCGGAGACGCTCGCGGCCGAGGTGGTGTTCGGGACGGTTGATGCCGACGAGATCGAGGTTGGCGACGGCGGCGTGGTCCGGGTGGGGGTCGAGCGGATCTAATCCCTCGTACTGCGGTTGGATTGTGGCCTCTGAGGGCACAATTCAACCGCAGATCTGGGGTGTCAGCCCCAGAGCGCGCAGATCGGGACGGCCCAGATGCGCTCACCGAGGTGGTAGATGCGCGGTCCGGTGTGGAGCACGCCGCCGCCGAGGAATCGTTCCCCGAGTTCGTCCCGCAGCCACGCGAGGTGCCGTGCGTCCTGCGAGGTTGGTGCAGCCGTGGCTTTCACCTCGATACCCACGACTGCGCCGCCGGCCATCTCCGCGACCAGATCCACCTCCTGGCGGCCACCGTCTGTCCGAAGATGGTGCAGGCGTGGCGACGGATCCATCAGCGTGATCTCAGGGCGGAGTTGCGCGACGACGAAGGTGTCGATCAGCCTGCCGAGCAGGTCGCCGTCGCGGAGAGCCGTCCGCGTATCGACCCGCCCGGCCGTCGCGGCGAGGGCTGGATCGACGACATATCGCTTCGGCGTCTTGATCAACCTGGACAGGCGGTTCGTCGTCCAGGCCGGAACGGACTCCAGCACGAGCAAGTTTGTCAGCAGGTCCTCGTACGCACGTGCTGTCTTGGTGTTGATCCCGGCCGCCGCCGTCAGCGATGTCAGGTTGGGCATGCCAGCGGTGCTCAGCGCGAGCACCTCGAAGAACCGGCGTAGTCGAGCCGGATCCCGGCTCTCCCCGAGGCTCGCGGCGTCCCGAGTCAGAAGCTGGTCGAGGTAGCTGGCGAGCCACGGCCCGCGGGTTGATTCCGAGAGTCGCAGCGCCGGCTCCGGAAAACCGCTGCGCAACGCAAGCTGGATGTACCCGACGAGGTCAGGACGTTCGGGCGGCAGGCTGAACCCGTCGGGATCGTTGGCGGCCACCTTGTCGAGGAACGGCACCGATCCAGCGCTGGCGTTCCGTTGGATCTCGCGCTCGGTCAATCCGTAGAGCGGGACGCGCACCACCCGTCCGGTGCCCGGCCAGGTGGTGGCTTGTAGGTCAGCGCGGACGCTGCCGGTGAGCAGGAAGCGACCGGCGCGCGGATCGTCGTCGACGGCGCGTTTCACTGCGCCCAGAACGCCAGGCACTTCCTGCCACTCATCGAGCAGGGCGGGTTCACGCAGTTGCCGTAGTGCCGCGTCTGGATCTGCGAGAAACGCGGTCGCCTCGGCCGGTCGGTCCAAGCGCACAATGTCGGTCGCGAGGCGGCGTGCGGTGGTCGTCTTCCCGGTCGCCCGGGGCCCGATGAGCAGGAGAGCTGGGACCTCGGCGAACAGGGTGTCGAGGCGCCTGTCTACGAGCCGCTGAACATAGGCGTCCGGTGCCGCGTTCATCGTGCCTCCGATACCCGTCTCACGCAGGAAACGATACCCGTTTCACACGCAATCCAGTACCGGTTTCACACGCGATCTTGTACCGCTTTCACACATCGTGCGGAGATGTTTCTGGATTAGTGCGGCGCTGGTCGGCGATCCAGGCGTCGATACGCTCCCACCAGCTGAGGAGCCATTCGAGCTGGTCCTCCGGGGCGTGCGGTACCTCGGCGGCGGGCACCAGCCACCACCGCATCGTGATCGTCTTGTCCATCGGCAGCGCCCACCAGACGTCGGCGGCGCTGAGTAGGTGGTCCACGCCGGTGTGCGCCACCCAGAGCACGTCGGCGTCCGGCGCGGCCTGGAGCGCGGCGGCGACGCCGCCTGGTCTCGGGGCGAGGACGTGCAGCATCGCCTCGGCGCGCCTCGCCACGGCGTGCAGGCCGCTGGCGTCCAGGCGCTGGATCATCCGCTGCCGGCGTTGGGGGGTGAAATTGCCGCCCTCGGGGAAGAGCACGAACGCGTCGTTCTCGTCGAGGTTCGTGGCCAGCGCCGCGATCTCGGCCTCCACCTGAGTGCCGCGCTCGCCCGGGTTCGGCGAGATGAACCGGTTCGGCAGCCGGTTGAGCACGGTGTCGATGACGGGGTCCCACTGCAGGGTGTCCTTGAGGACGATCCGCGGTTCGCGCGAGTACCAGCTCATCAAAGCGTGGGCGAGCAGGAACGAGTCACCGGGCCCGGCGTGCCGGCAGAACACCACGAGCGGGCGCCCGGGGTGCGCGTCAGGGTCGGGGCCGTCGGTCACGACCGCGACGCTGAGCGTCCGCCGCGCCTCCTGGAACAGCGCCCACAGCATCCCGGCGACGAGCCGGTAGTGCGCGAGCTGGAACCGCGGCGACCGCACGTAGTAGCCGAAGCCGCTGGCCACCCAGAGCCCGAACAGCGCGATCAGGGTGACCGTCTGGAGCACCAGATAGACCGTGAGGAGCCAGATCACCCGGAGCAGCCGCATCCGGCCGCGCATCAGCGGGGCGGCCGCCGCGGCGAGCAGCAGCCACACCGGCACGGTCAGGACGACGACCACCGTCAGCGCGATCACCGCCGGCGCGATCACGGTGCGCCGCACCCAGCGCGGTGGCAGCATCAGGCGCCCCGCGCGGCGAGGTACTCGCGGCTCGCGGCATACGCCTTGTCGATGCGCGCCGCCACCAGCTCGAACGAGCGGTACGCCAGCGGCGACAGGCTCTCGGTGCTGGCGCCCGTGGGCAGCACGTGCACGTCGACGTCGTCCGGGAGCGCGGCCATGTCGGCGGCGAACCGGTGCCGCCGGGATATCTCGAACGCCACGTTCGCCACCTCCCAGGGCCGCTCGGGCGCGGTGAGTGGCCGCTCGATCCGGCCGACCTGGAGCACGTAGACGACATGCGCACCCAGCCTGACCGCCCGCCCGACCGGGATGCTGTTGACGAGCCCGCCGTCGAGATAGTGCTCGCTGCCGATCTTGACCGGCGGCAGCAAGCCCGGCACCGCCGACGAGGCGAGCACCGCCTCCAGCACCGGGCCTGTCGTGAACCACTGCTCGGCGGCGCGCTCGACCGACGCCGCACAGCACTGGAACGGCACCTTCAAGTCCTCGAACGTGATGTCGCGAAGCTGGGCGAGAAGCCGTCGCAGCGGCGCCGACGAGTGCGCGTGCCCCCGTTTGACCAGCCGGCCGAACTGGCGCGGCACGGAGGCGGCGAACACCTCCCGGGCGGCCGGTGACGTCCACAGGTCCGTGAGCCGCTCGGCTACCCGGTCCTCGGGATCGGCGGCGATCACCGCGCCGTTGATGGCGCCCACCGACGTGCCAACGACGAGATCAGGCCTGATGCCTGCCTCGCTCAGCGCCCGGACCATGCCGACCTCGGCGGCGCCCAGCACGCCACCACCACCCAGCACGAACGCCGTCGTCATGGGGACGATCCTCACACGCGGGTGCCGCTCCCGGTGAGGGCCGCACGGATGGGTAGGGTCGGTGGCGTGGGAGCGCAGCACGAGTACTTCGTCGTCGACCGGGCCGAATTGGGCCAGCTGGACCTGACCAAGAGCCCGGTCAGCCAGCTACCGCCCGAGCAGGCCGCCGAGTTGTCCGGAGTCGATCCGACGGTCGTGCTCCTGTCACTCGTCGAAGTGCTGACGACCGTCGACTTCGACACGCTCATCTCGGCCGCCGAGAGTGAGCTGGTGTTCGACGGCGGCGACGGCGGGCCTTGGGTGGTGGCTGTCGAGCGCCCCGCCGTGGTCGCGATTCAGGGTGCGGACGGCGATCCGGAGATGGAGTGGGAGGACGCCGTCGAGCAGTGGGGTGCGCTCGTCGCCGAGGAGCTGGGCGATCCCGAGGAGGACGCCCTGCTGGAGATCACGGACGAGCTGCGCCGGCTCTGCGGTGAGGTCTCCGGCGACCGCTGGCTCTACTGCTGGACCAGCTAGTCGGGGGGAGCGCCGCCCGCCGGAGAGACGACCTGGGGCCGCGGTTCGGTCGCCGTCGAGCGGTATCCGTCCGATGTGGATTCGGCCGGCTACCGCGTCGGCCTCGACCGGGACGGCGACGGGGTGGTGTGCGAGTGAGCCGGCGCCGGTTCCTCCTCGGTCTGGGGCACCGGAGTGCGTTCCCAGGACCGCCACGTGGCGATGAGGACGGCGTCCCAGACGACGCCGAGCAGTACCGACGCGGCGGCCTCGCTCGGCCAGTTGCCACCGAGATAGAGCCGCGCGACGGTGACGAGTAGGACGGTGACCGCCGCGGCCGTCCATGCCGCGACTGCCCGTGACCAGCTGGCGCGGCGGCTCGCCATCCAGGCGAGGAGTCCCACGGACGCCGTCACGACGACGTGCCCGGTGGGGAAGAAGGCGTCGGACGGTGCGCCGGCGGGCGGCGTCGTCTCCGGCAGGGTCCAGTGGACGGTCAGGCCGAGGATCACCAGCGACGCGAACGCCCCGACCGGCGCCGACCAGTGCGCCGCGCCGCGCCGCCGGGCCCGGAACGCGACTACGGCGGTGACCAGGCCGACGACGATCAGCGCCACACTGCCGCTCAGGGTCGTCACCACGAACTGGGCGGCCTCGGTGACATCGGGATCGGGTCTCGCGGCGATCCACCGCACCACCAGACCGTCGACCAGGGGTAGTCCGCTGGTGCGCACAACGCGCTGGGTCAGTTCTGCGACGCCCCAGCCGACCAGAAACATCGCCGCTAGGCCGAACGCGACGTTGACCGCGCGGGCGCCCGCCGCGCTGAGCCGGCTGGAGAACCAGTCGACCCGCGACCACGCCCACCGGACTGGCGGCAGCTGGCCGAGGTACCGGCCGAGCGCGTGCGCCGGATCAGGATGCCGGCCGAGCCAGCGTCCGGCCACGACCAACCCGGCCACACCGAAGGCGAGCAGGGTGACCGCGCCGGTGGCCCGGCCGAGGGTTCGCTCCAGTTCGGCATACGACCGGCCGGCGATGTAGCCCAGCAGCACCGAGCCCGGTACGTACGTGGCGACGGCCGCGACGTCCCAGGCGAGGAAGCGCGGGTAGCGCAGGCCGGACATGCCGGCGAGCGAGGGGACGAGCGTCCGGGCGAAGGCCACCCAGCGGCCGAGGAAGACGGCGCGCCCCCCGTACCGGTCAAGCAGTTCCTCGGACCGCTGCCAGCGCCGCTCGCCGACCCATCGACCGACCGGCCCGGCGCGCACCCGTGGCCCGTACCGGCGGCCGAGCGCGTACGCCATTGAGTCGCCGGTGAGCGCGGCGGCCACGAGCAGGATGGTCGCCGGCCCGAAATCCAGGGTGCCGACGGACGTCAGGAAGCCGACGAAGAGCAGCACCGGCTCACCCGGGAGGAATAACCCGATGACGAGGCCGGTCTCGGCGACGACGAGCACGGCGGCCACGAGGTAGATCCAGACCGGGGGCAGATCGCCGACGCTCTCCAGCCACTCACGCACCGGCGGTCGCTCCTTCCTGCTCGCGTTCTGATAAGCCTCCGCCGATCCGCGCCGCCTGTCGATCAGTTTGCCCTGGTCATTCGGGTTCGGCCTTGGCCAGATCTTCACGCGCTTGGCCGACACGACTTTCCGGGCCGCCCGACTACCGGATCTGGCAGGCGGTGAAGCCACCCGGCATCCGGTACCGGTTGCGCGCCACCACGCGGTAGACGAGACGCGCGACCAGCCTGACCGGCGGCAGCTTCACAGCCGACCCGACGAAGCGCCATGGAGAGCGCGACCTGCGCACCACGGCGGCAAGCGCGTCAGCGCCGCCCAGGATCGGGTCGCCCGCACCGGCAAGGACCACCTCGTGCTCCGCCGCTCGACCGGCGCGGGCAGCTCTCCGGCGGACCGGGCCCGCCCGCCGCAGCCGCCAGATCCAAAGAGGACAGCCAACGGCGTCGGCGGGATCAAGGGTCAGGCCACGCGGGTGGCGCCACCACGCATCATCACCGTGGGATCAGCAAGTCTGGCTCAATGCCGCTGACTTAAGGATGCAGGAGCGGCGCTCGGGTGGGCTTTTGCCCGAATCGGGGTTCGCAGGATGCTCGGTGTTAGCCGAACGGTGGGGTGGTGAGGGCTGCAACCGTTGGGTCGCTCCCCGGCTGGAACCGTCCCCGCCACGGGCGGCCACCTGACCGGCGAACGACGCACCCCCGCCCGGCGCGAACCGGCCCAGACCCCCGCGCCCGACACACGCGAGGGGTGATGCGGGCGGGATCGGCGCGTGCAGCCCACTGCCGGCGCGCCTTCAGGACACGGACGGCTCGCCCACCGAGGCCGGTTTCGCCCTCATCATCGGGCTCGCGTTGCCACGGGCCGCCCAATTACAAACCGAACTGTCGGGGTAGTGGGGCTGAAACCGGGCGGACGTTACCCCGAAAACCCCGACAGTTGGTCACCGCGGTGCCCGTTAAGTCACTGGCATTGAGCCAGACTCGCCGATCCCACCAAAACGTGTGGCCGGGTTGAGGGACGCCGACCTGCGGTGGGGGCTGGGGTACGAAAAGGCCCGGCGCGTCGTTGCGCCGGGCCTCGCGGATCTGTTGGGTCTGTGGGGGATCAGGCCTGGTCGGTGGCGATCCCGTACTGGTCGAGCTTGCGGAACGCGGCGTCCGACCCACCAGCGTGGGCGGCCAGCTCAGCGAACGCGGCACGCTCGCCGCGTGCATCCACGAGCCGGGCCCAGTTGTTGCGGGCGTGGCGGGCAGAGCGGGCGCGCACGAGGTTGCTCGCTGCGGTCCCAATGGCGAACACAGTCGCTCTCCTTCTCGGTTGATGTGCTGTCGACATCTACTGTAACGATCCAGTCCCGCGAAAGTCGTCCTCAATAGGCGTGACGCTGAACACTCGTTGGAGGCGCTCGCAGCTGTAACACTGTGGCTTCTACCTGCGATAACGCATCCACAATTCGCGTCGGGTAAGCGCTCTGTGACGCGCTGGTGACCACGTCATGAACAGCGCCAGGAATTGGCGGCATTTCGGCGGCTGGACACCGCGGCCGTAAGCTTGCCGGCATGACTGTCGAGTCTGTCTTCCCGCAACTGGAGCTCCTGCTCCCGCGCATCCAGAAGCCGATCCAGTACGTGGGCGGCGAGCTGAACGCGACCGTCAAGGCGTGGGACGACACGACCGTCCGGTGGGCGCTCATGTATCCCGACGCGTACGAGGTCGGGCTGCCGAACCAGGGCGTCCAGATCCTGTACGAGATCCTCAACGAGCAGCCGGACGTCCTCGCCGAGCGCACGTACGCCGTCTGGCCCGACCTCGAAGCGCTGATGCGCGAGCACGGCGTGCCGCAGTTCACCGTCGACGCACACCGTCCGGTCGGCGCCTTCGACGTCCTCGGTCTGAGCTTCTCCACCGAACTCGGCTACACGAACATGCTCACCGCGCTCGACCTCGCCGGCATCCCGCTGCTGTCCAAGGATCGCGGCGACGAGCACCCGATCGTCCTCGCCGGCGGCCACGCGGCGTTCAACCCCGAGCCGATCGCCGATTTCCTCGACGCCGCCGTCCTCGGTGACGGCGAGGAGGCCGTGCTCGAGATCACCGCCGTGCTCCGGAAGTGGAAGGCCGAGGGAAGTCCGGGCGGGCGCGACGAGGCGCTGCTGCGGCTGGCGAAGACCGAGGCCGTCTACGTGCCGCGCTTCTACGACGTCGACTACCTGCCCGACGGCCGCATCCAGCGTGTCGTGCCGAACCGCCCCGACGTGCCGTTCAACATCCACAAGCGCACCACCATGGACCTCGACGCCTGGCCGTACCCGAAGCAGCCCCTGGTGCCGCTCGCCGAGACCGTTCACGAGCGGGCGAGTGTGGAAATCTTCCGTGGCTGCACCCGGGGTTGCCGGTTCTGCCAGGCGGGCATGATCACCCGTCCGGTGCGCGAGCGGTCGATCACGGGCATCGGCGAGATGGTGGACGCTTCGATCAAGGCCACCGGCTTCGAGGAGGTCGGCCTCCTCTCGCTGTCCAGCGCCGACCACTCCGAGATCGGCGATGTCGCCAAGGGCCTGGCCGACCGATACGAGGGCACGAACACGTCGCTGTCGCTGCCGTCGACGCGCGTGGACGCCTTCAACGTCACGCTGGCCAACGAACTGTCCCGCAACGGGCGCCGCTCCGGGCTGACGTTCGCCCCAGAGGGCGGCAGCGAGCGGCTGCGCAAGGTCATCAACAAGATGGTGTCCAAGGAAGACCTGATCCGGACGGTCACCACCGCATACTCCGCCGGCTGGACCCAGGTGAAGCTGTACTTCATGTGCGGCCTCCCCACCGAGACCGACGAGGACGTGCTGGAGATCGCCGACATGGCGAAGGACGTCATCCGGGCGGGGCGCGAGGCGTCCGGGCGGCGGGACATCCGGTGCACCGTCTCGATCGGCGGTTTCGTGCCCAAGCCACACACGCCGTTCCAGTGGGCCGCTCAGTGCGATGCGGAGACGGTCGACCGCCGGTTGCGGCGGCTCAAGGCGGCGATCAACAGCGACCGCAATCTCGGCCGTGCGATCGGCTTCCGCTACCACGACGGCAAGCCGAGCATCGTTGAAGGGCTGCTCTCCCGTGGTGACCGGCGGGTCGGACGCGTGATCGAGCGGGTCTGGCGCGAGGGTGGCCGGTTCGACGGCTGGAGCGAGCACTTCTCCTACGAGCGCTGGATCGCCGCTGCCGAGTCCGAGTTGACACCGCTCGGCGTCTCGGTCGACTGGTACACGGTCCGCGAACGCGGCGAGTCCGAGGTGCTGCCGTGGGACCACCTCGACTCCGGGCTGGACAAGGAGTGGCTCTGGGCCGACTGGCAGGACGCCCTGACCGAGACCGAGGTCGAGGACTGCCGCTGGACCCCGTGCTTCGACTGCGGTGTCTGCCCCGGGATGGGCACCGAGATCCAGATCGGTCCTACCGGACGCAAAATGCTGCCACTGTCGCCGGTGTGAACCTCTAGTCTTCGTTTGTATTCCTCTGTTAGCGTGGAGCTGCCTGTGAGTGGCGAGATGGAGGTGCCGCGCATGACCGAGGTTGCCTGGCTCCCGCGTGAGGAGCTGACCGAAGACGATCTTGCGCTGATGCCCGACGACGGCCACCGGTACGAGATCATCGACGGGAGCCTGGTCGTGTCGCCGCCACCTTCGTCCGGACACCAGCTCATCGCTGCTCGGCTGTCTCGGTTGCTGGCGATGCATGCGCCCGGAGGTTGCGAGGTCCTGGAAGGGGTTGGCGTGCGGGCTGGCCGGCACTGGTCCAGCCTGCTCATCCCCGATGTGGCGGTCGTCAGCGCTGATGAGGCGCGGAAGGACGTCCCGGCCTTCGACCCCCACCATGTGTCGCTAGTGGTGGAGGTCGTGTCGCGTTCGTCGGTGACGATGGATCGGGTCACGAAGCCGAGCCTGTACGCGACCGCCCGCATCCCGTCGTTCTGGCGGATCGAGCGAGACCATCCGGCCGGGGTGATGATCGCGGTACACGAACTGGAGGGCGAGACGTACCGGCTGGCCAGCGAGCTGGTCGGCACCATCGAGCACCAGCTCGACGAGCCGTTCCCCCTGCCGATCCGCCCCGCCGACCTGCTGCTGCCTTAGGGAGTGACGGGCACGCCGGGGGCTGCCGTCGCCGGGGTAAGCAGCGCGTCGATCCGGGCGCCGAGGCGGGCGAACTTCTCCGAGTAGAAGACCCCGCGGACGGTGCAGGTGCCCACGCAGCCGGCCGCGGGTCGGGCGTCGCCGTAGCGGGAACCCATATTCGTGAAGATCGCCACGATGTACCGGCGCTGCGGCGCTCCGGGCAGCGAGGTGACGATGCCCGCGTCGGCGCCGGCGTCGTCCACCAGCCCGGTCTTGTGCGCGAACGTCACTTCGGCGCGGGCGTTGCACGGCCGGACATCCCGCATGTACTGGCGCCCATGCACGGTCACGGTGCCGTTCTTCGCCGCGATCCACCGGTCCGGCACCTTCTGCGGGATGCCCGGAGCCGGGTACCCGCGCCCGCACCAGTTCGCCGTCGAGAGAGCGTGGTTCAGCCCCTGGTCACCGAGGATCTTGAGGAATGCCGCGCGGGAGGTGGGGGAGAGGACGTTCGCCGTCACCGGAGTGCCCTTGGGCGTGCGCCAGAGCGTCCCGGTGCCGCCGGCGACGATCAGCAGCAGGCGCGCCGTGTCGAGGCCGGTCATGGTGATCTCCTCGCGGAGCCAGGTGCCGCCGTCGCGGGCGCTGGTGCCGCCGACCTGCAGCGTGCCGAGGCCGAGGTCGCGCAGGGTGCCGTTCAGCTCGGTGACCGCACCGTGGTCGTGCAGCTGCTTGAGCAGTGCGCAGGTGCTCAGGTTGTCGGAGAACGTGAGCATGGCGTCGAGCCACGCGCGGACGGTGCGGGTGCCGGACTGCGCGGCGACCGGGCACGATCCGCCGCGCGGCCGGTACGCGTAGTTGCCGTCGAGCCGGATCGTGCCCTTGTCGATGAGCCGGAAGATCCCGAACGCCACGAGCAGCTTGAACACCGACGCCGGGTACGGCGTGACGAAGTCGAACTTGGCACCGGCCGGCGGGGTCGCCACGTCGCGGCCGCCCGCCACGCCCTGCCGCCACTGGTTGCTGCTCCACCGGCGCCACCGCACCGAGCTGGCGGCCAGGTTCGCGTCGACCGGCACGCTCACGGCCTTCGGGTACGCCTTGCTCAGCAGCGCCTGCGCCGCCGCGACCGGGCGATTGGCGGCGTCCAGCTCGATGACCGCGACGTCCACGTTCGGCACAGTGGTCACCGTCCGCCCGGCGCCACGGTCCACGATGTCGGCGAACCGTTGCTCGTCGAGGGCCTTGCGTAACTCGGCGCCGAGCCAGGCCGACCGCTGCGCCGGATTCATGGTGGGGCTGGGCGACGGTGTCGGGGACTGGCTCGCCGGCGTGCGCGCCACTGCGGAGGACCGCGCGTCGGCGTCGGCGGCGGTATCGCAGCTGGTGGCGAGTAAGGCGAGTACGGTCGCCGCGGCGACCGTTCGTGCGTGGCGCATGCCGGATCCCCTGTGTCGATCAGTTCCGTCGGGGTGCGCGCCGGTAGGGTCGCTGCGGACGAACGCCCGCTCCCGCCTTTTCATTGAGAAAGTATTCATTGGAGAAAGTACAGGTCGGCAGCAAACGTCGGACCAACCCGGACGGCGTTCACCCGCCGTGATGAGAGAAGATCGCGGGGAGAGGGAAGGAGCACGACGCTGGCACGCATGCCTGAGGGCCCACCGCCACCGCCGGTCGTCCAGCGGCTGAGGCTGCGGTACGCCAAGCGCGGTCGGCTGCGTTTCACCTCACACCGTGACTTCGCCCGCGCGTTCGAGCGTGCGCTGCGTCGCGCCGAGGTGCCGATGGCGTACTCGGCCGGCTTCAGCCCGCACCCGAAGGTCTCGTACGTCGGTGCGGCGCCCACCGGTGTCGCCAGCGAGGCGGAGTACGTCGAGATCGGCCTCGACCGGACCGTCGACCCGGAGGTACTGCGTAGCGCGCTCGACGCCGCCCTCCCGCCCGGAATTGACATCCTCGAAGCGGTCGTGGCCAGGGGCGGGTCGCTGCCGGACCGGATCGACACGTCCGAATGGCTGCTCGAACTGCCCGGGATCACCCAGGACGAACTGGCCGCGGCGGTCGAGAAGTTCCTGTCCGCCAACGAGATCCCGGTCGAACGGCTTACGAAGAAGGGCCGGCGCACACTCGACGCGCGCGCTCCGGTGGTGAGCGTCCAGGTGGACGCTGGCGCGTCCGCTGCGGACTGTGACGGCACCTGTGCGATAATGAGGATTGTCGTAAGGCACGTGACGCCTGCCGTACGACCCGATGACGTCCTGACCGGACTGCGGAGCGTGTCCGCTCTCACCCTGCCGGTGCCGCCGCGAGCGACCCGGCTGGTGCAGGGAGCGATCACCGAGGGTGGCCGGATCATCGATCCGCTCGCCGCCGACCGCGACGGGGCCGTCAACGGAGCATCGACCTGACATCGGTGCGCCCACGACTTCGGTGAGCCGCGTGAGCGGCCCGCCTGACAGAACCGATACGACACACGCCTCTGAGCGGCCGCGTCACACGCGCCCGGAGGTGGAACGGGAGACATGCCCGGATGCTCGACAATGAGCCCACTGGTGGCTCGGTGGTAGGGGAGAGCCCTACCGCTGAGTCCGCCGAAACGACACCTGCCCAGAAGCCGGCTCGCCGGCGCGCCACTCGACGGGCGGCGGCCCCACCGCCACTCGTCGTCGACGCCGCGCCCTCCAGCGCCGACCCGACCCCAAGCGACGCCGCTGCCAGCGCGCCCAGCGACGCCGACGAGACATCCGCAAAGGCGCCGGTGAAGCGCGCGAGCCGGGCCCGCAAGAAGGCTGCGCCAGCCGCTGCCGAGGAACCGCCCGCCGCCGGGGCGCAGGCGGAGAGCGACGCCGCGGCCGAGCCGGCCACGAAGCCGGTCAAGCGCACCACCCGCAGCCGTAAGAAGGCCGCGCCAGCTGTCGCCGAAGAGTTGCCGGCCGCTGCCGAAGAGCCCGAGGCCGTCGAGGAAGAGGAAGCGCACGCTGTTGCCGCGCAGGCACCGGCGCCCGCGATGGTCGCTCCGCCGGTAGTGATGTTCATGGCGCCCGCCCAGGTCGCTGCTTCCGCGCCCGCTGCGCCTGTGACCTCGCCATTCGCCGCGCCCGCCGCGGAGGAGGAGGCGCCCGCCCCGGCGAAGCGCACGCGCTCCCGTCGTAGGCCGGCAGCCGCCGCGGAGGCCGACGAGGTCGTCGAGCCAGAGGCCGCCGCCGACGAGTCGTCCGAGGCCGCCAGCACCCCAGAGGACGAGGACGCCGCTGAGCGTCGCCGCCGCCGTCGGGGGCGCCGTGGCCGTGGCCGTGGCCGCGGTGGGGACGAGCTTCCCGACGGCGAGGAGCCGTCGGAGGAACTCGCCGATGCCACCGACGAGCCCGACGACGGTGCTGATGAGGACGCCGACGGGGACGAGGAGACCGCCGAGGGCGGCACCCGGCGCCGTCGCCGCCGCCGTCGCCGCAGTTCGTCCGGTGGGGACGCCGACCAGGCGCCCGATGACCCGCCGAACACTGTCGTCAAGGTCCGCGAGGCGCGGTCGTCCTTCGACGACGAGGTACAGGGCGTCAAGGGCTCGACCCGCCTCGAAGCCAAGCGGCAGCGGCGTCGGGACGGCCGTGACCAGGGCCGTCGCCGCCCGCCGGTGCTCAGTGAGGCCGAGTTCCTGGCCCGCCGCGAGGCCGTCGAGCGGGTCATGGTGGTCCGCCAGCTGGGCGAGCGCACCCAGATCGCAGTGCTCGAAGACAACATCCTCGTCGAGCATTACGTCACCAAGGCGTCGTCGGCGTCGTACGCCGGCAACGTGTACCTCGGCAAGGTCCAGAACGTCCTGCCGAGCATGGAGGCGGCGTTCGTCGACATCGGCAAGGGGCGCAACGCCGTCCTGTACGCCGGCGAGGTCAACTGGGACAGCGCCGGCATGGCCGGGAAGCCGCGCAAGATCGAGCAGGCACTGAAGTCTGGCGACGCGGTGCTGGTGCAGGTCACCAAGGACCCGATCGGCCACAAGGGCGCCCGCCTGACCAGCCAGATCAGCCTGCCCGGCCGGTTCCTGGTGTACGTGCCCGAAGGCCAGATGACCGGCATCAGCCGGAAGCTGCCGGAGAACGAACGCAAGCGGCTCAAGGACATCCTCAAGAAGATCGTCCCCGAGAACGCCGGCGTGATCATCCGGACCGCGGCCGAAGGCGCCAGCGAGGAGGAGCTGAGCCGCGACGTGGCCCGGCTCGAGGCGCAGTGGCAGTCGATCAAGACCAAGGCGGACAAGGGTGGCGCCCCCGCGCTGCTGCACGCCGAGCCCGACCTGGTCATCCGGGTCATCCGTGACATCTTCAACGAGGACTTCACCAAGCTCGTCGTCCAGGGCAACCAGGCCGCCGAGACCGTCGAGGAGTACGTGGCGCACGTATCGCCGGACCTCGTCGAGCGCCTCTCGCGGCACACCGGGGAGTCCGACGTCTTCCACGACCTGCGCATCGACGAGCAGCTCACCAAGGCGCTCGATCGCAAGGTGTGGCTGCCGTCCGGCGGCTCGCTGGTGATCGACCGCACCGAGGCCATGACGGTCGTCGACGTCAACACCGGCAAGTTCACCGGTCAGGGCGGCAACCTCGAGGAGACCGTCACCAGGAACAATCTGGAGGCGGCCGAGGAGATCGTGCGGCAGCTCCGGCTGCGCGACATCGGCGGCATCATCGTCATCGACTTCATCGACATGGTGCTGGAGGGCAACCGGGACCTCGTCCTGCGGCGCCTCACCGAGTGCCTCGGTCGGGACCGCACGAAGCACCAGGTCGCCGAGGTCACCTCGCTGGGCCTCGTCCAGATGACCCGGAAGCGGGTCGGGCAGGGCCTGCTCGAGGTGTTCAGCGAGGTCTGCGAGCACTGCCGTGGCCGCGGGATCATTATCCGCAGCGAGCCCGTCGGGGAGCGGCCGAAGCCGGCGGTGCCGGTCGAGGCTGCCGTCGCCGCCGAACCGAAGTCGCGCAAGCGGCGTGGTCGGGGCAAGGGCGGCGAGGGCGAGCAGCCCGAGGCGGTACAGGCCGACGACGTGCCCAGCCCGAGCGTGGTCGCAGCCGCCATCACCAACGGCGCGCACGGCCCAGACCACGAGCACCTCCAAGCGGACGAGGTTGCGCCGTCGCTGAACGGTGCCGCGCCGGACGCGCACAGCCACGTCGAGCCCGAGCCTGCGCAGGACGAGGTCGCCCAGGACGAAACCGCGAGCCAGCCGGTCGAGCCAGAGCCTGAGCCCGTCGAGCCTGAGCCTGTGGCCACCGTCCCGGCGCCGCGCAAGCGGGCCCGTCGTGCGGCATCTCGCCCGGCCGGGCCGCCTGCCGCTGGCTGAGCAACATCACAGCACGAGGGGCTGCCACCCGCGCCGAGAGAGCGCCGGGCGGTAGCCCCTCGTCGCGTGAGCCGGCCGTCCGGAGAGGCTTGTCAGCGGTGGATAACCCGTGGTCCACTCGCTACAACAAACAGAGCCAGGTGCGGCGCTACCGCGGCCGGTGCGGATCGGGTTCCATGCGACATGGGCGCGGACGACCCTCAGCGCCTGCTCGGTCCGTGATCGCTCGCCGGAGGTGGCGCCATGAGACTGCACCCGCCGCAGCGCGTCGAGGCGTACACGTCGCAGGGGTGGTGGGGTAATGCCGGCACCTCGGGCAACGCCGGCACCTCGGGCGACGCTGGTACCTCGGGCGACGCTGGTACCTCGGGCGACGCTGGTACCTCGGGCGATGCCGGTACCTCGGGCGATGCCGGTACCTGGGACGACGCGTTTCGCCGTTGCGTGGACGAGCGTCCCGAGAAGCTCGCAGTCGTCGACCCCGCCAACCTCGCCACGCTGACGGGCGCCACGCCGCGCCGGCTGACCTGGTCCGAGCTGGACACCGAGGTCGCCCGCCTCGCCGCTGTGCTGGCCGCGCACGGCGTCGGAGCCGGTGATGTGGTGGCGGTGCAGCTGCCGAACTCGGTCGACATCTGCGCGACGTACCTGGCGATCGCCCGGATCGGAGCCGTCGCCACGCCGTTCCCGATGCAGTTCCAGCGGCGCGAGCTGACCCGGCTGTGCGATCGGCTGTCCGTCCACACGCTGGTCACCGTCGGCTGGTTCGGCGAGCGGGAGTACGCGGTGGAGGCGCTGGCACTGCGCCGGCACCTGCCTGAACTGCGCACCGTCCTCGTCACGGGTCCGGACGTTCCGGAGGGCGCCATCGGGCTGGTCGGAGCTGATGCGGAGGCTCCGCCGCAGGAGCACACCCCGGACGGGAACGACTGCGTGACGATCTGCTGGACGTCCGGCACCGAGGCTGAGCCCAAGGCGGTGCCGCGCTGCCACTACGACTGGCTGGCGATCGCCTGGGCCAGCGTGGACGCGCCGAAGCTCACCGCCGACGACGTCCTGCTCAACCCGTTCCCGATGGTCAACATGGCCGGCATCGGCGGCATGTTCCTGCCGTGGCTGCTCACCGGGGCAACGCTCGTGCAGCACCAGCCGTTCGACCTGCCCACGTTCCTCGGCCAGATCGCGGCGGAACGCGTCACGTACACCGTTGCGCCGCCCGCTCTGCTCACGTTGCTGCTGCTCAAGCCCGAGATCCTGGCCGCCGCGGATGCCTCGTCGCTGCGCATCCTCGGCTCGGGCTCGGCGCCGCTGTCCACCGCGATGGTGCGCGGCTGGAAGGACCGGCACGGCGTCGACGTCATCAACTACTTCGGCTCCAACGAGGGCGTCTCGCTGGTCGGCGACCCGGAGACGATCCCCGATCCGGACGAGCGCGCCCAGTTCTTCCCGCGGATCGGCGCCGGTGGCTACACCTGGCCCAACCGCGCGACCCGTGGCACCCGGACCCGCCTCGTCGACCTGTCCAGCGGCGCGGAGATCACCGAGCCAGGCCAGCCAGGCGAGTTGCGCATCGCCGGTCCGACCGTCTTCGCTGGTTACCTGGATCCGGCTGGCGGTCTCGACCTGAGTTGTTTCGACGCCGACGGCTACTTCTGCACCGGCGACGTCTTCGAGATCGCGACGCGTGACGGCGACCCGCGCTACTACCGCTACGTCGACCGCTCGAAGGATCTGGTCATCCGGGGTGGGATGAACATTTCGCCGGCCGAACTGGAAGGGCTGCTGCTGACCCATCCGGCGGTGGCCGAGGCGGCCGTGGTCGGCTACCCCGACGAGGTGATGGGCGAGCGGATCTGCGCCGTGCTGGTGCCCCGTCCCGGCGCCGACGGCGACGTCGTGCTCTCGATCAACGCCGTACGGGAGTTCCTCGCCGGCGAGGGCGTCGCGGACTACAAGCTGCCCGAGCGGGTCGAGCTGGTGGAGACCCTGCCGCGCAATCCGGTCGGCAAGGTTTTGAAGCGTGAACTGCGCTCGACGCTGCAAGGGGCTGGATCGTGACGGTGCATGTGCTCGGCGGGTACCAGACCGACTTCGCCGCGCGGGCCGCCGGGCTGTATGAGCTGGTCGCGGAGTCCGTCCAGGGCGCGCTGGAGGCCAGTGCGGTGGCGCCGGAGGACGTCGGTGTGGCCCACGTCGGCAACCTCGCGGGGGAGCTGTTCGCCGGCCAGGCGCAGCTCGGCGGGTTCGTCAACACCGTCCACCCCGCGTTCGCCGACCTGCCGACGGCGCGGCACGAGGCGGCGTGCGCGTCCGGCAGTGTCGCACTGCTGGCCGCGATGGCCGATCTGGAGCTGGGCCGGTACGACGTGGCGCTGGTCGTAGGCGTCGAGCTGATGCGGAACGTGGGCGGTGCCGTCGCGGCTGAGCACCTCGGCTCGGCCGCGTGGGTGGGCCGGGAGGCGACCGAGGCCAAGTTTCCCTGGCCGCACCTGTTCAGCCGGATCGCCGAC